>SKEE01001185.1_pt1 | contig 23223 bp, 25 predicted proteins | sample 4826661 | NCBI WGS metagenome assembly SKEE01 (sample SAMN11008817, study PRJNA524170) | human gut metagenome | biome: Human fecal sample; material: Feces; isolation source: fecal sample from pouch patient p20 | host: Homo sapiens | place: Israel: Tel-Aviv | collected 2016-11-14
TTATTATGGAGAGATTATGGATAATTGGAAAAACATTTTGGATGAGAATATTTTGAAATATAATGAAAGCCTTAAGGTCCCGTAGCACTTAAGAAATCAGTTTATAAAGTAAAATGGTAAATTAATCAGAATAAAACGAAAAATTCTAAACAAAATACCCATTTAAAAGAAATGGAGGAAAAAAGAAATGATTGATAAATCAATATATGTAGTAGCGAAAATTTTTGATCAACAAGGATGTATAGCATATAGATGCAAAACACTTAATGAGGCAAGATGTTTGCCAGGAACTTTAGAATCATTAAGAGCTGAAGGAGTACAGATTGTTATTTTAGATGATCCGGATATATATTCAGAATATGCACCTTATGAGTATATTGAAGATATGAAAGAATTCATAGATAAGGTTAATATGTTAAATAAGATTCCAGCAGCATAAAATGCAAGTCATAAATTTTATTTTATACAAATTAAAAAGTAATTTGAAGAGAGACGGCATTGAGATTTAGTATCAATGTCGTTCCGGCATATATAGTAAATGACGGCAAGCAGACACCAATGCGTGGTCATCCGGTATTTATTGCCCAGCATGCAACGGCAACATGTTGCAGAGAGTGCATCCGGAAGTGGCATAAAATGCAACCGGGAAAAGAACTAAGCCAAGTACAGCAGGAATATCTTGTAGATGTAATTATGACATGGATTCAAAAAGAAATGGAGAATGAACTTAAGTTCCCTGAGACGTTAAGAAATCATGGAAATCAAGTGAAATTTATCAATGTGTAATAAAATTTATATAAATCAACAATTTTTCAGGAGATGTGCTATGAAGAAAAAAATATGGGATCTATATGCACCGATTTATGAGAAAGCTATGAGGGCAGATCGTAAATGTTATAAATTTATGTATCATCGGGTCAAAAGCCAGATTGTGGGAAAAGAAGTCTTAGAAATTGCGACAGGTCCTGGATTATTAGCCAAACATGTAGCACCAGCTGCAAAACGAATGATTGCTACAGATTACTCAGAAGGTATGATCAAAGAAGCAAAGAAAGGAAGATATCCAGAAAATCTGGTTTTTGAAGTTATGGATGCAAAACATCTTCCATATAAAGATGATTCATTTGATGTGGTAATCATTGCCAATGCATTGCACGTGATGTTCGAACCAGAAAAAGCAGTGAAAGAAATAGAGCGTGTATTACGAAAAGATGGATTGTTGATCGCTCCCAATTTTGTGTCACACAACAAAGGAATCATCAGTCGAATATGGTCCAACATTCTGAAATTAGCAGGAATTAAATTGGAACATCAGTGGAGTGGAAAGGAATATATCATATGGCTTAAGAAAAATGGCTGGAAGATTTTACATAACAAACTTTTACCGGCGAGGATTTCTTTGATGTATGTAGAATGTATAAAAAGGGCTGATGCTTAATGCAACAGCCCCTAAAGCATGTTACCATTGAGAAATAAACTCCAAAGTTTTAGTAAGTGAATCCAACCGGCATTTTAATCCAGCTTCTTTATTTTTTCCACGATCTCCTTTAAAAAGCTTTGTCTGTCCAAATTTCATCGGTACAAACATATGTCCGCCATAATCATAACTCAAATGCTGATAGGAATATGGAAAATCATAATCTTCGAGTCGTTTCATAATCTGCTCTGCTGCAGGTTCTGAAGGTAAACGCGCAATAGCACGTACCTTTTTTTATTAAAATTACTCTGCTATCATTATCCTATACAAAATATAAAAAGTCAAAAAAGTTAAGTACTTAACTTTTTGTACTTGGATAGGAGATGATCACATAAAAACTCAACCAAGTTTAGTTGCTTCACAAGTCCGACTTCAGCAATGGGCCAGACAGATCCATGAATGCAAATCACGTCCGGCAGGCATGAAGGTTGAAACATGGTGCAGCCAAAATGGAATCACAAAGGCTAACTACTATTACAGACTCCGCCGTGTCCGTGAAGCTTATATTGAAACAACTCAGAGTTCTGAAACTACTTTTGTGGAACTACCTGTTATGTCTGAATCAGAAAAATCTGAAAAACAGGAGTCAAAAAACCTGCCTGTGGCACGGATCCATACTGATGACAATCTGTCAATTGATATTTTTTCTTCTATATCTGCAGAACAGATCCAGTCACTGATAGGAGCAGTTACAAATGTTAAATGATGCTCATGGATTTAAAAAGATCTATATTGCCACAGGTTACACAGATCTAAGACGTGGGATTGACGGACTGGCAGCGATCATCCGTTTCCAGTTCGATCTGGATCCATTTGACCGGAATACACTGTTTCTTTTCTGTGGAAGACGGAGTGACCGGATCAAGGCACTGCTCTGTATAATTAAGGTCCCAGGGACATTAAGAAATCAGTTTACAAAGTAAAATGATAAATTAATTAGAATTAACCAGAAAATTCTAAACAAAATATTCATTTAATTTATAATAGGTGTTAATTTGTCATACAGATATATTCCCCAAAATGTAAATGGCAATATAGAATAAGTTCAAGGAATGGTGATATAAAAGCTGTTGGAAAACGGAAAGGTAAAATTAGTATTGCTATTGTGCGGACATTTGCATATAATAAAAATAGATAGAAAAACTACTCACGAAAGGAGATGTTTTATATGGCTACAAAATCAGCAAATTTATATGCAAGGATTGAACCAGAAGTCAAAGAAAAAGCAGAAAGTATTTTGTCTGCACTTGGTATTCCTGCTTCTAGTGCTATCAATATGTTTTATAAACAGATTATCTTACAGAGAGGACTTCCATTTGAAGTAAAAATACCATCCGCTAGACCTGTTGATATCAGCACATTATCAGAAGTAGAATTCAATGAAAAATTGGAGAAAGGATATGCAGATATGCATGATAGACGGACAAAAAATGCGAAGAAAGCTTTTGCTGATATTCGCAAGGATTATGGCTTATGATATATGAAGTAGAAGTATCTGAACAGGCAGACCGTGATTTGAGAGAAATTTTTGAATATATTGCTTTTGAATTACAATCACCAGAAAATGCAATCGGACAACTTGATCGTCTAGAAGAACAGATATTAAGTCTTGATGCGATGCCGAAGCGTTATCGAAAATATGAAAAAGAACCATGGAAAAGTCGTGAACTTCATATATTACCAGTAGATAATTATGTGATACTATATATTCCAAATAGTGATAAAAAAGTTGTAACAATACTTAGAGTAATGTATGCTGGACGGGACATAGACAATCAGTTGAATTTCCATACAAAGCAATAAAGAATACAATTTAAAGCAGGGGAGTTACGGATAAGTGATAAGTTTTGCGAGATATTTGGAAGTGTTTGAGGCGGCAGAGAGGTTATGCGGGTAACAGATGTGGAACAGTTCTCAAATACAGTTCATGTTGAGACTGTTTGTTTGCTGTCAAGAAAAGATAAATAAAGGCTGAAAAGTGGCGTATTTCCGGGCTTTTTGTAAGGTTAGTATCATCGTAAGAAGCCTTGCGGAAAGCTCGGTTTTCTTGTATGGAAACATATCTACTTTTTAGTCTGATCGGAGAAAAAGTGGATGGTCGGAAAATTGTGGTAGGGTTTAGGCTGTGGATTAGATGTCATAGGTTGTGGCACTGGGATTGTTGTCAGAACCGACCGCAGTTTAAGCCACTCGATACTAAGGGGCAGACTTGGCAGTGGAATAGATGTTACGGAGGAATAAAAAATGACAGAAATAAAATTTTTATTGAAGTTTGGAAAGAGAGAACATTTGGAGAGTCTTGTAAAAGGCAATATTTATTGTTCTAACGCCATCACTTTCTGGGGGATTGAAGATAAATTGAAAATAAAAGGGCAAGGTGATATTCTTGAAGCCGGAACAAGAATGTTTGCTCAAAAAATGATAATGCATAATCCAGATACAAAAGAAATAATTGCAGAATATGGAAAATCAAACGGTTTAATGAGAGTAGAACCAGCAGAAAAAATGCCAGTATTTTGTATGTTTGCTGTTTATGAAGAGGATTGTAAAATCGATAATGATGGGACTGTAAGCATAAATCTATCAGATGATAAAAAACAGACGATTAGAGATCACTTTCCAAATGCTGATGCAGTAGCGATAATATCAAATCCAGAAGTTTTTATCGAGGATATTAGAAACAGTATCGGTACAGAAATAAAAGCTGAAAATGTTCATTATTTTCACATTGATAAAGGATTCGATACTAAAGATGGACAAACAGCAATGGATATGGAATATATGAAGTATCTAATGCAGGACGTTCCACCTGTCAAAGATGATAAGGGCACAAGATATACTTTTTATGCAGATTATGCTTTTAGAGTGTTATTCTGTAAGGATGTGTTCTTTGAGAAAGAGCAGGAATACCGAATTATTCTGCCAAATGAAGTAATTGAAGATGGGAAAAGTTACCCTGTAAGACTTTCTGAGGAATATGAGATATGTGATTTAAACTTTTTCTTTGAAAAAACGGAGGAATAGCAGATGATTTCAGAAGAATTAAAAGGAATAGTAGATAAGTTTAAAGAACAAGGAAAGATGGATTTTCTTGAAGAAACAACTGAAGAGAAGATACTGTCTTTTGAAAAGGAAAAAGGTGTTACTCTTCCGCCAAAGTACAAAGACTGGTTATTATTTTCTGATGGAGGCGAGCTTTTTCTTCCAGCTGGCATACAATTATACGGCGTTGAACACAAACCACTCATAGATGTAAATGATAATTCAAGACCAAGTGAGGACTATGTTGTTATTGGGGCTTTGGCGTCAGGAGACCCTATTCTCTTTAAAAAGGATAGTGATAAAATTGCAATTTATAATCAGGGGGCAGGAAGAATTGAAGATGATGAAATCTATGATAACTTCGTAGCGTTCTTAAATGACCTGTATGATTTGCTTGGCATAGGAGGTTGATTCTATGTCGAGAAGAACAGCAGAATCCAATAAGGCTATTCTTGCTGCGTGGAATAAAGAACAAGAGCTTGTTCAGGAAGGAAAAGGAACAAGAGAGTGGACTCCTCAGCAACAGCAGGATATCCTTGAAAAAGGAAAAGCTTATGATGATAACGGGAAAGCTTTTGAGGGTCAGCATATGAAGAGTGCTGAGATGTATCCTGAGTATCAGGGCGAACCTGGAAATATACAATTCCTTACAAGATCAGAACATTTAGAGGCTCATGACGGCAATTGGCAAAATCCAACGAACTGGTATTTTAACCCGGTAACAAAAGAAAAGCTTGACTTTGGTGACGGGCCATTTATACCATGTAAAATAATCTCTTTACCAGAACCTGTGATAAAGCTGAAGGCTGATGCAGAAAATGACAAAAAGAGTGATATTGAATCTGTGGAAAATAAGGATTCGAAAGCGCCTCAGTCTGTTTCAATTCAAAAAGAAAGTCCGAAAACAGATACCGTACCAAAACTGAAAATTGGAATTGGTGAACATATAAAAAACGCATTTCGTACTGGCGCAAAGGCTGTTGTAGAATTTCCGGTGAAGCACCCAACGGCTACAAAAGTTCTAAAGGGATTGGGAATCGTAGCTGCAGCAATAACAGTAGAAGCATTATCTGAACCATCCAAGAATAATTCATCAAACTCTGAATATAAAAATAAAGATACTGATTCTAATCGAGAAAATGATAATTATGAAGAATTAGAGGACTTGGGTGATGACAATGATACGAATGATAAAGCATCTGAGACTTCAGACAGACCATACACACCAAATGATGTTCCTGCTGGAAAGCAAAGATATCATTATAAAGATGGGAGTGTGAGATGGAAAGACAAGCTCTCATATCACCGTGATGGAAAGAAAGATGAATAATGCAAAGAACCCTCCCGTCCAATCAAGGTCGAGAGGGTTTCGTGCGTCTATGGAGTCATGCATCAACGTCGATGCTGACATCGGATTTTAGTTCTACGGTGATGTGGTCATCCCAGATGGTTATCTGCTTGACCCAGCGTCGGACCAGTGACTCGTTAAATTCGGTAAGGTGGGCGGTTTGCTGTAAAAATATTAAGGCCCCAGGGACGTTAAGAAATCAGTTTATAAAATAAATTGTACAAATAAGAACAAATTGTTCCAAAAATTCTAAACAAAATAATCATTTAATGTAAAGAAGAAGGTCATTGTAAATCATCATCCAATTAATAGAGTAGATGGTGTGCAATGGCTTTTTCGTTGTTATAGTGATCGAGATATGATAAAATATCAATGTATAAAAAATAATTACAATTGACTATTAAGATAAAAAGTATAGAAATATGTTAATAAGGAAATGATTTTATATATATTATTTGGAAGGGAGACTCGTTATGCCAGATAGAATACACAATATAATTTATCAATTTTCTCAGCAACTAAAAGACATAATGGGATCAAAATTAACAAAAGTTATTGTTTATGGCTCTTATGCCAGAGGTGATTATAATTCAAGTTCAGATGTTGATGTTATGATTCTGGTAAAAATGTCAGATAATGAGATTAAAAAAATAGAAAATCAGGTATATGATTTAGCATTTGATATAGAAATGGATACAGGAGTTGATATTTCGCCAATTATAAAAAATGAAGAGCAATATGAATATTGGTTAGATACGTTGCCATTTTATAAAAACATTCATGAAGAAGGGGTGATAGTGAATGGATAAGAAAAGAGATTTATCTATTTACCGAATGCAAAATGTAAAGGATACATTAGATACGGCAAAAATATGCATGGATGTTATGCATTAAAAACTCAACATGAAAGTCATTTAGTGGAAATGAAAAGAAGGATGAATCAGCAAGTGGCATCAAAAGGAATACAATTAGTAGACCTACAGCATATGGAGAATATGCACCTTATACATTTATTGAGAATGAAGAATTTGAGAAATTAGTTGAAAAAATAAAATAACAAAAAGCTATCGCGGCAATTAAGGTTTCCGCAGATATTAAGAAATCACGACACTGGGAATAATTAAGATTCTGTAGACATTAATTAATCAGAATAAACCGAAAAATTCTAAACAAAATACCCATTAATAAATTTATTAAAGCTGTTGTTACTTAATATCTCCTTGGGAGTATTAATAGCAATGGCTTTTTATTGTAAAAATAGGTTGTATTTATCCTAGTTTATACATATAACAAAGAAAAAGAGAGAAATTAGATTATGGGAAAACAAGAAAACATAAAAATATTTGAAGATACAGAAACATTATGTAAAACAAATTCAAGCTTAAAACAATCGATCAAAAATTCAATATGTAACCAAAAACTAATCCTCCAAAATCAAAGAATAAATAGCAATAACCAGAAACGATATGAAAAACCTGCAAATATTATTGTATCAAAAAAGAGAACATTACAAGCAGCATCGGCATATAAAAATACTAAGACAGCGGTACATAATTTTGCTTCCGCAACTAATCCAGGTGGTGGAGTAAAAAGAGGATCTAATGCACAAGAAGAATGTCTGTGCAGATGTTCAGGACTATATGTTTGTCTAAGTACACAAACAATGTGGGATGGATTCTATTCTCCACACAGACAAGCACATAATCCAATTTATAATGATGATATCATTTATACACCTGCAGTCACAGTATTTAAAACAGATACTGAACAACCAGAGATCATGGATGCATCTGATTGGTATAATGTAGATGTAATCACATGTGCAGCTCCGAATCTAAGAGTCAAAAATAGTTATAATGGCAAGTCATCATATAATAATGCGAAAAAGATGACAAATGACGAATTATTAAAATTACATGAAAAGCGATTAAAAAGAATTTTGGATACAGCACTTTCAGAAGATGATGAAACGATAATTCTTGGGGCATTTGGATGTGGTGCATTTATGAATGATCCTCAGATTGTTGCTCGGGCAGCAAAAAATGTAATTCGAGAATACTTATATAGTTTCAAAAATATTGAATTTGCGGTGTATTGTTCTCCAACAGATGATCGAAATTATAGAATTTTTGATAGAGTTTTGAAGAAATAGTGGGCATAGGACATTCTGCCTACGAACATTGATCCCCGGAACATTAAGAAATCAGTTTATAAAATAAATTATACAAATAAGAACAAATTGTTCCAAAAATTTTAAACAAAATAATCATTTAACATAATATTCCTTATAAAAGACATCTAAATAAAAATACAGAAAAGTCATTGTAATATTTACAGTGGCTTTTTCATTGTGGTAGAAATCTAATTGTGATAAAATATCATAAAGATGAACTGCATGGAAGTAAGGAGTGAAAGAATATGATGTATCCATATATGACATTAAATGATGATACAGAAATTACGCATTCAGAGATGTATCCAGATGGAAAAGTAAAAGTATATATTGAAACACCAGATGAAACAGGGGGATTTTATGATGCTATTTGTTGGTTACCAGATTATACATGGGAAGTTCACGGTTATTCAGAGTCAGAGATGATGTATTTTAAGCAACTTATTCGAGACAATGCACATTTAATTATAGAATTTTCTCAAGAAGGAGGGATTCTGAATGCCGCAAATATTTAGAGTTGGACCATATAGTATTTATTTTTGGTCGAATGAAAATAATCTATTGGAGCCTATACATGTCCATATAGCAGAAGGAAAGGCTACAGCAAATGCAACAAAAGTATGGATTACAAGTACAGGAAAAACGATTTTGAGTCATAATAAATCACAAATACCTGTGAGAATCTTAAAGAAGTTAATGAGATCAATTGAGGCCAACAGTGGTCAGATAATTGAAAAATGGATTGAGTAGTTTGGTGAGATTAGATATTATTGTTAGAATAATATAATATCGCTTTGCTCTATATGTAATTTATCATTAAGGTCCATATTACAGAATTGCGGTGGTCGTCTGCGGACAACACCTAAGAGAGTCGGATGCGTCTGGTTCTCTTTTTTTGTTTTATAGGATTAGGGTCTCAACAGAAGATACAGAGCTTCTCAAGGGCTTCTTGCTACAACAATTGAGATTTATGGAAGCGAATCAGCATTTGCAGAAGATGTAATTAAAGCATACGTAGAATTTGTAAATGAGATTTATGCTGCAGGATGTAGAAATCTTCAGTTTGACGATTGCGTATGGGGTGGAATGGTCAATCAAAAGACAGCTGTTGCATTAACAGGAAGAAGTGGAGAGGAGTTAGAAGAGTATAAAAAATTACTGCTAAAACTAAACAATGAAGTAGTTGCTGCTGCTCCAGAAGATTTACTGATCAACACACATGTGTGCAGAGGAAATTATCATTCTACATTCTTTAGTTCAGGTGCTTATGATAGTGTAGCGGAGCTCTTATTTGGAGAAGAAAATGTTAATGCATATTATTTAGAATATGATGATGAACGTTCTGGTGGATTTGCACCACTTGCAAAGGTAACAGGAGATAAAAAGGTTGTTCTTGGACTTATCACAACGAAAACACCAGAATTAGAAGATAGAGAAAAAGTAATCAACAGAATTCATCAGGCTGCAAAATATATTCCATTAGATCGTTTATATTTAAGTCCACAGTGTGGTTTTGCTTCTTGTGAGATCGGAAATAAATTAACAGAAGAAGAACAGTGGGAAAAATTAAGACTTGTAAAGGAGATTGCAGAGGAAGTCTGGGGATAAGTATAGGTTCCATTATGTTGTATCGTTTTTTCTTTATAAAAAGCAGGTAATCAATTCTCTTTGAGAATGGATTACAAAAGTTAGGAGGATAGCAATAAATGTAAAAGAATCCTGAGTAGTAAAAATTTACTCAGGATTCTTTTACATAAAACTTAAGCTCTTTTTATTGGAACCCGAAATGAAATGATCCGAGGTGTTTCTATTTGTTCAAATTTGATCATATATGCATTTCGATCAGAAAGGATGGATTTAATCCTACCTTGTCCAAAGACATTATGAATGATCTTATCACCAACCTGAAAAGTTTGTTCAGCGACATAACCATCTAAATAGCGATTACTGTAATGAATGTAATTTTTGGTTTCTGCGATCAGAGTATCTTCTGGCTTTTTAACGTATTCTAAAAATTTTTGATCGATATCTAAAATAAATCTAGATGGGTAACGGGTTGATCCATCAAAATTTTTCCCGTGTGATTCACTTAAAAATAAACTTTTCATGGCACGTGACATTGCAACAAATGCAAGACGACGTTCCTCTTCCATTCCCTCAATTGTAGAGGTTTTCTTGGAAGGAAAAATTCCTTCATTTAATGCACATAGGAATACGTGTGGGAATTCCAATCCTTTTGCAGCATGAACGGTCATCAATTTTACTTTGTCAGAATCATCAGTAACGTCACTATTCGTAAATAGGGCAATATGATCAAGATAATCAGGTAGCAGAGCTTCCTCGCCACAAGATATTTCATAATCATAAACAGCTTGTTTTAATTCAGCCAGGTTATCAAGACGTTCCTGATTTCCAGTAGTTCGAAGCATTTCTTCATAACCACTTCGATCCAAAATATCAGATAAAACTTCAGAAATTGTTCGTTGCTCATAAGTCACTGAAAAAGCATCGATCAATGAGATAAAATCTTTTGCATCTGTTCCTTTAAAAATTGGATCTTCCACACATTCTTTTAATGCCTCATAAAAAGAACAGTGATGAGCATTTACATATGCCTGAAGAAATTCCATTCGTTTTTTACCGATATTTCGTTTTGGAACATTCACGATCCTTAAAAAAGAGAGATCATCTTTGTATGTGATCATACGCAGATAAGACAGTGCGTCTTTTACTTCCATTCGCTCAAAAAATTGAATTCCACTATAGATGCTATATGGGATTTTCTTTTTTAACAATGTCTCTTCCAAGGTTCGGGTAACGTAATGAGCACGATAAAGAATCGTGATATCCTTATATGAGATATCTTTTTTATGTAATTTTATAATCTGATCTGCGATCCAATCAGATTCCTCTTCTGAAGTATCTCCGTGATAATAAAGCACTGAATTTTTGCTATGACACATTGGCAGAAGGTCCTTTTTCATACGATTTTTATTCTTATCGATCAGTGAATTGCATACCGATAAGATCTGAGGAGTAGAACGATAATTTTCATTCATCATGATCGTTTTAACATCAGGGAAAGCTTTGTCAAAATTAAGGAGATAGTTGATATCTGCACCACGCCAGGAATAGATCGTCTGATCTGGGTCTCCTACAATAAAGAGGTTTTTATGATATCCGCATAAGACTTTCATTAATTGATATTGAATCTTATCAATATCCTGGAACTCATCGATCATGATGTATTCCAGACGTTTCTGCCATTTTAAACGGATCTCTTTATTCTTTTCAAAAATATAAAGAGAAAATTTCAAAAGATCGTTGTAATCGAGACCAAAACATTTCTTCTCCTGATATAAATATCCATAAAAAATGATATCATTCACATCGGTAGCCCTCAAATATTTTTGCCGTAATGTATCAAGGGACATTGTGATCAGATCAAGATAATAATTAGGATATCGTTCTAATTTATACATCTCGATCATATCTCTTGCCTTTGAAAATGTCTTATGACGAAGTGTAAGTCCGCGTTCCTCATAAATGATCTTTAACATAGAATCAATATCCTGATTGTCTAAAACAAGAAAATTCTTTGGATATTGTACGGCATGGGAGTCTTCCTGTAGAATGGATACACAAAATCCATGGAAGGTATTAATATAACCAGTATCGTTATCAGCAATGAGATTATGAATCCGATGTCTCATTTCGTTAGCAGCTTTGTTTGTGAAAGTAACACAAAGGATATTGCCTGGCAAAATTCCAATTTCGTTAACCAAAAAGGCAAATCTGTGAGATAACGCTCTGGTTTTTCCAGAACCGGCTCCTGCGATCACTCGGATAAAACCTTCTGTAGATGTAACAGCTTCTAGTTGTGCTTGGTTTAATTGGCATAATAATTGATCCAAAATAAAATTCCTCCCGTATATATGTTCGATTAATCCTATTATAACGAAATGACAGCAGAAAGACAAGGCTCTATCAAACGTCATAATTTGAATAGACGTTTGATAGAGCTTTTACATAAAAACCTCTCTGTTTAAAATTTAAAAATCTTTTACTTCTCTTAATTCTTTTGCAGCAGCTACAAGATTTTTAAGACTTGCAGTTGTTTCTTCATTTCCACGTGTTTTCAATCCACAGTCTGGATTTACCCATAACTTTTCAATTTCAATCTTATCTAACATTTTATTTAATGCAGTCTTGATTTCTTCAACGGAAGGAACTCGTGGAGAGTGAATGTCATAGACACCAGGACCAACTTCTGTTTTGAAATGATTTTCTTTCAGAGAATCAAGGATCAAAAGATCAGATCTGGAAGCTTCAAAAGTGATCACATCTGCATCCATATCATCAATTGCTGGAATGATATCAGTAAATTCGCTATAGCACATATGTGTATGAATCTGTGTTTCTGGTTTTACTTTGCTATGTACTAGACGGAAGGCAGGAATTGCCCAATCAAGATATTCGCAATACCAATCAGATTTACGAAGAGGAAGTTTTTCACGAAGAGCAGCTTCGTCAATTTGGATGATATGAATACCATTTGCTTCGAGATCTAAAACTTCATCACGGATTGCTAAAGCAATCTGGTAAGTGCTTTCTTTGACAGAAATATCTTCTCTAGGGAATGACCAGTTAAGGATCGTAACAGGTCCAGTCAACATTCCTTTCATAGGGTGATCTGTAAGGCTTTGTGCATAAACAGACCAAGAAACAGTCATAGGTTCTGGGCGGGATACGTCACCCCAGATGATCGGTGGTTTCACACAACGTGTTCCATAAGACTGTACCCAGGCTTTTTCAGTAAACAGATAACCATTTAATTGCTGCCCGAAATATTCAACCATATCATTTCGCTCATATTCTCCATGAACTAGGACATCTAATCCAATTTCTTCTTGTAATTTTACGCACTCTGCAATCTTTTTACGGTTAAAGTCAACATACTCACTTTCGCTGATCTTACCTTTTCTAAATGCACTACGATTTGTTTTAACATCCAAAGTCTGAGGAAAAGATCCAATGGTAGTTGTTGAAAGCAGTGGTAGTTTAAAGACATCTTTTTGAATCTTTTCACGTTCAAAGAAGTCAGGAAGTCGGGTAAAATCTTGATCTGTGATCTCAGATACACGTTTTGAAACTTCAGGATCATAAGAATTCTTACGTTTTGATGAGAATAATTCCAAGTTTTTAATAAAGGCAGGATGTGACTCGTAAGAATCAAGATCAATTAATATTTTCAATTCATTTAATTCTTCTAATTTTTCTTCTGCGAAAGCAAAGTGTTTTGTATAATCAGCATCTAATTTTGTTTCGTTCTTCAGTGTGTATGGAACATGTAAAAGAGAGCAAGAAGTATTGATCACAGTTGAGATTTCAGAGTTTTTAAGCCATGTGATAGTAGCTAAAGAGTCTCCATAATGATTTTTCCAGATATTTTTTCCATTTACAATTCCAACAAAGAGAAGTTTATCTTTTGGAAATCCTTCTTTTTTGATCAAAGATTTTGTTTCTTTTCCTTCGATAAAATCAAGTCCAATTCCATCAAAATCAAGAGAAGTCAGTTCATGATAAATATCACGGACATCACCAAAGTATGTTTGAGCAAGAACTTTTAAATTTCCTTTTTTTGCTAAAAGCAATGTATAGATTTTCTTAAACAATGCAATATCATCGGAAGACAGATCATGTACTAAATAAGGTTCATCAAACTGAATCCATGAAATCTCTGTTCCTTGAGCCTTAGAAATAAGGTCTTCATATGCATGAATCATTGGTTCTACAAAATCAGGAAGTTGTTTTTCCCCAGTATATCGAATTAATTTTAATAAAGTAAATGGTCCTGTGATCACAGGTTTTGTTAAAATTCCTAGATGAAGAGCTTCATGAAATTCATCAAAAAGTTTTGTACCTGTAAGTTTGATTTCTGTGTCATCTTCAATTTCAGGTACCATGTAGTGATAATTCGTGTTAAACCATTTTTTCATAGCAAGTGCACGAACATCTCCGTGATCTCCTTGATATCCGCGGGCCATTGCGAAGTAAGTATCAAGATCAGATAAATTTAACTCTTTATAACGAGATGGAATGATATTAAACAAAGCTGCACTGTCAAGCAATGTATCGTAAAATGAGAAATCATTGGATGGGATCAGGTCAATTCCATTTTCTTTTAATAATCTCCATTGTTTTTCACGGATTTCTTTCGCAACTGTTTGCAAACGTTCCTGTGAGATCTGATGTTTAAAATATTTTTCTGTGGCAAATTTTAGTTCTCTTAAGTTTCCAACTCTTGGGAAACCAATGATTGATGTTAACATAGTTGTTTTCTCCTTTTGGTGTGATTGTCGATTTGTTTTATGGGCTTTATTATAGTTGAGGATTTAGAAAGTGTAAAATACATAAAAATGTGAGTTTGATATAATCTGAAGTTATAATGATGTAGAAGAAGACGTCTTATCAGACGAGTTAGAAACATAAAAAAAGGAATGGTTATGTAAAAAATTGCACTTGCATTAAAACAGTATTGCAGATAACATAAGGATAGTAATAATGCTTGCATTAGAACACGCAGAAATGAAGAAACTGATAATAAAAGCAAAAAGGAGTCTCCTATGGATTATCAATCATACCTATCTCACAATGTAGCTGTCAACCTAAAAAGAATTCGAACTTCCAAGGGCATGAGTCTTGATGTACTATCAGAACAAACAGGTGTTAGTAAAAGTATGTTAGCTCAGATTGAAAAAGGAACAGCAAATCCATCGTTAGGTGTTTTAGGAAAGATCACAAGCGGATTAAGAATCGAATTCCAAGAATTAATTGATGCTCCGCCAATGGAATCCTGCCTTGTAACACCAGATCAGATGACACCAACAAAAGAAATGATCGGTGAATACAAAGTATGGACATGTTTTCCATATGAAGATAATCACCAATTAGAGATTTACCGCATTGATATCGAACCAGGGGGCAAATATATCAGTGGCAGCCATGGAGAGAAGACAAGAGAATATCTTTCAGTTACAGATGGAGAACTTACGATTGAGTGTGGTGAAGATGTTCAGAAGATCACAAAAGGGGAAATCTATCGATTTGAAACAGATAAAAAACATAATTATAAAAATGAAACACAACAAAAGACAAGTTTTATCTGTGTGTTTGTAGATTATCGGTAAGTATCATACGGAAGTAGTAAGATGATAAAATGACATGTTCAATATAATGGACAGATGTAATATATAATATTTTACAAAAAAATTAAAAAACAATAAAACACTAAGAAAAAATATACAATATAATAATAAAATATATTATAAAAGATAAAAATAAAGAAATTTCAAAAAATAACAAAGATATATTGACAATTCAATCCTCTAGTGTTATTGTATAGTTGTACAAAATAAAGGATAGAAATTAAGCAAGGGCGCTTACCAACAGGATAAGTTTCCCTTGCTTTTCTTTTTATTATTTAAAGTTTATCAATGAAAAAGATAAACAAAATCTGGCCCAGAGAAGTTAAATAACCAATAACATCATGAGGAGGAAGCAGATATGAGATTAAAAGATACAGGATTAACAAGTCAGGATATTAAAGATAAAGTAAACAAATATATGATCGAGACATACGAACGTTTTGATTTCCTTGCAGAGAGAGCAAAAGATATGTATATGTACGATGAAAATGGTGAGGAATATCTCGACTTCTATGCAGGAATCGCAGTAAATAACGCAGGAAGCTGTAATGAAAAGGTTGTAGCAGCAGTCAAAGATCAGGTTGGCGACATCATGCATACATTCAACTATCCATACACAATTCCTCAGGCACTGCTTGCTGAAAAAGTATGTGAAACAATTGGAATGGATAAGATTTTCTATCAGAACTCTGGTACAGAGGCAAATGAAGCAATGATCAAGATGGCTCGTAAATACGGAATCGAAAAATACGGACCAAACCATTATCATATCGTAACAGCGAAGATGGGATTCCATGGAAGAACATTCGGAGCAATGTCAGCAACAGGACAGCCGGGAAATGGATGTCAGGTCGGATTTGGACCAATGACTTATGGATTCTCATACGCACCATATAATAACCTTCAGGCATTTAAAGATGCATGTACAGAAAATACGATCGCGATCATGATCGAGCCAGTACAGGGTGAAGGTGGTGTTCATCCAGCAACACAGGAATTCATAAAAGGATTAAGAGAATTTTGTGATGAAAATGATATGTTACTCTTGATCGATGAAGTTCAGACAGGATGGTGTCGAACAGGTGCAGTGATGTCTTATATGAACTATGGAATCAAACCAGACATCGTATCCATGGCAAAAGGCTTAGGTGGAGGAATGCCGATCGGAGCAATCTGTGCAACAGCAGAAGTTGCTAAAGCATTTACACCTGGATCTCATGGAACAACATTTGGTGGACATCCAGTCAGCTGTGCAGCAGCATTAGCAGAAGTTAATGAACTGATCGATCGCGACTTGGCTGGAAATGCAAAGAAAGTTGGAGATTACTTTGCTGAGAAATTAAAAGGACTTCCTCATGTAAAAGAGGTCAGACACCAGGGATTATTAACAGGTATCGAATTTGATGACACATTAAACGCAGTTGATATTAAACATGCATGTTTTGATCGAAAACTGTTAGTAACAGCCATCGGAAGCAGTGTGATCCGTACAATCCCACCATTGATCGTAACAGAAGAAGAATGTGATAAAGCATTTGCGATCATGAAGGAGGCTGTAGAATCCTTAGCATAAAATAATATCTTTGAAAAAAGATCAAAATATCAGGGAGGAATGTAAATGAAACATTTTATCGTAAATATCGGATGTGAATACGGAAGCGGTGGTCCGGACATTGGAAAGATGGTTGCCGAATCACTTGGAATTCCATTTTACGACAGAGATTTAGTAGATCAGGTCGTAGAGAAACTTGGAGTTGACAGGGATCTGGTAGAAAAAGCCGATTCCGGAGAAGAAAATGTCAAATATGAATTTGACACAACCTTTGGACCAAGATATGCGAATCTTACAAACCGTGTTATTTACACACAGTTTGAGGTTATTCATAAACTGGCGGCAAAATCATCTTGTGTCATTATCGGAAGATGTAGTAACTATATATTAAAAGACAGGGATGACTGCTTAAATATCTTTGTATATGCACCAGAAGAATATAAAGTGAAACATATCATGGAACAAAAAGGTGTATCACAAAAAGAGGCACAAAAACTTGTAAAATATAATGATGGGATGCTGAAATCAAGATATGAATATATGACAAACTCTGATATGAGAGATTGCCGTACCAGACATATGATGATCGATTCTAGTATTCTTGGACTTGAAAAAACAGCAAAATATATCATGCAGTTAATTGACCTGCGATTTGAAAACTAAACTAAAATACATTTACATTCTAACAAAGGCGTTAAGAGATAAGGATCTTTTAGCGCCTTTTTTCTTTCGAAACTTTAAACAGAATGTGAAGCAAGAAAGGAATGATATATAATGGAAAAGAAAAAATCAGAATTTGACAAAGTATTTAGTGCATGGGACATTCTTGTCATTGCATTTGGAGCTATGATCGGTTGGGGATGGGTTGTTTCAACCGGAGACTGGATCGGTCGAGGCGGAGTTTTAGGAGCTGTCATCGGTTTTGCGATCGGTGGTATCATGGTATTCTTTGTAGGACTTACTTATGCAGAACTTACTGCAGCAATGCCACAGTGTGGAGGAGAACATGTATTTAGTTACAAGGCAATGGGACCGGTTGGTTCATTTATCTGTACGTGGGCGATCATTTTAGGATATGTCAGTGTTGTATGTTTTGAAGCATGTGCACTCCCTACAATTATCACTTATATTTATCCTGGATTCTTAAAAGGATATCTGTATACTGTTGCAGGATTTGATATTTATGCATCATGGCTTGCAGTTGCGATGGTCGTAGCATTCTTTATCACATTTATCAATATCAAAGGTGCGAAGACAGCTGCAACTTTACAGACAGTTTTAACAGTGATCATCGGTGGAGTTGGAATCCTTCTGATCGTAGCATCTGTAGTCAGTGGAGATGCCAGCAATTTAACACCACAATTATTTGCAGGAGATAGTGCGTCAACTACTATGAAAGCAATCATGAGTGTTGCGGTTATGACACCATTCTTCTTTATTGGATTTGATGTTATCCCACAGGCAGCAGAAGAGATCAATGTGCCGCTTAAAAAAATCGGTATGATCATGATCTTATCTATCGTACTAGCAGTTGCATTTTATGCGCTGATCATCTTAGGTGTTGGTTATGTTATGAGTCCATCTGATATTTCATTTTCACAGGCAGGATCAGGACTTGTTACAGCTGATGCAATGGCAAAAGCATTCCACAGCAGTATCATGTCAAAAGTATTGATTGTCGGTGGTATGTGTGGAATCGTTACAAGTTGGAACTCCTTTTTAATTGGTGGTAGCCGTGCAATGTATTCCATGGCTGAATCTTATATGATTCCAAGAACTTTCCGTAAATTACATAAAACACACAAAACACCAGTGAATGCATTATACTTGATCGGTGGATTATCCATATTAGCTCCATTATTTGGACGTAAAATGTTAGTATGGATCGTCGATGCAGGTAACTTTGGATGCTGTCTTGCATACTGTATGGTTTCCTTATCTTTCATCATCTTAAGAAAGAAAGCACCAGAAATGGCACGTCCATACAAAGTAAAACATTATAAGATTGTTGGTGTATTGGCAGTCTTAATGTCAGGATTTATGGTTGCGATGTATATTATCCCAGGATCAGGGTCAAACCTTGTACCACAGGAATGGGCAATGGCTGGTGGATGGGCTGTTCTTGGAATTATCTTCTTCATTGTATGTAAATTAAAATACAAAGAAAAATTTGGATCTCACATCGATGTTGCCGTTGATGATGAAGATATCACATCAGAAGAAGATCGTACATTTGAAGATGCACTTGGAGCTGTTAACACAGCAGAAAATGTAGTAGAAGTACAGCCAGCAATTAACTTTAACTACTTCCTTCCAGTCAATATTGCATTTGGAAGCGGTAAAGTCTTAGAAACAGGAGAGCTTACAAAACCATATGGTAAGAAAGCACTGATCGTAACTGGAAGAAGCAGTGCAAAGAAATCTGGTTTATATGATAAAGTAGCAAACAGCCTGTCTAAAGCAGGAATTGACCATGTATTATTTGATAAAGTCGCACAGAATCCATTAACAACAACGGCGATGGAAGGCGCTGATTTTGCCAAGGCAAATGGATGTGATGTCGTTGTAGCGATCGGTGGCGGAAGCATCATGGACTGTGCAAAAGCAATCGCATTCTTAAGTATCAATGACGGAGATATCAACGATTACATTTATAACAGATTACAAAGTGATAAAGCATTACCATTGATCTTAATTCCTACAACATGTGGAACAGGATCCGAAGGAAATGGATTTGCAGTTCTTACAAATCCGGAAAATGGAGATAAGAAATCCTTACGTTGCAATGCGATCGTTGCAAAAGTATCCATTGTTGATCCAGAATGCATGATGACAATGCCAAAACATGTACTTGCATCTGTCGGATTCGATGCATTATGTCACTGCATGGAAGCATACACGTCAAAGATCGCACAGCCATTTACAGATGCTCTAAGTTTATACGCGATGGAACTGATCGCAGGAAACCTTGTTAAAGTATATAAAGGTGAAGGCGGCAAAGAAGCATGGGAGAAGATCACACTGGCATCAACGATCGGTGGAATGGTCATCAATACAGCAGGTGTCACTCTGGCACATGGAATGGAACATCCAGCCAGCGGACTAAAAGATATCGTCCACGGACAAGGACTTGCAGCATTAACACCAGTAATCGTAGAAGCATCCCATAAAGGAAACCATTTCAAATTTGCTAAGATCGCAAGAATCTTTGGCGGGGTTACCGCAGAAGATCTTGCTGGTAAATTAAGAAGTCTGTTAAAAGATATCGACCTTGCTTGTACACTATTTGACCTTGGATTATCCAAAGAAGATATTCCTTGGATGGCAGAGAACTGTATGAAGGTATCTGCGGCAAGTATTCAGAACAATCCGGTTGTATTTACACAGGAAGAAATTGCTGAGATATACAGGAAAGCAATGTAGGATAGTTTATTATCTATAGGCTATTGAGTATGTAGAAAAATGAAAATATAAGAAATATGAAAGATATGATATGAAAAGACAGTTTCGTGTCATATCTTTTTTTGATAAAATATAAAAGGATTAGGAAGAAGCTTATCATGATAGAAAGGAAAATCCAATGAATGATCAGTTTATACAAGGCGTAATATTTGACTGGAATAAAATAGATGATGACAGTTATCTAAAACAAATAGAAGCATTAAAAAATATTGAAAGGCTAGAATTTAAAAATTCAATCAATTTCTTCGTTGGAGAAAATGGAAGTGGAAAGTCCACCTTATTAGAAGCAATTGCCATAGCTCATGGATTTAATCCAGAAGGTGGAACGAAAAACTATGTATTTTCTACGCATGATACACACTCCGAATTATGCGATGCCATCAGAGTTGTAAAAGGATATCGGAAGGAAAAATGGGGATATTTTCTTAGAGCAGAAAGTTTCTATAATGTTGCAACGAAGGAAGAAGAATATGGTGGAATAGATTCAGCCAGATATCATGAGAAATCACACGGAGAAGGTTTCTTGGCATTAGCACAAAATAATCTACAGCCCAATGGATTGTATCTTTTTGATGAGCCAGAAGCGGCATTATCACCACAAAGACAATTAACATTATTAATGGAGATATATAAATGTGCAAGAAAAGGAGCACAGTTCTTTATTGTTACACATTCACCGATTTTACTAGGAATTCCAGACGCTGACATTTATTGTTTTGATGATGGTAGGATTCATTTATGTGAGTATGAGGAGACGGAAAGTTATCAGATTACGGAGATGTTTATAAATAATCGGGAAGTATTATTGGATAGACTTCTAAAAGAATAGATGTAGAAATTCATAATTCATGCTATACTTAAAAATAACAGATTAAATAACAGATTAAATAAAAGAGGTGAGATAAAATCATGGAAAATGAAACATATATGAAACGATTAAAAGACAGACTGCAAATAGAATTTAAAAAACAGGATCGAAGCGGAGTATACGGTTATACACAGAGGAGTATGGCGTATAATTCCAATCGAATTGAAGGAAGTACCTTAACAGAGAAACAGACAGCAAGTATGTTTGAAACAGGAACTTTATATGTGGATGATCCAGACATGATTTTTCGAACAAAAGATATAGAAGAAATGAATGGTCATTTCAAAATGTTTAATTATGTAATGAAATGTATGGAAAAACCTTTGTCAGAAGATATCATAAAAAATATGCATAAAAATTTAAAGGAAGGTGTTTTTGAAGATCGAGCAAATGGATATGCAATTGGTGGGTGGAAAAAGCGTGCAAACAGAGTCAGTGATATCCAGACAGCATTGCCACAAGAAGTTCCAGAAAAGATTCATCAGTTATTAGAAAAGTATCATAACGCAGAGAAAATTACATTATACGATATTGCTAAATTTCATGCACAGTTTGAGAATATTCACCCATTTCAGGATGGAAATGTACCATTGAGATACCAACAACAAATAGCGGCATAACAGCAGCAAACAACTTCATATCACATAAATACAGTTAAATAACATATAGAATTAGGAATACTTGAAAAACGGTATTCCTTTTTTATTTCCAGACGTTTAGAAATGAGCGTCTATTTTTTTACCCAAATGAAAGGAGAATCAAAAAATGAATAAGATATTGAAACGATTGCTTACAGGTGTTCTTACTCTCGCAACCGTCTTTACTGCTCTACCCACAACTGTTGTCCATGCTGCGGAAACACAATACTGGACAGAATCGGAGGAACGTGTCGGCATTGTTGAGAAAGTAATGAATGATGGTTCTATCGGCTCTACATTTAATGAGGGGCATATGACCGTTGAGGGCGAGGACGCTTATTGTATCGACATCAACACAGGCTTTAAGAATGGATATAAGACCAGAAGTGACGCAAGTACACGCATGACTGCCTACCAGATAGAGGACGTTGCTTTATCTCTTGAATACGTCAAACAGTATACGAAAAGCCATACAGGATTGAGCAGCCAGCACGCCTACATTTTAAGACAGCTTGTAGTCTGGCAGAGATTGAGCGTCCATCTTGGGTGGAGCTGTGACAATGTACGAGCTTCCTATGATGAAATCTCAAAATCCGTGCAAGATGAAGTATTCGCCGGAGCGAAAGCCTTTGTAAGAGAAAATAAAGGACGCTATGACTGTTACGGTTATATCTACACTGGTGAGGGGCAGGATTTAGGACAGTTCTTCGCAGAGCTGGCTGTCGGCAATGGCAAGATTCAGAAATCTTCCAGTAATACCACAGTCACAAACGGGAATGACTGCTATTCTCTCTCTGGTGCGACTTATGGTGTCTATTCTGATAAAGGCTGCACGAAATCTGTTGCCACACTTACGACAAATGCCAATGGTAATACGGACACTGTGGAATTAAGAGCTGCGACATACTATGTGAAAGAAACGAAAGCTCCAAAGGGATTCCAGTTAGATAAGAACGTCTATACTATGACGGTCAAGGTTAATGAAACTACGACTTTAAAAGTCAGCGACAAACCAAAAGTCACTGACACTTTGGTTGAGCTTTTCAAGATTGATATGGAAATTTCCAAAGCTACGCCACAGGGTAACGCTTCTTTAGAGGGTGCGGAGTTCGTCTGGAAGTATTATGACGGTTACTATACAAAAGACAATCTTCCATCAGAACCAACACGCACATGGACGACAAAGACAATCGCTGAAAAAGACAGCAACAATGAAGTCCATTACATCACAAGATTAGCCGATTCCTACAAGGTATTGGGTGACAGCTTCTATACACAGAATGGTACTATCTGCTTGCCGCTTGGTACTATCACTGTAGAAGAAAAGACAGCTCCAAACGGTTACTTATTGGAGGGTGCTTATATGCAGGCTGCCGGAAGTTCTGAACAGATAAAAGGTGTCTATGTGGCACAGATTACAGAAGATGGTGAGCTTGCAGCGTTAAGCGGCAGCAA
>SKEE01001198.1_pt1 | contig 22992 bp, 19 predicted proteins | sample 4826661 | NCBI WGS metagenome assembly SKEE01 (sample SAMN11008817, study PRJNA524170) | human gut metagenome | biome: Human fecal sample; material: Feces; isolation source: fecal sample from pouch patient p20 | host: Homo sapiens | place: Israel: Tel-Aviv | collected 2016-11-14
GTGCTACTTCTTGATGCCCAGGCTCAGCAGCCAGTTCTCGCAATAGTTCTTCCAGTAAGCAAACCAGTCCAGATCGGTGCCGGGCTTGCAGAAGAACTCGCACTCCATCTGCTCGAACTCGCGGGTGCGGAAGGTGAAGTTGCCCGGGGTGATCTCGTTGCGGAAGGCCTTGCCCACCTGGCAGACACCAAAGGGCAGCTTGCGGCGGGTGGTGCGCTGGATGTTGGCAAAGTTGACGAAAATGCCCTGTGCGGTCTCGGGGCGCAGGTAGCAGGTAGAAGAGCTGTCCTCGGTGACACCGATGGCAGTCTTGAACATCAGGTTGAACTTGCGGATGGGGGTAAAGTCATGCTTGCCGCAGACAGGGCAGACGATGTCCTCGTGGTCGGCGATGAACTGATCCATCTCATCAAAGCTCATGGCATCCACATTGACCTCAGGATGCTCCTCACCGATCAGCTTATCGGCACGGTGGCGGGCCTTGCAGGCACGGCAGTCCAGCAGGGGGTCAGAGAAGCTGGAAACGTGGCCGGTGGTCACCCAGGTCTGGGGGTTCATAATGATGGCAGCATCCAGGCCCACATTGTAGGGGCTCTCCTGGACAAACTTCTTCAGCCATGCTTTCTTGACGTTGTTCTTGAACTCAACGCCCAGGGGGCCGTAATCCCAGCTGTTGGCCAGACCGCCGTAGATCTCAGAACCGGGGAAAACATAACCACGGTTCTTGCAGAGATTGACGATCATATCAAGGGTCTTTTCGCTCTGTTCCATTGTAATAACATCCTTTCCGTCCGCGGCTGGCTTGCCGTGTCGTGTGTGTTGTTTCGGGCAGCTTTCCCCACTGCCGCGTATCTCTACTTTACCATGTTTTCTTATTTTTGTAAAGCAAAAGGCCGCTGCATTTCTGCAACGGCCCTTTCTTTCTGAGAAACAGGCGGGGTGACGTTTCCCGCATCTCCTAACACCGGGCGACGGCTGCCTGTTCCGTCCTCTGTTTCTCTTTGCAAGTTTTACTTATGATACTTCATACCGGCATTGATGGTACAGGCCCGGTAGATTTGTTCGGTCAGCACCAGGCGGGCCAGCTGATGAGGCATGGTGATGCGGCCCATACTGAATCTGAGGGCTGCGGCTTTTTTCACCTCATCGGACAGGCCGTGGGAGGAGCCGATGACGAACGCCACATCCCCTGCCCCGCTGTTTGCGCGGTCGGCCAGGAACTGCGCCAGCTCATCGGAGGAGATCTGCCTGCCCTCAATGCACATGGCAACGATGGCAGCACCCTTGCGAACATTGGAGAGGATGGCTTTTCCTTCCTTCTCCAGTGCTTTTTTCACCACAGCATCGGAGGCATTTTTCTCCTCGATCTTTTCCTCCGGCAGCTCGATGATCCGGAATGCCGCAAAGGCAGCCAGACGCTTCTGGTACTCTGCCACGCCCTCGGCAAAATATTTTGCGTTCATTTTACCAATACAGATCAGGTCAATATTCTGCATTACAGCTTCCTCTTTTCAGGATAAACGATTTAAAATTGTCTCCGCTACTGCTTGAACTCCCTCAGTCACGGCTTACGCCGTGCCAGCTCCCTCGGAGAGGGAGCCTCTGGCGAAACCGGATACTTTGCAATTCAAGCAAAAGCTTTCCCGCCATGCCAAAGGCCCCATCCTAGAGGACGACTTCCCCCGCTCCGGGGGAAGATGTCGCGCAGCGACAAAAAGGGGAATCTGTCGCCGCAGGCGACTGGGGGAGTTTTTCCGGCGGCGTCCTCTCCACACCCCCCACCAAAAGCCTTGCGTATCGGCGGCGGGTGCGCTATTATATATTATATACATTATAGAGCGCTGCGAAAGGAGCCCTGACCATGATCCTCACCGTCAATATCGGCAACACCCACATCACTGTGGGCGGCTACGAACAAGATACCCTTATCTTCTGCGGGCGGCTGCACTCCGACCCCGCTGCCACGGTGGAGGAATACGCCATCCGGCTGGTGAATCTGTTACAGCTGTACCAGGCATCCCCGGCGCAGATCGAGGGCGGCATTCTGGGCAGCGTGGTGCCCATGCTCAGCGGGCGGGTGCTGGCGGCTTTACAGCTTTTATGCAAGGCGCGCATCCTGACCGTGGGGCCGGGGCTGAAAAGCGGCATCAAGCTGCGGCTGGACAACCCCGCGCAGCTGGGCGCAGAGCTGCTGTGCGGCGCGGTGGCGGCGCTGGCAGAGTGTCCCGGGCCGCTGGTGGTCATCTCGGCAGACACGGCTATCTCCCTGATGGCGGTGAACGCCAAGCAGGAGCTTGTGGGCGGCGTGATCCTGCCCGGGCCGCAGCTTTCCATGAATGCGCTGGTGCAAAAGACCGCGCAGCTGCCCCAGATCGACCCTGCCACCCGCGCCCCGGACTCAGTGCTGGGCAAAAGCACCGCGGCCTGTTTACAGAATGGCTTTGTGCTGGGCACGGCCAGCCTGCTGGACGGTCTGGCCGACCGCTTCTGCGCCGAATTGGGCGCACAGACCGCCTTTTACGCCACCGGCGACCTTCCCCGCTCCATCCGGGAGGCCTGCCGCACCCCCATCCACTACCGCGAGACCCTGATCATCGACGGCCTGCACCGCATCTGGCTGCGAAACCGGAAGGGTTGACGATTTTCGTTTGCATTTTGCATCCCGATGTGTTATACTGTGTTGTACCCACCAAAGGGGTACGGCATTTGCGATCGTAGCTCAGCTGGATAGAGCGTTCGGCTCCGACCCGGAAGGCCAGAGGTTCGAATCCTCCCGGTCGCACCAAGGACTGCTGCACAGGTTTTGTGCAGCAGTCCTTTTTATTTATTTTATCGAATCCATCTTGCAAAAGCGGCACAGTGCCTTATAATAGAGGCTGTGCCCCGGTGTGCGCGGGCACGGTTAGGATGTATAGGATAAAGGGAAAAAAGAGTATGGCTTCTCAAACGAATACGCTGACGGAAGGCCCTCTGGCCAAACAGATCTTTCTGGTCAGTCTGCCGCTGGCGCTTTCCAACCTGCTGCAGGTGCTGTTCAATATGTCGGACGTGGCGGTGGTGGGGCGCTTTGCCGGTTCCACGGCGCTGGGCGCTGTGGGCTCCACCAGCACGCTGGTGACCCTGTTCACCGGCTTTCTCATTGGCCTGAGCAACGGCATCAATGTGCTGGTGGCGCGTTTTTACGGCGCGCGCCATCCCAAGGACGTGGAAAAGACCGTCCACTCGGCGGCCATCATCAGCGCCATTGCCGGTGTGGCGTTGCTGCTCATCGGCCTGCTGGGCTCTCCCGCCATGCTGCGGCTGCTGAACACCAAGGAGGATCTGCTGCCCGGCGCGATCTTGTATCTGCGGGTGTATTTTCTGGGTATGCCGGCGCTGGCGCTGTACAACTTCGGCAACGCGGTGTTCAGCTCCATCGGCGACACCAAAAAGCCGCTGATGTATCTGTCCATTGCCGGTGCCCTGAACATTCTGCTGAACCTGTTCTTTGTTATCGTGTGCGATCTGAGCGTGGTGGGCGTGGCGCTGGCCAGCGCCATCAGCCAGTGCGTTTCGGCATTTCTGATCCTACGGGCGCTGACCCGGGTGCAGGACTGCTATGCGCTGGACCCGCACAAATTGCAGCTGGACCCGGTGCAGGCCAAGAGCATCCTTGCGCTGGGCGTGCCCGCCGGGCTGCAGAACGCTATTTTTGCCATTGCCAACCTGTTCATTCAGGCGGGCGTCAACTCCTTTGACTCTTTGATGGTCAAGGGCAACAGCGCCGCCGCCAACGCGGATGGGCTGATCTACGACTGCATGGCGGCCTTCTACATGGCCTGCGCCAGCTTTATGAGCCAGAACTACGGCGCGGGACGGCCTGACCGGGTGAAGAAGAGCTACTTCATCAGTCTGGGCTACTCCTTCGGCGTGGGGCTTGTGCTGGGCGCGGCGCTGTTCTTCTGCGGGCCGGCCTTCTTAGCGCTGTTCACCACCGAAGCGGCGGTCATTGACGCCGGCATGAAGCGGGTGGCTGTGATGGCCTTTGCCTACTGCGTCTCGGCCTTTATGGACTGCACCATCGCCGCCTCCCGCGGGCTGGGCAAGACGGTGGTGCCCACCGTCATCGTGGTGCTGGGCTCCTGCGTGTTCCGGGTGATCTGGGTGTACACCATCTTTGCCCACTTCCACACCATCCCGGCGCTGTACCTGCTGTATCCGTGCAGCTGGATCCTGACCGCGCTGGCGGAAATCGCCTATTTTGCCAGCTGCTACAAGCGTGCAATGGCCATCTTCCGCAAGCCCGCGGCGGTGTAAGAGAGCGATTTGGAATGCGCGCCGCGTTCGCTTTGCGCATATTCAGCGGAAGAATGATTTTTAATTTCGGGATACCGGAGCGTCTGCGGACGCTCCGGTATCCCTTTTTTCACGGGAGGGGACACAAAGGCAAACTGCATTTGCAGCGCTTGTTCTCCCACGCAAAAAGGCTGCTGCACGGTTTTGTGCAGCAGCCCTTTGTTTATGCTTTTGTCAAGGGGTCAGAGCGCAGCTCAGATCTCCTTCTTCAGGGTCTCGCCCATGATGTAGCCGTAGGTCAGAGCGGCGTCGAAGCCCATGCCGTACTGCTTGGCGTCCTTCTCCTCGATGGAGCCGCAGACGTCGCCGGCAGCGTACAGGCCGGGGATGGCCTTCTTGTCCTCGGTCAGGACGTGGCAATCGGTGTCGATGGCCAGACCTGCGGTGGTCAGGTAGAAGGTGGGGTCAACACGGATGGCCCACAGACCGTCGCGGGTCTCGATGTAGGGGCAGTTGCGGCGGCCGAACTCATCGGGCTCGCCAGCCAGAGCGGCGGCGTTGTTGGCCTCGATGGCGTCTGCCAGATTGGGCAGGTTCAGCTCCTCGGAAGCCTTCTCCACGCTGTCGTAGTGCACAGCCTCGCCCTTCTCGAACATAGCAACGTAGCCGTTGAAGCCGTAGGACTCGCTGTCGCGCAGCTTGACGGCAGAGGACTCGTCGAACACATAGTAGAAGGTATCACCGTTGTCCTTGTTCAGCTTTGCCTTGGCCATGGTGTAGTGGTTATCGGAGACGATGTTGCCGATGTTGTCGCCCTTGATGTTGACCATGATGCCGGGGGCAGACTGGTGGATGAAGGCCAGCTCGAACTTGCTCTTGTAGCTGGACAGGAAGGCGGGCAGAGCGCGGTTTTCGCACTCCACATAGCCGCCGGCGTCGATACCCATCTGGATGCCCTCGCCGGTCATGCTGGAAGCGCAGTTGAAGAAGAAGTCGGCGTAGTCGGGGCTGTACTTCTTCAGCATTTCGGGGTTCTTGGCAAAGCCGCCGGAAGCAAGGCAGACCGCCTTGCCGCGCAGGGTGTAGCTTGCGCCGTTCTCGCCCTTGGCGTGGAAGCCCACAACACGGCCGCTCTCGTCCTTGATCAGGTCGGTGACGCTGGTGGAGTAGATGATCTTGCCCTTCTCGTACTTCTCCACGCGCTGTGCCATGAACATCATGGCATAGCCTGCGCCGCCCTCGTAGCAGCCGGGTGCCAGATACGGGGTGGAAGCGCCGTACTGGGTAGCGCTTTCGTAGTTGCCCATGGTGTTGAAGCCGATGCCGATGCCTGCCATCCAGTCCACCAGATCGCCGGCGACAGTGTACTGCTTGGTCATGTAGGGCATTTCACCGTTGAAGAACTCGGTGCGGTGGTACTTCTCCATGGTCTGCCAGAAGTTCATCATGCCCTCCAGCGTGCCCATGGCAGAGCTGCGGAAGCTGCCGTCCACATCGTAGTTGTACTGCAGCTTGGAGCCTGCGGTAGCAACGCCGCCGTAGGTCATGGACATGGAGCCGCCGGGGATATCGCGCTTCTCCACCAGAATGACGCTGTAGCCGGCCTCCAGCAGGCGGCAGGCGCAGGTCAGGCCGGAGGTGCCGGCACCCATGATGACGACATCAGCCTCTTCCTCGATGACCTCGTTGGAAGCTGCAATGGTGACTTCCTTGGAGAAGTCGTCCACGTTATAGCCGGCCAGCTCGATGGCCTCCTTCACAGCTGCCTTGACAGCCATGGAGGTGATGGAGGAGCCGCGCAGGTTGGGCACGTTGACGCTCTGGTGCTCTACGATAGCGGCAGGGATGCGGGAGCAGGCGTAGTTGCCGATGCCGATGGTCTCCTCGTGAGACAGCACCTCACAGGCAGTGATCTTGCCGTCAAAGAAGGTGGTAGCTACGTGCACCCAGCTTTCGTGACCCATAGCCTTGGTGACGTACTTGCCGTCCACCGGGGAGGAGGGCTTGGTCACAGCGGAGGAAGCAGCAGAGGAAGCTGCGGAGGAAGCGGGAGCACTGGTGGTGCTGGAAGCGGGGTTGCCGCAGGCGGTCAGCAGACCGGCAGCAGCTGCGCCCATGGTGCCCACAGCGGCACCGCGCATAAAGTTGCGACGAGAGATCTTAGCCATAAGGTTCGCCTTTCTTTTCTCTTCTTTTTTGCGTTTTTCCTGTTCCTTCGTGCATTTTGAACATTGATACGATTATAGCAAAGTTTCGTTCCAGTGTGAAATACAAATTTGCATCCTCATTTATCAAATCTCTTTATAAATTGCTTTCTCTTTACGGCCTGTCAGCAATCCTGTATAATAAAGATGACCATCTTTTTTACCCAAGGAGGCGCGCCGTTCTATGACGATTTACCAGTTGGAGTGCTTTATTGCCGTAGCGGAGGAGCTGAATTTCAGCGCCGCCGCCGAGCGGCTGTTCACCACCCAGCCCGCCATCACCTACCAGATCAACGCGCTGGAAAAGGAGACCGGGCTGCACCTGTTCGAGCGCACCACCCGCCGCACCAAGCTGACCGCCGCCGGGCAGTCCTTTTATCTGGACATGGTGCAGATGACCAGCTTTGGCAGGCAGGCGCTGAAAAAGGCGCAGGATATTCAGGAAGCCGACCGCTCCCGCCTGACGGTGGGTCTGCGGCAGCTGTTCGACTACGGCACTTTTTCCAGCATTCTTGCCGAGTTTCAGCACCAGTTCCCCAACGCCTGCGTGGACGTTGTGCCGCAGGACAACCGCCGCCCGCTGGAACAGCTGCGCTCCGGGCAGCTGGACATCGGCTTTTTCTACGCCACCGAGCACTCCCGCGACCGGGATATCTCCTTTACGCCCCTGTTCTCGCTGGGGTATCATGTGCTGATGAACCCAAACTCTCCCCTTGCCGACCGGCGGGCGCTGCATCTGGCAGACCTGAAAGGGCAGAGCGTGGTGTCCTCCGGCGCGTTCGACAACTTTCTGTCCGCCTGTCAGGGACCTTCGCTGGAGCAGCTGGCGCAGGTGGGGGTGGATTGCAGCAAGATCTCTCCCAGCTTTGAGGGCGCGCTGATCATGATCCAGATGGGCACCGCCATGTCCATCGTGCCCTGCCTGTCCACGGCGGTGATCCCGGGCATCGTCAAGGTGCCGCTGCTGGATTTTCCCCCGGTGACGGTGGAGATCGCCGCCATGCGCCACGCGCCCCGGCTGGAGGTGCAGTCCTTTATCGAGATCGCCAAGCAGAAGTACGCCCATCCCCACGACCCGCTGCTGATGGAGACGCTGATTTAACCCCCCTCAGGCGCTAATGCGCCAGATTCCCCCTTTTGTCACCTGCGGTGACATCTTCCCCCGGAGCGGGGAAAGTCGGCCCTCAAGGGGGCGCCTTTTGGTATAACGGAAAAGTTTCCCGTGAAAAAGCACAAAGCCGGACAGTCTACGGACTGTCCGGCTTTGTGTCATCACAAGGTTTTACTGATAATCGTGGTTGAGGAACAGGGCCTTGATGACCACCACCTCGTCGTATTCCTCCTGCTCCACCTGCACGTCCGCGTTCAGGCTCTTCAGGCGCGCCTTCACCGCATCCAGTGCTTCCGGCACGGTGACGGCGTTGCCTTCCTCGATAGCGTCCATCATCCGCTTGAGCACGATGGGGTGGGCGTACCAGCTTGCCACCGGGAATGCGCCGTGGGGGTAGTGCTTGACATACTCTGCCATGGCGGCTTCCGCCTTGTCCGCACGCTTCATGATGGCGTTGTTGTTATTGTGAGCGGTGGGCAGCATATTGTAGCTGGAAAACAGGAAGATGGCGGCAAAGCCGAACAGCGCAAAGTACACACCGTAGCTGCCGGTGTGGCTGAACACGGAATACAGACCGTAGGCCGCAGCCGCAACGCCCAGCACAAAGATGGCCAGCGCCACATAGCGGTACACCGGTTTGCTTTGCAGCTGCGCACGCTTGCGGCGCTGGGCAGCGCTCAGCTCCGCAGAAAGCTCCGGCTTTGCGTCCAGATAGTCCTTTGCCCGGCGCAGCACGGTAAGGCTGTGCTGTGCGTCCTCGGAAAGCTCCGGCAGCTTGCGGGCGGCCTTTTCGGCAGCCTTTTTCTCCAGCGCCTGCTCTCCGGCGGCGCTGAGCAGATGCAGCTGCGGCTGCTCCTTGGCAAGCACTTCCAGCAAAGCGTCCACGTCCCGCTCGTCCTTGAAGTTGCACTGCTTCTGCTTGCCGCCATCGTACTCCACCACAAGATACGCCATGGAGGCAAACACGCCCTTGCCGGAAAAACCGCCGGAGCTCATCGCCACCCGCTTGAACACCCGGGTGATGCTGCCGTAAGGCAGATAATAGCGGCGGTCGATGTAAAAGCTGTTCAGGTACAGCGCCTTTTTGCCCACGCCGCAGGGGCCGATCTTCCGGCAGGCTTTTTTGTCTGCCTCCAGCTCCTGCGGGTCAAGCTTTGCCATGCCCAGCTGTGCGGGTTTGAAAATCATGGGTAGTTCCCTTCTTTGCTTTAAATTCTACGCCCCTATTTTCCCACGGGACGGGGGCAATTGCAAGCCTTGATTTTTAAAAAACAGCGCCCGCCGCTGTACGGTCAGGCAGCGGCGGGCGCAGGTTACTTACGGAAATATGGAGCCGTCAGTTCCTTATGCCTTGGAAGCAGCGTGCTTCTTGGTAGCATGGAGGAACAGAGCCAGCATTGCGATGGCAAAGACGATGCCGATGGGGTAAGCAACGGCGGTGTTGTAAGCCACCAGCTTGCCGTCCGCATAGGTGTTGATCATCTTGCCCAGGCACTCAGGAGCCAGCACGAAGTAGGTGCAGGACACAGCGCTCATGAAGGTTGCAGGCACGGCGGTGATCCAGAAGTTCTTCTTTTCCTTGAACAGGTACATGGAAGCAGCCCACAGGACGATCATAGCCAGCGTCTGGTTGGTCCAGCTGAAGTAACGCCAGATGACAGTGTAGTTGATGAAGCCCAGTGCGTTGCCGATGCCAAGGAAAGCACCAACGCCCAGCACGGGGACACACAGCTTCAGGCGGTTTGCGTAGCTGTCCTGATCGATCTTGAGCCAGTCGGCCAGAGTCAGACGAGCGGAACGGAATGCGGTATCACCGGAGGTGATGGGGCAGATAACGACACCGATCATAGCCAGTGCCACGCCAACCTTACCCATGGTCTTGAGGCAGACGTCGTAGATAGCGGCAGACTGACCGGCAGCCAGAGCCTCGGCCAGACCGACCATCTTGCCGTCGGTGATGGTGTACAGTGCGCAGCCGGCAGCAGCCCAGATCAGAGCGATGATGCCCTCGCTGACCATTGCACCGTAGAATACGAAGTGACCCTGCTTCTCACTCTTCATGCAGCGAGCCATCAAAGGCGACTGGGTGGAGTGGAAACCGGAGATAGCACCACAGGCAACGGTGATGAACATGAAGCTCCAGATGGGGGTGTTAGAGGGGTGCATATTGCTGAAGTTTGCCCAGATCTCGGGGATGGTGTAGGCGGGGTTGGTAAAGATACCAAAGATAACGCCCACAGCCATGATGATCAGGCAGATGCCGAACAGGGGGTAGATCTTACCGATGATGGCATCAATGGAGATAAAGGTTGCGATGAAGTAGTACACCAGAATGATGATCAGCCAGAACAGGGTGGTGGTCATCACACCGGACATACCGCCGTTCTTGCACAGGGTAACGATCAGACCTGCGGGGCCGACTGCGAACACGGTACCGACCATGATCAGCAGCACCACAGAGAACACACGCATGATGTTCTGCATCACGGGGCCCAGATAGCGGCCGGTGACCTCGGCGATGGAAGCGCCGTCGTTGCGCTCGCTCATCATGCCGGAGAAGTAGTCATGTACGCCGCCGGCAAAGATGGTGCCGAAGGTGATCCACAGGAACACCACGGGCCCCCACAGAGCACCCTGCAGTGCACCAAAGATGGGGCCCAGACCTGCAATGTTCAGCAGCTGGACGAGGAACAGCTTCCACTGGGGCATCACAACGTAGTCAACGCCATCGTTGATGCGCACAGCAGGAGTTTCGCGGTCGTCCGGTCCGAACGTGTTGTCCACGATCTTACCATAGACAAAGTAGCCTACGATCAGGAGCGCCAGACACAGTAAGAAACTAATCATACCAGAAACCTCCTTTTGAATTTCAGCCGCCGACAGCTTATGCCATACTGCGGCTATGACCGATCTCTGGCTTCATGTTAACACCTTTTTCATAATTGTGTTAATATTTTTTAGGTATGGTTCCCATATCAAAAAGTATATGGCCGCTTATTTTGTTTGTTTATTTAAACTTGCATTTTATATTGATAATTCGTTTTAATTTGCTCTGTTGTTTCTCAAAAACATTCTTCTGGGAACGGTCAAAAGCGTCCCCGCCAAACTTTGCGCCGCCTTTTTGTGCACTTTGCTTGATCGTTTGCGATTTTCTCCCCAAAACGTGGAATTTGGGACGAAAAACACTCCCCGGCAGCAGGCTCGCCCTCTCCGTCATTGCTGACGCAATGCCACCTCTCCCAAAGGGAGAGGCTCTGGCGAAACCGCACACTTTGCAGTTCAACCGGAAACTATGCCGCCATGCCAAGGGCTCTCCCTTTGGGAGAGCTGTCACCAAAGGTGACTGAGAGGGCGAGGACGTTCTCCCGCCGCGCGACTGTTTCCGCAGGAAACAAGCGCGGCAGCTTCCGTTTGCCTTTACGACCCCTCCCGTGAAAAAGGGGTACAGAAACGCCCGCAGGCGTTTCTGTACCCCAAAATTTATAGCAGTTTGCGTTTTTAATGCACAAGCAACATCCGCAAACTGCATATCGCAAATATGCCGTTTTAATAGGCACTATTTTTGAAAATTGCGATAAAATAATTCTTCCTCTGAATATGGCTAGAGCGCAGCGGAAGCCATTTCAAATCTTCTTCCACCCGCTGTCCTTGATGGTGGCATCCGCCTGCTTGTGCAGCAGTTGCACAAACAGCTGTTCCTCCGGCTGCAGGGGTTCCCGCTCCGGGTACACCAGCACGTCCCGCATCTGCTGCTTCTGTGCCGGGCAGCCGTGCAGCGCCAGATGGTACTGCTCCAGCGCGCGCTGCGGCATGGGGGACGACCACATATAGGCCGTGGGCAGGTTCTGCAAAATGGAGAACTGGCTGCACCGCTCGTACACATGGATGCGGCGGTTGGGGTTCACCTCCCAGCGGGAAGCGGTGCTCTCGTCCCCGGGCAGATGGGTGTCGCCGTGCAGCACCTCGATGTAATCGTTCAGTTCGTCAAGGTTCTGCACCTGACGCTGTGCCAGCGGGCTGTCCTGACTGGTGAGCAGCAGATAGGAAAACTCCATGATAGGCTCCTGCCGCAGGCCGTGGCGCTGGCAGTAGCGCAGATAGTAGTCCTCGTCCTCGGCGGCGTAGCGCAGCAGCGCCATGTGGTAGCCCTGCCGCAGCACAAAGTCCAGAGCTTCAATGGCACCGCTCTCCCGGATATGTGCCCGCAGCTGCTCGCTGCGGGCTGCCTGCTGCAAAAAATCCACCGCCGCGTAGGAGGCGTAGGTGGCATGGGTCAGCACCACCCGCAGCTCGGCGCAGCTGCGCTGCTGATGCGCCTCCTGCTTCAGCTCGTCCACCTGCTGCAGCACCCGCTGCGCCTGCGCGATGAACCGCTTGCCCTGCTCGGTGGGGATCATGCCCGTGGAGGAGCGCTCGAAAATGCGCACCCCGTATTCCTCTTCCAGATTCTTCAGCGCCTTGCTGACATTGGGCTGCGCCGCGTACAGCTGCTTTGCCGCCGCCGACACCGACCCCCATTTCATGATGGCTACCAGATACCGCAGTTCCGTAATATTCATGAACCCCTCCGCGTGGTTTGCAGTCGTAACTATATTGTAACAATTTCTCCGCGCCGCTGTCAAGCGGGGGGACGAACTCCCCCAGTCATCGCTGCGCGATGCCAGCCCCCTCTGAGATGGGGCCTTTGGCATAGCGGTGAAGTTTCCAGCTAAAGCACAAAGTTTCCGGGCACGCCAGAGGCTCCCTCCCCGAGGGAGCTGGCAAAACCGTCAGGTTTTGACTGAGGGAGTTCGTTCCCCCTTGCACCAAAGCCCCCGGGTGCTATATAATAAGGAAAAACACAAAGGAGGGGCTGTACCATGCCGGAATACCGCGTGCTGCGCATTGACGAGCAGCTGTACGGCTGCGAGGAGCTGCCCGCCGGGCAGCCGGTGCTGTGCGATGTGACCCTGACCGATGCCGCCGGAGCTGCCCGCATCCTGCCCTACCCGGACAGGGAGCTGACATATCTTGGCATCGACGAGGGGGACACCGTCTGTCTGCTGCCGGACGGCACCCTGCACAAGCTGTAAGGAGTAATTTTATGCATAATATCTATTTCACCCGCCACGGCGAGACGGTATGGAACGTGGAAAATAAGATCTGCGGCATGACCGACAGCCCGCTGACCGCCCGCGGGCAACAGCAGGCACGGCAGCTGGGCGAGCTTGTCCGGGACAGCGGCCTGCACATTGACGAAATTCTGTACTCTCCCCTCTCCCGCGCCGCCGACACCGCAAAAGCCATTGCCGCCGCTACCGGTCTGCCCGCCCGCTGCGAGCCCCGCCTGCGGGAGCAGTGCTTTGGCAAATACGAGGGCACGCCCCGGGACGGTGCGGAGTTCCGCATCTCCAAGACCCACTTTGCCGACCGCTATGACGGCGGCGAAAGCATGATGCAGCTGGCGCAGCGCATCTACAACCTGCTGGACGAATTGAAGGCGGACACCGGCAAGACCTATCTGCTGGTAGCGCACAACGGCATTGCCCGGGTGGTGCACTCCTATTTTTACGACATGACCAACGAGGAATACGCCGCTGCGGGCATCAAAAACTGCCAGCTGGTGGAATATACCTTTTAAGGCTTTTCCCGATAAATAACCGAAAGGATTTTTATGCCAAAGAAAGCCATCCAATTGTCCGACCACTTTACCTATTCCCGCCTGCTGCGGTTCGTGCTGCCCTGCATTGGCACCATGCTGTTCACCTCCATCTACGGCATCGTGGACGGGCTGTGTGTCTCCAACTTTGTGGGCAAAACGGCCTTTGCGGCGATCAACCTCATCATGCCGCTGCCGCAGATGCTGGGCACTGTCGGCTTTATGCTGGGCACCGGCGGCAGCGCCATCGTAGGCATCACGCTGGGCGAGGGCAACCGGAAAAAGGCTGACCGCTATTTTTCCATGTTTATGTGGGCAGCGCTTATCTCGGCCGGTGTGCTGGCCGTGCTGGGTATTGTGTTCCTGCGGCCGGTCGCCGTGCTGCTGGGAGCAAAGGGCGAGCTGCTGGACTACGCCGTGCGCTACGGGCGCATCCTGATGCTGGCGCTGCCGGGCTTCGCTTTGCAGAATCTGTTCCAGAGCTTTTTTGTCACCGCCGAAAAGCCGCTTCTGGGCTTCTGGTTCACCGTAGGTGCAGGCTGCACCAACATGGTGCTGGACGTGGTAATGGTGGGGATGCTGCACTGGGGCGTGGAGGGCGCTGCCCTTGCCACCCTTATCAGCCAGCTGGTGGGCGGCGTGCTGCCGGTGTTTTATTTTATCGACCACCGCAATACCAGCTGTCTGCGCCTGTGCAGAACACAGTTTTACGGCCGCGTGCTGTGGGATGCCTGCATCAACGGCTCTTCCGAGCTGATGACAAGCCTTTCCATGTCGCTGGTCAATATCCTGTATAACTTCCAGCTGCTGCGGCTGGTCGGAGAAAACGGCGTGGCGGCTTACGGCGTCATCATGTACGCAGCCTTCCTGTTTGTGGCAGTGTTCGTGGGCTATGCCGTGGGCAGCGCGCCCATCGTCAGCTTCCATTACGGCGCGCGCAACCACGCCGAGGTGCATAACCTCTACCAAAAGAGCCTGCGCCTGATTGCCGTGGTGTCTGTGACCATGACGGCGGCGTCCATGGTCATCATCCCCTATGTGGCGCGCATCTTTGTAGGCTACGATGTCCAGCTGCTGGCGCTGACCAGCCGCGCGTTCCGGCTGTATGCGCTGTGCTTCCTCATCAAGGGCTTCAACATCTATGCGTCCTCCTTCTTCACAGCGCTGGGCGACGGCGTGACTAGCGCCCTGATCTCCTTTCTGCGCACGTTTCTGTTCCAGATGGCCGCGCTGCTCGTCCTGCCCGCCCTCTGGGGCATTGACGGCGTGTGGCTGGCCGTCACAGCCGCCGAGCTTGCCACGCTGGCGGTGACCGTGGCGATGTTTCTTACAAAGGATAAGACGTTCCATTACCGAAAGGCATAAAACAAAAAAGAAGCACGCGGCTGCGTACTTCTTTTTTGTTTATTCTGCTATGCACCTCACTCCGCTGCAACGCGGACAAAGGGCGCGATGGCGTTGGCATCGCCGTGGCGGACGATGGAGTAGGTAATGTCGCAGTAGGGCTGGATGGCGGTGCTCTTTTCCACGGTGGAGATGAGCAGCACCTGCAATTGCAGGCGGCGGAACAGTTCCATCATGGGGCGGATGCGGTCGCTGGTCATTTTACTGAACGCCTCGTCCAGCAGCACCAGACGGATGCTGTTTTCGCTCTTCTGGTAAATTTGCAGCAGGCTGGCGCAGATGGCCACATAGAAGGGTGCCTGATTCTCGCCGCCGGAGGAATCGCGGCTGACACGGGAAAGATACGCCTGCTGCCCGGTGACCTGATTGGTTACCTTGATATCGTAGTCCAGATAGGTGCGGTAGTCCACATAGTCCGAAAGGGTGGCACCGGCAGCGGTGCGTCCCTCCTGCCGGGCGCGGGTGTTCTCGTCTACGTCTGCCATGATCTTTTCCATCAGCTCATCCACCTGACGCTCGTAAGCGGGGTCGGCAGTGGCGGCAAGGTTATCCAGAGAGTCGCCCTCGGTCATCTGCTGGTTGCCCTTGTCCACGATGACCTGATAGAACGCCGCCAGCTGCGGGTCGCGGCTGGGCTCCAGCTCAAAGCGGTAGACTTCCTCGCCGTAGGTCAGCTGCTCCATGACCTTGTTCAGCTCCCGGAACTGCCGCCGGGCGTTGAAGATATCGTCCTTCATGCGGAACAGGATATCCTTGCGGAAGCGGTCCTTGCAGTCCCGCTGCGCCTGCTCCAGGCGGGCGGCGTAGCGCTCCAAATCGATGCGCACAAGGCTTTCGTGCTGGGCGCGGTACTGCTCCAGCCCGGCAAGACCCAAGGGGTAATCGCAGACATAGCGCTGGTTGTATTCCCGCTGCGCCGGTTCAAGGGTGCTGTTCAGGTAGACGGTCAGGGCATCGTCCAGCTTGGCCTGTGCCTTTTCGGCGGCCTGCGCGGCGGCGCGGGGAGACTTGTCCGGCCCGGTGAGCGCCTGCTGACGGCTGCGGGAGAGCGGCTCCACCAGCGGGTGGGCGGCAAAGAAACTCTCTGCGGCCTGTGCGCTCTTTTCGGCGGTGTCCACCGCTTTTTGCTGCTCCGTCTCACAGGAAGTGATCTGTTTTTCGCATACGCGCAGGTCGCCGCCGGTCTGCTCCACGGCGGTGCGGGCGGCTTCCCATGCGGCTTCGCGCACCTCTTCCTCCTTATACAGCTGCTGCAAAAGCGGATTCTCGCGGCACTCGGCCAGCTTTGCGGCCTGTTCCTCCACCGCCGCGCGGGCGGCGGTCAGGGCGGCACGGGCGTCCCACAAAGCGGCAAGCTCTTCCAGTGTTGTGCCGCGCAAAAGGGTCTGGTACTGGCTGTAGGCGGCTTTCAGGTTCTGCTCTGCCTGTGCGGCGGCGCGTACCTCCTCGGCAAGGGCGTTCATCTCCCCTGCCAGTGCCCCGGCGCGGGCGCGGCGGGCTTCCAAGCCGATATAGCGCTGCGGGGTGCGCAGACGCTCCAACCGGAAGGGGTGGTGGCGCAGAAGGTCCCGGGTGGCGCTGTCGGGGTAGTTTTCCAGCGTGTCGGGGGTGTCGCAGCAGACAATGCGGCGCAGGATCGTGTCGGCGTACTGCGCGGCAAGCGGGTTTTCGCTGGTGACCTGTGCCGCCAGACTGGCGGCGGGGGCGGTGTCGGCGCGGCGGTTGGCCTTGCGCAGACCCGGGGTGTCCAGCAGGCTGATGGGACCTACCTTGTCCTTCAGCGCCACAAAGGCGCTTTTGGCGGCGGCGTAGTGGGCGGGCGGCACAAGGATATCGAACCGGCGGTCGCCCAGACAGGCTTCCACGCAGTCCTGCCAGCTCTCGTCCTCCACGTTCAGCAGCTCGCAGAAGATGCGGGCGTCCGGCTCCATGCCACGGCTCTTCAGCTCGGCGTTCACGGCGTCCCGCACCCGGGTGGCGGCGTCGCCGTGGGGGTACACCCACTTGCCGCCGGATACGGCGTCCAGCTCGGCGCGCTTTTCGGTCTGCTGCCGCTGCAGGGCGGCGGTGTGCTGCCGGGCGGCAAAATAGGCTTCTTCCAGCGGCTTTTCCTGTGCGGTCAGCCAGTCGGTCAGGGCAGGCAGGGTGTCGGGGGTCAGGTCTGCCAGCTTCTGCCCGGCGGCAAAGCCGCTGCGGCGCAGCACAGCCAGCAGGTTGCCGGTCTTTTCGGCGGCTTTTTCGGCGGTATCGGCGCGGCGGGCGGCGGCATCCAGTGCGGTCTGCCGGTGCGCCAGCTCCTCGCTGAGGGCATCCAGTGCGCGTCCCTCGCCGCTGGCACCGGCGGCGCTGTGGGCGGTCAGGTAGGCGCGGCGGGCTTCCGCTTCGGCAGTCTTGGCTTCGGCGTAGCGGGTGCGCAGCGTTTCCTGCTGACGGCGTCCGGCGTCTACCCGCTCCTGCCAGACAGCCTTTTCCCCGGCATCGGCAGCAGCCCGCGCCAGCAGGGCGGCCCCCCGGTTCACAAGGGCTTCGGTCTGTTTTTCGGTGGCTTCACGGCCATAGCGGACGATCTCGTCCAGCGCATCGGCGCGGGTCTGGGCTTCGGCCAGAACGGCGTGCAGGTTTTCCAGCTCCAGGCGGTCACCCTGCAAGGCTTCCAAGTCCAGCTCCGGCTGGGGCAGGATGTACTGGTACAGAAACTCCCGGAAATTCGGGATCTCGTCCATGCTGGTGCCCATCTGGAACACCTCGTTGAACTTTTTACCCAGCGGGCTGGCTGCGCGTCCGATGCCCAGTGCGCGGCATATTCTGTCCCGCGCTTCGCTGGGGCTGCGGGTGTAGGAAAGCCGTCCCTCGGCGGGCTTGAAGTCCTCCTTGGCGCTGGGCGCACCGGTGCGCGGGTCGATAAAGGGCAGCTGCTCCAGCGTGATGCCGTCCTCCGAGATATACCACGTCTGGTCGCCGGGGTGCAGCTCCTGCATGGGGCCTTCGGACTCCACCCGCACCGCGATGACAAAGCTGGTGTGCTTGACGCTGTCCCAGAACTCTGCCCCGATATACGCCACGGTATGCCCCGGGCGGCGGTAGGCGTTTTCGCCGCGCTGCTTGGCGTGGACAGAGCCTTGCAGGGTGCGTCCGCTTTTCTTATTGCCCAGCGCATTGAAGTTGCGGTTGGTGGTCAGGCAGTAGCGGATGGCGTCCAGAATGGTGGTCTTGCCCACGGCGTTCACGCCGATCATATAGGTCAGGCGGGCGCAGTCGAAGGTGGTATTTTCAAAGTTGTGCCAGTTGATGAGTTTCAGGCGTTTGAGTTCGATCATACTTCACCCTCCCCTGCTTCCATGTCTGCGCCCTCCGGGCGCTCGTACAGGCCAAGCTCGGTGCGGGTGCGGGCGCTCTCGGCGGCGGCATCCGCAAGATCGGCATCCGGCAGCGCCAGCAGCACCGTGGGGAACACCTCGATGCGGCTGTCCAGCCCGGAGAGCCGCCCCACCGGCCGCGCCAGATTGTACCGGCGCAGAGTGCGCATGAGCTTTTCCAGCGTTTGCTGATCCAGCTTGCGGGGCAGGTTCATCTTTTGCAATTCGGCCTGTACTTCTTCTACGGTCACCAGCACCTCGTCTGCGCTGGCGGCAAGGCTTTCCCGCTTTTGCAGGTACAAAAGCCGCAGCACCAGCAGCAAAATGCTTTCGTACTTGAGCAGCCGTGCCTGACTGCCCTCGTGCTCGTTGACCAGCGCCGCCGCCTGCATGGGCGCGGGGTACAAAAGCACCGCGTAGCCCAAGGGTTTGAACACCGCGCGCACCTCATTGAGGTGATCCTGAATATACAGATATTTTGCCCGCTGTTCCTCTACGCAGCCCAGCACAAAGCAGTGGTTGAGCAGATAGTTTGCGGTCTCTTCCAGCAGATCAATGGTTGCCATCCGTGTTTACCTCCTTGCGGCGGGTCAGGACAAAATCCTGAAACCGGAAGCCGCCGCGCTCCACCCAGTTTCCGGTCAGGGTGATATCATACTCCCGGTGCGGCGACTGGGAATAGGTGTGCAGGCCGATGATGCCTGTAAAATCGTTCGGGTATTCCTCCACAAGGGTGGAGGCGTTCACCTGCGGACGGGCTGCCAATGCCTGCCGCGCCAGCAGCGCCACGTTTTCCTCGGTGACGGCAAGGCGGGCGTAGTCCAGCAGCAGCTGCTGCTCCTGCCGCAGCCGGTCGGGGTCAAGAGGTTCGGTGCGCACCGGGGCAAGAGGTGCTTCGGTGCGGGGCGCGGCGGGGGGATACAGCGGCTTTGCGCCGAACACTGCCGCCGGGTACAGGTGCAGCCGCGCTGCCACCGGGCCGTCGTCCGGCTCAAACAGCTGCTCCGGGCTGCGGATATCCTCCGCATAGCGGCGCAGCAGGGCGGTGACGCTGCCCTGCGCCGAGCGGTCGCTCAGCAGCAAAAACTGTGCCCGCTGCACCGCACGCTTGCGGTAGCGGATGTGGCTGGCGTCGATCTCCTTCATCAGGGTGCTCATCTCCTCCAGCGCGTCCCGCTGCTGCTGGATGAGGGCACGCACCCGGGGTGCAGCTTCGCCGGGGGCGCAGCGCTCCACCCGGGCGTAATCCAGCGCTAAGCACGGCAGCTGGTTCTGCTCGCAGTCGTCCAGCTCTTCTTCCAGATAGGCGCGGTAATTGAACAGGTTATCGCTGGTTTTAAAGCGGTGATACGCCGCCGCCACCACCTTTTCCTCGTACTGGTCGAACAGTTCCAGCACCTCCTGCGGGGTGCGGTTATGGGTCAGGCGGTCGATATAATGCCCGATGGAGGCGTTGAGGGCGCGCAGGGACTTGTTCAAAGTTTCAAGGTCTGCCGCCACCTCCCGCAGCACGTTCTCGTAGGGGCTTTTTTCCTGCCCGATGCTGCCCAGCAGCTGCCACGCCTTGTACAGCTTGCCGGTATAGGTGACCACCCGGGGGTTCAGTATTTCTTCCAGCGCATCCAGCAGCGGGGTGACCTCCGGCATAAAGGCAAGGGTGGGCTCTGTCTCGTAGCTGCCGGGCTGCTCCTCCAGCCAGCCGGTGCGGCGCAGACGCAGCAGAAAGCCCACCGCCAGCGTGTGGGGGTCGCGGGTGGGCTGCTCGTCCTCATCGCCCGCACCGTCGGCATCCAGCGCCAGCGGCTTTGCCAGCGCGGCAAAATAATCCTCGGCGCGGGAGACGGCTTCGGCGCGGGAAATGCTGTAATCTGCCGTATGGCGGCACTCTTCCCAGAGCAGCAGCAAAAGCTCTGCATAAAACGCCCGGTTAGGCCCCGCCAGCGGGCGGAACAGCCGTGGGCTGACCAGTTCAAACAGCTGCATGGAAACGTCCTTTCTGTGTAAGTTCGATACCCTTTTATTGTACCACAGTGGGCGGGGTTTGTCACAAAAAGGCGCAAAAAAGCAAACTCCCTCAGTCAAAGCCTGACGGCTTTGCCAGCTCCCTCGGGGAGGGAGCCTCTGGCGCACCCGGAAACTTTGCACTCTAGCCGGAAACTGTACCGTTATGCCAAAGGCCCCATCCCAGAGGGGGCTGTCGAGCGAATGCGAGACTGGGGGAGTTTCTCCGGGAGCGCCTGAGAGGGCACGCAAAAAAGCCCGCCGGGCAGGCGGGCTTTGGGAGCGTATTTCACCCCAGCACTTTGAGGGGAGAATTTTCCACCCATAGGGTATCGTCCAGCAGGCGGGTGACTGCAAGGCGGCCATTGGCGGTGACCCGGGCGGGGTCGAGGGCGTAGAAATCACTCTCGGTCAGGTTTTCCGGGTCGGCAGTGGACGAGATGCCCGCCACGCACACCCAGTGGCCGTAGGTGCTGCTGGTGGCAATGTGAGGGTAGTTCACCGCGTCCCAGCCGGAGGAGGTCAGGTGGTATTCATAAGTAGAGGTGCGGTTTGCGTGGCGCTTTACCCCGCTGACCGTAGTATTTTTCAGGTGCACGATCACCGGACGCCCGGCGGCAAGCTCGTTGTACAGCTTTTTCAGGCACTCGGCGCGGGTGCCGGCGTACCCCGTGTAGCCCGCAGCGGACCACACCGCACCGTTTGACCACATCCCGCTGCCGGAGCAGACCTTGCCATCCAGAATGGTGCGGGCGTAGCGCAGTGCGTACAAGCTGCACTTGCCGGAGGTCTGGTTGCCGATGGAAAGGATGTGGCTGGTGTCAAAGCTGAGCAGCCGGATGCCGTTTTTCTCCTTCAGCTCAGCGGCGTGGGCACGGGGCAAAAAGGCACACAGCAGCAAAACCAGCGCCAGAACTGCCGCCGCCAGCCGCTGTGCCGCGCGGGCGGGACAGTGTTGCATGGGTACTTCCTCCGAGTTCGTTTCAATTCAGACATGATTTTACCACTAAAACGTGGTGAAAATGTGTAAAAAGGCAAAATAGAGGTTCGACACAACATATGTCCAAATTTAAGTATTTCCGTGCCCGGCAAAGCCACGCCGCCGGGGCGGGGACAAGGGCGTTTGAAAAGTTGTCGACAAAATCAGTCTGAAAATATACCAGAACTGCAACAAACCCGACCTGTTTTCATCCTTTTTCACGAAACTGTTTCAGGAAGTTTAGCTATATTCCCGATTGACAAAACCGTCACCGGTCGGATATAATCAGGGCAGAAAGACGACAACGGTTGCGCAAAGTCTTTCCGAAAAAAGAAACATAACCACAAAAGCTGATTGGAGGGATACCCTTATGAAGAAACTTTCAAAGATCATCGCTCTGCTGCTTGCAGGCGCAATGGCCATGCTGATGTTTACTGCCTGTTCCGGCGATGGCGGCAGCGCAGACACACAGAAGGAAGAAGCGATCCGGAAGCAGCTCGGTACAAAGACCGAAGCTGTAAAGCTGTGCGATAACGATGGCAAGGTCAAGAATGACAGCAAGCTCTACAAAGAAACTGCAGAACTGCTGGATGCTCGAATCAAGGCTGAAACCAGTGCATTTGGCATTCTCCTTGTTGATTTTGATGTCAAGGGCGTCAATCCTGCAGAGCAGTATGTGACTGTTACCCTGTCGGCAGACTATAAGACTGCAGGTCTCGTGGCCGGCTTTGTCAATTTGATTACTGAGAAGCTTGGCAAAATCGATGCTACCAACAGCAACGTGAAGCTCGACACCGAGTGGGCAAAGGCTGCTGTCGTTGTCAGAACCAATGAAAAGGGCAGCTATGCTGCAATCGCAATTCAGGTCAAGAACCTCAACTACCCCAAGACCTGATAATATCAACATCTTTCCCCGGAGAGCAATCGCCCTCCGGGGCTTTTTGCGCCTTGTACCCGCTCAGTCACGCCCTTTGGTCGCCCCTCCCCGTGAAAAGGCAATGCCGGAAGATCCACAGATCTTCCGGCATTGCAAATTTAGAATAATTTTTCCGCTGCTTATGCGCACAGCACACGCGGCGCGCATTTCAAATCGTCTTTTTTAATAGCCCTTTACCGAGAACCCGCGCTCCCACGGGTCGGGCGGGATGTCCTTTTGGCGGATGCCGGTGATCTGGATATAGTCGCTTTTCTGGATCATGGCGAACAGGGTGATGAACTTGTCCGGGTCGCCCTGCACTTCCAGCGTCACGCTGCCGTCATCCTCGTTCTGCGCCCAGCCGGTCAGGTCAAGGGTCTGCGCGGCGTACCGCGCACGGTAGCGGAAGCCCACTCCCTGCACCTGCCCGGTGATGGTGTAGCGCCGCCGCACTGTGCCTTCCGGCAGAACGGGCGGGGTGCGGTCCTTTTTGGAAAGAAAATCAAACATTTTGCCCTCCGTGTGCTTTTCTGGAAAGCCTACCCCTTCCGTCATCGCTGACGCGATGCCACCCGCTCCCCACTCTGTCGCTAACGCGACATCTCTCCCCGGCCGGGGAGAGTCTGTCCAAGGGGACGGCTTCAGCGGCGGCGGGAAACTTTGCGACATTGCCAAAAGGCGCCCCCTTGGGGGAGCTGTCACCGCAGGTGACTGAGGGGGTTGTCCCCTTCTTTACAGCTCCTGATAAGCGGTCATCAGGGCGGGGATGAACTGCTTTTTGCGGCTCACCACGCCCGGCAGCGTCCAGCTGGCATCGGCGGCGGGCTGGGTGTCAAAGCCGTCGGACAGCACCTCGGCGGCATAGCGTCCGTTGCAGATGACCACGCTCTCCTCCTTGGGCACGTCGGTCAGCAGCATATAGATATCTTCCACGTTCTGCTTGTTGCGTGCTTCCTCGAGATACGGCTTCAGCAGCGCCTCGGCGGCGGTCAGGTTCTTGCGGGTCATATAGCTGCCCTGCGCCACGCCAAAGCGGATATCGCCGCACATGAACACCTTGAAGTCCTGCAAAAAGACCTCTTCGGCGGTCTTGCCGTCCAGCTATTCG
>SKEE01001206.1_pt1 | contig 22771 bp, 14 predicted proteins | sample 4826661 | NCBI WGS metagenome assembly SKEE01 (sample SAMN11008817, study PRJNA524170) | human gut metagenome | biome: Human fecal sample; material: Feces; isolation source: fecal sample from pouch patient p20 | host: Homo sapiens | place: Israel: Tel-Aviv | collected 2016-11-14
CGCCGCCATCAACACCATCGCCCACTCCACCGGCGCTGCCAAGGCCATCGGCAAGGTCGTTCCGTCCGTGAACGGCAAGCTGCAGGGCCACGCCCAGCGCGTCCAGGTTCCGGACGGCTCCGTCACCGAGCTGACCACCGTGCTGAACACCGAGACCACCGCCGACGAGATCAACGCCGCCTTCAAGGCTGCCTTCTCCGACACCGATTACTACGGCTACAACGATGAGGGCATCGTCTCCTCCGACATCCTCGGCGACACCCACGGTGGCGTGTTCGACCCGACCCAGACCGACGTCAACACCATTGACGGCGTGACCCTGGCTCGCACCGTGTCCTTCTACGACAACGAGTACGGCTTCACCTCCAACATGATCCGTACCCTGCTGTACTTCGCTGAGATCTCCGAGTGAACCACTGCGGTCTAGGCCGCTACGGTTCGTTTGAGAACTAAGCTGTGAGACCCCCGCCTTGTGCGGGGGTTTCTTCGTAGTAGAACGGTAATCATGGCAAAGAAAAGCAAGCATGATAAGGGCGCGGGTTCCACTCCGGCGACAGTCCAACTGGAGAAGGCGGGCGTGGAATTCCACGTATACGAATACGAGCACTCCAACGACCATATGGATGACGGCTACGGCGTGGAGGCGGCCACCAAGCTCGGCTTCGACGAGCATCAGGTGTTCAAGACGTTGATGGCGGACACCGGTGCCGAACGCGTGGTGGGCGTGGTACCGGTGAGCGGTCATATGGATTTGAAAGCCTTGGCTGCAGCCGTAGGTGCCAAGAAGGCCTCTATGGCCGATCCCAAGGTGGCGATGCGTGAATCCGGCTATGTGGTTGGCGGCATCTCGCCGTTAGGCCAGAAGACACGTCATAAGACTGTGTTGGATGAAAGCGCCCTGCAATTCGACCAGATTCTGGTCTCCGGCGGCAAGCGAGGCCTGTCTGTGGGCGTGAATCCACAGGACCTGCTCAAGGTCTTGAACGCCGTTGCCGCACCAATCGGCACGTGGTGACCGTTCTTGGCTCCCCTCACGGAGGGGAGCCAAGGATGACTACTTCTTCCTGCGCAACTCCGCCGGCAGCACAAAGTGCATGTTTTCTTTGATGGTTTCGACGGACTTCATACCGGTGAAGCCCAAGTTTTGCAGAGCGTCAATCACACCGGACACCAGTTCGTCCGGTACGGAGGCACCCGAGGAGATACCTACGGATTCCAGACCCTCGAACCATGCCGGGTCAAGCTCGCTGGCATCATCCACGCGATACGCTTTGCCGCGCTCCCCCAAGCCCTCCTGCGCCACCTCCATCAGTCGCACGGAATTCGAGGAGTTGGCCGATCCGACAATCACCACGCAATCGGACTGCTGGGCCACCAGTTTGACCGCAGCCTGACGATTCGACGTGGCATAGCAGATATCCGAACTCGGCGGCTCTTGAATCCAAGGGAATTTGGCCTTCAGCGCGGCAATGGTATCGGCGGTCTCGTCCACGCTCAACGTGGTCTGCGAGAGCAGCACCAGCTTGGTGTCGGGCGCAAAATCCAGCGAATCGACATCCGATTCATGCTCGATCAAGTGCACATGTTCGGGGCTCTCCCCCACTACACCGACCGCTTCATCGTGACCTTTATGCCCGATATAGACAATTTCATACCCCTCGCGCACGAAACGCAGCACCTCACGGTGCACCTTACCCACCAGAGGGCAGGTGGCATCCACCATATGCATGCCACGACGTTCGGCTTCCGCCTTCACTACCGGAGATACGCCATGGGCGGAAAACACCACCGGAATACCCGCTTGGGCAGCAGCATCCGGAATCTCCGCCAATTCCTGGACGAACACCGCGCCTTGCCCGGCCAAGTCCTCGACCACATGCTTGTTGTGCACGATCTGCCGGCGCACATATACCGGGGGCAGCCCATCCTCGCGCGTCCGCTTTCCGGAAGCCTCCGCGGCTTTGAGAATGGTCTGTACGGTAAGAATCGCACGGTCCACACCCGCGCAGAAGCCTCGCGGATCAGCGAGCACAACGCTTTTGGTCATCGGAACCTCCTGAACGTCAATAGTGTTTTCCAGTGTAAGGCAGGGATTACAGGAATCTGCCGTCACAACTTTTCCGCGTCTCCCACAAATCACCGGTTTCCAAGGAATCCACGTGCTTCTCGCATGATGGTGTGAGACTCGTCACTCCACGTATTGCTACCGTGTTTATACGAATTGTTTATTATATGCCGCATATCGCCAATCCCCGCCTCGATAGAGGAGACGCGCTAGACTGGGGCCAGCGATAGCAGGAGCTACCGGCCCACCAACCTCACTACGGGAGTGATTCCATGACGAGTAAAACACCACGCACCGGAAATCAGTATTCGATTCACTATGGCGATTATTCCGCCGTCATCTGCGAACTCGGCGCCAAGATTCGCCGATTCGATTATCAAAGCAAGGAAATTTTCTGCCCGTTCGGCGTCAACGACCTGACCCCCACCTGTAACGGTTATGTGCTGGCCCCGTGGCCAAACCGCATCGAAAACGGCGAATACGATTTCAATGGCAAGCATTACTGCGCGCCGGTTAACGAATATCATCCCGCACCGCGCAACAATGCGAACCACGGATACGCCTACCACTACATGTGGAAGCTTGAATCGTTGACCGATAGCGCCGTGACGCTTTCGCTGCGCTTCCCCAACCTGGACGGATACCCGTTCGATGTGACCGTGACCGTCACATACGAACTCGGCGACAACGGCATGACCGCGACCGTCAATGCCCGCAATGATGGCGACGAGCCGGCACCGTGGGCTCTCGGCCTGCATCCGTGGCTGGCCAACGGCAAGCAGGGCGCAACTGCCGCCGAACGCGATGCCGACTCCGCCGCCTGCCACCTGCAGATTAAGGCCGCCAGTCATGTGACGGTGAACGAGGCGCTGATTCCCACCGGCACCGAACCGGTTACCGGCATCTACGACCTGAACGATGGCCCGACGCTCGAAGGCCGCGCCTTTGATGATGCCTGGGTTGACGTGGAGCGTGCCGCCGATGGTGCGACCACCACCACATTCACCCGCCCGGACGGTATCGAAGTGAAAATCATTGGCGATGAGACGATTAATGCTTGGCAGTGCTACACCGCCACTGGCGCACCGTTCGCCGAGCATCCGTATGGCATCGCCGTCGAGCCGATGACCGCCCCGGCCAATGCCTTCCGCACTGGTGACCACTTGGTGACGCTCGCCCCCAACGGCGACTACACCACTGTGGTCCGCTACGAAGCAGTCCAGAAGTAGTTCTGTTACGCTGGCTCCCCTCCAGAGGGGAGCCAATTTTTTATCCTTATGTGCCGCCGCGTCTTGGGACTTATGCGATACGATTGTGAGCGATAACAATTTGTTCCACAAAGGAGTGTGCACTATGGCTTTGAAGCCTCGCACTGGTAACCAATATGTCATCTCGTCCGGCGAATGGAGTGCCGTCGTCACCGAACTGGGCGCCAGCCTGCGCGAGCTGAAGTGGCGCGGCGAAGACCTCATCGTTCCCTTTGACCCGAACAAGGTCATTCCCTGCTGCAACGGCTGGGTGCTGGCACCGTACCCAAACCGTGTGACCAACGGTCAGTACTCCTTCGACGGTGAAGACTATCAGATGCCGATCGACGAATTTGACCGTCAATCCTCCCTGCACGGCTATGCCTACCGTTATATGTGGGAGCTTGAGGACCTGCAGGAATCACATGTGACGCTCTCCTGGCGTTCCCCCGACATCGCCGGCTACCCGTTTGATATCACCATCACCGCCACTTATGCACTTGACGAGAACGGTCTCACGGAAACCTTCACCGTGCACAACAACGACAGCGTGAAGGCCCCGTGGGCATTTGGCATCCACCCGTGGCTGGCCAACGGCAAGCACGCCACCGGTCAGGCCATTACCGCCGACAACGAGTCCTGCCGTCTTGAGCTGCACTGCGATACCCACGTGACCGTAGACGAACACCTGCTGCCCACCGGCGAAGAGCCGGTTTCCGGCATCTTCGACCTGCGCGATAACCCCACGCTGGAGGGACGTGGCTTCGACGATGCCTGGACCGATATCACCAACCGCGGTGAAGATGGCAGCACTTCCGCCGCGTTCACCCGCCCCGACGGCATCAAGGTCACGCTGACCGGCGACAAGACCATCAACTCCTGGCAGGTGTGCACCGGCAACGAAATCGGCGAGAAGGCTCGTCAGGCCGGCGTGGCCGTCGAACCGATGACCGCCTACGCCGACGCCTTCCGCACCGGCAAGGATCTGGTTGTGCTCGAGCCGGGCGATGACTACACCACCGTGGTCACCTTCCACGCCGAACAAATCTGAAAAACCGAATAACCAAGCCTGACGATCATCGCCACATGGACACCCGTGTTGCATCACGTCGTACTTATGTGGCATAATTCCGAAGGCTTATTTTTTTACTGCAGCAAAGGAGTCCATCATGGGCATGCGCGGACGTAAGCGCAAGGATCGTCGTAAGAAGGCCGCCAACCACGGCAAGCGTCCTAACGCCTGATTCTTCGCGTTTCTTATAGAACGCTCAAGGCCCGTCTGATGATACATCAGACGGGCCTTGTTGTATATGTCGTTACTTATCTTCGCCGCAGCAGTGATCAAGCGTGGCCTTGAGCCGGGCCATCAGACATTCGGGCGCCACATCCGGGCGCAAGTAGGCACGCAACGCGGCAATCAACGCCTGTTCACGCTCGTCGCAGCAGGTACGGGGGTCAAAACAGTCGCCCTCCGTAACGATATGCACGTCTGTCTGGACCGACGCAGCGGCCGAGCCGGTATCTACTGAACGATGATGCACCGCCGTGATATGCACTTCGGTCTGGCTTACCGTGCCATCGGCCGCCGTACGGGTTATGGAGATATGGCGAGTACGCTCTACCGGCTGATCGTTCATCAGATCTCCTTTCCCGAAAGCTTGCTTGACTGTTGTGGCGTGCGGGCGCCAGTCGCATGACTATGTCTCACTACGGCTTGCGTGTCGCCATTGCTACCAACAGTTTGTTCACTACTTCCATTATGGCCGGAATCGGCGATTCGACCAACGTTTTCGCCCAACTTCGCGGATGGTGAACCAGCCGACGAACCAGTCACGTACCCGCGCTCTTTCGCATACGAAGCGAGCTCACGCTTGAGTTGCGTGCGGGCGCGATTCAGGCGGCTCATCACCGTGCCGATTTTCACGCCCTGCTCATCGGCCACCTGCTGGTAGGACTTGCCGTCGATGGCGGCGTCGATGAACACCTGCCGGCGTTCCGGCGAGAGTTTGGCGAGCGCGGCCATGATTTCCTCGGGCGCGAAGGCGTCCAAATATTCCTCTTCAGCGGACTTGAGCCCGTCCGACGTATGTTCGGCGGCATCGTAAATGTCCCAATCGTCGTATTCGCCAGTGGAGTCGTTGGCACGCTGCGGGCGCCGCTTGGCCTTGGCATACTGGTTGAAGTAGGCATTGCGCTCGATGGTGGTCATCCACGCCTCGAAGTTGGAGCCCGGCTGAAATGAGTCGAAGGCCTTGAACCCGCGTTCGAAGGTGTCCTGGACCAGATCCTGCGCGTCATCGGGATTGTTGGTCAGCCTCATCGCCTGCCGGTACAGTGCATTGACGGCGGGCATGGCGAGCTGCTCGAATCTGGCGCGCTTGGCTGCCATGGACTCGCCCGATCCGGCTGACTGCCCGGATTGCGTAGTTGCTTCGCTTGTCGTCACGGTTCACCATTCTAATCAAATCATGTGCCCATATCGTGGTCGATGACGTGTGAGTCACAACACGCTGCACCCCACCTGTAGAATGGCGTATCGGCTAGATAATAGGGAGTAACAATTATGGCTTTGACTTTGGCTTCGGCCGCTGACCTGCTCAAGGAACACCATCTGCTGCGTGAAATCATCCAAGGGGATGTCTGGACCGACGACCCGGCCCGTATCGCTTCGGCGGATGAACCGTTCGCCGGCATCACCTACGACACCCGCAAGGTCACGCCGGGCACCCTGCTGTGCTGCAAGGGCCGATTCAAGGCCGAGTATCTGAACGGCATCGACGAAGCCGGCCTGGCCGCATACGTGGCCGAAACCGAGTACTCAGCCGCAACCGCCACCCCCGGCCTGATCGTCAACGACGCACGCAAGGCGATGAGCCTGCTGTCCGCCGCGTTCTACGGATATCCGCAGAACGAGCTCACGGTCATCGGCGTCACCGGCACCAAGGGCAAGACGACCACCTCGTACTTCACGCAGGCGCTTATCAACGCCGTCTCCGGCGGCAAGGCCGCATTGTTCTCCTCGGTCGATAATTGCCTTGACGGCCACACCTACGTCGAGTCCGATCTGACCACGCCCGAATCGATGGACGCCTTCCGCATGATGCGCGAGGCGGCCGATAACGGCATGGAGTATCTGGTGATGGAGGTTTCCTCCCAGGCGTACAAGGTGGACCGCGTCTATGGCCTGACTTTCGATGTGGCCGCGTTCCTCAACATCTCCCCCGACCACATCAGCCCGATCGAACACCCCACGTTCGAGGATTACCTGTATTGCAAGCGCCAGATCATCGCCAACGCGAAGTCGCTGGTACTCGGCGCGGACAGTCTGCACGCCGATCTGTTGCGGGAGGACGCGGCGGCAGCCGGCATCGGCGCAACCACCTTCGCCCTGCATGACGCGGATAATGCCGGCACCAGTGCGGACGTCGTCGCCTGGCCCGCCGACACGGCGCACGCCTCCTTCCACATCGCCGACGGAGATCAGACCCTTGGCGACTACCATCTGTCCATCGATGGCGACTTCAACTACCTCAACGCGGCGGCGGCCATCGCCATCGCCCATGCGGCTGGCGTATCGCTCGATGACGCCGGCGCACTGCACGCCATCGAATCCGTACGTATCGCCGGCCGTATGGAACAGTTCCGCGATCCGCAGTCGAACACGCTCGCCATCGTCGATTATGCGCACAACTACGCATCCGTCACCGCGCTGCTTGACTTCGTCTACGAGCGTTGGGGCGAGGAAAACCCGCGTATCACGCTGGTGACCGGATCGGCCGGCAACAAGGCCTACGATCGTCGTAAGGAAATCGTCGAGGCTGCCGAGAACCGTATCGCGAACTTCATTTTCACCGCCGAAGATACGGACACCGAGCCGTTCATCGACATCTGCATGGAAATGCAAGGCTACATCACGAACAAGGATGTGGTCTCCACGGTGATTTCCGACCGTCCGACGGCCATCACCAACGCCATTTACGATGCCCGTGCGCACGCCGACCGATTCAACATCCTGCTGATCATCGGCAAGGGCAACGAGCGTTGGATCAAGGACCATCACAAGCATGTGCCGTTCGACGGCGACGATCACGTGGTCGAACGCATGTTTGGCTTGTGACGGGATTCCGGCCAATCAGATCCTGATCGGATTCCGATTGGCCCACATCAGATCACGCGCAATACGACCAAACCAGAAACACGACATACGGATACGAACGAAAAAGGATAGCTGAATCGTAATGATCACGTTGGAGAAAGTTGACGGAGCCACACTGGAAGCCGAAGCCGAGAAGGCCGGCATCACGTTGCCTATCGAACAGACCAAGGTTTGGTCTGGTTTTCAGGCGGATATCGACGGACGCACGCCATGGGGCGATTATCTGATCAAGCGTGATGGTGAATTGGTCGCCGTGATCTCCTTTATCGATTTTGAGACGCACGGTTATCATTATCTGCGCTCGATGCATGGGCCGGCGTGGGCTGCCAAGCCCACCGAAGCTGAGGAGCGCGAGGTCGTCGACGCCATCGTGGACACCGTCAAGAAGGCCGACAAGAACATCGCGTTCCTGCGTATCGACACCTGGTTCGCCGATGGTACGGAGAAGGTGCTGTCCACAGTGCCGTACGACCAGACCGTGGTCATCGACGTCACTGGTGGCGATGATGAGATTCTGGCTCGGATGAAGCGTCGTGGACGCCGTGACGTGCGCAAGTCTCTGCGCGAGTGCCCGGCCGAGGTTGCCGATGAGACGGATAAGGCGCTGGCCGATTTCTCCGAATATTACGATGTGATGGTCGAGACCGGCCAGCGCGATGGATTCACGCCTGCTCCGATGAGCGACTATTCCGATATGATCGGCGCGTTGGGTGCCGATCATTGCCGTGTGTTCGCCGCACGTATTGAAGACCGTGTGGTGGCATGGTCGATTGTCACCGTGAACGGCACGCATGCGGTGCGCTACTATGCCGGCATGCGCAACGAGGTTATGCGTCTGCATGTGACCGACAAGCTGCTGTATTCCGAATGCTGCATCCTGGGCTCGCAGGGTATTACTGAATACGATCTCATGGGCATTGGCTCCGACTTCGCGCCGTCTCTCAAGGGCCTTAACGAGTTCAAGTGCAAGTTCACCGAGGAAATCACCCCGGTGGCCCCCGCCCGCGACGTACCCATCAAGAAGGTCTTCTACAAGACGCTGCAGACTGTACAGGGCGTGCGCAAGGCATTGCGCTAATACCGCCCCGCTCCCGCTGGCGGGAGCTGTCGAACGAAGCGAGACAGAGGGCGGTCTTTCGATATGGACCGCCCTCTGTCACCTGTGGTACCAGTTCCTGTCAGCGGGAACCATTCGTTTATCGTTCGAGTTTTTGACTCACCACGGCTGTTACGCCATCGGCTCTCATGGTTACGCCGTAAAGCGCGTCGGCAATCGACATGGTGCGTTGCTGGTGCGTAATGATGATGAGCTGCGCATGGGCGCGTAGCTCATTGAACGCATTAATCAAACGGGTCAGGTTCACGTCGTCCAACGCGGCCTCGACCTCGTCCATCACATAGAACGGGCTGGGGCGGGCGGTGAAAATCGCGAACAGCAGCGCCAGCGCGGTCAGCGAACGTTCGCCGCCGGACAGGAGGCTCAGCTGTTTGACGCGCTTGCCGGCCGGGCTGGCCTCGACCAGTACGCCGGTGGTGAGCATGTCTTCCGGGTTTTCCAGGCGCAGTCGTCCGGTGCCGCCTGGGAACAGCGTGGCGAACATCTGCTCGAATGCCTCGGCGGTATCGTCGAACGCGGATTTGAACACCTGGACCATCGTGGAATCGAGATCCTTGATGAGCTGCATCAAATCGTCACGTGATTTGACCACATCGTTGCGCTGATCATTGAGATACTTGTTCCGCTCCTCAAGCGCTTCGAATTCCTCGGTGGCCAAAGGGTTGATCTTACCGAGTGCGGCCAGATCGCGGCGAGCCTTATCGAGACGCTTCTTCTGCTCCTGACGGTTATACGGCACGGTCTTAAAGAGGGCGGAATCGCCGTTGGTGCCGGTTTCTCCCTCTTCGGTCCCAGCCTCAGCTTCCGTCTCATCCAACGGCACAGGGTTGCCCTCATCATCCAGCACGGGCACCGGCTGTTCGGGGCCGTAACCACTAACCAATTCCTCCAAAGTGAGACCGAGTTCGTCGGACACTTTTTGCATGAGCTGCCCGGATTCGGCGGCCAACCGTTCGCGGTTTACATCCAAGGCATGTTCGCGCCCGGTCAGATCGGTGACCTTGGGCTCGATCTGGTTGCGCTGCGCGCGCAGGGCCTTGAGTTCCTCGTCATGGCTGGAGGCGGCGGCCTGCAGCTCGTCTCGTTTGGCGGCCACGTCATGCAGCGTATGTTCCACCATGGCGGCCACTGCTCGCGCGTCATCGGCCACGCCTTGCAGGTGTGCGGCCTGCTCGCGTCTGCGATCGTTCAACGCCTCGATGCGGGCGCGGCGTTCGGCGGCTTCTCTGGCGTTGTCCCGCAGCAGCCCGGCCTGTCGGCTCAGTGACTCCCCTTTGCGGCTTGCCTCGGTCCACGCGATTTTCGCGGCGACCTCATGCTCGCGAGTCAGGTTCAGTCCGCGCTCCAGCGTGCGTTCACGTTCATCAAGTTCGTCGAAATCGGCATGTTCCGCTGTGGATTGCCGGGCCGATGCCAAAGCGCGATTGAGATCGTCGAGCTTGAGCTGATGCTCGTTGCGATTCTCTTGGGTCTCGGTGATTTTCCTATCCAGCTGCTCAAGCTGACGGGTGAACGATGCGACGCGGTCTGTGGCGGATTTCAGAGATTTCTCCGCCTGTTGGGCTTTGAGCCGGGCTTCGGTGCGTTTGGCGGATTCCTGGTCGACGAGTCGGGCCGCTTCATCGCGTTTGGCTTTGGCCTCGGCCACTTGCTCAGCCATTCCGCCGTCTTGGGCGGCCAACTGTTTGACCTGTGCCAATGCCTTGTCTCGGCGTGCGGCCAAAGACAGGTCCGATTGAGAGATGGAAGAGCCGCCGACCGCCGCCACGCCGTGTGTGAAGGTCTCGCCGTTCTTGGTGACGGCCCGCATGGCTTCGCCGGATGCCACGATGTGCTGTGCTTCGTCGGCGGTGCCGGCCATGGCTACATCAGCCAGCAGGAGACGCACGGTGTGCACGACAGCTTCGGCCTGTGCCGGGTTCTTTGCATCCGGGTTCGCGGTGACGAGTGCCGCCAGCGCGTTGCCCGATCGCGGGGCGGCCGCCGTGTTCTCGGCGCTACTCTCCTCCGACTCCGTGCCTGGCTCTGTGGCGGGATCGCCGGCAATGCTCGCGGTCAGCACCACGGCTTTGCCGAGCTTATCTTCCCGAGCGCGTTCGAGGGCGTGCAACATGTTGCCTGCCTCGGGTACCACGATGGCGCTGGCATGCTGGTCGAGCGCGTGGGCCACGGCTTCTTCCCAGCCTTCGGCCACATGGATGAAGTCGGTGAGTCGGCCAAGCGAGGCCACGTCCGTATCACGCTCCAACGATCCGGAGGCATTGCGGCTGCCTAGCGTGTCGGCAAGCGCATCGGCCTTGGCTTTGAGCGAGATGATCTTGGACTGTATCTCGCGCTGCTTATCGGCGAGTTCGTTCAGTCGTTCGCGGCATTCGGCGAGCGTTGCACGCGCGGCGTCCAATGCGGCACCGTCATCGTCGGCAATGGAGTCCGCTTCGCTGCGCAATGCGTCCAGCTGTTGCTGGGCATCGTCGCGCTGGGAAGTCAGCAAGTCGCGTTGGGAGGCATAATCCTTGGCGCGGCTGGTCGCCAGTTGCACGGCGGATTCCTCGCGGGCGATGAGTTCGCGCAGTCGGGCGATCTGCGCATCGCGCTCCTGTGCGGTTTTGCGCAGTTCCGTCAAGGTCTGGCGGACTGAGGCAAGCTTCTTCTCGTCGTCGGCGCGTTCCTCGGTGGCCTTGTCGAGTGCGATGCGTGCATCGGCCACGGCCTTGGTCTGTGCCGCGGCCTGAGACTCCAGTTCCTCGGCTCGTTTGACGAGCATGCCGGGATCCTCACCGGAGTTGGTGACGATCTGGCCGGTGAGTGACCGGCTGCGCTCTTCGGCCAACTGGGCGAGCGCGTTCAGTCGTTCACGGGTCTGTGAGAATTCATGCCAGTATTGGTTGGCCTTGGCGATGGCCGGACTGGATTCAGAGCTCAACGCCTCGACCTGTTCGATGCGTACTTTGACGTGGGCGAGTTCACGTTGGGCGACGGCCAGCTGGTTGCGCACATCGCCAAGCTCTTGACGTACCGTGTCGCGGCGGTTCATCGAGCGTTGGGCGTCTTCGGCATACAGGCGTGCTTGGGCGTCGCGTACGGATATCTGAATCGCGTCGGCGCGCCGGGAGATGCGTGCCTGGCGTCCGAGGGGGCCGAGCTGGCGGTGAATCTCCCCCAGCAAATCGTCAAGTCGACTCAGGTTCGTTTCGGTATTGGCCAACTTGCGCAACGCGCGTTCCTTGCGCTTGCGGTGCTTCAGGATGCCGGCGGCCTCTTCGATGAACGCACGGTGGCCGGACGGGTCGGCCTTCAGAATCGCATCCAATCGTCCCTGGCCTACGATCACGTGCATCTGCTGGCCAAGACCGGTATCGGAGAGGAGTTCCTGAATGTCGAGCAGGCGGCATTGCGAGCCGTTGATCGCGTATTCGGAGCCTCCGTTGCGGAAGATGGTGCGGGAGATGGTGACTTCCGTGTAATCGATATCGAGCGTGTGATCGGAATTATCGATGGTCAGGCTCACCTGTGCACGGCCCAATGGCGGGCGGGAGGACGTGCCTGCGAAAATCACGTCCTCCATCGAAGTGCCGCGCAGGTTTTTGGCGCCCTGCTCACCCATTACCCAGATCAGGGCGTCGACGATGTTCGACTTGCCCGAACCGTTGGGGCCGACGACCGCCGTGATGCCGGGCTCGAAGCGCAGCGTGGTGGCGGAGGCGAAGGATTTGAATCCGCGGAGGGTGAGTTCCTTGAGATACATGGCGTGAGACTGTTTTCCGTATGCCGGGTGTCCGGGTATCCGATATGCCTTGGATGCGGGTTACCGGGCGTCGGCGGAATCGTCGGTGTCGGTGTCGGCACTGGCCGTGCCGGTGCCGGCGTTACCGGCGTCACTGGCCTGTTCCTTGCCGAGGCCGAGGACGTCGAACACGTCGAAGTCGTCCGGGCTTACCGAATCCTCGAGGTTGTCGGCGGCCTCATCCTCGGCCTTGTCTGCCGGCTGATCCGAATCGTCCGGGTCAACTGCCGGCTGATGAACGGCCATAGCCTGCCTCATCGTGGGGCTGGCGTGTTCCTCAAGCATCAGGCGTGCGTCGCCGGCGGTGACGAAGCTGCCGCAGATAAGCACGCCGTGGCCGTAGCCCACGCCCAGCTCGTCCTCGGCATCGACCATATTGACGGCGGTCTGAATCGCGTCAGGCAGGTTCGCTTCCTTGATCACACGGTCACGACCGAACACGTCCACGGCAATCTTCTCAAGCTCGTCGGCCGGCATCACGCGCTCGCGCCACGAATTCTCGGTGACCACCACGGAGCTCAGGATCGGCTCCAGAACACCCAGATATTCCTCGACCTGCTTGTCGCGCATCATGGCGACCACACCGACCAGCTGCTTGAAGTCGTAGCTTTCCTCGATGGCCTTGCGCAGGGCTTCGGCGGCATTCACGTTGTGTCCGCCATCCAGAATGATGGTCGGTGAGGTGCGGATCTGTTCGATGCGTCCGGGAATCTTGACCGAGCTCAACGCCTCGGCCACCAAGTCGCCGTCCAGCGGACCGTTGACCGGAATCACCACTTCGGAGGCGGCGAGCGCGGCAAGCGCGTTGTGGGCCTGATGCTCGCCGAACTTGGCGATCGGCACGCCCTCGTAAGTGCCGTTGGGCGTGGTCAGGGTGGCGACTTGGCCGCCGACTGCGGCCATACGGTCGGACGCGGTCATTTCGTAGCCGTCGCGCACGAGCATGGCGTGGTTGCGTTCGGCGGCTTCGGCGAGAATCGGCATGACGGCTTCCTCATGCGGCTGCGGGCCGATGATGGCGGTGCAGTTCGGCTTGATGATGCCGGCCTTCTCGGTGGCGATCTGTTCGACGGTGTCGCCCAGCCACTGCATGTGGTCCATGTCCACCGGGCCGATGATGGCCGCATCCGCGTTGAGCACGTTGGTGGCGTCCCACAGGCCTCCCATGCCGACCTCGACGATGGCCACGTCCACGGGCGTGTCGGCGAACTTCCAGATGGCCATGGCGGTGAGCACCTCGAAGAAGCTCATCTTCGGCTTGCCTTGCTCCTCCATCTTGGCGTCCACCAGGGCCACGAGATCCTTGGTCTGGTCCCAGATGTCGATGAAATCGTCATCGGACAGCTGCTGGCCGTCGATGGCGATACGCTCGTTGATCTTCTCCAGATGCGGCGACGTGTACAGGCCGGTGCGCATGCCGTAGGCGCGGCAGATGGCCTCGGCCATGCGTGCGGTGGAGCCTTTGCCGTTGGTGCCGGTGATATGAATCACGCGGAACGACTGCTCCGGGTGGCCCAGGATGTCGAGCATCAGGTTCATCCGGTCGAGATCCAGATTGGTGGTGTTATGCTCCGGCGGGCGGCTCATGATGTCCAGTTCGACGTCCCGCATGCTCTCATTGTTCCGATTCGGATGCTCGAATGACATATCCTCTTCTGACCTCTGCTCGTGTTGCTGTTGCGCCGTTCGGAGTGCGTATGCCACTTACGTGTTCGCGCCATTCTCGTCATGTCTACGCATGCCCGCATATTTTCCGCTTCCGCATGCGCAGGAAGCTCCCCTTGCACAGGTTTGCTCTGCATGATTCGGGATTCTTGCCTTCACGCGTGGAGCCGCACTCCCTCAATTCCCTCTATCCTAGCCGCCGGGGTGGTTTATCGTGCGCGCACAGTGAAACCGTCTCATATGTCGCCGCCGCGCGGGCAGTCTCTTCCTGCAGCCACGCACAGTGAAGCCGTCTCATATAGTTGCAATGCGGCTCTTGCCGTCGGCATCTCATTCTTAGTCGGCTGCAATCCAAAACTTGTATGTCCGGCGACGCTGATGCTATTCAGCGTCGGTACAGTGCCAGCTTCTGGCGGTACACCGACGCTATGATGCTCTTGCGAGTCGGTGGCTGGCCAAAACCTGGATTAATCCCGACTCCATCGCCTCTCAGTGTCGTCTCCTCGCCAAGGCATGCCATTCTGCCGTCGTTGAGAAATTTCAACGTCGTCAATCGACCATGTCTTGCCCCGGAAACGACTCTCACAAACGTCCTCTACATCATCTTTTGAACTCGCAGAGGCTCATTCACTGTTATGACTGCTCTCACCGTCGGCAGCCGTCCAAGCCCTGGATCTATGCCGCCAATAAATTGCAGCAAATCGTCGGCCACGATACAACCATTGGACTCACGCCGACGCTAGATTCCACACTCAGACAGAAGCCAGCCAATATCTGAACCAGCACCGACGGCGTACAAAGCATAAGCACCGTTAACCGTCAATTCGCCGCCCTCTACCAGCTACATCCGCCTTCGCCGATGATATCTTGTTCGAATCCCCAAAGCACGTTGTTCGAATGACATTACTGATGGTGGATAAGTTTTGTATGTTATCCACTATTCCGAATTAGCGGCCTAATACCTTGAAATTATCGGGAGTATCTCGCTCCAAGACAGCCAAGCTCCGAGGCTAGAACCACAATGGCTGAAATTCATACTTACGCTGCTTCGTTCCGGCTACGCTCGACGTCATGAAGACACACAAAGCAGTGGCCTCGCTCATATCAGCCGCGCAGAATGAGCTGAGATGCGTCTATTCAAGAAATGAAGCGGAACAGACCGCTCTACGCCGCCGTGCCCAGAGTGGTGAGTTGTTGAAAGTGTATGACGGCATTCCCAGTCTTTATGCAAATACTGCATACTGGGATGGTTTGACGCCGCCGGAGCGAACGTTGCACATGGCCCGCGCTCTTGCGCAAGAGCATCCTCAGTGGGTTTTTGGCGGCTTGGTGGCAGTAAGTGCTTATGGATTCGAACATCAATGGCATTTGCATGATGGCTGCATAACCATCGTGACTTCCGATCATGGATCTCGTCAATGCCATCAGCGCTTACGACATGTCTATATGCCCGATATGAACAATCCGAAGACACATTACGAGGCCTCCGGCCTATCCCTGATATCACCGGCTAGAACCTTGGTCGAGGCCGCTATAGACCTTGATTTTCGGTTTGCGTTGCCGATCTTTGACTCGGCCCTTGCCAAGGGAATAACCAAGGAAGAGATAGCCGCCGACTGCGTTCAATGGAGAATCGATTATGCCCGAGTATTCCGCCTGCTGCGCTATGCAAACGAAAGGAGCGAGAATGGTGGAGAATCCCTCGCGCGAGGCACCATCATCGAAGGTCGCTTCCTCACGCCGCGTATTCAGGTAACGGTGACCGACCCACAGACGAATACCGAGTACCGCGTTGATTTCGTATGGAAGCTCGATGACGGGCGCGTGATAGTGGCCGAATACGACGGCACACAAAAATACGTGGACCCAGCCATGACCGATAACCGCAGCATTCAGGAGGTGGTGGCCAAGGAACGCGCACGCGACGAGGGACTGAAACGAGCCGGTGCCACCGAAATCGTCCATTTCACATACGCTGACGTCATCGAACGCACTCCGCTGCGGGTAAAACTGATCAAAGCCGGGGTGCCTCAGGTGGAGACCTCCGCATAGCAGTGAGTCCCGTGATGCGATGAACCTTCATCGCATGGGTTCACATGGATTCAGCCCGCAGAATATGTCAATATCAATCGGCAAGCTCCAGCCCAAGCCCATGCCCCTCTCCTTCCCTGCCGAGAACAATAAACGGGCCCGCATTCCAGCCCGCCGCACTCGCCATATGGGCATGTCCGGAAGACCGTCCAAATTCCGTACTTGGTTTTACCGTCAGCCGTCAATCGTGGCACATCGCATAAAGCCGACTAGTATGAGGTGGGAATCGATGATTCGACAACAACTACATACAGGAGAGTGGCAATGGGTGAAGTGATCACCGCCAAGGACAAGGAATATGAGGCCGAAGAGCGCGCTACGGCACCGGGCGCGAACCAGTCGATGAGCGACCGCGTGAACAACCGCTCGCTGCGCCCGCAGTCGGCCGCATTCAAGGAGTTCATGAAGTCCGGCTGGGCCGACGATGATCCGGAGATCAATCCTCTCGAATCCTCCAAGTTCACGCCAGCCCGCCTTGAGGCGCTGGGCAAGGCCTTCCCGGGCGAACGTCTGGTCATTCCGGCCGGCCAGCCGAAGGTGCGCAACAATGATTGCGATTACATGTTCCGCCCGGACACCACGTTCGCCTACTACACCGGTCTGGGTTCCGATTACGAGGCCGGCGCCGTGCTGGTCCTGAACCCGGTCGACCCCGACTCCCCCGAAGCCGCCGCCGGCAAGACGCACACTCCGGAACTGTTCGTGGCGCCGCGCGCCGACAACTCCACCGAGGACTTCTTCATGTCCGCCCACTACGGCGAATACTGGGTTGGCCCGCGTGCCGGTCTCAAGGAGATGCAGGCGATGACCGGCATCGAAACCCACGACATCGCCCAGCTGGCCGACGCCCTGTCCAAGGACGTGGGTGCCGAGGCCGGCGCCGTGCGTGTGCGCGTGGTCAGCGAGACCGATCCCGAAATCACCTCGATGGTCGAGTCCATCCGCGAGGCCAACGGTTTCGCCGATCCGGACAAGAACTCCGCATCCGACGACAAGCTGCACGAGTTCGCCGCCGAGGCACGCATGGTCAAAGACGGCTACGAAATCAACGAGATGCGCAAGGCCGTGGACGCCACCAAGCACGGCTTCGACCGTCTGCTCTCCGCACTGCCGGCCGCGCTCGACAAGCCGCGTTCCGAGCGTATCCTCGAAGGCGCGTTCAACGCCGTGTCCCGTGAGCTGGGCAACGCCATCGGTTACGACTCCATCGTGGCCTCCGGCCCCCACGCCCCGATTCTGCACTGGATGCGCAATACCGGTGTGGTGAAGACCGGCGACATGCTGCTGGTGGATGCCGGCGTTGAGGTCGATTCCCTGTACACGGCCGACATCACCCGCACCTTCCCGACCAACGGCAAGTTCACCGACTTCCAGAAGCGTCTGTACCAGGCCGTGCTGGACTCGCAGCAGGCCGGTTTCGAAGCCGCCAAGCCGGGTGCCACCTATTCCGACATCCACCACGCCTGCATGCGTGTGATCGCCGAGCGTCTGCACGATTGGGGTCTGCTGCCGGTGAGCGTCGAGGAGTCACTGTCCCCGCAAGGCCAGCAGCACCGCCGTTGGCTCGCCTGCGGCGTGGCCCACCACCTAGGTCTTGATGTGCATGATTGCGCGCAGGCCCGCTATGAGTCCTATCAGGGCGCGAAGATCACGCCCGGCATGATCTTCACCATCGAGCCCGGTCTGTACTTCCGCGAGGATGATCTGCTGATTCCGCCGGAATACCGCGGCATCGGCATCCGCATCGAGGACGACGTGCTCATGACCGAGAACGGCCCCGAATGGATTTCCGCCGGCATCCCGAAGCAGATCGACGACGTCGAAGCGTGGATGCGGAGCCGTAAAGCAATCAGTCCGGTGGACTGATTGTAGGCGACGCCGAACGCTGACAAGCGCGAGGAAAATGAAATCATGCGCGAAGCGCACCATATTAAGCAGGCTGCCCAAGCCAAGTAACCCTTAAGCTCCCTCATCAGAGGGAGCTCCTTTTTTCTACTAAGGAGGCAATGTGTCCACTCCGGAATTTGTGTTGGAATTGCGTAAGAAGATCGGCCATGATCTGTTGTGGCTCAATGGCGTGACCGGTTGTGTACTGAACGAACATGGTCAACTGCTGTTGGGCCGTCGTTCGGACACGGGCGAATGGGCGATGGTCTACGGCATCAACGAGCCGGGCGAACAGCCGGCGGACACGGTGGTGCGCGAAATCAAGGAGGAGACGGGCATCGATGCCATCGTCACCGATTTGGTGGCCGTCACCTCGTCAAACAAGGTACTGACCTACGCCAATGGCGACAACACCATGTACATGGATCATTCGTTCCTGTGCGCCCTGAAGCCCGGCGGCAATGCCGAGCCGTTCGTAGGCGACGAGGAAAGCCTGAGCGTCGGTTGGTTCGATCTGGATGACCTGCCCACTCCCTTGGCGGCCAGCACGAGCGAGCGGCTGGAGCTGTTCCATACTTACATCGAGAACAAAAAGCACGGCGACGCCCACGCCCTGTTCCAGTTCGATGGGCAGCAGTACTAGCGGATATAAAGTTAGCTCCCTCTGACGAGGGAGCTCCAATGCTATGCGATTACGCCTCTTGGGCTAGGAGCTCGTGGAGGTGGGCGCGGTGCTGCTGCTGTTCGCGCGGGTCGGGCACGGGCAGGGAGGCCAGCAGCTTCTTGGTGTACGGGTTCTCCGGGTGCTGCATAATCTGGTCGGCATCGCCGTGCTCCACGATCTGGCCCTTATGCATCACCATGATGCGGTCGGCGAGCATATCGACCACCGCCAAATCATGGGTGATGAACAGGCACGCGAAGCCGATTTCCGCCTGCAGTCGCTTGAACAGCTCCAACACCTTGGCCTGCACCGACACGTCCAATGCAGAAGTCGGCTCATCGGCGATCAGCAGCGACGGCTTCAACGCCAAACCACGCGCCAAAGACGCCCTCTGGCGCTGGCCGCCGGACAGCTCATGCGGGAAACGGTTCATGTAGGCGCGCGGCAGCTGGACCATCTCCAGCAGGTCGCCCACATAGTTCTTGGCCTCGGCCACGGAACCGTACTTGTGGTGCACGAGCAGCGGCTCGGCCACATTCTCCGCGATGGTCATCAGCGGGTTGAACGAGGAGCCCGGATCCTGGAACACGAAACCAATGTCCGCGCGCTTGGGCTTGAAGTCACGCTCCTTGACGCCGTTCATCTCGATGCCAAGCACGTTCAGGGAGCCGCCGGACACCTTCTGCAGGCCGGCGATGGCACGGCCGGTGGTGGACTTGCCGGAACCGGACTCGCCCACCAGGCCCAGCACTTCGGAGCGGTGGATGGTGAAGTTCGCGCCGTCCACGGCCTTGAAGTCGGGCTGCATGAGATGGCCCGGGTACGTGATGGTCAGGTTCTTGGCCTCAACGGCGATCGGCTGTTCGCGCCAATCGGCCTTGCGCTCGATCGGTTTGCCCTCGCGGTCGCGCACGACCAGCTTCTGACCGATGCGCGGCACGGCACCCAGCAGTCGCTTGGTGTAGTCGTCCTTCGGATGGTAGAAGATCTGCTCCACGTCGCCCTGCTCGACCACGTGGCCGCGGTACATGACGACCACCTGGTCGGCGATGTCCGCGATCACGCCCATGTTGTGGGTGATGATGAGCACGGAGGCGTCGAACTCGTCACGGGCGAGGCGCAGCAGGTCGAGAATTTCGGCCTGCACGGTCACGTCGAGGGCGGTGGTGGGCTCGTCGGCCAGAATCAGGCCGGGGTTCAGCACCAACGCCATGGCGATGACGATGCGCTGCTTCTGGCCGCCGGAGAACTGGTGCGGGTAGTAGTCCACGCGGGTTTCGGCATCCGGGATGCCGACCTTCTTCAGGATGTCGATGGCCTTGGCGCGCAGTTCCTTCTTGTCCTTCATGCCGTGGGCGCGCAGGCCCTCTTCAATCTGCCAGCCGATGGTGTACACCGGGTTCAGCACCGAATTGGGCTCCTGGAACACCATCGCGGCCTCGGAACCACGCACTTCGCGCAGCTGTTCGCCGCTCAGGGAGAGCACGTCCAGCGAATCGGAGCCATCGCGCTTGGACAGGTAGACGGCACCGGAGGTGGTGGCCGTCTCCGGCAGCAGCTTGATGATGGAGCGCGCGGTCACGGACTTGCCGGAACCGGATTCGCCGACCACGCCGACCACGGTCTTGCGCGGAATGGTGAAGTTCACGTCCTCGACGGCCTTGATGGAACCGGCGTCGGTCATGAAGGAGACGGACAGGTCCTTGATATCGGCGAGATTCTTGTTGTCTTCGCTCATCTCTCACTCCTTGCCTTCCGGCTTGCCTTCGCCGGTCCATTCGGAGGCGACGATGGTCGGGTCATGGTCGGTGACGGTGGCCGGTGGGTCGACGTTCGCGTCGAGTTCGGCGATCACCTCGTTGCGTGCGGACGGCTTCTCGTTTGGGTCGACGGACGTGTCTTCGATCGATCCGACCACTTCGCCGGCGGACTTGCGGGCGCGCAGACGCGGGTCGGCCAGATCGTTGAGCGATTCGCCCACGAGCGTGATGCCGAGCACGATAAGCACGATGGCGATGCCCGGGAACACGGCGGTCCACCAGATGCCGGCGGTCACGTCGGAGACGGAACGGTTCAGGTCGTAGCCCCATTCGGCGGCGGCGGTCGGCTCGATGCCGAAGCCGAGGAAGCCCAGGCCGGCGAGGGTCAGGATGGCTTCGGACGAGTTCAGCGTCAGGATCACCGGCAGCGTGCGGGTGGAGTTCTTGAACAGGTGCTTGGTCATGATGCGCCAGGTGGAGGCGCCGACCACGCGCGCGGACTCGACATACGCGGATTCCTTGATGCGGATCACTTCGGCGCGAATTGTGCGGAAATACTGCGGGATGTACACCACGGTGATGGAGATGCCGGAGGCCAGGATGCCGCTCCACAGGCCGGACTGGCCGTGGGAGATCATGATGGCCATCAGAATGGCGAGCAGCAGCGAGGGGAAGGAGTAGACGGCGTCGGCGATCATCACCAGGATGCGGTCCACCCAGCCACCGTAGTAGCCGGACACCAGACCAAGCAGCACGCCGGCGAAGATGGAGAGCAGCACGGCCACGACGATGGCGATGACGGCGGTGCGGGCGCCCCACACCACACGGGAGAACACGTCGAATCCGGCGGCGGTGGTGCCCCAGATGTGTTCGGCGGAGGGTGCGGCCTGCGCCGGGAAGGACGTGCCGTCGGCGGCCTTGATCTGGGCGTGGCCGTAGGGGGCGATCAGCGGGGCGAAGAGGGCCACGAGCAGGAAGAACGCGGTGATCGCGAGACCGGTGATCAGCATGCCCTTCTGCCAGCCGACCGCCACGCGCAGTTCCTTGATGATCGGGATCTTGGTCCAGAACGGCGTCTTGGTGCTGACGTTGAGCTTGGTAAGGCGGTCGTCACCGGGGACGGTGATCTTGTCTTGGGATGCGGTGGTCATCTCAGTACCTCACTCTCGGGTCGATAAGCGCGGCGATGACGTCGACGAGGAAGTTGACGACGGCCACGATGATGGCGATAAGGATCACGATGCCCTGCACGGCCACGAAGTCACGGGCCTTCAGGTACTGGGACAGCATGAAGCCCAGTCCCTTCCATTCGAAGGTGGTTTCGGTCAGGACCGCGCCGGCGAGCATCAGGGCGATCTGCATGCCCATGACGGTGATGATCGGGATCAGGGCCGGCCGCCAGGCGTGCTTGTTGAGCAGGCGCTTTTCGGAGACGCCGCGCGAGCGGGCGGCCTCGACGTAGCCGGAATTGTAGGTGGAGATGACGTTGGTGCGTACCAGACGGATGAACACGCCGGCGGTCAGGAGGCCTAGGGCGACGGCCGGCAGCACGGCGTGGCGCAGCACGTCGACGAGCACGTTCATGTCGCCGAGCTGGATGGCGTCGATGATGTAGAAGCCGGTCGGCGAGACCAGACGGGTGAACTGCATTTCGGAGTTCAGGTCGGAGCGGCCGGAGGCGGGCAGGATGTTGAGCCAGACGGCGAAGATGAGCTTCAGGACCAGGCCGAGGAAGAACACCGGGGTGGCGTAGCACAGGATGGCGAAGGTGCGGATGCCGGCATCGGCGGCACGGTCGCGCTTGCGGGCGGCGAGTCGGCCCAGGCCGATGCCGACGATCAGCGCCACGATCAGGGCGAGGAAGGCCAGTTCGAATGTGGCGGCGCCGTAGTGCGTAAGGATGCTGATCACCGGCTGGTTATCGGTCAGCGTCGTGCCGAGGTCGCCGTGCAGCAGGCCACCAAGATAGTCGACGTATTGCACAATCAGCGGGCGGTCATAGCCGGCCGCGTGGATGCGCTGCTGGAGTTCGGCGGGTGTCAGGCGGCCGCCCAAGGCGGCGGAAATCGGGTCGCCGGTGGCGCGCATCACGAAGAACACGATGGTGACCAGAATGAAAACGGTGGGAATAATGAGAAGGAACCTCGTCAGCACGAAGCGGAAGAAACTACCTGACAGTCGGTTCTTCTTCGTCTTGGCTTTCGCCGGAGTGGTGCTGGAGGTCGCTATGGCGCTGTCTGACACGCGATGCTCCTTGGTGTTGGTAATCGGTATATAAAGCAATAAAGGCTCCCCTCTCCGAGGGGAGCTGGCGGCGAAGCCGACTGAGGGGAGT
>SKEE01001207.1_pt1 | contig 22767 bp, 20 predicted proteins | sample 4826661 | NCBI WGS metagenome assembly SKEE01 (sample SAMN11008817, study PRJNA524170) | human gut metagenome | biome: Human fecal sample; material: Feces; isolation source: fecal sample from pouch patient p20 | host: Homo sapiens | place: Israel: Tel-Aviv | collected 2016-11-14
CGGTAAATTATGTTAGCTATTGATAATTTAATACTATTTTTTGATGATTATAATCAATCACTGATAAATCATAATCATATAAAGACTTTAATGATGCTGAAGTTATTACTTCCTCAGGAACTCCTTGAAATAAGATTTTCCCATCTTTCATTGCAATGATTTCATCACTATAATTGATTGCTTGATTAATATCATGATGAACCATAATAACCGTCATTTGGTATTTTTTATTTATTTCTTTTATTAAATTAAGTATTTCAATTTGATATTTAACATCTAAATATGTAGTTGGCTCATCCAGTAATAAAATAGGTGTTTTTTGAGCTAAAGCCATTGCTAACCAAACACGCTGCTGCTGACCACCAGACAAATTCGCTAACAAACGATTTTCGTATTCTTTTAGATTAGTTGTTGCAATGGCCCAATCTATAATTTGATAATCTTCCTCGCTTAGATTTTGATGATAACTTAAATATGGTAAACGTCCATAACCAACAATTGTCTTAACATCTAAATCCCCATAAATCTGATTCTTTTGGTGAACTACTGCAACGTTTTTAGCAAATTCCTTGATCTTATAGTCCCAGACATTTTTATCATTTAATGTTATTGTTCCATCTTTGGCTTTATAAATACGACTTAAAAGCATTAATAAAGTCGATTTACCACTACCATTAGGGCCAATGATCGATGTAATCTTATTCTTTTTAAATTTTACCGAAAGTTCTTCAATAAACGGTTTATCTTGATAACTAAATTTAATTTTTTTAACTTCCATCAACATCAATACTCCGTTTCAATAAGATAATAAATAAAGGTCCACCAATGATAGCCATAATAATGGCTGCCGAGATCTCATAGGGAGCCATAATAATTCTTCCTACCGTATCCGCAACTAACAAAACAATTGCTCCTATCAATATACTAATTGGTATCAAATGTTTATGTTCAGTTCCCACTAACAATCTTGAAATATGAGGTACTAGCAGACCAATAAAGCCAATTACCCCAACTACTGCTACACTAATACTGCATAATAAAACTGCTAATAATGATAAACCAAAGCGATATACATTCACATTTACTCCTAGCGAAGTAAGGGTTCGATCTTCTAACCCTAATAGATTACATGCCTTCGCCATAAATAAAGTAATGATTATTACAGGAACCAAATAAATTAATAAGGTCGTAACATCTTGCCAAGTATACAAGGAAATCGTACCCGTAGCACCACTTGTGATTGAAGCAGTTGCACTATTTGCGAGGGTAACAAGAGCACTGATCGTATAGTTGATTGCCACCCCAATCAAAATGATTCGAGTTGTTTTAAATCCAGCTTTCCACGATAAACTATAAATAATTGCAAATGTTATTAAACCTCCAAAGAATGATAGTAAAGGAGCAATCGCAGATAGTTGAGGCAAAAATAAACCAACTAGTACACTAACTAAACTCGCCCCATTAGCAATTCCAATGATTCCCGGATCAGCTAACGGATTCTTTAAAACAACTTGAAATAAAAGTCCAGATAATGCTAATGCACCACCTACTAACATGGAGATGATAATTCTTGGAAAGCGAATACTATATACACTTGCTACATCGACATCGTATTCAATAAATAACCCTTTAAACAATTGAACAATTGAAACTTGAATACTTCCAAGATTTATTGCGATAAAAAAACAGATAAATAATACTAATATTAAAAAGATTATAAATATTCGCGGATGTTTTTTAATTAGTTCCATATAAAATTCCTTCTAAATTTTCTAAGCCTTTTTGATAATTAAAATTAGCACTCATCCCAAAATAATTATTATCTAAATTATAAACTTTTCCATTTTGAACTGCACTGAATTTACTCCAAATATCATTTTGAGCAAATTCGGTTTCAAAATTCTTCATTACTTCCTCTGGCTTCGCATGACTAGTTCTCAAGATAATATCAGGATTTTGTTGTAACATATCTTCAGCATTGACATTGACAAAATCCTGACCATTACCATTACCATAAACATTTGTTCCACCAGCTAATTTTACTAAATCACCAACATAGCTAGATTCTGTAGCGACAAGGTAGCTGCCACCTGGCAAACCCATCAAAATTAAAACCCGTGGACTTGCTGTGTTTTGGTATTTAGCTCTAAATTCAACCATATAATTAACAAATTCATCTACTAATTTATTTGCTTTTTTCTCTTTACCTAATAAGCTTCCTAACTCCTCAATACTTTTAAACATACCTGCTACACTTTTAAGATTTAAGAAACTAGAACTTACACCAATTTTTTCATATTTAGAAGCTAAATCACCCTCCAATGAATTAGGGCTTAATACTAGCGATGGTTTTAAAGTTGACAATACTTCCATATCTGGCGACATTGCAGTTCCTAGTTCTGTCGCTTTTTTATATTTCTTTGGTACTGTATAACTTTCAGTCGTCGGAATGCCAATTACCTGATCAGCTGGAACATCCAAAGCTTCTAAAATTTCCGTAACAGCTACCGAAGTTGCTGCAATCGTCAAATTATTATTATCACTTTTTCCACTTTGATCTACACAACCAATCATTGACAAAGCAAGGACAAGAACAAGAAAACTATTTTTTAACTTTTTTAACATAATAATATGCTCCCCCTCCTGCTACGACAGCTATAACCGCTACAATTCCAATAATCAACAGCGTATTATTATTACTACTATCCTTTTTTTGCTCACTTTGTTTTAATAAATTTTTAACTGTCAATTTCTTCTTTTCATTAACTTTGCCATTTGTATCAATTACATGGCTAGATAAGCCAGAAATACCATCAAATAAACTTTCACGTGACACTTCCCCCACTGTAGTTACCGGCGTTTCTACCACTGGTTGTTCTTCATTTGTTGTCGTATCACTAGTTTGATTAGAATTCGTACTTGTATTATTGCTGGTGCTATTATTAGTAGTTGAATTATTATTTACCGAATTTCCATTATCGACAGTGGCTGGTACCATGGTACTAGTGTATACACCTGTTCCCGGAGTAATAGATCCTTGATTTAATTTAATAAAAAATTGCACATCACGCCCCATTGGAGCGACATACATGATAGGACTAATATAATCATTTAATGAATTAATTTGAATTCGATAATGATTTACCGTGTCACCATTAGCACTACTACTTCCTGTTTTAGTAGCACTAACACTATTAAAAGAACCACCACTATTCATGATTTTAAATCTTACATTTGAAACATTTGAAGCTAATCCCAAACCAACAGTAATATAATATTTACCACCAGTTTGCTCTAATAACAAATTGCCTTCTACAATACTTGAAACCATGCTATCACCTAATGTAATATTAGTACCACCATCTTCGGTGTTACCAGTTAGAGGATTAACGTAAGACGTGGAGCGTCCAATTAAGTACGCTCCATCGTTATTAGCAAAAGCTGGTTTAATATTAATTGTCATCGTTATGATGGCAACCAATATTAATAATACTTTTTTTATTTGCATAATCTTTTTCTTGTTAAATATGCCGCAGCCGCTAATGATGAAACTAATAATCCTCCCATTAATTCCATATTAGCATTATCTCCAGTTTTCACTGAACTACTTGATGTTCCTGTAGTTTGGTTAGTCGTTGGAGTTGTTGTATTTGGTGTATCGTTTGTATTATTATTTGATTCACCATCTACCTTAGGTGCTTCAATTGAATCAGATACAAATTTTAATGTGCTATAATCAACTTTCATTCTTGCTGGAATATCACTATTCCCCATCATAGCTACATGTGGATTTACCACAACATCAAATAATTCTTCCTCATTTGGTAAAACGAAAGACCACATAGTTGCTTTACCATCAGCATTTTTACTTACAATAACAGCTGGATTTGATTTATAATCATCAGTTGATGAACCAATGTATAATTCCTCTAACCATGCTTTAATTGTTCCCATAGTCATTTCTTTAGTTGTGATATACATTGTTGCTACACCATTTTTAACTACTACTGTAGCTTGACTGTCAATTGCACCCGCTGCCATTGAAGCCTTATCTTGAGTCGCATTCCATAAAGCAACATCTACTGTATATGTACCATCTTTAGCGAATTTGCTTGTACTTTCTGGTACTACTAGTGTTGGATTATCCAATCCTAAAGATAATCTCGCCTCAGAACCACGAGTACTTCCACCATAGTAGAATTTTACATTTGTTAATTTTGTATTTTTTGCTAATGTAAATTGCATTTCACTTACATTTCCATCACTATCACGTCCTGTGATATCAGCCACCTTATAAGCTCCAGCAGCTTGCTCAACTTCCATTTTATCAACGTATGCAGTTTGACCATACACAGTAACTGCACCCATTTGTAATGTTACTAATAAAGTTCCATCTTTTGAAGTAACCGTAGCGCTCTTGACCGCTTGGGCAGCCATTGATTGTACATCTTCATTTGCTTTTAATACATCGCTAGTCACAGTATAAGTACCATCAGCTAATGTATATTCAGGTGCTTCTGGTTCTTCAGGAATAACAATATCCGCTGTACTATATTGAATATACGCATCAACTGTCATAACCATCGCATCAACAAACATTTCAATATAAACACCCTCACTGTTTACCGCTACAGGTATTTTAACTTTTTCTACTTGTTGCTTTCCTTGATCATCTTCGCGATAACTAATAACTTCAGCAGCATGTTTTTCTGATTTTGTATCAGTTTCATAATATTGGATATTTCCTGCATTACCAACTAAGCCCATTAAATTTAATGTTTTAAATTCAGCAGTTAAATACCACTTTCCTTCCTCTACTGATAATTCTCCATTTTCTGCTAATGCTCCAGCTGCCATTGAATCATTTGCAATATTACTTGCATTCTTCAATTTTGTTGGAATAGTATATTTACCATCTGGTAAATCGCTTACCTGGGCAGCATCTACATTACTTAATGTGGCTATCTGAATTCCAAATGCCAGCATTAAAACTAATACTACTTTTAAAAGTTTTTTCATTTTATTATTGCATAAATATAAAAAATGGTGTATAGTGGGTTGTGAATTGAAGACGAAAGAAAATTTTTAGGAGGTTTATATACAATGAAAGAAAAAGTAGTTCTTGCATATTCTGGTGGTCTTGATACTACCACACTGATCCCTTGGTTAAAGGAGACATTTGATTATGAAGTAATCTGCTGCTGTATCGACTGCGGACAGGGCGAAGAACTGGATGGTCTTGATGAAAGAGCAAAACTCGCAGGTGCTTCTAAATTATACATCGAAGATATCACTGATGATTTCTGTGACAACTATATTATGCCATGTGTACAAGCAAATGCTGTTTACGAAAATGCATACCTTCTCGGAACTTCTATGGCTCGTCCGGCAATCTCCAAGAGACTTGTTGAAGTAGCAAGAAAAGAAGGTGCTACTGCTATCTGCCACGGTGCTACCGGAAAAGGAAATGACCAGATCCGTTTCGAGCTTTCTATCATGGCTCTTGCCCCGGATCTTAAGATCATCGCTCCTTGGAGAATGACAGATCTGTGGACACTTCAGTCACGTGACGATGAGATCGCTTACTGTAAAGCTCACGGAATCGATCTTCCGTTTGACGCAAGCCACAGCTATAGCCGTGACCGTAACTTATGGCACATCAGCCACGAAGGACTGGAACTTGAAGATCCATCCTGCGAACCAAATTACGCTGATCTTCTTGTTCTTGGAAATACACCGGAAAATGCACCGGATGAAGATGAATATGTAACCATGACATTTGAAGAAGGTGTTCCGAAGACAATCAACGGCGAAGCCATGAAGGTTTCTGATATCATCCGCAAACTCAACGAACTTGGCGGCAAGCATGGTATCGGTATCGTTGATATCGTTGAGAACCGTGTTGTTGGTATGAAATCCCGTGGTGTTTATGAAACTCCTGGTGGAACAATCCTGATGGAAGCTCACAAACAGCTTGAAGAACTGGTTATCGACCGTGCTACCATGGAAGTTAAGAAAGATCTTGGCAACAAACTCGCTCAGGTTGTATACGAAGGAAAATGGTTCACACCACTTTGTGAAGCTCTTCGTGCTTTCGTAAAATCTACCCAGAAATATGTTACAGGTGAAGTTAAATTCAGACTTTACAAAGGAAATATCATTAAAGCCGGAACTACTTCTCCATACTCACTTTACAATGAATCTCTGGCAAGCTTCACAACCGGTGATATGTACGATCATCATGATGCAAGCGGATTCATCACTCTGTTCGGACTTCCGCTGAAGGTTCGTGCGATGAAGAATCTTGAAGTAAACAATAAATAATTGTATATCCCAATACTGACAGATTTAAAGGACGTTGATATGAAATTATCAGCGTCCTTTTTCTGAGCAAGCCAACGCTTAAAAGGTTCCGCTTTTGGCGAGGGTCTACAAGAAATGTAAGTTTCACTCCAACAGGCTCGTCAGGCATAAAATGTCATTTATATAATTATGCTATAGTAGTTATCAGCCATTTATGATTCATATAAAGGCATATCCACCCCGTATTCTCTATCAATCCCCATACAGATCTGCTCAAATATCTGATTTGGCAGATATACACCTTACTTTCCGCTTTCAGGCAGCTCTCCCAGTGATAGTTTCCCCGACACAACGCAGTTCCAAGACCGGGAGACGCGCGCAAAGTGAGATCATATTTCAGGCGATACTCCCCTGGTTTTATTTCGGGAAGTTCCTTACAAAATTGCAGATCTGGCATGAATTTCATTCCCATTTCTTCTGCTTTCTATCATTATATGATACCACAGGCACAGTCGTTCTTATTCTGTCAGTTCTTGCTCTTTAATCTTCAACCAGTCCTCTTTCCACTACATTTTCCACGGCATCCATCTGTTCCAGGATTTCTTCACGGCGTTCATCCAAAAGTAAACCTTTGTTGTATTTGTAATACATCGCACAGTCATTTTCCCGCAGGAACGCAATGCTGTACACATTACTGTTGAGTTCCGTGACAAATACTGCCATTTCCTGGCTCTCGCCGAAAGCAGATTCCAGGAATTCAAAGCAGTGATTCAGCGTTTCCAGTGTCTTATCTGCCATTTGCTCTCTCTGCTCTTCTTCGCTGTCAAATGTGGCCTTTACAGACTCAAATTCCGGAGCTTTCTGGTATTCTTCTAATTTGCATAAAATACGCTCCATACGGTGCATTTCCGCCTTTGTAAGCTGTCCGGCGGCCTTCTTCTGTTCAACTTCCCGCCTAAGAGACTGAATTTTCGCAGCAAGGACCTCTCCCGGAACTGCACCTTCCTTTTGCAATTCCTCTTTATAAGCACACAGCTGAGCAAACAGTCCCTCCACAAATTTTTCCATCTCATATTCTTCTTTAAAAAGTTCTGCCATCTTTCCGACCAGGAGATTTACCACACTCAGCCGCTCATCAAACGACGCAAATTTCAAACGTTCTAAGGTATCTTTTTCATAATATCCTGCAAGGATCCGCTCCAGTCCATACTCCTTCTGATACTTTCGGTAAAGCTCCAGATAATTTGCAAAATCCTTCGCTGTCTTCCAGTGCTGGAGGTACTGATGCACAACCTCACGATCCACCTCTTTACCAAGCTTTTCATAAACCTGGATCAACCTTGACAGGTCTTCCCATCCTCTGGCTGTGACAAACATTTTTCCATCTACTGTATTTTCCATACGATAGAAATTCTCTTTTCGAAGTTCCAGATAAGAAAGCACTGCAGGATGGATTCCAACCTGATACGCATATTCCTTCCAGACATCAAAATCAGCTTCCACATCGATCCGCTTGATCCGGTCCAGTGTCACCACATCAAATTCCCGCACCGACTTATTATATTCCGGCGGATTCCCTGCCGCCACAATGATCCATCCCTCCGGCACACTCTGATTACCAAACATCTTGCACTGTAAAAACTGCAGCATAGTCGGCGCCAACGTCTCTGAAACACAGTTGATCTCATCGATAAACAGGATTCCCTCTTTCATGCCGCTCTGCTCTATCTTTTCATATACAGCAGCAATGATCTCACTCATCGTATACTCGGTTACCGAATACTCTTTTCCACCGTAGATCTTTGTCTGAATAAACGGAAGCCCGATCGCACTCTGTCTGGTATGGTGCGTGATTGTATACGCAACCAGTCCGATCTCACATTCCCTTGAAATCTGCTCCATGATCTGTGTTTTTCCAATTCCCGGAGGTCCCATCAGAAGGATCGGTCTCTGATGGATTGCCGGAATCTGATATTCTCCATATTCATCCTTCATCAGGTATGCCTGCACCGCATCCTTGATTTCCTGTTTTGCACGTTTAATATTCATCTATTTCTCACTCCTCTCAAATCTTCTTCATCCAGAACCAGTTTCATCGCCCACGGCGGAACTTCCTGTTCTTCTGCCCCGTCGTCCATAAATACAAACGCGGTCTGGTACAGAGGCATTTTCTGCGGATAAATCCCCTGTCCATCGGTAAAATAGATCACACCCTTCAGTTCAGTGAACCGATGCGTCGCGATCAGCTCATCAATATAGGCAAACGCCGGTCTGAAATCCGTTCCACCTTCCCCGGCAAGATCTAGCTTTTCCATATATTCCTGTAATTCTTCTTTACAGGTAATCTTCCTGTCCGACTGCACCTGGTCATCACATTGTATAATGTGGATATTGACTCTCTGAAAAAAGCTCCCTGCTTCACTTAAAATGCCATAGGTCTCCTCCAGAAATTTTTTTACCAGATCTCCTGAACAGGACATGGAAGTATCGATCACGATTGCAAAATCCTCCACTTTTTTCACTTCTTTCCATTCCTGTGGCTCGATCAGAGGCATATTTCCATAAAGGCGCAGTCCATAACTGTAAAATACATAATCAAAGCTGTCATCATCCACGGTAACCTCTTCCTTCAGTACAGCAAATTTATGCAAAAAGCTGCGGTAGTCATATCGCTGTCGGTTCTCAACCCGGACCTGATCCAGAAAATGCCCGGTATTTGATGCTGCTTCTTTCGAAAAAGTTTCCATATCGGTCTGCATTTTCTCGCTGATATCCTGCCACCTCTGGTTCATTTCGCTTTGTTTTTCATCATCTTCATCTTTTGCCCAGTACTTGTGATCATCCACGGTAAATTCCCGGACCATGCGCTCCATCTCTCTGTCCAAAAGCTTCCATCTTACCAGTACTCCATAAATTTTTTCCGCTGTAAATACCTTGATTTCCTCTTTCAGATCCCGGTAGGTTCTCTGTCTGATCCAAGACTGGCTTTTTCGTATATTCTGGAGGTTCCAGTCGTCAATCACAGATTCTACCGCAATATCCGCCGCCAGGTTCCATACAAGCTCTTCCCGTCCATTTCTGCGAAATACATGTCGGAAAATGCAGTGCAGAACCAGATGTAGATAGGCGCGGTTTACCTCGATCCGGTTCTGCCTGTACTCACCTCCCAGCATCTGCCCGTTAAAATACATTGTCTCTCCGTCTGTAGCAAGAAGGTCTACCGAAAAATCCTGTACATAATAAAACGCCGAAAGCGCCACATCCATAAATCTCATCTTCATATACAGTTCGTTCCTCGTCAGAACCAGTATTTTATGTCCGATTTCTTCCAGACCCTGTTCTAATGACATTTCTTCCAATCTTTCCACCTTCTTTTACAATACAAACTTTTTCTTCTTTTTGGGAAAACTACGGTAACGCTCGTCCATCAAAATAGCTGAAATCTCGGTCTGTCCTGCATCTGCCGCATAAGTAATCGTTTTTCCCAACGCTTGTTCATCAAAATAATGCTCTCTGCAGCAAAAAAGCAGAACCTCCTGCGGATCTCCGGCGGCGATTTCGCGTCTTTCTTTCACCGCATGGATACAGCTTTCTCCAATTCCTTCCATATGCGCCTTTACATAATTTTCATAGCGCAGCTTTGCCGCATCTTCCAGCTTCCACGGATATCGCAGACGCGTCAGAGCCACACTGAAAATTGCCTCTTCCGAATCTCTTGCTTCAGAAAGTGCAAACAACCGGTCGTATTTTCCATAATCCAGTTCCCGCCGGTAAAAGCACTCCCTGTACTCTCCACCGGAACCATAATAATGCGTCTCCACGATCCGCGCCGGCGTATTTTCCACCGCATCTGCGTAATATTCCGGAAACAGGATCTTCGTCTCCGTTCCCTGATAACGCATTGTTGCAATGATCTGATACCGGATCTCCGTCAGAATTTCCTTAAGACAGGACTTATTTCCATCCATAAAATCAATCTCCACCTTCTCCAGACGGCATCCGGTAAATACCCCGCTCCCCATCCGCACGATTGCATCTGTCCCATGGAAAAGTTTCAGATTCATACATCCATAAAACGCATAATTTCCAATTGACTGTACGGTAGACGGAAGATGGATTTCCCTTACCATTCCACCACAGCAGAGTTCTTCCGGCTGCGCAAAACGATCATCCTCTTCACCTGTCTCTGTCTGATAAACAGATGCATTTTTCTCTTCTTCATCTTTATGCAGTGAAAATGTATATGGAGCAATGCGGATGACAGGGATTCCCTCTATCTGCTCCGGTACTTTTATGATTCCTGAATCCTGCCAGATCCTGAGAATTTCAAGTCCGTTTTCTATTTTCTGATATTGTATCTTCATAAATTTCACTCCTGAAATTGATTCTGTCTGTTCTATCCAATTAAGGATTATAGCAAAAAAAAGCAGATTTTTCCATTATCCACTTCACACAATATATCGAAATCTCACGAAATATATCGTTATGGACAAAATTATTTACATATCTATAGAATTCCTTTATTCTATAGTTAGATAGTCGGTATGAATATTGGAAGGAGGTTCTTATGTATGATGTCAGGCATGTATTAAGAAAAGCTGGTCTTCGTTCCACGTACTCTGGTTATAACTATCTTGCTTCAGCAGTCGCCCTCGTTCTCAAAGATCAGGAATTTTACCTGAAGAATGTAACCTCTAATCTTTACCGCGTTGTCGGTGAGCAGTATGGCGTTTCCAACATGTGTGTTGAAGCCGCCATCCGTACAATGATCAACAGTTATTGGAATCAGAATTCCAATAAAATTTTAAGCCCGCTGCTTGGTTATCCTGTATTTGACAAACCGACCGCATCCGAATTTATTTCGATGCTGGCTGATTATATCCAGGATCATTCCTCTCGTTAATTATTAGATACTGGTAGAACTTATGCATTATCGCATATCAGCATGGTATATACAGAATAACGTTAGTAGGCTGGCATTAAAAAAAGGTGCAGCCTATGAGGTTGCACCTTTTTTATCAAACCGGATTTTCATAATTGGAGACGTTTTTCCATACGCGCTGTTTTAATTGCCACAACTACTATTTGAATCCGTATCAAACTCCGGATTGATTGCATAAAAGTTCTTACTGTTCAGATTATCCTGAACAATCCTTAAACTTTCTCCAAATCTTTGGTAATGTACAATTTCCCGCTTTCTTAAAAAACGAATCGGATCACATACTTCCGGGTCTTTTACAAGCCTTAAAATGTTATCATACGTCGTCCTGGCTTTCTGTTCCGCGGCCATATCTTCATGTAAATCTGTAATTGGGTCACCCTTGGACTGAAAATAAGTTGCTGTCCACGGTGTTCCACTGGCTGCCTGCGGCCAAAGTGCAAGTGTGTGGTCCACATAATATTTATCAAAACCAGAAGCCTTAATTTCCTCCGGAGATAAATCCTTGGTAAGCTGGTAAACAATGGCACATATCATTTCCATGTGGGCAAGTTCCTCTGTGCCAATATCGGTTAAAATTCCTGTCACTTCTTTGTACGGCATGGTGTACCTCTGTGATAAATAACGCATGGACGCAGCTAATTCTCCATCCGGTCCTCCGAACTGACTGATGATTACCTGGGCCATCTTCGGATTGGTCTGGGTAATTTTTACGGGATATTGTAAACGTTTTTCATAATTCCACATAAACTAACACCCTCCTTCCTGCCATGGCCATGGTTCCTGAATCCAGTTCCATCTGTCTGAGCAGGAAGGAACAGCGGTATCTACTGTGAGCGGTCCATAATATTTTGCATATTCTTTCAACAACTGGTTCCTTTTTTTATTATATTCATAAAAAAAGTCCAGCGCTTCCTGATCACGAGGATGAGTGTCCAGATAAAGCTTCACATCATCTACCGCAAAGCTCGCATGACCAATCTGCATCAGGAGATCTTTTCTACAAGGTTTGGAATTTGGCATTTCATTCATGCGTTACATCCTCCTTTCCCCTTAAACGGAAGATCAAGCTCTTCGAATATGGTTCCTCTGTGGAATCCTTTTCCGGCTTCGTAAATGTGTCTCCAACTCTGCCATGGCACATAAGCCATTGCAATCGGCATTCCATCCAACGCATCGTCCCGGTCGCTACATCCAGATCGTTCTCGGTAAACAGGTGCTGACATCGATAGATTTCTTCCATCATTGTTCGCCATACATGAATTACTATTACAGCTATTGTTATTATTGCCACATCCACAATTTGCACGTCTCATATATGGATTATTATTTCTGCAATTTTGCATTGTTTTGGCTCCCCTTTCTTATATCTGCAATATTATTGTATGGTAATTTTTTAAAAAGGGTTCTGACTTTTGCATCCGGCATAATCTGATGCCCGTTTCCGTTTCAAACAGGTCGTAACATCAATAATGCCGCCAGACCATTTCTGATCTGACGGCATCTTTCTTTAGTATTTTATGATGTAACCGGATTGCTCCATTGCTATGCAATTCCCGCAATCCTCGAACACCTCATACTCCCATAAAACGGCGTGTTCACATCATTTTATGAATTTTTACCAAGTGTAACCTTGATATCTTTCTCTGTATATTCACCATTCTTATCCGGGATCTGTACGGTAAGCGTTACCTCTTCTCCGGCTTTATAATACTGAAGCTGTTCCTGAAGAGAGCTCATACCACTGATGGAACTTCCCTCAAAACCAGTAATGATCGATCCTTTTGTAAGACCGGCTTTCTCAGCTCCGCCACCACTCATAACTTCTTTGACATAAACACCGGTCGGCATATTGTACATCTGTGCACCTTCTTCAGATACATCGTATCCCTCGATTCCAAGATATCCTCTTTCTTCATCTGAAACCTTGCTTCTTGTCTCTTTATTCATCAGATTCTGGATAACATCACTTGCATCAGAAATCGGAATCGCAAATCCCATACCCTCTACTGCCGAACTGTTGATCTTTGCAGAGTTGATACCGATTACCTCACCATTTGCATTCAGAAGAGCTCCACCACTGTTACCAGGGTTGATTGCTGCATCTGTCTGGATGTATTCTCCGTCAAATCCATCAATTGTTCGTCCGGTTGCACTGACGATACCAGTTGTAACAGACTGTCCATAACCAAGTGCATTACCGATTGCAATAGCAGGTTCTCCAACCTTCAGAGAATCTGAATCTCCAAGTGTTGCAACCTTGATCGCATTCATTGTATCATCTGAAATCTTATCAAGCGGAACAGCTACGACTGCAAGATCCCTTGCGGAGTCTGTTCCTTTAATCTGCGCTTCCACGCTGTTACCATCATTAAATGTAACAGTAAGTGTATCGCTTCCTTCTACAACATGGTTATTGGTAACAACCAGGAGTTCCGAATCATTCTGGCTGATGATAATACCGGATCCGGCGCTTTCACTCTCCTGCTGGCTGATTCCTCCGAAGAAATTCTGTACTTCCTGTACGCTCATATTGGTAATAGAAACGATTGACGGAAGTGTATTCTCAACAATATCTGATACATCAGAAGTTACTGTACTGGTAGATGTCGTAAGCTTTGCGTTCGATACAGTCTTTGTTGTGCCTACGGTACTCTTTGTATTCTTTCCAAGCAGCTTACCAGTCAGATAACTGGTTCCCTGCATCGTCACACCGCCAACTGCCCCGAATAATACTGCAGCACCTACAACAAGTGCTACTTTTTTCATGTAACCTTTTTTCGGTTTTGGAGCTTTCGGATTCTGCTGCGGTCCTGCTCCGAATCCCTGCTGATTGTCTGCTCCTCTATTTTCATCTGAATCTGGTCTGTAATAATTGTACTGATTGTCCATCATTCAAGACTCCTTTCTTTTCCTTTTCTATAGTTAAGAGTTTAGCCTATAATTGTGATGAAAGTGTGATAAAATATGAAAAAAAAGATGAACGGCACATTTTTATGTCGTTCATCTCGTTTATTCAACAGGAAATTCCGCTGGAACTTCCTGCATCACTTTATTCAACAGTTACAGATTTCGCCAGATTTCGCGGCTTATCTACATCCAGTCCCTTTGCAACGGATACATAATATCCCATCAGCTGCAGCGGAATCACTGCAAGCGATGCCTCAAAATGCTCATCTGTCTTCGGAATGTAAACCACAAAATCAGCAGTATCCTCAATGCTGTAATTGCCATAAGTTGTAAGTCCCATCAGATATGCACCACGACTCTTACACTCTACCATGTTGCTGATCGTCTTTTCATACAATTCCGGCTGTGTCAGCACACCGATCACAAGCGTTCCATCCTCTATCAGAGAAATGGTTCCGTGCTTGAGTTCTCCCGCTGCATATGCCTCTGAATGAACGTAACTGATCTCTTTCATCTTCAGGCTGCCTTCCATACAGATTGCATAATCAATTCCACGTCCGACAAAAAATGCGTCCTTTGCGTTTGCCTGCTTTGCTGCAAACCACTGGATTCTTTCTTTATCTTCAATAATCTTTTCAATCTTCTCCGGGATTGCCTGTAATTCGGCAATATAATTTTCATACTGCTCTTCAGTGATTGTATTTTTTACTTTGGCAAACTGAATTGCAAGGATGTAAGAAGCCATCAGCTGTGTACTGTACGCTTTCGTTGTTGCCACAGAGATCTCCGGTCCTGCAAGAGTATAGAATACCTTATCCGCTTCTCTTGCAATAGAAGATCCGACTACATTGACAATTCCAAGTGTACGGATTCCCTGCGCTTTTGTCTCACGGAGCGCTGCAAGACTGTCTGCGGTCTCTCCTGACTGGCTGATAATGATCACCAGACCATTTGGATCCAGAATTGGCTTACGGTAACGGAATTCAGAAGCCAACTCCACACGAACAGGAATCTTCACCAAATCCTCGATCACATACTGTGCCACCATACCTACATGGTAAGCAGAACCACATGCTACAATGTAAATCTGGCTTGTTCTCCGGATATCCTCTTCCGCTAATCCGATATCTGTCAGATCAAACTTTCCGTCTTTTAATACAGAATTCAGAGTATCCTTAACCGCTCTTGGCTGCTCATGGATCTCTTTCATCATAAAATGCTCAAAACCAGCTTTTTCAGCTGCTTCTGCATCCCAGTCAACAGTTTTCATTTTTTTCTGGATCTCTTCTCCGTCCAGATTGTAGAAGGTAATTTCCTCTTTGCTGACCTTTGCCATCTCCAGGTTGCCAATATAGTATACATTTCTTGTATATTTCAAAATAGCCGGCACATCTGATGCAATAAAACTCTCTCCATCTCCTGCGCCAAGAATCATCGGACTGTCTTTTCTTGCCACATAAATTTCTTCCGGATAATCCTTGAACATCACAGCAAGCGCATAAGATCCACGAATACGTACCAGAGAATGGTTGATCGCATCTACCGGTGTTCCTTCATACTTTTTATAATAATAATCAATCAGCTTAACAGCAACCTCTGTATCCGTCTCAGAGTAGAATGTATATCCTTTACGGAGCAGCTTGTTCTTTAACTCCTGATAGTTTTCAATAATACCGTTGTGTACAGCAACTACATTGCCATCGTCACTCATATGCGGATGCGCATTGTTCTCGGACGGTTCCCCATGTGTTGCCCATCTGGTGTGACCGATTCCACAGGTTCCCGGAACGGCTGCACCACCATTGGTCTTCTCAAACAGTACTTTCAAACGGCCTTTCGCTTTGATAACTTCTGTCTCTTCTGTTCCATTACGAACAGCAAGTCCTGCTGAATCATATCCACGATACTCCAGCTTTGACAGTCCATCCAGTAAGATTGGAGCCGCCTGCTGCGATCCAACATATCCTACGATTCCACACATTTATCTATATCCTCCAGTCTTTTTTGCGAAAATAAATTTTACTCTTTTCGTTATATTGTAGCAAATATGGGACTTTTTGTAAAGAATAAGCGGGAATAACAATCGTCATCCCCGCCTTTCTCTTTAATCCAGATCAATAAAATCCATTTCGAAAGTATCACCTTTTTTACGCTTTTCTTTCTTGATATTATAATCATCGAACGAATCAAAGTCGTCATCATCAAAATAGTCATCAAACTCATCAACGCTGCGAGTATCATCACTTATTCCTTCGTCATCATAATCATCTTCGAAGTCATCATCATAATAATCATCATCATCGAAATCATCATCGAAGTCGTCATAATCATCTTCGAAATCATCATCCTGTCTCTTTTTGAACTGTGATTTCTTTTCTGCCTTAACAGGCTGGATCGGTTTTACCGGATTACGTTGCGGCTCATCGTCCAGTTCATATTCATCATACAGATCATCCAACTCTCTGTTGCGGTTATGTAACTTCACAACGGAAACAAGAAGGAAGATTACCAGAAGAATAACGATAACTGCTGCCGCTGCTACAAACCAGATCAGATGATCAGAAATCTTTTCTAAAATTGCGTCAAACTTGCTTGCACTCTTCTTATCCGGTGTAGTCGCAGACTTCGGAGTCTCCATTCTCTGATAAGTATGCTCTACAGAGTCATATAAATAGAGGGATTCTTCACCGTCATTATTTACTGCATATAATACATAGAAACCATCGCGGTCCGGTTCATCCCAGATTTCAAAAGTCTTGCCGTTAATCTCCAGATTTCCTTTTGAATACTTTGATGGCATAGACACTTTACTGCCTGCATCAAAAATTACGATAGAATAAGTATCTGAAATCACAACCTGTTCTGCTGGTGAGAAGCTGCTGTCAGATGAATCATACATCCAGAAATCGCCTTTTCCATCACCGTTTACCAGGTAAGCCATCTGAAGTCCTGTCTTTTCCTGCACAGCACCTTTATACGTCGAATCATTATAAGTAATCTCTCCTGCTGTAAATCCAGCTGGAATCATGCTGTCTGAGAAATCACCGGATAAGGTATACTCCTGACCATCAATCGTAACACTTGCTCCATTCGCAACATCTTTAATCTTGCTCGGATCTCCTGCCCCGATCACGACATCCGCATATCCTTCTTCACATGCCACACTTGATCCAGCGCTGTCTGTAACCATCGCATCTCCCTGTTCAAGTCTTGTACTTCCTTCCTGGAGAGCCTGGAATTTCATTGTAAACTCAATCCGGTCACTGCTTCCGTCACCTGAACCTCTAAATGTCAGATTACCATCCGTGTCTGCATTCACTCCGTCTCCCTCTTCAAATCGCATATAAGAAGGATCGTAAGTCATATGAATCGTCGCGTTTCCGATTACATCTCCGCTGACAACTGCTGTACCTGTGATCGTAAATTCATCCCCGACACTTGTCTCAAGATCAGAAAAGAATATCACACCATCCGCTGCCAGTGCCATTGTTGAAAAACATGGTACAATTAAACACACAGATAAAAGAATCGTTGCTAGTTTTTTTGTAAACTTCATCTTCATGTACTTTCCTCTTTCTAACCATTATTTTTTGCAAAATGCTATCAAGTTTTATCTTACACTTTTTGGGGAGAATTGTCTACTTGTTTGTAAAAAATTCAATGTATTATCTGTTAAACAAAATGAATCACATTTTCCCTTTTGGCTAATGCAGCTCCATTGCTCACTGGATAGCCAATCGCAATTGTTGCCCATACAGTATGGTTTTCCGGTATACCATAATCATCCAAAAGAGCTTTAACTGGCAATACATTTCTAAGAGTCATCAGCGGATTTAACCACACGGCACCTAATCCATAGGAATTTGCCGCCAGCATCATATTTTCAGATGCACAAGATGCATCCTGACATCCATTAGGATTTCTATTATCATTCGAAACCAGTATCAATACTCTTGGGTTTTCCCATCCATAAAAGTTCACTTTTTCATTTTCTGCTGTTACTTTCGTTGACTCTTTTAATTTCTGAATATCTTCTGCATCCGTTAAAACTGTAAATCTCCAGGACTGCATATTATGACCACTCGGAGCATGGTATCCCGCCTTAAGAATCATATTTAAAATACTCTCTGGAATATCCTGATCTGTAAATTTTCTAACGCTATGTCTGGATAAGATTGTCTGCATGACAGGATTCATCAAATCAGTATCTCCCTGCTCTGTCCAAATTCTGTGAAGCTCTTTTCTGTTCAGTTTTTGCATCCTGTTTCTTGGCAATTCATCTAATACAACATACTTATATGGCATTTTATAACGTTCCATGTGTTCACTTAAGTACTTTACAAATTCTTGTTCTTTATAGGCATTATCCACTGTCATAAACAGAACCGGAACCTGACCTAAGATTCCATCCGGATCCACAACACCAATGCAAGCACATTCCTTAATATCTTTATATTGACACGCAACATTTTCCACATCAATCGGTGCTACTTTTTCGCCTCCGACATTAATAATATCGTCTGCTCTTCCCAACATAAAAATATCACCATCTTCATCCTGATAAACAAGATCGCCCGTCAAAAGCCATCCGTCAACCAAAGTTTGCTGTGTAAGTTCCGGCATTTTCCAATACCCGCTCATCTGCATAGCACCCTTTAAAACCATTTTACCAGGATTCTTTTCATTACTTGAAATTGTATTTCCTTCCATATCAATTACTTTCATTTGCATGGATGGTCGACATTTTCCAAGCATTCCTATCTTTTTCTTCGATTTTACAGCCTCATTTACATTGCAGAAAATAGCACCACCAGTTTCTGAACTTCCCCAAGTGTTAAAAATTTGAACATTTGGTAACATCGAAACAATCTCTTTCCTTTGTTTTATAGAAAGAGAACCCGCTCCAAATTCTATATAACGCAATTTACTCAAAACTTCTACAAATTTATCCTGCATCTGAGATTTCATAACTTCATAAGATGCCGGAACTGCTGCTAAAGCTGTACAATCATACATCGAAATGTTCTTTTCAATCTCTGTCGCAAAAGTAAATCCATTTTGAAGAATAATCGTTGCGCCACAATACAATACTGCTCTTAACACTCTTAATGCAAAAGAATGATTAAGCGGCAAAGGCAACAGCACTCTGTCATCTTCCCTGATTCCGATTCCATTGATTGTGTTTGTTAAAATATGATATACTGCCTTATAAGAAAGAATCACTCCTTTTGGCTTTCCTGTAGTACCGGTTGTGAATAACAGCTCCGTTATGTCATCCTCTTCCGGATCAATAGAATATTTTCTCTTTTCACAAACCGTTTCTGTAATACTTTCGGCATACAGCTTTTTCATGGAAAATACATTGCAGTTTTCAGCATACTCTTTCATCGGTTTATCTGTGAGCAATAATTTACTCTCTGCATCTTCATAAATCATCGCCATATTCTGTGCCGTACTGTTTTTATCCAAAAATACTGCAATTCCGCCACACATCTGAATTCCAAGATAAAGCACTACCATTTCTGGTTTCGAAAGGGCACTGAAGCAGACCCGGTCCCCCGGATTTATTCCAAGCTCTTTTAGTTTTTCTGAAACACCAATAATTCTTTCAAAAAGCTGTTCATAGGTTAATTGCTCTTTTTTAAATGCAAGCGCAGTTTTCTTCGGTTGTTTTTCAGCCAATTCACCAATTCGATTTATTAATGTGCCCATACTCTTCACCTTAATCTTGTAAGCGTTCTACCATGCGTGCTAAACCTTCAATGGAATTGAAATTCTCCTCAATAATCTCTTCATAAGGAATGGTAATACCAAATTCCATAGATAAGGTTGCAATAATGCCGGTAATTGTTAAAGAATCAAGAATCCCATCATCAACCAATGTATCTGATGCACTAAAATCAACCTCCGGGAATTCCTCAGTTAAAAGTTTTAAAATTGTTTCATTCATAATTGTCTTCTCCTTTACCTAATAATTCATATACACAAAAGAACTTGCACTATAGCCAATTCCATAGGTACCAAAAATCAAAACTCCAAATATAGCTGCAAAATATATTGCCCAGCGCAAAACAAGTGGCAAATCCGCAATTTTTTCGCGCATATGTTCTCCATTTTCCTGTATTCTACTTACACAATATAAGAGGATAAAAGCAAATGCTAATACGATAAAATCATTTTTTTCTAATCCAAATGTGTAAATGGTTCCATCAACCAATTCCCACGGCGCAAAATACGTTATCATTCTTTTCACAATAACAAAACTCGCCGCCAGATTTTCAGGCATTGTAATGACACGGCTTATCAAGAACAAGAAGAACGTTCTCATTTTCCTTAAAAAATGATAATACTTTCTATTTACATCTACATGCAAACGTTCAATCATTTTCTTTGATTCTGGTTCAAAAATATTGGACAAGCTAATCAAAGCCCCCCAATACAATCCCCATATTACATAATTCCATCCTGTTCCATGCCATATTCCGGTTAAACTCCAGACAATGAATAGCGGAATAACCGTTGCAACTGCTTTTCCAGCCCTTTTCCCATATCTTTTTCTTGCTTTACCTGAAAGTTTAATGAGTCGTGGAGAAATTACAATTGGCATATAGATATAATCCTTAAACCAGGCCCCTAAAGTAATATGCCATCTTCTCCAAAATTCTGCTGCCGATTCAGAGAAAAACGGATGGTTGAAATTCTCTTCCAATTTGATTCCTAATGTTTCGGATGCTCCTAAAGCAATATCCATACAGCCCGAAAAATCGCAATATAACTGAAATACACCAAACAGAAAAGCCAATAATAAAACAGCCCCATGGTTGTACTTATACTCTGCAAGTACCGGTGTGATAAAAAGACTGAGACGATCTGCGATCACAAGTTTTTTAAAATATCCCCAGATCATCCGCTGCAGTCCAAAACAAAACGTATTGTAGTCAAAATCACAACTCTCGTTCAGTTGAGCTGCTATCAGTCTGTGCTTTGAAATTGGACCTTCAAGGATTTTTGGAAAATAAATCGCAAACAATAATAGTTTTAAAATATTTTTTTCAGCTTTTTCCTTTTTCCAATATACGTCAGCCATATATCCAACCAACGACATGGTATAATAAGATATTCCCAGTGGCATGACTACTGTCATCACGTCTGACAAATCAAGCGCTTTTAATATGTGCTTTCCTGCTTTTCCAAATACCAGCATTCCAATCAAAACAGCCGCACTGACAAGTAAAATGCATTTGCACCATTTTTTTGCCTTGCTCTGCAAAACCTTTTTTTCTTCTTTAGACATATCAGGTTTGCTATCCAAATGGTTTTGTAACTTCTGATAGTTTCTCTCTATTAAAAGTCCTGATATCCAGGCCACAGTTACCGCAGTTAAAATATAAGGCAGCACATCGGCATTCCATGTACAATAGAACGCAACACTTACGATCAGCAGGTAAAACCATCGTATTTTTTTTGGTATAATATAATATAGCAAAGCCACTACTACAAATAATGGCATAAATAAATAATCTGTAAAGCTCACGTTGTCCCCCTATCCATTCAATTAATACTGTATTGGTTCTATATATTCTTCTGTATAATCTTCCGTATAACCTTCTGTATAATCTTCTGTGTATTCTTCCGTATAATCTTCTGTATAATCTTCTGTGTATTCTTCCGTATAATCTTCTGTATAATCTTCCGGTTCCGTCACTTCTTCCGGTTCGGCAGCAGCTGCTCTCATATCATCTAACATTTGTTTTTTTTCTAAACATCGCTCGTTATATAAATATAACTTTTGCAATTTTTCAGGAAATTCTTCAAATGGAGTTCCTGCATTTAATGCATTTAACAATTCTGCTTCTAAATTCCAGCCTAATTCTTGTGAAAAACTGTTTGTATCAAATGTCCTGCTATTGATCACTTTAGCTTCTCTGGTATTATAAACCACAATATTTATTCCTCTGGTATTAACAGAGTATTCTTGCCCATTGATATTGCAGGATGAAAGATTCCCAAATTGATATCCACCGCTTTTCAAAATTACATTTGTTTTATTATTTATCTCATAATGATATGTAAGCTCTGTTACTGCTTTCTCTTCTTTCTTGTCTTTTTTTATTTTATCTAAATTCAAATCATCCATAGAGTTATCTGTTTCCACTTGTAATTCCAAATGATCTGCTACACGGTCAATCTTTTCAAATGCAACTCCCTCGCTGTCAATAATCCCGATATAAGAGTCTTGCAACTCAATAGATGCCAGTTTTTTCAGTCCTATTTCTCTTAAGTAATCTCTTTGTGTATCTTGTAGTGCAATTGCTGCATCATCCTTTACGGTTAAAAGAATTACATTATCTGCATCTTTTAGCGCATTTTGAAGATACCCTGTTACGTCTGAACTTTCTTTCAATTCCATTATCTGCGTTATGTTCGTTTCATAATTCTTTAGTTCTTTTTGCATATATCGGTACTTAGTATTGTTTCTATTATCCGCATTTCCACATTCAGACGTCAAATATGCTCCCATCCAATTTGTAAGTTTTCTTGCACCGTAATAGTTCAGATGTGTCCAGTCTATATTATCAGTTGCTTCATTATACTGCATTTCATCTATGTAAGGT
>SKEE01001212.1_pt1 | contig 22643 bp, 18 predicted proteins | sample 4826661 | NCBI WGS metagenome assembly SKEE01 (sample SAMN11008817, study PRJNA524170) | human gut metagenome | biome: Human fecal sample; material: Feces; isolation source: fecal sample from pouch patient p20 | host: Homo sapiens | place: Israel: Tel-Aviv | collected 2016-11-14
TCCTGAATATCTGGATGATTATCTGCCTTGGAATCCTCTTGTAAAAGAATTCTGTCGATAACCGTTGACCTTTTAGTATAAAAGGCTGACGGTTATTTTTCTATACACTGTTTTATTTGACGCTTACTAAAAACATATGTTTGTGGTACAAAGTATTGACATTGAAACACTGGCGAGGATAGAATAGTAGATAGTCGGAGGTGGTCAGAAATGAAAAAATCAATATCAATAAGTATACGAGTTAGCGAAGAAGAGTTGGATAAATTTAAGCAGGCTGCTAGGTTAGAGGCATATGCTTCATATAGTGAATTTGTGCGAAGAACGGCGCTTATCGAAGCAGCAAAAATAATAAAAAAAAATAAGAATGAAGGGATAAGATTCGATGAATGTAATTAGTCTGTTTAGTGGATGCGGAGGACTTGATTTAGGTTTCGAAAGAGCTGGATTTAATATACCTGTAGCGAATGAATTTGATAAAACAATATGGGAAACTTATAAGGTTAATCATCCTAATACACATTTAATTGAGGGTGATATAAGACAAGTTACGAAGGATGATATAGCGCAATATATAGATGGAGAAGTGGATGGTATTATAGGTGGACCTCCATGCCAGTCATGGTCAGAAGCAGGTTCTCTTAAGGGAATTAAGGATGCAAGAGGACAGTTGTTTTTTGATTATATAAGAATATTAAAAGAGTTTCAGCCAAAGTTTTTTTTGGCAGAAAACGTAAGCGGAATGCTTGCAAATAGACATTCAATTGCTGTTCAGAACATTTTGGAATTATTTGATGAAGCAGGGTATGATGTTTCTTTTACATTAGTTAATGCTAAAGATTATGGTGTTGCAGAAGAGAGAAAAAGAGTATTTTATATAGGATTCAGAAAAGATTTAAATATAGAATTTGGTTTTCCTAAAGGTTCAACAAAGGATGATTCTAAGAAAATTACCTTGCGTGACATAATTTGGGATTTACAAGATACGGCAATTCCTTCCGGGGAAAAGAACCGACACAATCCAGAAGCAATAAATAATAATGAATATTTTACAGGTGCATATTCGCCTATTTTTATGAGCCGTAATCGTGTGAAGAGTTGGGATGAACAGGCATATACAGTTCAAGCATCTGGACGTCAATGTCAATTACATCCACAAGCTCCTAAAATGGTAAAAGTTGGAACTAATGACTGTAGATTTGTGGAAGGCAAAGAGCATCTTTATAGAAGAATGACAATTCGCGAAGTTGCGAGAGTGCAGGGCTTTCCAGATGATTTTAAATTTATATATAACGATACCAATACCGCATATAAGATGATCGGTAATGCGGTTCCTGTGAATTTAGCGTATGAGATTGCGATAGCAATTAAATTGTATCTTGAAGGAAAAGGCTCTTCTGTTGAAATCGACAGAGAGGTTATTGATGCAAAGGAGGTTAATGAGAAGAAAGTGAGCACAAAGAGTAATGATCAAGGTAGAGCATATGAATATGCTTGGATGCAAACTTTATATAAAGCAATAGCTGAGTTAAGAAAAACAAGAATTGTTGAGAATTCCAGTTTGGTAGCAAATGAAAAAGCATGGTCTTTAATGGATGAAGATATGCAGGAAATATTTATGACATCTGCTGGGGCTGCTATTGATATGGTATTAGAACTTGAGCCGAGAATGGCAGAAGTTGATAGTGACGAGCTTACTCTTGAATTTCAAAAAGATGGTCAAGGTGTAAAAGGTGATGTTAGAGATATTGTTATAAAGAGAAAAAATATTGAATGGGAAATTGGTTTAAGTATTAAGCACAATCATGATGCAGTTAAGCATAGTAGATTAAGTCATAAGTTAGATTTTGGGAATGAATGGTTTGGAATGCCTTGTTCTGACGAATATTGGGAGGTAGTTGAGCCTGTATTTGATTTGTTGAAACAGGAGAAAAAATATGGTACAAAATGGTCTGAAATTGCAGACAAGAGTCAGAAAGTATACATTCCATTATTACAAGCATTTATTGATGAAATAAATCGAGCAAATGAAAAAGATCAGACGATGCCGAGAAAAATGATTGAGTATTTAATTGGTATTGAAGATTATTATAAAGTCGTGAGCAAAGATAGTAAGAGACTTACGATGATTCATACATTTAATATGCATGATACATTGAATAAGCCAGCGAAGAATAAAGTATCTGCAATCACAGTACCCATTGTAAAGTTGCCTACAAGACTTGTGGCACTTGAGTTTAAACCTGGCAGTGATAATACAGTAGAAATGTATCTTGATAATGGTTGGCAACTCAGCTTTAGAATTCACAATGCAAGCACAAAGGTCGAACCAAGCCTTAAGTTTGATGTTCAATTTGTTAGTATGCCGATGGAAGTTCTTAATATCGAATGTAGATGGAATTAAGGTGGTGCCATAAGTGAGAAAAATGCTTTTAAGTTTTAAACCGGAAGTATATGAGAAAATAAAATCAGGAAAGAAAAAATTTGAACATAGAAGAAACTTTCCAGATGAACCAATTATGGCATATATGTATGTGAGTGCACCAATTAAGGCAATTAAAGGCATAGTATATCTAGGTAAGCGACATTTGTTATCTGACTGGAGAGAAGAGTTTAAAAATGATAAAGCGGCTGTTGTTCGTATTGAGAAGTATCAAGAATTATATCGATACGCTATGGAAATCAATGAATTTCAAGAAACTACAGAAATTTCACTTGGTGCTTTAAGACGTGATGTTTCGGGATTTGTTGCTCCACAGATGTATATATATTTGGATGGGACAGAGTTGCTAGATTATATTGAGAATAAGATAGAAAAGCTTGATGGATGCACAGTCCATGATTATTCTGTTATAAAATCAAATGAAGTTTGTGTACATTAGAAGATGGAAGGACTGAGGATGGGCGGTGTAATTAGATTCTTATCTGAAACGAATTCGCGCAGAGTATGAATTAGTTATCTTGATGATTTCTACGATATGTGATCGTTTGTTCAAAATGATGATTTATCTAATTTGATGAGTCAGTAGTATTTGAATAAAATCAATTCTACGATAAAAACATACCGTCTAGACAGCTACTTTTTAAACTATTATCCAAAAGACATATAATATATAGGCTCAAATGGTGAAAGTGCCCATTTGGGCCTATTATTGTATGAATTAATATGTTACAACCAGAGCAAGATCCACCCGTGTAATACAGTATTGTCATTTTGACAATTTTGTATTACTTACGAGTAGCAGACTTGATGGGGATTACGTCCCCATACCCACGTGAAAATATAATTGCTGGCAATTACATTTTAGCAGATATGCAGGCATATCTGGATAAGAGTCACAGACAACAAAATAATGAAATTTTGATAAGGCATTCACCTGGAATAGGTGAGTGTTTTTTTGTTTTCAAATATTTAGTTAACGAAAAAATAAAAAAATCTCCTCAGGGGCTGTAAAAATGCCTCTCAGCGTTTCGTATTAATGAAAGGGTATTTTTTGCAGAAAAAATAAAAATTTTTCGTCAAGAGGCTGTATTTATGCCCTTCATCTTTTGAATATATGTAAGGAGATTTTTTAGCCGGCATAAAAATGATTTTTACAACAATTAGAAACAGAAACGAGGCGAGAAAAGAATGCAATATGAATACATGATGGAGTCAGAGCAGATGCTTCAGTACTTCCAGTTTCCGAAGTTTTTGTTAAAGTTGCCAATCTCCCAAAATGCAAAATTTCTTTATATGATTTTGTATGACCGAGCACGGATATCGAGAAAAAATAGCTGGATAGACAAGTATGGAAATGTTTATCTGATATTTCCAATAGAGGAATTATCTGTTCAAATCGGCAAATGCAAATCTTCTGTAAAAATAGCATTGAAGGAATTAGATGATGTGGGATTATTGGTTCGCAGGTCTGGTGGATTTTCAAAACCCAATCATTTATATGTAAAAATCCCATCTGATGAGATAGGTTTACAACCGGTTGACAATAAGACGGATGAAAAGATGGCTTTGATGGAGTCGGAAAAGCAACCTTCATCTGGTCGTAAAAATGGCTATGCAGGAGTCGGAAATGTGGCACCTAGTAAAGTAACTGAGAAATATAAAAGTAATAAATATCATGAAGTAAATTATTGCTATGGGGAAGGAGAGAGTTTGTGATGAGAGAAGAAGATACCGTATGTGTAGGCAGTGATGGGTTGCAATACTGCAAAGTCTGTGGGGAAGCGAAAGAAGCTTTTTTCCCTAAGGGCGGCTTTATGGGAATGAAGAAACATTCCAGGCAATGTGCCTGTGATAGGAAAGCGTATGAAGAAGAACAAAAATACTTTAAAGACAAAGAGCACCGGGAATTAGTCAGCAGAAATACGAGCATTTGTTTTGACGAGAGCAGAATGGAAGAGTGGACATTTGAAAATGCAGATATGTCAGATGCGGTAATGCATAAGGCAAAAAATTATGTTGATAACTGGGAGAAAATGAAAAGAAATCATATGGGTTGTTTGTTTTGGGGACCGGTTGGTACCGGGAAAAGTTTTATTGCCGGGTGCATTGCCAATGAACTTCTTAAGCAGGAAGCAACGGTAAAGATGACAAATTTTAATACCATTATCGACGATATATTTCCACTGGTAGATAAAACAGAATATATCAATGCATTGGCTTCCTATCAGCTTTTGATTATTGATGATCTTGGAGTGGAACGAAATTCAGAATATGCATTAGGAATTATTTTCAGTGTCATAGACCGCAGAATCCGTTCGGGACGACCTTTGATCATAACGACAAATCTTCCGTTGAGTGAAATAAAAAGCGAGACCATGTTGGATAAAAGGCGTATCTATGACCGTATTTTAGAAATGTGTACACCCATGTATGTTGGAGGTACAAGCAAACGAGAAGTGATCGCAAGTATGAAAATGGAGAAAGCGAAAACGCTATTGAATACAAACAAAGGGGAGGAGAAATGTGAATGAATCATACAGAAAGGACAATACCTGTCTGGAAGAAATATTCTTTAAATGTTTCCGAAGCAGCAGAGTATTATGGAATTGGAGAAAAGAGATTGAGACAGATCGCAGGTGAAAATGAAGGAGCAGATTTTATTTTGGAAGTAGGTTCTCATATCCGATTTAAGAGGAAATTGTTTGAAGATTATCTGGATACAGCCAGCACAGTTTAAGTAACAGAAAAGAAAAATAGTAATGAAAATAATGTTCATTTTATCTTAGCGAAGAGAAGGTCTTGTGGTATAATGAATAAACCGAGACGGTCTTCCAAGTTAAATGAACATTTGATGAAGGAGACTAAATATTATGAGTGAAAAAAGGAGAGATCATAGAGGACGTATATTACACAATGGAGAAATACAGTTATCGGATGGCAGATATCGATTTAAGTATGTCGATGAGATGGGAAAGGAGCGCTGTGTTTACAGCTGGCGCTTAGACTATAACGATGCAACTCCGAAAGGAAAACGACGCACATCATCACTTCGGGAAATGGAAAAGAAAATCCAGGCAGATCATTTTGAGCAGATTGCAACAAATGGCGGGAATATGACAGTGCTGGAACTGGTTGAAAAATATACATCAACCAAAACCGGTGTCAGACCTACTACAGTTGCAGGATATGGAACAGTTATCAATTTATTGAAGAAAGATCCATTTGGAAAAAGAAGGATTGATACGGTTCGGATTTCGGATGCGAAATGTTGGCTGATACATCTTCAGCAGGTAGAAAAGAAAAGCTATAGTTCCATCCATTCAATCCGAGGAGTTCTTCGCCCGGCATTTCAGTTGGCGGTGGATGATGATCTGATCAGGAAAAATCCATTTCAGTTTCAGCTAATGGGAGTGGTTGTGAATGACAGTGTGACAAGAGAGGCAATCAGCAGAGCAGAGGAACGTAAGTTTCTACGATTTGTGAAGGAGGATCCTCATTTTTGCAGATATTATGAGGGAATCTACAATCGGACTATTCATACAACACCAGAAATTCTTGATGTTGATAAAATTATGCCGTTACCTGCACATAATGGATTGTATCAAAGCTTACTGGCAATGAAATATTTGAAACCATCAGATGAAGAATGGATGTCATTTGTAGATGAATTTGATAAGTTGATACAAAAAAACAATAGTATAATCAGTATTACAGCAATGAATCTCCCAACAGATTGGAAAGCACATTTGAGTGTTTAAAATCTGTTTTATTGCATAAAATAATATGGTAGACCTAACCAAGCATTCTATGCTCAAACCGGTTAGGCTTTCGGCGAAGTGTTACGATAAGCACTTCGCCATTTTTATATATATTTACAAGGAATTAAAGAAAAATTAGTGTGGTTAAAAAGTGTTCGCTTCTAAGAAGAACTCGGTTGAAAGTATTCGCTTGATAGAATATAATAAAGATGATACTTAAAAATGTAAATTATGTATTGCGATACTTACATAATTTTGGCTTTTCTAAATGAGGCATTTTTTACATGAAACAAAAGGAACATGTTGAAAGACATATAGCTACACATACGGTACATTCAGCTGAGGATAGATCTGCTGTAAGTTTTTTGGAAAGTGTTTTGAATCCAGGGGGAAGAATTTGTACATCTTTTTCGAGTGATGATAAATGACCAAATCATGATGGATTTTTTGAATATGTATCTAATCCAGATATATCTAAAAGTCCTAAGCAAAATTTTATTGTGCAAATTAAGGGAACTCACAATTATAGCGAGCAGAATGGAGTAATATCCTATTGCCTAAAAAGTTTATCATTTCCAGCATTCATCGCTAAGGAAGTAACGGCTGATCCTGGGATTTTATTTGTTGTTTTGAATCCTGATATTCGTAATAACCAACGTATATTTTGGAAGGTTATGTCGAAATCTTTTCTAAGTGATATCGATTTTGAAAAAGATAGTAAGATAATTAAATTTTGCGCAGAAGATGAAATAAAGGATACAGATGAAAGCATTGAATTATTCTGTGAAAAGTTAAATGGTATTATTGATACACATCTTTTTTTGAATAAGCTAAATTCAGACGATTTAGAACAAGGAGAGGCATTAAGTATTATTGAGTTTCAATGCAACGAAATTTCAGATCTTATTGAAAATTCTTATAACAATCCACAAGGTAGGGATGGTGTATCAAGAAGAATTGTAAGAAATTTATATGATTTATGTTATGCAACACTTATTCTTAATGCGTATAAGAATGGTTATACTAATGTTAGCGAAAAATTGGCATGGGAAATATCTCAGCTTCGAGTTGATACAAGATATCTCTGTAATTTCTTGAGAGGGTTAAAATATATTGATCGTCGTATTCCAAAAGAAGGACAGGCAGAGAGGCTGATGCTCAAATATTATAATTATCTTTGGGAAATTAGGAGATTTATGAGAAGAAATTATAACAAAAGCATCTTAGAGAACCTTGAAAAATTTCCTTTGGACTTAGATGCCGTGGATTTGGAATATTATGAAAAAGTTGCAAAACAGATTGAAAATATTGATTTGACATCAAAAAATGTTAGAGTATCAAGGTATTATGTGCAAAAAATTATACCTTTTTTTGTGAATGGAGAAAGATATTATGAGATTACGCTTCAATTAGCGGGAGTATATTCGACCAAATACAACAGAGTAACCGTTTACAGTAAAATGACCATTACTACATATTATTCAATTCAGATAGCATATACAGAAACTGTAATTGATTTATGGGGAGTCCAAAATAGTATTAAGGTACTTAATGACTGGAGAGTAGCCATTGATCCGTCATGTTTAAATAAACTAGCAAAGATGCTGTTAAAGTCTACAAAAATAAATCGTAATTACCGGGAGTATGTTAATTTAATGGAATTCTTAACAGAGACTGGGATGAATTTATTTGAATTGATTAACATGAGGAAAGAATGGTTTTCACAAATATATAATAGGGTGTTTGGTACGACAAACACGCATGATTTTGGTGATGTTTTGATACAAATCAGAAGAGAGTATTCAAAATCATCTTGTAAAGTTGGTAAAAATACAATTGGATATGCATTGATGTATATGAGAGATGAGGTGTTGGAAGTATTATTGCCAAATGAATTTTACAAAAAATGCATTTCTAATGAACTTTTGATAAGTAGCAGATGCTATCCATTTGAAAAGAATCCGATGATTGCGAACCTTGTTGGCACAAAGACAAGTAAAAAGGATATGGAAAGCATTATTGAATTGTTGGATGATTCAAAGGCGGTATCATTAGTGCAACCATATATAACTATTGATAATCTGATTGGTGAGACGGGAGAGCTATTATTTGAAAAGTCAGAAATTGGAAGCAATGGTGTTATTGAAAATTATAATATCAGCTTAGATGATTGGGAAAGAGCTAAAGGATATTCTATTATCGAAAGGGAAGGATTAGTTACTATTGCTTCTTATTATGATACAACGATAAATATACTTAAACGTTTATTGCAATTAACACATAATGCAAGGTTTGATCGTCAGGAAGAAAATGAGAGATTTATTAAAAATTGTGGTATAAAGTTTGATGATATTGATAAAAAAATAGCATTAAAATACCTTTTTGTTAATTCTAATATAATGCTGATTTATGGAGCAGCTGGTACAGGGAAAACGACATTAATAAAGTATATATCAAATATGTTTGGCAATGCCAGAAAGTTGTACATTACTAAGACCCATACAGCGCTACAGAATGTTATAAGAAATCTGGGCAAAAACTTTGATAATTGTGATTTTGAGATAATAGATAGTATAACAAGAAGCAATTCAGCTGTAGTCCATGATATTGTTTTTATTGATGAGTGTAGCACTATAGATAATCGAACTATGGAATTACTTCTCGGAAAAATAAGTAATGATGCATTAATTGTTATGTCGGGGGATGTATACCAAATAGAATCTATTGATTTTGGAAATTGGTTTTTTTATGCAAAAGACATTATTAAGGCAAAAGGGGGAAGCATTGAACTTTGCAGTACATGGCGGACTAAGAAAGAAGAATTGAAAGTTTTATGGAAAGCAGTCCGAGAAAAGTCCACTATAATAACGGAAATGTTGTCTATGGATGGCCCATTTTCCGAGAACTTAGGAGAAAATATATTTCATTTAGATGAAGATGAAGTTGTTCTATGCTTAAATTATGATGGTAAATTTGGCTTGAATAATATGAATCAGTATTTTCAGAATGCAAATACAAATAGTAAAGCATTTTCTTGGGAGGAGTGGAATTATAAAATCGGTGATAGAATTATTTTTATAAATACAAGGCGTTCCGCATTACTATATAACAATTTGAAGGGCATTATTACTAATATAGCATATGCAGAAAAAAGTATAATATTTGAGATAGAAGTAAAAGCCTTTTTTACAGAAAGTCAGTGTGAGGCGGAATCTTTCGATTATGTTGGCACAACAGAAAAAGGGACAATTATAAGGATAGAAGTTATTTCTTGGGATGATGAACTGTCAGAGAAAGAAAAAGTGAAGACGGTTATTCCGTTTCAACTTGCTTATGCAATTTCAATACACAAAGCTCAGGGATTGGAGTATAAATCAGTTAAGATTATAATTCCTTCAAGTAATGCAGAAAAAATAACACATTCTATTTTTTATACTGCAATAACGAGGGCAAAGGAAAAACTCAAAATATTCTGGAGCGCTGAAACAATGAAAAGCATTATTGAAAATTTTACTACTGATGAAATCGAACAGAGAACTCTTCCAATCATTAGAAAGGAGTTAGCTCAATAAGCTAAAAAACGTTCTATTATAATTGAAATAAGTTTATACACATTTTTGGAGGAAAACACATGGAATATTTGACCTCAGCAGAATGCGCAGAAAAGTGGAATGTATCTCAAAGATGGGTGGCTATATATTGCAAGGAAGGCAGAATTGAAGGAGCCATTCAGAAAGGGAGAATGTGGTTCATCCCGGTTGGAACAGAGAAACCTATAGACCCACGTAAGGCCAGAAAGCTTGAACAGATTAAAAGTAATTAATTTCGGAGGATAAAGATAAATGGATAACGCAAGTATTAAGAAGCTGGAAGCTGATTTGTGGGAGTCTGCGGATCTCCTGAGGGCTGGATCAAAGCTTACATCAAATCAGTACTGTATGCCTGTACTGGGCCTGTTGTTCCTTAGATATGCATACAGCAGATATAAAATGGTTGAGGAAGAAATATTAAAGGATAGGCCGGTAAGAAATGGTCGTAAGATGCCGGTGGAGGCAAGTGATTTCACGGCTAAGAGCGCATTGTTCCTTCCTGAAATGGCGCAGTTTGATTATCTGGTAAATCTTCCGGAAAATGTTGCTTCTTTGGGACTATTGAATGTATCAGGACAGACCATGGGGAGCCTGGGTGAAGTGGTAAATAACGCCATGGAGTTGGTGGAACAGCAGAGTGACCAGCTGACAGGAGTTCTTCCTAAAAGCTACACTGATTTCTCGGATGAGCTTCTGGGTGAGTTGCTCAGAATTTTTAATAACAATGCATTGGATGAAGTGGGTGGAGATGTAATCGGACGTATCTACGAGTACTTTCTGAATAAATTTGCAAAAAATATTGCCTCTGACGATGGTGTGTTCTTTACCCCGAAGTCATTGGTAAAAATGATTGTAAACATACTGGAGCCGAAAAGCGGAGTTTTGTTGGACCCTGCCTGTGGATCCGGCGGTATGTTTGTGCAGACCGGTGATTTTGTAAATGAAACCGGACTGCAGGCCAACAAGAGCATGACCTTTTATGGCCAGGAAAAGGTAGAATACAATGCACAGCTCTGTCTTATGAATATGGCCGTCCATGGACTTACCGGTGTTATCAAATCCGGTGATGAAGCAAACAGTTTTTATCATGATGCGCATAATTTGGAAGGCAAGTGTAACTATGTTATGGCAAATCCGCCGTTTAATGTGGATAAGGTAAAAGCAGAAACAGCTGCCAATGCCGGAAGACTGCCTTTTGGTGTACCGAAGGAAAATAAAAACAAGGAAATCGGTAATGCAAACTATCTTTGGATTTCTTATTTCTATGCATACTTGAATGAGACAGGTCGTGCAGGATTTGTTATGGCTTCTTCTGCAACTAACAGTCAGGGACGTGATAAAGAGATTCGTGAAAAATTGGTGAAGACAGGTCATGTGGATGTAATGGTTTCTGTAGGCAATAACTTCTTTTATACGAAGAGCCTGCCATGTTCTCTATGGTTTTTTGATAAAGGAAAGGTTGAGGAACTGAAGGATAAGGTTCTGTTTATTGATGCGAGAAATTATTATACTGAAGTTGATCGTACTTTGAATGAGTGGACGGAGTGGCAGTTAAAGAATCTGAATGCCATAGTATGGCTGTATCGTGGAGAAATGGACAAGTATACAGCCTTATTGCAGGAATACAGAAAAATTTTGGGACAGGTGATTTCTTTTGAGGAAGTTTTGCAGCTTTTAAAGAATGAATTAAAGGATTTACAGAAGAAAGCAAAGCTGGAAACAGAACAGGCTGATAGGAAAGATAAGAAACGAATTCAGGCCCAATATGATGAAATGCTAGCTACAAAAAATGATGAAATCACTGTGGCTAAGGAAGCAGTTTGGCTTTATGAGAAATTTGGTGAAGGAGAATATAAAGACATCCTGGGACTTTGCAAAGTGGCAAGCCTGACGGAAATCGAAGAAAAAGGATGGTCTCTTACTCCCGGCGCTTATGTAGGTGTAGCTCCGGTTGAAGATGATGGTGTTGACTTTGAAGAAAGAATGGCTGAAATTCATCGGGAATTATTATCATTGCAGGTTGAATCCAATGATCTGATGGATACCATCTCAAAGAATATGAAGGAGATGGGGCTATGAATTATAAATTAGACGAGGTTTGCGACTTTTATAATGGTGGAGCTTGGAGTGATAAAGAATATCTAAGTGATGGGCTGCCTGTTTTAAAAGTAAGTAACTGTAAAAATAAAGGATTTCAAATAGATAATGTTAATTATTTACCAGTTACTTTGAAAGAAAAATATACAAAAAATAAATTGAGAATAGGTGATGTTATTATTGCTACTGTTGGTTCTCATCCGAGCCTTATAGAATCGGCGGCTGGAAGGTCTTGTGTAGTAAATTCATTGGTTGAAGGATTCTATTTGAATCAGAATGCAGTTTGTGTTCGAACGAAAAACTTGGATGTATTAGATCAAAGATATCTTGGGTATCTTTGTAAAGAAAGAAACTTTATGCATTATATCCAAAACAAGGGACGCGGCGCAGCAAATCAGATGCGTATTGCCATCGGGGCAATTAAAGAATACGAATTAGATTTACCAGATATAGATATTCAAAGACGTATTGCACATATACTTTCAGCGTATGATGACAGTATTGAAAACAACCAAAAACAAATCAAACTTCTTGAAGAGGCAGCGCAACGTCTATACAAGGAATGGTTTATTGATTTGAGATTTCCTGGTTATGAGGATTGTAAAATTGTTGATGGAGTGCCTGTAGAGTGGAAAAAAAAGAAGCTTGATGAATTTGCTGATGTTATTATGGGACAGAGTCCGAAATCGGAATTTTATAATAAAGAGCATAAAGGCTTACCATTTCATCAAGGAGTAGGATCATATGGAGCAAGATTTGTGCAAGATGATACTTACTCGACATCTTTTACAAAAGTTGCGGAGGCAAACAGTATTCTGTTCAGTGTTAGAGCTCCTGTTGGGCGACTTAACATTACTAAGAATAAGATTGTGATTGGGAGAGGTATTGCAGCTATCAATAGTAAATCAGGATTTCAGAGCTATCTCTTTTATGCGCTGAAAGAAAGATTTTTTAAGGATGATATTTTAGGAAATGGAGCGATATTTGCATCAATTTCTAAAAATGAATTATTAAATCAAGTGTTTGTGATACCAGATGAGAAAATAATGTCAGCATATGAAAAAATAGCTGCAGCATTAGATAAGAAAATCGAAGTGGTTGATATGCAACTTCAGCAATTAGTTGAGGCTAGAGATAGACTACTACCAAAACTAATGAATGGAGAAATAGAGGTGTAAATTGTTGAAAAAAACAAGAGCGAGAGAATACTTTTCAATAGAATACTGTTTTGCAGGTGAAGAAGAAAAAATCCCACATGTCTTGGATTCTTATGTAAAAAATCAACGGGATTTATCCGATGTAAATAGAGTTTTGGAATTAAGCAGCATTAAACAATTTTTTGATAAATACGATCATGTAAATGGTTGGAGTGATGATTGCTATCTGAAAAATAAAGAACTTTCCCGAAATGTTGAAAAAGAAGTGAAATCATTTTTTTTAAGTATTTCGGAAAACAAGATTGTTTCTATATATGATGCATGCGAAGTTATGTTTCGGGATGAATTCTGGAAATATTTTTACATATACAAAGTGTATGAGAAAATCTCTATGGAGCATTTTAAAGAAATTGCAGAAGGGATTCATATGTCACCGAACAAGCTCTTGAAAAATAAAAATCTAGTTGAGAAGTTTGATGTCCAGATTACAGAAATGCTCAAAAACCCAGAGTTCGGAGCTGGATTTATTGTTGATTTCTATTTGAGGAAAGATAATGGAAAGACTAAGTATTATTTTCCTAAAGGCTTAACACGTGAGGATAAGTATAATACTGTAAAGGCTTATATTAATGGGGATATAGTAAATGCAAATATTTTAGACTTAATCATGAATGGTAAGTCAAAAAATCCGAAAGAATTTGAAGTTGACGTAAAACTTAAGTATCTTGCTAAGAAGAGGTATGAGCGTTATTGGGATGAAAATACAATGCCGGTGATTAAACATGAAACAGGCATAAATGTATCGTTTTCTCCTGAAAACTCAGATTATGAAGTAGTTTTTTCGGCTGGTGTCATTACAGCAAAATACAATTCTAATTGGATAAAAGATAATCTGGACTATCCTACTCTATTAAATAATTTTATTTATCTATTTGCGTATACAGATGGTTATATGAGATGTTCACTTACTGCAGGAAGTTTGAAACAAGGGATTATTGAGAATCTGTTTTCTACTCAAGGAAATGGAATGTATCAAAAAGGGCAGTCTTTTGAACTGTTAAATGCACTTTCCAATGTACAAATGCATGGTTACGTTGGTGTCCTTAATAGTTGTGATATCTATTTAGAAGATATTATTAAATGGTTTTTTGAAGTTTACATAAAAAATGAATTTGGTGCAAATGGATTTATATGTAATATGCCGGAGAAGAGCGACAGTATTCTTAGTAAGTATGAGCGTGTGGCTACGGTTATGGATGGGGAGACTAAGCAGTTTAAGCTTTTTTGCGAAGAAGGAGAGATTGATAGAGAATTATATGAAATGATATCGGGCTCTGTCAGATATAAAGAAATTCCGAGTTTAATTAAAAATAAGTATGCATATGCGAATAGCAATGAAATTGTGCGAGAAATGCATGACATGTTTTCTGATCAATGTATGCTTTCATATACTGAGAAAACTGGAAGCAAGTATAATACTTTTTTTGAATTACTACGATTGGAAAATGTAAAGCCAGAAGAGATAGAAGAATACAACTTTGACGAACTTAATTGGTTATTAGAACGTGGAGTTGTCTATGTAAGTGACGGAATGCTAGCATTGAATTATGAGCGAATATGGATTCTGAAAGAATTAAATGATAAGGGCGTTATTTGTTTGCAATATAAAGATAGTGACATATTAAGAAAACTCATTAGCGAAGGTGAAATCAGGGTGGAAAGTTCATTGTTATCGGAGTCTGAATGGGAGTATTTTAATTATGTATTAAATAAGTCTGAATTTTCCAATGGTCTTGATCTACGGAATCGATATATACATGACACGAATTCTTTAGACAAAAGGCATCAGCAAAATGACTATATTGTTTTATTAAAAATGTTCGTAATCCTTGTAATTAAAATCAATGAAGAGTTTTGCCTACAGGATAAAATCTCAAAGAAAGGAGTTGACTTCTATGAGCTATGATTACTCAGAAAACATATTAGTGCAAGAGAGTGCAGGACACCTGCTTGCTGATGAACTGGGCTGGCAGGTAGAACTTGCTTATAATCAGGAAATCCTTGGAAAGAATGGAACATTTGGAAGAAGTTCCTACAAGGACATTCTTTTAGTTCGTTACTTTCAGAAAGCTCTTCGTACGCTCAATCCGTGGATTACAGATGCTCAGGTTATAGAAGCTCAGAATACCTTTGAGAAGCATCTTTCATCCGCATCTCTGATGCAGATCAATGAAGAAAAGTATGCATATATTCGTGATGGAATTCCGGTTACTGAGAAGAAGCCAAACGGTCAGACTGAAGAAAAGCGTGCAATGATTATTGATTTCCAGCATCCGGATGATATGGAGAGAAATCATTTCCTGGCTGTGAAAGAAATGAAAATTCATGGTGATCTTTATCGCCGCAGAACAGATATTGTAGGTTTTGTAAATGGCATTCCGCTTCTCTTTGTAGAACTAAAGAAGAATTCTGTGGATGTTCAGAATGCATATACAGACAATTACACCGATTACCTGGATACCATTCCGCAACTGTTTTATTACAATGCATTTCTAATGTTGTCCAATGGTGTAGAAGCCAAGGTTGGTACACTGGGCAGTAAGTATGAATTCTTCCATGAGTGGAAAAGACTTTCCGAGCAGGAGCAGGGAAGTGTAGCTCTGGAAACCATGCTTCGTGGTATTTGTAAGAAAGAGAACTTTCTGGATCTGTTAGAAAACTTTATCTTATATGATCATTCCGGTGGTAAAACCGTCAAAATCCTTGCCCGAAACCACCAGTATCTTGGAGTTAATGAAGCAGTCAAGGCTTATGAGGCGCGTAAACTCAATAATGGAAAGCTTGGCGTGTTTTGGCATACCCAGGGCTCCGGTAAAAGTTATTCTATGGTTTTTTTGTCGCAGAAGATTCGTAGAAAGTTTGCCGGATCTCCGACCATTGTTGTACTTACAGACCGTGAAGAACTGAATTCCCAGATTTCAGATACGTTTGAAAACTGCGGATTATTGGGAAAAACAAAGGCATCCAAGTTCATAGCGACTAGTGGTGAAGACCTAATCAGCAAATTGAAAGGAAATCCAAGCTTTATCTTCACACTGATCCAGAAGTTTAACAAGAAAGTGGATGAGCCGATTATACCTGACCACGACATCATTATTATGTCTGATGAAGCGCACCGCAGTCAGTATGGCGTCTTTGCGGACAATATGGTTGGATTATTGCCGACTGCTTCAAGGATTGGTTTTACCGGCACACCGCTTCTGTCAAATGACAATATTACGGAGCGGACCTTTGGTGGATATATTTCCATTTATGATTTCAAACGTGCGGTAGAAGATAAGGCAACCGTTCCTCTATATTATGAAAATCGAGGAGAGAAGATTCTGGATATCCATAATCCGGATATTACAGACAAAATCTTGGATGCTATTGAAGCAGCGGATTTGGATCCGGAACAGGAAGAGAAACTGGAGCATGAATTTGAAAAGGAAATTCATTTGCTTACTGCTGAACCGAGACTTAAGTCTGTGGCCAGAGATTTTGTTTCACATTACTCTGATTTGTGGACTAGTGGTAAGGCTATGTTTGTCTGCTTGAATAAAGTTACCTGCGTGCGTATGTATAACTTTGTACAGAAATATTGGCAGGACGATATCAAAGCTTTAGAAAAGCAGATACAGACAGCATCACAGCAGGAGGTCCAGGAACTTGAGAGAAAATTGAACTGGATGAAAGAAACGGAGATGGCAGTTGTTATCTCGCAGGAACAGAATGAAATTCAAACCTTTAAAAAGTGGAATCTGGATATCGAATATCATTGTGAAAAGATGGAAAAGCGTGAGCTAGATAAGGAATTCAAGGACAAAGACAATCCGCTAAGAGTAGTATTTGTCTGCGCAATGTGGCTAACCGGTTTTGATGTGAAGTGTTTGTCATGCCTGTATTTGGACAAGCCACTCAAGGCACATACTCTTATGCAGACAATTGCCCGGGCAAACCGCGTGGCAGAAGGTAAGAGTAATGGTCTTATTATTGACTATATAGGTATTGTAAAAGCATTGCGAAAGGCACTTGCTGATTATACCGCTAATGTAGGTGGTGGAAGTATCGACCCGACGATTGACAAGGGCGAGCTGATAGAAAGAGTGCTTGAAACCATTGCTGCGGCCACTGAATTTTTGAAGTCCAAAGAGTTTGACTTGGATGATCTGATATATGCAAAGGATTTTGCAAAGATTTCCTTATTATTGACAGCAGCTAATACAGTATCCGACTCCAGGGAATCAAAAAAACAGTTTATTACATACGGTAATGAACTTAACCGCATGATGAAATATCTGGATCGTGATGATATTTCCAAGACAGACCGCGAAAGAAAAGATGCCATAATTGCCATTGTTGATGAATTAAAGAAAAAGAAGAAGCATGTTGATAATACAGATTTAATGGTGCAGATTAACGGAATTCTGGGTGATTATATCATGATTGAAAGAGCAGCGGATGATCGTGGATTTGCAAAACGTTTTGATATCAGTAAAATTGACTTTGATTTATTGCGGAGAGAGTATGCCAAAGTTAAAAAGAAAAATCTGGCATTCATGTATTTGGATGAATTGATTCAAGTCAGGCTGGATGCCATGATAAGGGAGAACCCTCGCAGAGTGGACTATTATATACGGTATCAGCAGATTATTGAGGAATATAATTCAGAGCAGGATAGGGCCAATATTGAAAAGACATTTATGGAACTGATGGATCTGGCAAATTCTATGAATGAAGAGGAACAGCGTTATGTTCGTGAAGGCTTCAGTAGTGATGAAGAACTTTCTATGTATGATATGCTGTTTGATGAAAATCTGTCCAAAGAGGACATCAAGAAAATCAAGAAGGTTGCTGTAGACTTGTTAGATAAGATTAAAACAAAGATTGCAGAACTGGATCACTGGACTGACAAGCAGGAGACTGAGGCTGAGGTAGATACACTGATTGGAAAAATTCTGTGGGAAGAATTGCCGGAGAGTTATTCGGATAGCGCAATTTTTGAATATCGCAAACTGATATTTGAGTATGTGTTTATGCGATATAAGCAGGTGGCGTAAATAAAATAATTAGTAGAAATGGATTGTAGAGAGACAAAATGTATTTAAAAGAGGTATATATAAAGAATTTTAGAAGTATAAAAGAATGCAAGGTTTTGTTAGATGATTTTACAGTTTTTATTGGGGAAAATAACGCGGGAAAAACTACGATTTTGGATGCAATAAGAATTGGTTTAAATAAGGCAATTAACAGATATTCTTTTGATGAATATGATTTTCATATGGGTGAGAATGTAAATTCGCCCAAAGAATCTGATGGAATTAAGATTATTTACCATTTTGAGGAGAAGGATGAGGGCGAATGGGATGGTTATATTTCTGATACATTTATGGATGTCATTCAATATCTAAAAGGAAGTACTGATAAGGCATCTGTACTAATTGAAGTTAATGCAATTTTTAATGATGTAACAGGTGATATAGAAACCAAGACAATTTTTCTTAATCAAAATTATGAAGAGATAATAGGAAAATCTCAAAATATTGTTGGTAAATTTTTGCAGTTAACACCCGTATTCTATCTTCAAGCATTGAGGAATATTAAAGATACATTTAGTTCAAAATCTCCTTTATGGGGAAGATTTATGAAAAAAGTATCTATTTCCAAAGAAGACTTAGAAGAATTACAGAACCAAATATCTGGCTTGAATAATGACATTATTACAAAAGATGAGAATCTAAAAGAATTGGTTAATGAGTTGGATAAAATTCAAAATGTAATGGATTTTCAAGGAGAAGATATTGTTTCTATTGATGCGGTTCCGCTAAAGACGTGGGATTTATTATCTAAGGCTCAGGTTGTAATAAATAATGGAAGTACGAGCTATAACTTTCCAATTGATAAACATGGACAGGGAACTCAAAGTGTTGCTGCAATTTTATTATTTAAGGCTTATGTAAAAATACTTCTAAACGAAATGAGTAGAGAAGAAGCAGAAGCTATATTGACATTGGAAGAACCAGAAGCACATTTACATCCTCAGGCAGTTAGGTCACTTCATAAATCGATAAATGAAATTAAATGTCAAAAGATTATTACAACGCATTCCCCATATTTTATTCAGAATATGGATTTGAAGAATCTGAGATATATACGGAAGGAAAATGGAGAAACAAAAATTGCTAAAATTTTTGATCAATATGTTTTTTCAGTAAGTGACATTCCTGAAGGGCTAATTCGTTTAAGCTTAAGATTTCCAAATGTTATCGAGGTTGATGATAATTTAAATATAGTTACGATAAAAGATCCAATCAATAGATGTTTGGAAGGGGCTATTAGAGGTTGTTGCCATCCGTCCGATGAGACTATAGATGCTGTAATTGATAATGCTTATAGGATATTCAATATGACTGAAATATGTAATTTAAACACTTATGTTCAACGCAGTCGAGGAGAAATATTGTTTGCTAGAAAATGGTTGCTATATGAAGGACAATCAGAGGATGTTATATTGCCATACTTTGCAAAAATATTAGGAAAGGATTTTGATGCAAGTGGTGTGAGTGGGATTATTTATAGGAGTAATGGATCGGCTGGACCATTTGCAAAGTTAGCAAAAGTTCTTTCGATCCCTTGGATTATGTTAGCGGATAATGATGAGCAGGGGAGACAGACTGTTGGTGAAGTAAGAAATTGCGGATATTCTGCGGATGTTATTAGTTCACAGGTTCTATTAAACAGTACAACTGATTTTGAAAATGAATTAGCTACTTCGAATCGTATTTTTACTGATTATGAAAGAATTGTTGCTGAGGAAATTACTCAAGATATTATAGAGTTAAAGAATTCTGGGGATGTCGACGAGTACAAAAAGGAAATTGTGAAACTTGTGCAAAAAGGAAAAGTTGTTAATGCATACAAATTGTTGGATTTGTGGAGTGGTAATGCGTTAAGTGTAGATGATATACCAGAAGTTTTCGTAAATGCTATATTGGGGGTATGTGAGTGATGGCAGAGAAGAAATATACAAAGTCTCAAAAAATGGCCATTGAGTGGAATGATGGACCAGTAATAGTCTTGGCAGGACCTGGATCAGGAAAAACCGCTGTGTTGACAGAGAGAATAAAGAGAATTTTATTGAACAGTCAGGATCAGAGTTTTAGAGTTTTGGCATTAACTTTTACAAATAAAGCAGCTGCAGAAATGAGCGCAAGAATACTAGATGGAAATCAAGAGAATGACCATCGTTTATTTATAGGAACCTTTCATTCATTTTGCTCAGAAGTACTTCGAAACCATGGTACTTATGTTGGTATAAATTCGAATTTTGAAATATACAGTTCGGATGATGACATAAATGATATTATTTCTGATCTTCAGTTGAAATATAATGAGGAGAACGGAGATACTATACCCGATAATATTAATGTTGGGAAAGCAATAAAGTATTTTGAAAAACATTTATGTATCAGCGATGGAGATTTAGATGTAGTGATGCCAAAGACAGCATATGCCCGCGAATATAAATGGTTTTATCATAAATATATAGAGTATATGTTGGCTAACAATGTGTTAGATTTTGATATGTTAATACTTATGACATTCCGGCTGTTTAAGGAAAACCCTGGTATTGCTAAAATATATGCTAGAACATATAAATATATCAATATCGATGAATTTCAAGATACAAATTATGGTCAATACATGCTTATAAAATGCATGTGTGGGGCTAAAAATAATAATTTATTTATCGTTGCAGATGATGATCAGGTTATTTATGGATGGAACGGAGCAAGCCATAAAAGAATCACAGAGTTTAGGGAAGATTATAATGCTGAATTGATTCAGCTCAATCAAAATTTCAGATGTCCTAAGGAAGTTATATTGGCAGCAAATAAGTTAATAGCACATAATTCCTCTAGAACTGTGTCAAAAAAACCATTGGAATCAATGAAAGTACTTCCGGAAGAAAACCATGTTTTTGTGAATTCCTTTGATGATTATATAGAGGAAATGGCATTCGTTGCTGGGTTAACTAAAAAGATCCATGAGGAAAATCCTGACGATTCAATATGTGTTATTGCAAGAAATAATAGACTTTTAGAAACGGCATTTGAAGAAGCAGAAAAAGTTGGCGTCGAGTGTGAAAAGTCTAAACGTAAGACAGACTTCGAAACACCTTACGTACTCTCACTTTATTTATTACTCAAATTAGCAAATCATAGGAATGATATTAAGGTATTAAAGCAGATAATTGCTATTTTTGAACAAGCTTTATTAATATCTATTAATTTGGAAGAAGTGCTTACTAATGCCGAATTGTCCAATCAAGATTATATGAGTGCTTTATCCGAAGAGATAAAAGGTAAACTTGGTGATGATAATTTTGAAAAGAGCTTTGAATTAGAGTTGTCGGAAGGAAAGAATTTCATTTCATTCATTCAGAAAGCATTTGATTGGTCAGAAAATAGAATTGATCAAATAGAGGATGAGTCTCATAAGGAGCAGGCGAAGCAAGAATTTTTGATTGAAAAAAAGATATGGACTGATTTTGAGAGACATCTTAGCTATAATTATGATCTAGATGAAATAACCGTAGCAACGTATATGCAGGAATTTGCGATGATTTCAAAAGAATCAGAGCCAGCAAAAGATGCGGTTCAGTTTTTAACTATTCATGCCTCAAAGGGAAAAGAATTTGATCATGTTATTTTGATAGGAATGGTGAATGATGAACTGCCATCATTCCAAAGTATGAAAAAAGGGATTGATAGTGTTGAAATGGAGGAAGAACGTAGAAATTGCTTTGTAGCAATTACAAGAACTCAGAAAAAATTGTACTTAACATATTCTGCTAAATATTATGGATGGAGAAAGAATCCTTCTTTGTTTTTAAATGAAATGTTCTCTTAAAATATGAGAGAATACAATGATTTTGAAAAAGTTCTATAAAGCCAGTAAAATCAGGGCTTGAGACGATATGAGAGGATATAAGAGATTATGATAAAAGTATTATTTATCTGCCACGGCAATATATTCCTTTCTGGAAAAGCCATAAAGAATTGTAAGCATATAAGATAAAGAAAACCCAATACACCTTTCAACAATACGCTCCCTGCTGGGGCTTTTGATTTTACAAAGGAGAACACCCATGAAACCAAGAACAGAAATCAGCATGCAGCTCTACAATCTAATGATGGAACGAGGTTATCCGGAGAATTTATGTGATCTTGTCACCAGAAATCTGAATACCGATTATACAGCAACAAGAATGATTGGATATTTATCCCATTATTCTGATTTGCCGGATGTAGAAGTTGTGGATGAAATGCTTGCTATTTTAAGTGATCGGAATGAAATTATCAAGAAAAAAGAATCTGAACAGGCACAGGCCAAGATCAGTGAGATTTACAGATTTGGATTAGACATTAAATAATAATGAAATAGATAAGAGGGAGCGAGACTATGAAAAAAAGTCTGTAAATAATAATCTTCTATGATAATGATTGAGCTGGAAGTGCTAAAATAGGCTTCCAGCTCTTGATTTATATATACGACATGA
>SKEE01001215.1_pt1 | contig 22618 bp, 19 predicted proteins | sample 4826661 | NCBI WGS metagenome assembly SKEE01 (sample SAMN11008817, study PRJNA524170) | human gut metagenome | biome: Human fecal sample; material: Feces; isolation source: fecal sample from pouch patient p20 | host: Homo sapiens | place: Israel: Tel-Aviv | collected 2016-11-14
AACTGCTAGCTGCTAACTGCTTAAAAGGGGATGTCGCACATGCGACACCCCCTTTCTTCTTTCCCAAAAATATGCTATGATAATATTGTTCTACCATAATAAAATAAGTTCTGAATCATGGAGGCCAGACAAGATGAAAGAATACACCCCTTTTAAATCCGGTAAAGTACGCGAAGTCTATGACGCAGGTGACAGCATTATCATGGTCGCAACGGACCGCATCTCCGCTTTCGACCACATTCTCAAGAACAAGATCACCAAAAAGGGCGCCATCCTCACACAGATGTCCAAGTTTTGGTTCGATATGACGTCGGATATCATCCCGAACCACATGATTTCCGTCGACAACGCTGACATGCCGGAATTCTTCCAGCAGGAACAGTTCATCGGCAACAGCATGAAATGCCAGAAACTGACTATGATTCCCATGGAATGTATCGTCCGTGGCTACATCACTGGCAGCGGCTGGGAAAACTATCAGAAGAATGGCACCGTTTGCGGCATCAAACTGCCGGCAGGCCTCAAAGAATCAGAAAAACTCCCGGAACCGATCTTCACACCGAGCACGAAAGCCGAACTCGGCGACCATGATGAAAACGTCTCTCTCGAAGAAGGCGCTGCTTTCATCGACAAGACCTTCCCGGGAAAAGGCAAGGAATACGCTGAAAAAATCCGCGATTACACCTTGGCCCTGTATAAAAAATGTGCCGAATACGCCCTCTCCAAAGGCATCATCATTGCCGATACGAAGTTTGAATTCGGCCTCGATGACAAAGGCAATATCGTCTTGGGCGACGAAATGCTCACGCCGGACAGCTCCCGCTTCTGGCCCCTCGAAGGCTACAAAGCCGGCCAGAGCCAGCCGTCGTATGACAAACAGTTCGTCCGTGACTGGCTCAAAGCTAACCCGGACAGCGACTACCTCCTGCCCCAGGACGTCATCGACAAGACCATTGCCAAATACAAAGAAGCCTACGAAATGCTCACTGGGAAAGCCTTTGAATAGTGGCTCGTGGCTCGTAAGGCCCGCCGCGAATCTTGTGAACTCGCTTTTGGCACTGTAGGGCTCGCCACGTGCGAGCCCCTACAATGAAAAAAATTTACAACAATTAAAACAAAAAAAGAAACCGTGCATGATGGCAGGAACCATTATGCACGGTCTTTTTTACGCCCCAAAGCTCTGTTCAGTGCGGTTGATGATTTCGTCCTGCAGGGCTTTGTCCAGGTTATTGAAGTAATCGCTGTAGCCGGCTACGCGGACGATGAGGTTTTCGTATTGTTCCGGGTGGCGCTGAGCATCGAGGAGGGTTTCCCTGTCGACGACGTTGAACTGGATGTGATGGCCGTCCATGGTAAAGTACGACCGGACCAGGGCAGCCAGGCGGGCCAGGCCTTTCGGGCCGGCGACGACGGACGGCGTGAATTTCTGATTGAGCAGAGCGCCGCCAGTCTTGAGCTGTTCCAGTTTGGCACAGGACTTGATGACCGCCGTCGGTCCGTGGATATCAGCGCCCTTTTCCGGCGAAATGCCATCGGGCAGGGGCACATGAGCCCGGCGGCCGTTAGGGCTGGCGCCCATGACCTGGCCGAAGTAGACGTGACACGTCGTCGGCAGGAATTCGACGACCGTCTTCGAGCCTTTCGGCGTCGGCCTGCCGGCAATAGTTGCTTGCAGAGCCCGGTCGACGTCGTGGAGGATAGCGTCGGCGTAGTCATCATCGTTGCCGTACTTCGGCGTATGATGGAGGACGACGTCGAGCAAGGCGTCGTCGCCGTCGAAGTCCCGATCGCAGGCGGTGAGGATGCCTTCCATGGTGAACCGCCGCTGTTCAAAGACCTGCTGTTTCAGCACGGCCAGGGAATCTGTAATGGTCGCAATGCCGACACACTGGATATAACTCGTGTTATAGCGGGCGCCGCCGGCATTGTAGTCCTTCCCTTTGGCAATGCAGTCGTCGGTGATGACTGACAGCAGCGGCACGGGCATGTACTGCATATAGAGCCGTTCGATGAGGTTATTGCCGGCCACTTTGACATCGACGACGTATTTCAGTTCTTTCAGGAAAGCCTGCCATACATCGTCATATGACGCAAACTGCAACGGGTCGCCGACGTCGATGCCTGCCTTTTCCCCGGTATAGGCATCATAGCCGCGATGCAGGGCCAGTTCCAGGACCTTGGGGATATTGAGATAGCCCGTCAGGACATAGGCTTCTTTCCCGGCCGTCCCGGCTTCGACGCAGCCGCTGGCAATGCCGCAGGCCCGGGCATCATCGAGGGATTTGCCCAGATACATCAGTTCCTGGACGATGGCTTCGCTGTTATAGAACACCGGCTGGCCCCAGCCCTTGCGGGAGATTTCCAGAGCCTTCCGCAGGAAGCGTTCCGGCGTCTTCTGGGAAATCTGGACGTTCGAGCTCGGCTGGAGGAGGCGCATGTCGTCCATGACTTCCAGGATGAGATAGCTTACATCGCTGACGCCACAGGTCCCGTCGGGCCGCAGGGCGCCGGTATTGATGTTGCAGAAATCAGTATACGTCGCGCTTTCCTTGAGGGTAATACCCACTTTTGGCGGTGCCGGCTGGTTATTGAACTGGATCCACAGCGCTTCCAGGAGCTCCTTGGCATCGTCCCGGGTCAGGCGCCTTTCGGCCAGGTCCCGGTCATAGAAAGGTTCCAGATACTGGTCGAACTTGCCTGGCGAATAGGCATCCCAGTTGTTCATTTCCGTCGTCACGCCGATATGGGTGAACCAGTACATCTGGATGGCCTGGCGGAACGTCTGTGGCCGGTGTTCCGGGACGACGTCGCAGACGGCGGCGATATCCAGCAGGTCCCGGCGCCAGGCCGGGTCTTTTTCTTTCGCCGCCATGTCCCGGGCCAAGGCGGCATAGCGTTTCCCCAAGAGGATCATGCCCCGGCAGACCCAGGCCATACCTTCCCATTCGTCCCGTTTTTCCAGGGCATCCATATCGTTATTGAAATCGAGGCTGGCCAGGCGTTCCTGGATGTCCCGCAGGAAATCGCCATAGCCCTTCCGGTATATCTTGCCATCGGCCACGGTATGGCCCGGACCGCGCTGCTGCAGGAATTCCGTGAACATACCGGCAGCAAATAATTTCTGCCATGCCCTGGGCAGCAGGCCGTTCATCTTGGTCAGCATGGCCCGGTCCTTCCAGTATGGGATGATGACGTCCCGCTGGATGCGCTTATCTTCATCGGTCACTCTGAAGAAGACCCGTTCGCGGCTGTTCAGGGTGTCGAAGTCTTCCAGGGTATGGCAGCACAGTTCAGGAAAAGTCGGTGCCGCCCAGGGTTTCGGCCCCTTTTCGCCGACGATGAGCGAGCCCCGGCCTAGATAGAGGGTCCGGTGGGCCATGAGATAGTAAAAGGCTTTGCCCCGCAGGACGGGAATGGAACAAGTCCCTTCGTACTGCTGGTACGCTTCGGTCAGCAGCACGGCCCGTTCCATGGAAATCGTCGGGACGGCGCCGTGAACGCTTTCTTCCCGCAGCCGGCGGATGCGGTCCGTACATCCCCGGATACCTTCCACGAATTTCTGTTCTTTCAAAGCTGTTGCCATGTGAATTCCCTCCTATCTAACCGCCAATAACGGTATCATAACCGAGTACAGCAAAAGATTGCCGGATGGCTTCCAAGGCCTGCCCTGACGGGGCATGAAACGGCTGGAACGTCCGATGCAGGGCCTCATATTTATGGCGTCCCAGCTCATGGTACGGCAGGAGATGGATTCTTTCCACGCGTATCTGCTACGCCTGGAGCCAGTCCTGGAAGGGCCGGATGTCCCGGTCCCCGTCGGTATTGACGCCGTCGACCATGATGAGCCGCAGATAGAGGCCGGCGCCGGCGTCGCTGAGGCGCTTCATGTTCTCCAGTATCTGCCTATTGCCCTGGCCCATATATTGTCGGTGGCGTTCGGCGTCAAAGAGCTTCATATCGTAAAGGAAGAAGTCCGTATAAGGCAGGACCGGTTCAAAAGCCGTAAAGGGAACAGCGCCGCTGGTGTCGATGCCGACGGAAATGCCTTTTTCAGCCAAGGCCCGGACGAGCCCGGCGATATACCCCATAGGCTGGGCCAGGACTTCACCGCCCGACAAGGTGACGCCGCCGCCAGAACGTTCATAGAAAAGCTGGTCCTGCACGGACTGGCGGACGAGTTCTGCTACGGAATAATAGGTCCCGACCTCATCCTGTCCCCCATCGCTACGCTCCATTCTCTCAACCTCGAAGCGCTGACTCTCCGGATTATGGCACCATGGGTAGGCCAAGGGACAGCCTTTGAAGAAAATCGTCGTCCGTATCCCCGGCCCGTCGTGGACGGAAAATTTCTGCACATTGAAAACCAAAGGCCTTTTCTCAGCCATATCCCCGCCTCCCAATCTCATACAACAATCTTCAAATAAAAAAAAGCCTGTCCCATTGCGGGACAGGCCTTCATTGGCTCTATACTGAACTTGTACTCATTATACTACGCATTTGTATGCTTGAAAAGCATTTATCCTAAAAAATCACCAGACCTTGACCTGGATCCATTCATCGTTATAGCGCTTATCCCCTTCTTCGCCCAGGTATTTGTACGTTTCCTGGCCGGCATAAGCTTCTTCCGGCGGGAAGACGACGGGGTTATCTTTATAGTCTTCGTCTTCTTCCATGGCCGGGACGGCCGTATTCGGCGTCGAATAGGTCAGGTACTCGAAGTTCTTCAGGGCGATGTCGGGACGGCTCATGAAGTCGATGAATTTATGGGCATTTTCGACGTGTTCGGCATTCCTGGGAATGACCCAGGAATCGATCCAGAGGTTGGTCCCTTCTTTGGGGATGACGTATTCCAGGTCCCAGTTTTCCAGGATCATGCGCAGGGCTTCACCGGAAAAGACGACGCCCATGGCCGCTTCGCCGGAGACGAGCTTATCCTTGACGTCATCGATGCCATAGGCCTGGACCAGGGGTTTCTGGGCGATGAGCATATCCCGCGCTTCTTTGATCTGCTGTGGATCCGTCGTGTTCAGGGAATAGCCAAGGCGCTTCAAGGCGACCATGAAGGAATCGCGCGGCGAATCCTGCATGATGATTTCATTCTTATATTTTTCGTTCCAAAGGATGGACCAGCTGTCGACAGGTTCATCGACCATGGTCCGATTGTAGACGATGCCGACTGTGCCCCAGCAATAAGGGACGGCATAGCGGTTGCCCGGGTCAAAGGACTCGGACTGGGTCCAGAACTGTTTGCCTACGTACTGGCGGGCGTTGGGCAGCTGGGAATAATCGAGAGGCTGCAAAAGATCATTGTGGATCATCTTCTGGATCATGTAGTCCGACGGGCAGATGACGTCATAGTGTTCGGCCCCGGCCGCAACCAGGGGATACATGCTCTCGTTGGTATCGAATTCGTCCATGACGACGCGGATGCCCGTTTCTTCTTCGAACTGCTTGAGCGTATCCGGGTCGACGTAATCGCCCCAATTATAGACATAGACCACGTTGTCCTCGTCTTCTTCGCTGTCAAAGAAGCCACAGCCGCTCAGGGCCAGGATACAGCTGAGACCGAGGAGGATCATGCGGATATATTTCATAGCGTTTCCCCTTTCCTACCAGTTCCGACCCAGGGCCAGGCGCCGGCGGTTGACGATGAGCAGGACGGCGAAGACCAAGACGAAGACGAATACGAGCGTCGAAAGGGCATACATTTCCGGATGGATGCCCAATTTCAATTCGGCATAGATTTCCGTCGGCAGCGTATCGATGCCGGCCCCTTTGGTGAAGTGCGTAATGATGAAGTCGTCGGCCGACATGGTGAAGGCCAGCATGAAGCCTGCCAGGAGACTGGGCCGCAGTTCCGGCAAGACGACGCGGCGGAATGCGACGAACGGCGTCGCGCCCAGGTCGCGGGCGGCATCATAACAGCTGCGGTCCAGCGACAGGAACTGGGGCATGATGCACAAGATGACGTACGGCAGGTTGAAGACGACGTGGGCCATGAGGATCGACCCGTAGCCCAGGCGCAGGCCCATGCCTAAAAAGAGGAGCATCAGGGAAATCCCGGTGACGATATCCGCATTGAGCAGCGGCATACTAGCCACGCCGAGATAGACCGACCGCTGCTTGCGGCCCATGCCGCGCAGGGCCATGCAGGTGAGAAGGCCCAGGACCGTGGCGATGGCCGCCGACGAGAGACCGATGGTAATGGTATTTTGCAAGGCGTCAAGGATGCCTTCATTCTGGAATAACTCGCCGTACCATTGCAGGGTGAAGCCCGTCCAGTGGCCGCGGTAACGGCTAGCGTTGAAGGACTGGGCCACGAGGACACCGATGGGCGCGTAGAGGAAGAGGACAACCAGGGCAACGTAGAGTTTCTTCACTTTTTCCATCACTTCTTCACCTGCCCTTCGCTGCGGTCGAAATAAGCCGTCACGACCATGTTGACGATGATGAAGACCATGAGCACTAGGGACAGGCCGCTGCCCAGATGCCAGTCATAGGCCATGGTGAATTCCTGTTCGACGATGTTGCCGATAAGCAGGATCTTATTGCCCCCTAAGAGGCCGCTGATGAAGAACGTCGTCAGCGACGGGATGAAGACCATGGTGATGCCGCTGATGGCGCCAGGCAGAGACAAGGGCAGGATGACCTTGGTGAAGGTCTGCCAGGAATTGGCCCCTAAGTCGCGGGCCGCGGCGATGACGTTGCCGTTGATCTTGCTCAGAGCGACGTAGAGGGGCAGGATCATATACGGCAGGAAGTTGTAAATCATGCCGATGACGATGGCCGCCGGCGTGTTGATGAGGCTCACGTCAGGCAGGGACAAGAGGCGCAGGAACTGGTTGAGGATACCGTTCTTTTCCAGGATCGTCTGCCAGGCCATGGTCGTCAACAGGGAGTTCATCCACATGGGCAGGACGAAGAGCAGGAACAGGAGCGAGCCCTTCCCCCGCTTCTTTTCCGTCAGGATAAGGCAGAGCGGATAAGCCACGACCAGGCAGATGACCGTACTGATGAGGGCCAGGACGATGGACAGTTCCAGGGCCTTCAGGTACTCCCAGTGGGCGATGAGGCTGATATTGGCCAGGGTAAAGGCGCCGTGGGCATCGGTCAGGCCGTACCAGGCGATGGCCACGACGGGACAGAAGATAAATAAAACCGCCCAGATGAGGAAGGGCGCGGCAAAGAGGTTGCGGATCGCTGCTGAATTAATCATTTTCCATCGCCCTTTCGTCTTCCGATTCCGGTTTATTCATAATCTGGATATTGAAGGGGTCCACCCAGAGGCTGACTTCGTCGCCGGGCTGATAGTGCTTCGTCGATTTGACCAGCCACTCGATCCCCCGCGCCTGGATGGTGAGGTTATAGGTCATGCCTTCAAAAATCGTCTTGGTGACGACGCCGTTGAAACCGCCGTCGCGAGGCGGCTGCAGTTCCATATCTTCCGGCCGGATCTGGACATCGACAGGGCGGTTGGTCCCGAAGCCGACGTCGACACAGTCGAAGTCGTAGTCGGCGATGCGCACGAGTTTGTCGTGTACCATGAGGCCGTCGACGATGTTGCTGTCACCGATGAAGTCGGCGACGAAGGCGTTTTCCGGTTCATTGTAAATGCTTTCGGGCGTGCCGATCTGCTGGATATAACCCTGGTTCATGACGACGACCGTGTCGGACATGCTCAGGGCTTCTTCCTGGTCATGAGTGACAAAGACGAAGGTAATGCCCAGTTCTTCTTTGATCTTGATGAGTTCCAGCTGCATGCTGCGGCGCAATTTCCGGTCCAGGGCACTCAGGGGTTCGTCCAGGAGCAGGACCCGCGGCTCATTGACGACGGCCCGGGCGATGGCCACGCGCTGCTGCTGGCCGCCGGACAAGTCGACGATGTTGGCATGTTCGTAGCCGTCGAGGTTGACCAGTTTCAGGGCATAGCGGATCTTATCGCGGATATAATCGCGGGACTTGCCGTGAATCTTCGGCCCGAAGGCGATGTTTTCGGCCACGTCCATATGGGAAAAAAGAGAATAATTCTGGAACACCGTATTGACCTGACGCCGGTTCGGAGGCAGCTGGGTGATATCGGCCCCATCGAAGAGGATACGCCCTTCATCAGGCGTTTCAAAACCGGCAATGAGGCGGAGCGTCGTCGTCTTGCCGCAGCCGCTGGGGCCGAGGAGAGTCACGAATTCATTTTCAGAAATCGTCAGATCAAGGCCATCTAATACCTTGTGCCCATCATAGGTCTTGGATACGTGCTCCAGGTGAATCAATTCTTTTTCCATTTCACAACTCCTTTTTTCATTCCTTACGGCTCCAGGCCGTAAAAAAAGGGAGATCGCATAATCGCTGATGCGAGGTCCCTTCCTCGATATTATTTTTTACTGCTCCGCGTGTCCCAGGGCCGCGACGTCGTCCAATACGACATGGGCTGCGGGCTGCGGACCGAATTGGCTACGCGGGCCGTCTTGGGCCGGACCGTAGTCTTAGTCTGGACAGCGGCCGCTTTCTGGCTGTGCTGTTCATGCCATTCTTTCAGGCTCGGAAAAATGGGCGCTTCCTTTTCCGTCGCGGTCATGGCCGACCGCTTGTACGGCTTCAGGGCCATGGCTTCATGACCGGCAAGGCGCCAGATTTCCCGCCGCGTCTGTTCGACGGTCTGGACATAATTCATGGTCTCCGTATAATGCGGCACGCCACGGGCCCGATCGACAGCACCCGGACCGGCATTATACGCCGCTTCGGCATAGACAAAGGGCTGGTCCCATGTGCGGTAGCGTTCGACCATCTGGCCGAGGTACTTGACGCCGCCAAAGATGTTCTCCCTGCGGTTGTAGGGATTGACCTTGAGTGATGCCGCTGTAGACGGCATGAGCTGGGCAATGCCGACGGCACCGACGCCGGAAACGGCAGAATTATCGAAATGGCTTTCTGTCGTAAAGACGGCGGCGACGAGGATCGGGTCGACGTCATACGTATAGGATGCATCACAGATATCCTTGGCAATGGCCGCCGCCTCGCTGCCGCGGATATATTTGCTGACCTGGTCATAGACCATTTCTTCCTGCGTAATGGCCTGCACCGGCATCAAGGCCATGAGGCCGATGAAAAGAGCAGCCATCTTTGTCTTACAGGCTTTGCTGAGTATCAACTTTCACATTCCTCCCCACTCACACGACTATCATTCTACCTTTCATTATATCACGGTCGTCAAGCCATTTGCCAATACCTTCTCGTTCTGCCCTATTAGGGTTATGCATCATTGTTCCACCACGCGGAAGATGACGCCTTCGTCGCAGTCGGGACACTGGATATCCGACGGCCAGAGCGAACCCTGGCGGCCGGCGAAGACATAAGGATAAAGGGCCTGGAGGGCCGTCATGCAGAGGGCGCCGCTCTTTGCTTTATCGATGACAGGCCCGTCGAAGACGATTTCATCGCCTTCTTTATAAAAATCACAATGAGACTTGATGACGACTAACTTAACTTTCTTGGCATCCATAATCATACCTCCTTAAAGTTCAATGGGAACGAAATCGAAGGCTTCGACGTCGAAGAGACCCGTGTCCAGCAATTTCAGCTTGGGGATGACGGGCAGGCTCATGAAGCACAACGTCATGATGACATCGACGTCAGCGCTGACACCCAGGATATGGTGGGCCTTGGCGTAAAGCTCGTCCATAGCTGCATCGACAGCGGCGGCCGGCTGGTCACTCATGAGGCCGGCAATGGGCAACGGGATGGATGCCAGGACCGTTCCGTCCAAGACGATGGCCATACCGCCCTTCTGGCCCTCCAGGGCCTCGACGGCAGCGGCCATATCCCTATTGTTCGTGCCGGCGACGATGATGTTGTGCGAATCGTGAGCCACGGATACGGCGACGGCGCCTCGTTTAAGTCCATAACCGCGCAGCAGGCCCAGGCCGACGCAGCCCGTGCCGTGATGGCGTTCGACGACGGCGACCTTGACGATATCGGCCTGCGGGTCGTAGACGAAATCGCCGCGGCCATCGCGATGGATAAGGGCTTCCCCTTTTTCCGTGACGACGCCGCCGGGCACGATGTCGATAGTCCGAACCCGGTCCGATGTCAAGTGCATGACCAGTTTCGCTTCGGAAAAACCGGCGATGCAGACGGAGCTGCCGACGGCGCTGTAATCAGCCCGCGTAAAGGGCAGGAGATACTGGCCCTTTTCCGCTGCTTTCTGACCGCCAATGAAGGTCGCCAGGACGTGGAAGTCCTTCAGGTCTTCAAAGAGGACGATGTCCGCCCGCTTGCCCGGTGCCAAGGCGCCGCGGTCGTCGAAGTGATAGCAGTCGGCGGCGTTGAGGGTCGCCATGGTGATAGCCGCCTGCGGCGACAGGCCGGCGGCGACGCAGAGACGCAGGTGTTCGTTGAGGTGGCCTTTCTCAAAGATCGTCTTGGGATGGAGGTCATCCGAACAGAGCAGGAAGCGGCGCAGCTTGGCCGGCGTCACGGCCCGGACCAGATTTGGCAGGTCATGGCAGGCCGAACCGTTGCGCAGCATGACGTACATGCCGGCCTGGAGGCGCGCTTCGACGTCGTCCAAGGTGAAACATTCGTGGTCCGTCCGGATCTGGGCCGACGCATAGGCCTGCAGGTCCTTGCCAGTGACGCCGGGGCTGTGGCCGTCGATGGGCTTTTTCGCCTCATAGGCGGCGACGAGCTTGTCCAGGACGGCATCATCGCCGTTCAGGATGCCCGGGCAGTTCATGAATTCACCGACACCGAGAACGCGGTCGTCGGCCAGGGGCGCTTTCATGTCGTCTGCTTCCAGCACGGCCCCGCTGTGGTCGAAAGGCGTCGCCGGGACACACGACGGCACCATGAAACGGACGTCCAGGGCCGTCTTTTCAGCGGCTTCCATCATGTAACGAAGGCCGGCCAGGCCGCAGACGTTGACGATTTCATGCGGGTCGGCGACGATCGTCGTCGTTCCCAGGGGGACGACCAAGCGGCCGAACTCTTCCGGGCTGACATAGGACGATTCGATATGGATATGGCTTTCAATGAGGCCCGGTGCGGCATAGGCCCCATGGGCATCGATGACTTCCTGTCCTTCATAAGGGCCGCCGACGCCGGCGATGATGCCGTCGGCGATGACGATATCCCCAGGCCGGATGGTCTGTGTATAGACGTCGACGATCTGGCAGTTTTTAAGGACGACGTCCCCCGGTTCCAAGCCCCGGGCTACGGCAATACGCCGTTTCAAAAGATTCCGTGTCATAGTCATAATGTACTCCTTCCTATCGGTAAAGGCGTAAGATTTTTATCTTTCGGACTCATTGTACCATAGATTTCCTTTTTTTGACAAAATAGTTGCCCAAAAAGGCAGAACACCCTATAATAATGATATCAGTTGATATCCGTCGTCTGCTATTTGGCTTCATGTATTTCCGGATGGATGTCAACTTGTTTTATTACTAAAGGAGTGTGAATGTATTATGGAAAACCAACCGTCCTTCCTCGACCGTTTCTTCCACTTGAGCGAAAATGGCACGACGGTCCGCACGGAAATCCTGGCTGGTATCACGACCTTCATGACCATGGCCTACATCCTGGCCGTCAACCCGACCATCATGAGCGCCGCCGGCATGGACAAAGGTGCCGTCCTCACGGCAACCGCCCTGGCTTCCCTTATCGGGACGCTGTGCATGGCCTTTTTCGCCAACTATCCCTTCGCCCTGGCACCGGGCATGGGCCTGAACGCCTTTTTCGCCTTTACTGTCGTCCTGCAGATGGGCTACACCTGGGAAATGGCCCTGGCCGCCGTCTTCTTTGAAGGCGTTATCTTCATCGTCCTGTCTCTGACCAATGTCCGCGAAGCCATCTTCAACGCCATCCCCATGACCTTGAAGAAAGCCGTCTCCGCCGGCATCGGCCTGTTCATCGCCCTCATCGGCCTGTTGAACGCCCAGATTATCGTCGCCAATCCGGCCACCAAAATCGCCCTGTTCTCGTTCAAACAGTCCGCGGCTGCGGGCACCTTCCACACTGTCGGCATTACGGTCCTCCTAGCCATGATCGGCATCGTCTTTACGGCCGTCCTGATGGTCAAAAAAGTCCGCGGCAACATCCTCTGGGGTATCCTCTTCACCTGGATCCTGGCCATCCTTTGCGAATTGACCGGCCTCTACGTACCCAATCAGGAAATGAAGATGTTCAGCGTCATCCCCGACCTGTCCGGCGGCGCCGCTGCCTTTGCCCCGGCCAGCCTGAGCCCCATCCTGGGTCAGCTCGACTTCAGCCGCGTCTTCAGCCTGGACTTCTTAGTCGTCATGTTCGCCTTCCTCTTCGTCGATATTTTCGATACCCTGGGCACACTCATCGGCGTCTCGTCCAAAGCCAATATGCTCGATGAACGGGGCCGCCTGCCGCGCATCAAAGGCGCCCTCCTGGCCGACGCTGTCGCCACGACAGTTGGCGCTGTCATCGGCACCAGTACGACGACGACCTTCGTCGAAAGCGCTACCGGCGTCAGCGAAGGCGGCCGCACGGGCCTGACGGCAGTCTGCGTCGCTGTCCTCTTCGCCCTGTCCCTCTTCCTGTCGCCGTTCTTCATGGCCATCCCGGCCTTTGCCACGGCACCGGCCCTGGTCATCGTCGGCTTCCTCATGCTGACGTCCGTCGCCGGCATCGACTTCGACGACTTCAGTGAATCCATCCCGGCATACATCACCATCATCGCTATGCCCTTCTGCTACAGCATCTCCGAAGGCATCTCCTTCGGCATCATCTCGTATGTCGTCATCAACCTGCTCACAGGCAAACGGGAAAAGATTTCCCTCCTCATGTACTGCCTGGCCGTCATCTTCGTCATGAAGTACATCTTCTTATAAGAGATGGTGGCTCGTGGCTAGTGATTCGCCAAAAATGCGTAGGGGCGCCACGTGGGGCGCCCGCTCCTGAAAAATGTTTCCAATGCTTTATCATGTCGGGAAAATCGAACATATCATGAAACGGGCTCGCCACGTGCGAGCTCCTACAGACGAAAAAAAGCTGTCGCATAAGCGACAGCTTTTTTTGTTATACGAACCACGAACCACGAGCCACTAAACTCACTTCAACAAGCCTTTTTCGGCGACGAAGTCGGAGACCATGTCGGCGGCAGTGGCCGTAATCTTGATGCAGTGCTTGCGGTATTCCGGCGTTCCGAAACTGAGGGTGTTGAGGGCCCGGCAGCAGGTGGCGCCGAAGTGTTCTTTGAAGCGGTCATGGAACTCGCTGGTGTATTTGTAGACTTCGGGCAAGGGCTTTTCATCGGGTGTGAGCCGGCCGACGAGGGCGCCGATGACCAGACAGGCACCGCTCAAGGCCCCACAGACACAGCCCGACCGGCCGATGCCGCCGCCCATGCCGGAAGCCATGCGGATAGCGACGTCCGGCAGCTGGAGGTTCATCGTGTCGTTACAGCTCTTGAGGACCGATTCGATGCAGTTATTGCCCTGCAAATGGTATTGTTCTGCTAATTTATATTCTTTTTCCATGATACTTTATCCTTTCTGAAATTAACTGCGGCCTTCGCCGTCTTTGAGGTCGTCGGCGATCTTGTGGAGGACTTTCTTGGCCTGCTGACGGCGATGCCAGTACCACAGGCCGCCATAGACGATGGCGATGACGATGAGGACGATGGTCAGGCGCAGGGAATGTTCTTCCATCATGACCAGGTCGTGACCGACCAGGACCTCACAGGCGACAGACGGCAATTTGCCGATGAAACAGCCCAGGATATAATCGCGATAACTGATGCGGCTCAGCGCCCCCAGGGCCGTGACCAGGCCGTTCGGCGAATACGGGACGGCCCGGGCCAGGGTCATGGCCTGCCAGGTACTGTAATGGTCGAGCTTGCTCAGCATCTTGCTCTTTTCGATGACCTTCTTGGCCTTGTTGCGGAACAAAGTCCGCATGAAGAAAAAGCTGATGATGACGCCGATTGTTTCGGCTACCCAGGAAACGACAGTCCCACCAGCAACGCCAAAAAGGACGCCATTGGCCGTGGAAATGAAGATAGACGGCAAAAAGCCGACGATGTTGATGACGATGTCGATGATCATGCTGACCAGGACGGCCCAGCCGCCGAAAGAGCGCAGGTAGTCGATAGTCCCCTGCATATTGCCGCTCGTCGACAGCTGCCAGACCGTACTGTAAAAGTCCGGGATGGCCACATAAATAGCGGCCAGCATGATGAGCAGCATGGCAAAAAAGGCGATTTTAATGTGTGTTTCATGAATCTGTTTCGTAGTCATGTTATGCCTCTTTCTGCTTCCGTTCCTGCATCCTGGCCATTTCAGCAATCTTATCGTGCTTGAGCTTGGTCAGGTACATGGAACCGCCGACGATGAGTACGCCGCCGGCAACGGTCAGGCCCGTCAAGATTTCGCCAAAGATGACGAAGCCCCAGAGGGCGTTGAAGAAGACGCCGATATAAGAAACAAAACTGACGACGACAGGATTGGCCGTCGCATAGGCATTGGTCATCCAGATTTGGGCGATGACACTGAACAGGGCCAAGCCGCCATAATATATCCAATCGCCGTGAGCCGGCATGACGAAGCCGCCTGTCAGGGTCATGAGGACGATACCGGCCAGGGCTGCACAGACTAAAAAGTACAAGACCACTTCGTAAGGATGATGGCGTCCGGACCCGGTGAGCTTGCTTACCGTCGTATAGGCACCGGCAGCGAAGATGGCCTGCCCCAAGGCGAACAGGGAATAGACGTTGAACGATGAAAAATTCCAAGGCCGGACGACGAGGCAGCCGCCGACGAAGATAATCACGAGCGGCAGCTTCGAGCCAGGCGGCAAGACCTCTTTGAGGAAAATCGCGGCAAAGAGCATGACGAAGAACGCCGACAACTGGGAAATAATGGATACATCGGCCAAAGGCATCCCGCGGAGAGCATAGAAAATGCAAATCATGCCGATACCGCCAAGGACGCCGCGCAAGGTCAGTGTCGGTATATCCCGCTTCGACAGATGTACGTGTTGGATGCGCATGAGCCCTAATATCAGAAGGGCACTGAGGAAGCCGCGAAAAAATGCGATTTCCCCAGTGCTCGTCGTATAGGATAATTCTTTTACGATGACATTCTGGATACTAAAGGCCAGGGCCGATAAGATTGCGTAAATGACACCTCTACTCAAAGCAAAGCCTCTTTCCTAGTGTTTGGCCGAATGGCATCGACGAAGGACAAGACGGCTTTCTTCATATCTTCCTTGTCGATGGAGTCGCTGAAACGTACCGGCTTATCCTTGAGGTCAGCCAGTGGTTTAGGCAAGGCAATGCCCGTGACACTGCTGATGTCAGCCAGCATGTCAAAGGGATCGGCGCTTTGACGCAGGGCCAAGGCTTCGCAAATGACCGGCGGGAATTTGTAGGGATGAGCCGTAGCCATGACGACCGTATGACGGCCTTCATCAAGACCCTGACGATGGCGGTTCATGCCGACGCCATAAGCGACCGCCGTATGGGGATCGAGGAGATAACCAAAATCATTGTAGACGTGATTGATGACAGCTTTCGTTTCATCGTCGTCAATCCAGCCGCCTTCAAATTCCTGGCGCAGCGCCTTCAATTCGTCAGCAGAGACGCTCATCTTCCCCGTTTCCAAGAGGTCCTTTTCCCACTGGGCTACCTTGGCGGCATCTTCTTTGGCAACATAGAACAAGAAGCGTTCAAAATTGCTCGACAAGAGGATGTCCATGGACGGACTCGACGTCGTATAGAAATCACGGTTCATGTCGTAGACGCCAGTTTCAAAGAAATCGGCCAAGACCTTGTTCTGATTGGATGCACAAATCAGTTTGCCAATGGGGATGCCCATCTTCTTGGCGAAATACCCGGCCAGGATATTGCCGAAATTCCCTGTCGGGACGATGACGTCAAACACTTCGCCTTCGCTGATGGCGCCGTTATCGACGAGGGAGACATACGTCGATACGTAATAGGCGACCTGCGGGAACAAGCGGCCGATGTTGATGGAATTGGCGCTGGAGAAGAGGACGCCTTTGTCGTTGGCATAGGCGTTGACTTCAGCACTGGTAAAGACGCGTTTCAAGAAGCTCTGGGCGTCATCGAAATTGCCATAAATGGCCGATACCTTGACGTTATTCCCTTCCTGCTTCTGCATCTGCTGCTTCTGCATGGGGCTGACGCCTTCGCTGGGATAAAAGACCATGATATTCGTACCGGCCACGTCCTTGAAGCCTTCCAGGGCGGCTTTGCCCGTATCACCGCTGGTCGCCGTCAGGATGAGGATATCCCGGTCCTCTTTTTCCTGCTTCTTGGCAGCCGTCAGTAAATACGGGAACAAGGACAAAGCCAGGTCCTTGAAGGCCAACGTCCGGCCGTGGAACAATTCGGCAATGGACAAATCCGTATCGATGGAATGGAGCGGTACGATGCGGTCATCGCGGAAAGTCGTATCATTATAAGCCGAAGCAATCATCTGCTTCCGTTCTTCTGCCGTGAAATTCGTAAAGAAATGGGACAATACGGCTTCAGCAATCTCCTGATAAGACTTGCCAGCCAGTTCTTTATAGGACAGGATCTTTTCCGGGAACGATTCCGGCACATAGAGCCCTCCGTCCGCAGCCAGTCCATGCAGGAGCGCATAAGACGGCGAAACACATTCGTCAGATCGTGTACTTCTAAAATTCATCGATGAAATCCCCCTTTTCAGCTAACCTCATAGAATAGCTATAAGTATTTATATTATAAAGGGAAATAGCCACATTGTCCACTATTCTGTGAATTGGCCTAACGGCCCCGCAGTTCGCAGGCCGCCTCGAGTGAACCTCAGCTCGTAAAAAAAAGGCCCCAAGTGGGGCCTTCGTAGGGGAGTCCTGAACAAGGCGTCCAGCCTCTGCTGTCCGTTTTGGCAACCGTCTTGCGCCTTCCGCTGGTCGGCACCTGACGGGCCAAAAAGGCCGCGTGAATCCTGTGCACAGCTGGAATTTATAACGGACGGCACATGGTCGTAATACAATCATGAGTCTGTCGTGGCGGAACGCCGCATGCTGCGGAAGTATTGAGTCAGGCCCTTCCGGAATCTGCACGGAACCGCTGCCATTGGTAATCTGTGAAGCTGCCAATCGCTGGCGATCACGCCATTCGTTCTGGAGCATCCCGGCATCCGGTTTACGCTGGGTCATTTCCTGCAAAGCCGTCCGCTGTGCATCCGTCGGCAGCTGTTCTGTTCCAGCTGCGCTGATACAGACCGCCTGAGCTACACCTAATGCAGCGAAAGCCATCACTTTACAGATTCTCTTATTTTGGCTATTTTTCATCCACAATAATCCCCTAGTTTCCCCATATTTCATCAGCTTTATCCTGTATACAAGATATAAGCATTCGATGATAGATAATTTGATAGTAAATGACTGAATTGCAATGACACAGCGTTTTACCCTGTGTTTACGCTATATTATATACGAACCATAGCTATATGACTATACTTTTATATAGAATTTATAGAATTTTCCTAAAAAAAGTAGTTAAAACAGTAAAAAAACAGCTTTGTCACAACATTTTATGTTTTATGACAAAAGCTGTTCTCTTATACGTTATTCACTAATTGAATCATAAATATCCTAGGCTAGGCTTTGACAGCCACCCCTTCCAGATACAGGAGGGCGATTTTTTTATCGATGCCGCCTGCATAGCCGGTAGCTCTGCCATTGGCACCTAAGACGCGATGACAGGGAATGATGATGGAAATGGGGTTATGCCCTACGGCGCCGCCGATGGCTTGAGCCGACATCTTTTTTCCCGTCCGCTCTTCAATCTGCTTGGCAAGGTCGCCATAGGTCGTCGTCTGGCCATAGGGAATCTGGCAGAGCAGATACCAGACAAGGCGGCGGAACTCACTGCCCTGCGGTGCCAGGGGCAGCGTCATGATAGCCGGCATCCGTCCGGCAAAATAATCATCCAGCCAGTGCGCCGCCTTGCGCAGGATAGGCGTATCCTCTTCACGCAGGACTTCCCCCTGCAAGGCACCATAACAATACTTCTGCCCTTCAAACCAGGCCCCGACCAGCGCCGTATCACTAGCCGCCAGAATCATCGGGCCCAACGGCGATTCATACATCATTTTGTAGTACATCTGTTTCACCCTCTCTCTACTTCTGAAAGTAATATCTCTTTAGATTGCAATAATTCAGGATGGCGAACCATATAGCCAGTTAAATTTTTCCAAGCTTCATTCTCTGCGATATAGGGAATAGGTCCTTCACAAATTTCATTTTCGGCGTGATTTTCCCCCAATGGTTGGTAAAAATTATTTTCAAAAGTCCCATAAGCATCTGGACGAAGCCAATGGTATGGAGAAACTAAGTGATCAATAGGTTCAGTTAAAGAAGAAAATAACGAGTAATACGTAAATCCCTTAGGGGCTATTAATTCAAAAATAGTCGGCATAATATTCATATGGCTGCCAATAGTATTACCAGCAAAAATGCTTTGATCTAAATCGCGATGATTCAGCATAAATACCGGACAATGGCGTTCTCGGATAGAGCAGTCACGATTCATTAAGGACGTCTTTTGTAAAGGAGTCATTGTAATAGCATGGTCTGCCGTAACAATAAATAAGCTATCTGGGTAAACTTTACGCATAGTGTCAATAAAATTCCCAATAGCCTGATCCGATAACCAAAATGTACCTAGATTTTTTTGCAATTCTTTACTCTGTTTTATATCTTCAGGAGCATCGGGCATAACAGCTTCTGTATCATAGCCGTATTTTTTCAAATTAATTTTAAACGGCCCATGATAAGATGTGGTGTAGACAAAGTGGAACGATAGCTGGTCCGGATTGTCTTTCTGAATCAGTTCAGCTGCTTTTTCCAAAAAAACATTATCATAGACACCAACCCAAGTCTTAGGAGCATGAGGACCGCAAAAATCGGTAGCCGTCATAACTCGGTCAAAGCCGCAAGCAGGAGCAAACTGATTGAAATTTCCATAAGTTACATTACCACCATACCAGTATGTCGATGTATAGCCTAACTTTTTCAGCTGAAGAGGTAGTGCAGTCGGTACTGTTCCTTGCCAAAACGTTTCTTTTTCATTTAATTCTAACCCAGCATCAAAAATACCTGACATCAAGCTAACAATAGAGGGCCTCGAAATAATACCTGCCGACAGGGAATTGGTTAATATTGCCGTATGTGGATCATTCATTAGCCGTTTCCCACCTGATGTAATATTTAAGCATGCATATGCTGGATCAAATAGCTGCTGTAAATAACTTTCACCAACAAGAAGGAAAATATGCGATGGTTTAGAGATTCTAGGACCTTTCGCATGGTGTTGGAACGCATATACGGGATTAGGATACTGTTCAATATTGTCACGATCGGCTGGCAAAATAGCCTTTAAAGATGTTAAATCTTCTTCATCACTATGCTTGTACGCATCGTTTAATTTGTGTTTTTTTACTTGTTCCAAGGCGACTAAATCATCTACCGTAGCTTTAGCAAAAAAAATATCCTTCTTAACAATGCTGGGAATTGTATCCCATTCCGGTTTATCGTCGTGGCTTAAAGTTCCTCCATAACGGAACCAATAAAACCCTAAAATAATGGCAACACATACAATAACATTAAAACCATACGCCAGGATAGGAGATGAAAAATGAGGATAACTAACACTTGGCAAAGAAAGGAAGGCTTGAATAGAAAATTTAACAATCCACCAATAAGGAATCCCTATAAGTATAAATAAGAGTCCATGGTCCTGATGGAAAAAAACATCAAGCAAGTTATGCTTTTCCGCCTTTCCACCAAGACGTAAAATCTGATTATAAGTGTCATGAAAATGATTGTAAAAAATCATTTTACCAACAAAAGCAATATAAAGCACCATAGCATATATCATGCCAGCCCAAAGCCTTACATCATTTCCTAGTGCATAATAGGAAGTAAAAAATAGCCCGGGCAATGAAACAAAAATAAGCGGCAGTAAAAATGCATATGCATTAAAATCCATGCCCCACCAAAAGCCGTATCGAAAGCAATGCCATACGACATTCCATCGTCCTTTCAACGTTTCATAAGGTGAATAGACTTTAATAAATACAGCGCGAAATATTGCACATAAAATAGGAAAAATCAGAAACAGTTTTATATCCTGCTGCATCGATAAAAAAAATTGTTCAAACACGATAACACCTCATCATAAAAATAATGGATTTATACTTTGTAATAAGCTTTATACCATTGGGCGAATTTCCCCAGCCCTTCTTCAATCGTTGTTTCCGGCTTGAAATCGAAGTCGCGCTGTAATTCACTGACGTCAGCATAGGTCTGGTATACATCGCCAGGCTGCATAGGCAAATATTCTTTTTCTGCTGTTTTGCCCAGGGCCTTTTCCAGGACTTCGATGAAATGCATGAGCTGTTCCGGTTTATGGTTGCCAATGTTATAGATTTTATACGGATCGCCTAGTTCATTTTTCTTTGGCGGATTGCACAGCATGTGTTCAATGCCGGTGACAATATCATCGACATAGGTGAAATCCCGATACATATCGCCGTGATTATAAATCTGGATTGCCTCTCCTCTGCGAATCTTATTGGCAAATTTGAAATACGCCATGTCGGGGCGGCCGAAAGGCCCATAGACGGTAAAGAAACGCAGCCCTGTCGCCGGGATGCCATAGAGATGGCTATACGTATAAGCCATGAGTTCGTCAGACTTCTTCGTCGCTGCATAGAGACTGATGGGATGGTCGACATTATCCGTCGTCGAAAAAGGCGTCTTCTGCTGATTGCCATAGACCGAAGAACTGGAAGCAAAGAGCAAATGAGATACCTTATGATGACGGCAGGCTTCGAGGATATTAAAGAAACCGATAATATTGGAATCAATATAGGAACGAGGATGGTCAATGCTGTAACGCACTCCGGCCTGGGCTGCCAGGTTTACGACAATATCCGTCTGAAACGACGTGAAAACATCATTCACGACTTTTTCATCAGCCAAGTCCCCTTTGACGAAAGTGAATGTCGGAAACTGGCGTAGAATAGCCAACCGGCTTTCTTTCAAGGAAACATCATAATAATCATTAAGGTTATCCAGGCCAAGGATGGTGGCCCCCATGGTCAGCAGGCGCTTGGCCAAATGGAATCCAATGAAACCGGCGGCACCGGTAATCAAGACTTTGTTTGCACTATCAAAAGGTTTAAAATCTGCCATTATCATCGACTCCCTCTCAGTCGCGGTCAAAGATATCCCGCGTATAAACTTTATCCTGAACATCGCTGAGTTCTTCTGCCCAGCGGTTGGAAATAATAACATCGCTCATCTTCTTGAACTCGTTCAAGTCGCGGATGACGCGGGAATGGAAAAAGTCATCCGCTTTCAAGGTCGGTTCATAGACGACGACTTCGATGCCTTTGGCCTTGATGCGCTTCATGACACCCTGGATGGCCGAGGCCCGGAAATTATCTGAATGGCTCTTCATCGTCAGCCGATAGACGCCGACGATGCGGGGATTCTTGGCGATAATCATATCGGCAATATGGTCCTTCCGCGTCCTGTTGGCAGCGACAATGGCTGAAATGAGGTTCTGCGGGACATCCTGATAATTGGCCAAAAGCTGCTTCGTATCCTTCGGCAGGCAGTATCCGCCGTAGCCAAAGGAAGGATTGTTATAAAAATCACCAATACGGGGATCGAGGCAGACGCCTTCGATGATTTCCTTCGTACTCAGGCCGCGCATTTCAGCATACGAATCGAGTTCATTGAAATAGGCTACGCGCAAAGCCAGATATGTATTGGCAAAGAGCTTAATGGCTTCAGCTTCCGTGGAACCAGTAAACAACATGGGGATATCCTTCTTCACTGCGCCTTCGGCCAGTAGATGAGCAAAGACTTTGGCCCGTTCCGACCGTTCACCGACGACGATACGCGACGGATGGAGATTATCATACAGGGCCTTGCCTTCCCGCAAAAATTCCGGCGAAAACATAATATTTTCGGTATGGTAGCGTTCTTTGATGTGCTTAGTGTAGCCGACAGGAACTGTCGATTTAATGACCATGACCGCGTCTGGATTGATACCCAGTACTTCTTCAATGACCGCTTCTACAGAAGACGTATCAAAAAAATTCTTCTGCGGATCATAATTGGTCGGCGTTGAAATAATAACGAAATCTGCATCCGTAAAAGCCTCTACGGGGTCCAAGGTCGCCTTGAAGTGTAAATCATCACGCTGCAAAAAAGCCGAGATATCGCTATCTATAATCGGCGACTTCCCTTCATTCAACATAGCTATTTTTTCTGGAATAATATCTAAAGCAATGACATCATTATGCTGTGCCAGCAACATACTATTTGAAAGACCGACATACCCGGTCCCGGCAATCGCTATATTCATATAAATTCCCACTTTCCTTTTAGCACATTATATTTATTATACCATAAAATTCCATTCAGACCATTATGATGCTTTTGAAAAACAAGGAGAAACAAAGAGTTTGTTACAATCATAACCACCAGTAAAACTGGTGGTTTGCTCAGGCCCTATAAGGGCCTAACTCCTGTGGTAGCACTCTAAAGAGTGCACCGAATAAAAGTCTGGCAATCACACTTTTATTAC
>SKEE01001220.1_pt1 | contig 22550 bp, 15 predicted proteins | sample 4826661 | NCBI WGS metagenome assembly SKEE01 (sample SAMN11008817, study PRJNA524170) | human gut metagenome | biome: Human fecal sample; material: Feces; isolation source: fecal sample from pouch patient p20 | host: Homo sapiens | place: Israel: Tel-Aviv | collected 2016-11-14
ACCACCGATAGCCAAGGTTTGATGCACTGTTTATGGGAGATCATCGATAATTCCGTCGATGAGGCTCTTGCTGGTGTCTGCAACCATATCATCGTGACGCTGCATTCTGACGGTTCCGTGGAAGTCGCCGACAACGGACGAGGTATTCCTGTCGACATTGAGCCGAAGACCAAGCTTACCGGCGTGGAAGTGGTGCTGACCAAGCTGCACGCCGGCGCGAAGTTCGGCAACTCTTCGTACGGCGCCTCTGGCGGCCTGCATGGTGTAGGCTCGTCCGTGGTGAACGCGTTGAGCTCTAGGCTTGATGTGGAAGTGGATCGTGATGGCAAAACCCATCACATGTCATTCCATCAGGGTCATCCGGGTGTATATACCGACGTCGATCCGGAGCATCCGTCGCCGGACGCGCCGTTCAAGCGCACGCGCAAGAACCGTCCGACCGAACTCGAGATCATTGGCAAGGTCAGTCCGAAGACCACCGGTACCCGCATCCGTTACTGGGCTGATCCGGAGATTTTCAACGATACCGCAGAATTCAGCTACGAACAGCTAATCGACCGTGTCAGGCAAACCAGTTTCCTGGTGCCGGGATTGAAAATCACCGTCATCGACGAGAATATTCCGGAAACCGGCGATGAATCCATCGATGAAATGCTGGAAGTCGACAATATTACGAATACTGCGGACGACAAATCTCAGGATTTTGAAGGAACGCAGGAAGTTGCGCAATCTCAGGAACCGGTAGCGGATAACGATGCGCAAACGCAGAAAAGCGACGAAAGCGGCGATGCTGAAAATGCCGTCGCAGGTCAGACGGTGGAAACCGATGCCGTGGCACAACCTCAGGAATCGAAATACACGCATGCCCGTATCGAGGAATTCTGCCATACCGGTGGCGTGAGGGATTTCGTGGACTACCTGTCCAAGGGTGAAGCCGTTTCCGACATTTGGCGCGTTACTGGCGAAGACACGTACGTTGAAGAAACCCAGGCCGTTGGCGACGGCGGCGAGTTGCATGCGCAGAAGGTTACAAGAAAGTGCGCCGTTGACATCGCCATGCGGTGGACCAACGGTTACGACACCACCACGCGCAGTTTCGTCAATGTGGTGGAGACCCCCGGCGGCGGCACGCATGTGGACGGATACTTGTTAGGAATGACCAAGCAGATTCGTAAGGCCATTGAAGACAATGCGCGCAAGCTCAAGGTGAATCTCAAAGATTCCAACATGAAGGTCGAACGTGATGATATTCTGTCCGGTCTTGTGGCCGTCATCACCGTGCGTATCGCCGAACCGCAGTTCCAAGGCCAGACCAAGGATGTGCTTGGCACCGCGCAGGTCAAGCCGATCGTCAGCAAAATGACCGACAAGCAGTTCGGCGAGATGATCACCGGATCCAAGCGCGGCTATAAGGAACAGTCCGGCCGCGTGCTTGAGAAGATCGTAGGCGAAATGCATGCCCGCATTCAGGCACGTAAGACCAAAGAGGTGACCCGTCGCAAGAACGCGCTCGAATCGGCGTCCATGCCTCCGAAGCTGTCTGACTGCCAGCCGGGTAATGACGATGTAGCCGAACTGTTCATCGTGGAGGGTGATTCCGCACTCGGTACCGCCAAGGCCGCACGTAACTCCGGCTTCCAAGCGTTGTTGCCGATTCGCGGCAAAATCCTTAACGTGCAGAAGGCGTCGCTGTCGCAGATGTTGTCGAACAAGGAATGCGCGGCGATTATTCAGGTGGTCGGTGCTGGCTCCGGTGCAAGCTTCGACATTGAGCAGGCAAGATATAACAAAGTCATTATGATGACCGATGCAGATGTTGACGGTGCGCATATCCGCATTCTGCTGCTCACCTTGTTCTACCGTTACATGCGGCCGCTCATCGAGCATGGCCATGTGTATGCGGCTGTGCCTCCGTTGCACCGCATCGCCTTGACCGGAGCTCGCAAGGGGGAGTACATCTACACGTATTCCGACGATGAGCTTGCCGGAAAATTGGCGGAGCTTGACAGGAAGCGCATCGGCTATAACGAAGACATCCAGCGTTACAAGGGTCTTGGTGAGATGGATGCCGATCAGTTGGCTGACACCACCATGGATCCACGCACGCGCATGCTGCGCCGTATTCGTATGGAAGATGCCGAACAGGCCAGTCGGATCTTCAGCCTGCTGATGGGTGACGATGTGCCTCCTCGAAAGGCATTCATTGTTGAGAATGCCGATGACTTCGACCGTTCCAAGATCGATACCTGATCGGTGTTTTCGATGGTTCGCCTTCCGTTGCGTCAAAGACGTTGCGGAGGGCGTTTTCTTAGCGAAGACGGTATATGGTTTCGCGAGATAGGGATTGAAGATTCTGCGGTAAATGGTGCAATTGAGCAGTTACCGATCGGTAGATAGATATGTTTACAATGACGACTGATATTGTCTTCTGCAGCTATCAGTCAAGAGGGAGTGGGGCGTGGTCAATCTTTTGCTTGCCGTAATCTATGTGGCGTTCATCAGTCTTGGTTTGCCGGATGCTGTGTTGGGTGCCGCATGGCCGACGATGAGTGTCGATTTGGGTGCACCCATCTCTTGGGCTGGCGGCATTTCCATGACGATTTCTGCTGGAACCATTGTCTCTGCGCTGCTTTCCGATCGTATGACCTTGCATTTTGGAGCGGGCAAAGTCACCGTGGTTTCCGTGGCATTGACGGCGTTGGCGTTGTTTGGCTTTTCGGTGGCTCCGAACTATTGGGTGCTGATTCTGCTTGCCATCCCGTACGGCTTGGGAGCGGGCGGAGTTGACGCGGCCCTCAACAATTATGTGGCCATTCACTACGAGAGCCGTCATATGAGCTGGCTGCACGCCATGTGGGGCATCGGCGCATTGACCGGCCCATACGTCATGGGATTCGCCTTGGGCGCGGGTCAAGGCTGGCCGTGGGGCTACCGTTACATCTCCATACTGCAGGTTGCGCTCACCGCCATTCTTATTTTCAGTCTGCCGCTGTGGAAGAAGCGCTCCGAGGCAAAGACGGGCGAAGTTGCCGGCGAATCCGACGGAACGGCCAATGATGAAACTCGCAAACCGCTTGGTGTACGAGGCGTGCTTGCCATTCGCGGTGCCAAAGAAATCCTGGTGATGTTCTTCTGCTACTGTGCGTTGGAATCCACGGCCATGCTGTGGGGTAGTAGCTACATGGTGCTCGGCAAAGGCATTGACAAGACCACAGCCGCCATGTGGGCCAGTCTGTTCTGCATCGGCATCACCGTAGGTCGCTTGGCGAGTGGCTTTCTGACCATGAAGTTCAACGATCCGACTATGATTCGCCTAGGCCAGGCGCTCGTGCTGACCGGTATCGTTAGCATGTTGTTGCCGCTGCCGTACAATATCGGCACTATTGTGGGGCTGATGATCATCGGTCTCGGCTGCGCTCCGATTTATCCGTGCGTCATTCATTCCACGCCGGCATATTTCGGCGAAGACAAATCGCAGGCGATCGTCGGCATGCAGATGGCATGCGCATACGTCGGCTCGATGTGCATGCCGCCGGTATTCGGCCTGATCGCACAGCATATCAGCGTGCTGTGGTTCCCTCTGTACATGTTGGTTTTTCTGGTGCTTATGGTGATCATGCACGAGAGCCTGCGTAAAAAGTGCGGTGGTCAGACCATCGGCTGGTAGGGCGTTGCCGCCACTGCGTCTGCGATGCCATGAGCAGCATTGTAGATTTCGCATATACGGTTAGGGTTACTAAAACCGAGTGCAACATACCATACGATAAGCAGTACGGCCACGGCCACGGCCAATGGCAGTCGTTGTGTTTTCAAACGAATAAGACATAGCAGAATCACAGTGGCAAGCAAGGCGATGAATGATGCCGAAAGGTAGCGTAGCCAAGTCAAACCGTATGCGTTGATGTACAGCCCCAGTCGAAGTGCCGCTGAAGCCAGAATAACGGCGGTTAACGCCAGCAATGCGACCAATGTGATATTGATCGTGCGTGTGCGTGGCGCGAGAGCGATCGCCAAGCCGAACAGAGTTACATTAATGGCCGTAACTGCCAGCAGTTGAAAGAATCCGCTGCGTGCGTATTCGCTATAGGTCAATCCGTCTGGCAGCGCGATTGAACCGTCAGTGAGCAATCCCGCGAACAGGAACCGGACTTGCACGGTGCAGAACAGTGCGTACACCATCAGGGTCACGGCCAGTACCACGAACGCTGTTACTGAACTGAGGGAGAAGCGTTGCTCCGGTGGTGTGGAAGCGGGCTCGGTGTCGAGACTGATCAGCAAAGAGAACAGCAACGGCCACGGCAATACGATGAACATGATGTGAAGAGTGAGCGCCATCGGATTGAAATCACGAAAAACGTTCAACACCTCATATTGGACTATTTGATCGGCACCAACAAGCAACGGTATGATCGTCAAAAGCAATGGAATGGAAATCAGCAGCGCGATGCCGATTTCGCGCACTTTTGAGCGTTGTTTCGACGCGACTGCGAATCTTGCGAATATGACGGAAAACGGTTCCGCAAAATCGCGAATGTGAATAAACGGCTGCTGCGACCAGCCGGTAAACCAATTCCAGACAACTTGAAGTGGACGGCGAACATCGTAACGCCCGTTGACCAGCTGACAGTGCAGCATAAGCAATGCCGGTTGAACGAATTGCGTGGTGAGTGCGTATTCGTCGTTTCTCGAATAGCACAAGGTCGAGTGAGCGAGCATATTCCACACGCCAATGGCGACGATGCTTCCCAAAACAAGCCAAACAAGAACTTGTTTTCGTGCGGTTTTCCAGTGCAGCGCGGTTACGGTAAGCGCACAGATGATCCAGAAAACCGGCAGCTCATATCCGATAAGCCATGTCGGAGGCATGCTGCAGATCAGCCGGTCGAATGCGAAAGTGATGAGAAATGCAGCGCTAATGGTGATGACCGCGCGTTTGTCGAGGGGATGTTTCGCTATTTCTTCCCGCGTGATTTTAGGTTTTGCCAAAGGCTGTTCCTCCTGATGTGCGGATGGTTCTTGTGTTGGTTGGTTTTCTTGTGCGCCTGGTGTTTCTTGGGTCTCTCGCATTTCTCGCAATGGCGATGATTGTTGAGCTTGTTGAGCGTTTGATGGGGAAGTGCTGGCTGATTCCGTCATAACAAATTCCTTCCTTGAGTGTGTTGGACGTCATCGTACATATCGAAAAACGATAGAAAGATATCGACTAACATACTTTCACAAGATTTGCATATCGAATATCGATAGATTATTATCGATATTCAGGTTTATTGGATTGAAGGAGACGAATATCATGTCGAATTCCGCGGCGAAACGTTCCATGGTGATTGACGTATTGCGTGTGTTGATTGTGATAATTGCAATATGCTGCCTCGGACTGCAGGTCAGTGCGATTGCGGCATCCGCTGTCGTTGCTTCCAAGTATGCCGGCGCTGACTCGTTGCATTGGCTGTATGCGGTTGCCGCAGTGCTGATTGTCTCCTGCTTCGAGTTCGCGTTGATACCGTTGTGGAGATTGCTGACCTTGGTTGAAAGACGTGATGTCTTTTCCGGCAAAGCCATGCGTTGGGTGAATCACATTCTCATATATGCGGGGATTGAAGGCATACTGGTGCTCGCTGTGATGATTGGCCAAATCTGGTTGTCACCTTCGCGCTTTCTGATGGCCGCGATAGGGGTCGACGAGCAAATATTTCCATATGTCGTGCTGTCGGTCGGTGCGGCAACGCTTCTGCTGATCGCGGCGTTCGAACTGTTGATGGTGGTGATGCGCTCGCTGCTGATGCAGGCCATCGAACAGCGTGACGAACTGGCGGTGGTGATTTGATATGGCCATTCGTGTGAATCTTGACGTGATGCTCGCCAAAAGAAAAATGAGCGTCAGTGAACTGGCGGAGGCTATAGGCATAACGCCGGTCAATGTTTCGGTGTTGAAGAACGGACGGGCCAAGGCGATACGGTTTTCCACGCTTGATGCCATATGCGAGACATTGCATTGTCAGCCGGGAGAAGTGCTCGAATGGGTTGACGGCGAAGACGAGTGACGTCTTACGGTAATGCGATAATCGAACGTATGTGCGAATGTTTGAACTTGTTTTCGGAGCCGACCAAAGCATGGTTCAAACATGCGTTCAACCGGCCCACCGAAGCTCAGCAGCAGGCGTGGCCGGCCATCCATTCCGGCGAGAACGTGCTCGTTGTGGCGCCCACTGGGTCGGGTAAAACCCTCTGTGCGTTCCTTTCGGCTCTTGACCGGCTTATGGCGGGCGGAGCGCGTTCCGCAGGAGTGGACCTTCATGGCGAAACCGCGGCAACCGAGAGCCATGCGGAACGAAGAACTGTGAAGAAAGGTTCCCACAAGAAAACGAAGCGTAACGTCAAAGTGCTGTATATTTCGCCATTGAAGGCGCTCGGCGTCGATGTGACGAAGAATCTTGAATTGCCATTGCGGGGAATTGCTCAACAGTGCGAGGCGATGGGACTGCCCGTCCCCGATGTTGAAGTGGCTATGCGCAGCGGTGATTCTACGCCTGAACAACGTCGAAAAATCGTCAGCCATCCGCCGGATATTCTCGTCACCACGCCGGAATCATTATTCCTGCTGCTTACTTCCAAAGCGAGCAGCATATTGACGGATGTGGAGACGGTGATCGTCGATGAGGTGCATGCGGTCGCGGGTTCGAAGCGAGGCGCGCATCTCGCATTAAGTCTTGAACGCCTTGACGATATGATCGGACATCCAGTGCAGCGCATAGGGTTATCGGCAACCGTTAATCCCGTTGAGGAAGTAGCGCGGTTCCTTGGAGGTTCGCAACCGGTAACGGTGGTGAACCCCGGCGCTGTTCCGGCTATGGACTTGAGAGCCGTGGAACCATTGCGCAATATGCTTGACACCAGCGCTACAGGTGGTTCGGTATGGCCGGCTCTTGAACGGTCCATTCTCAATGAGGTGTTGCGGCACCGAACCACATTGGTGTTCGTCAACTCGCGTGGATTGGCAGAGAAGCTTACTGCACGGCTCAACGACATGTATGCGGAGTCGAAACAGGGCGCGGAGGCGACCGATTTGAGTGAGCACCGTGATTTGGGCTCACCGGAAGGCCGCGAGCAATTTGCCAGGCATTACGATTCGGTGGTGGGGTCCACCACCATGCTGGTTGAATCGCATGACGATGTTGATGTGATTGCCATGGCACATCACGGGTCTGTGTCAAAAGATCGGCGCAAACGGATCGAAGAGCAGTTGAAACGCGGCCAGTTGCGTTGTGTGGTGGCCACCTCCAGCTTGGAACTCGGCATCGATATGGGCTCTGTGGATCTAGTGATTCAGGTGGCCGCCCCATTGTCGATCGCATCGGGATTGCAGCGAGTGGGCCGTGCCGACCACAATGTCGGGGGAGTCTCTCATGCGTTGTTCTTCCCCATAACCCGACAGCAGATTATTGGCATAACAGCCAGCATGGAATGTATGCGGGAAGGGGCTATAGAACCATTGCGAATGCCCCGCAATCCTCTGGATGTGCTCGCACAGCAGACTGTTGCGGCCTCGGCCATGGAAGATCTTTCTACGAATGATTGGTACGACCGCGTACGTCGTTCCGCGCCTTTCCGAGATCTCGATCGGTCCATGTTCGATGCGGTTATCGGCATGATGACAGGCGCATACAACAGTGAGGACTTTTCCGCATTCCGCCCGCCGCTGCAATATAACGAAGAAGCGGGGCTGATTTCCGCACGTCCAGGAGCGCAACGTTTGGCAGTGACCAGCGGCGGTACCATACCTGACCGTGGCATGTACACGGTGGTGCTTCCGGAGGAAGGCTCCGGTCCGGGCCCTCGGCGGGTAGGTGAGCTGGATGAGGAAATGGTATACGAATCCCGTGTGGGAGACATCATCACCTTGGGGACTTCGACTTGGCAGATCCAAGAGATCACACGGGACAGGGTAGTGGTGGTTCCCGCGCCAGGCCGTACTGCACGCCTGCCATTCTGGCATGGGGACCAGGACGGACGCGATTATGGTTTCGGATTGGCACAAGGACGTTTGACACGCGAACTCAGCCAAAGATTGCACAGACATGAACCAGCAAAGAATGGTGATCAGAATACGGTCCAAACTGTATCGGAAGTGCGATTCGACCGTGAGGCCACACAACGTTTGAAGCGGGATGGTCTTGACCGCAATGCCATAAGCAATCTTGCCAAACTGCTTGACGAACAACGTGAGGCGACTGGTGTGATTCCTTCGGATCGTGATTTCGTGGTGGAACGTTGTCAGGATGAAGGTGGGGATTGGCGCATTATCATCCACTCGCCATACGGTAGGCGCGTGCATGAGCCTTGGGCGTTGGCTATTACCACTCGAATCAAACAGCGGTTTGGTTTCGATGGTCAAGTGTATGCGGCCGACGACGGCATTGTTCTGCGATTGCCGGACGGTTACGGCGGTTTGCCGATGCATGAGCTGCTGCTGTTCGACGTGGACGAATTGCAGCGCATCGTTGAGACACAGGTTGGCGAAAGCGTGCTCTACATGGCCCGATTCCGCGAATGCGCGTCCAGATCACTTTTTCTGCCGCGCACTCGTCCAGGTAAGCGTGTGCCGCTATGGCAGCAGAGGTTGAAGGCCGCACAACTGTTGAATGCGGCCCGTACCCGTAAGAATTTCCCCCTACTGCTGGAAACCGCACGCGAATGTCTGCAGGATGTGTACGATCTTCCCGCATTGCGCACGATTATGAACGGGTTGAATACTGGGACGATACTGTTGTCGGAAGTGGTTACCGAAACGCCGTCTCCGTTCGCGGAGAATATGCTGTTTGGTTTCGTTGGCTCGGTGATGTACCAGTATGACGTGCCGCAGGCCGAACGAAGCACACAATTGCTGTCCATGGATCCGGAAGTACTGGAACGGCTCTTAGGGAGCACGGATATGGCATCATTGTTGGATGCCGAAGCCGTTACACAGGTGGAAGACGAGCTTGCCGAACGAACATTCTGGAATGATCTTGCCGAAGAAGATATCAACGGGCGCGTAACAAGATACGCCAAGACGCATGGCCCATTCACCTCTGACAAGATGATTGCCGAACTTGATATTGACGCGGCTCAAGCGGTGCATGCGCTTGATGAGCTGGATGCTCGAGGCGAACTCATCAAAGGAAGGTTCACTGATTTAGGTGAGACTTCCGAAAAGAGCGCTATTCAGCAATGGCTTCACAAAGATGTTTTCCGGCGCATTCGATCGTTGTCTCTTGCCAGGGCCCGAAAGGCCATTAAACCGGTCGATCCGAGCGTCTATCAGGCTTTTCTGCTTGATCGTCAAGGAGTCGGTCCTGTTGGAGGTGAACGCTACGAAGGTGTCGATGGTCTGATGCGTGTCATCGAACAGTTGGAAGGCGTGTTCCTGAACGCTTCGGTATGGGAATCCATGGTATTCCCGGCGCGTGTGCGTGACTATCAGCCCAGCATGCTCGACGAGCTCATTTCATCATCGGATGTGGTGTGGGTCGGCTCGAAAGCGAGTGGATCCAGTGCCAAAGAAGCTGGTGATATCGCCTTCTATCCAGCGGGTTCTTTGCTGCTCAACCCATCTGAACCGACATTGGAAGAACTGAAAAATAATGAAACATTGACTATGCCGGAAGCCGTGCTAGCAGCATTGAGCGGTGGTGGAGCGTTCCCCATTCAACAGCTTTCAGCCGCAGCCAAAACCATCTGGCAGCAGCATGCCGAAGTGCAGGTGAACCCTGAAACAGGTGAAATCATATTCCCCGCATGGGGTGAGCAACAGTTCGAGGAAGCCCTATGGTCACTGGTATGGCAAGGAAAAGTGACGAACGGCTCGTTCACGCCAGTACGAACGCTCCTATACGGAGGCAAAACTGTTCGCACACCTCGTCGTGTCGCACGTAGGCGCGTCACCATGCGCCCTCCAACACCATTGAGCTTGAGTGGATTATGGTCCGCTGTAGCTTGTGGTGATGGGCGAACTGTTCTATCAAATAAAACGCTAGACGGTGTCATCGAGCCTGCCATGTCTAAAAACAGAGATACCGGCATTGATAATGCGGCGCATGCAGCAAGTGTGGAGGAGCGTAAGTTGGCGCTCATCGACTCGCTGCTGGATCGATATGGGGTGATTGCCGCTCCTTTGGTTGATAAGGAACGGATTGCCGGAGGATTTTCATCACTCTATCCAGTACTCAAACGAATGGAAGAACATGGCACACTGGTCCGAGGCATGTTCGTGAAAGGTTTCGGCGCGGCACAATTCGCGGAGCGAGAAACTATCGACGCGCTTCGTAGCGATACGCAATGGCATAGTCAGTCCTGCGTGGCGCTCGATGTGACTGATCCCGCCAATCTTATTGGCTCCGCAATCGCCTGGCCAGAACAGGATTACCTCAAACCGGCACGTAGATCTGGCTCCATCATCGTACTCAGACAAGGCGAATCCGTGTTGTTTGCCGTGCCAAAGAGTCATAAAATCGTCAGCTTCGTAACTGACGAGACAATATTGAAACCAGCTTGCGCCGAATTTGCCTACGCACTGCAACGACATCCCAGTGGCAGCATCAGTTTCAGTGAAATGAACGGCATGTCATTAAAGGAACGGAATGCGCATCGGCAGATCCTTCATGCGGCCGGCTTCGTCGACAGCCCGCAAGGCATGAAGCTCTACTGCTAGCTTGGTGTTACATTGCCTGAGCCAAGGCGAATGAAACGGACGCACTGGCAGAACCGTGCCGACAACAACAATACCCGCATCTTGCAAGCACAGGCGAAACCAAAACGATCCCAGCCATCGCAAGATACGGGCATTGTCAATGAAAAACAAGTTAGCCGATGATGGCGATTGGTGCGGAAAGCTCCGTGCCAGAGCCATCTCGACGCATATCCGGCTTCGGCAATTCCACGCCGGTACCGCCCTGCGTGGAGGCGTGTACTGGGTACGTGCCCACAAATGCGAGAACCAACGTATCCTGTCCCTTGAGGAATCGCTGCGAACGAACACCACCGGTACCACGGCCCTTCGTCGGATACATTTCCAACGGGGTTACCTTCGCAGAACCATTCTCCGTACCCGGCAACGCTTCGGAATCGCCCGCAACCGTCAACACCACAGCTCCAGACGCGGAGAACAGGCCATTCTCGCCTTCTTCATAATTCCATGCCACCTTGCTGGCGGGAACCACCGCGAATGCAGCCGCTGAGCAGCCTTCAGCCAGGCGAATGCCTGCCATTCCTCCGGCGGTGCGTCCCTGCGAGCGTACGTTCTTCGCCTCGAACGTCAGCAGGGAGGAGTCGGTGGATACAAACACCAGCCGATCCTCGTCACGCGCTTCAGCGGCAGCCAGAACTTCATCATCATCCTTCAAATCGATGACACTCCATGAATCCATGGTGGTGGGCGATTCGCGATTCCAACGCTTGACTACACCATTGCGCGTACCCAACGCAAGAGGAGTGGGCTCTACGGCATTATCACCGGAATCGTCGGCGGATGGCATGGCGATCGCGGCGATCACACGTTCACCACGAATTGGATCGGTGTTTTCCGTCATGCCGATTAACTCTTCGGCGCGAACGCCGCCAGTCACGTGGAGCGGCCCATCCGTAGACACAACCGGCAATTCCACGACATGCGCCACAATCAGACGACCGGCAGATGTGATCAAACCATATGAGGAACGCGTGGTCGTGCGGAAGATCGAAATAATCTGATCATCCTTTACACGCTGGTCGGCAGAAGAGCGATTCTCCCAACGCTCCAACGCGTTTTCGGAGGTGCGTGCGATCAGACCAGTGGCCGACAACATCACCGCGCAGGGTTCATCGTCGATCTGCAAAGCTATGGCTGCGGCATTGTCTTCGCCGGCTTTTTTCGCGGCCTTCGCGGCGGCGGCGACATCGGCGGCGGCGGACGACACCGTGGCTGCAGCGCGTGCCGCAGCCACGGCGGAGGCGGATACGCCATCATCGCCATGCGCTGCAACAGGCACAAGCCTGCCGTCAGCGTCTTCATCCAACAGCACAGTGCGACGTGGCGTGCCATACGTGGCAACAGCCTCGTCCATTTCGGCGATCACCACGCCGTCAAGCGCCTCAGTGGAGGCGAGAATGCGATCCAATTCCTCGATACGTTGCTTCAAATCGTCGCGTTCCGCTTCAAGCTCGATGCGGCTCATTTTCGTCAGACGACGCAAGCGCAGGTCAAGAATGTACTGTGCCTGAATCTCATCCAGATCAAACACCTTGATGAGCTTCGTCTTTGCGGCTTCGGCATCTTCAGACGAGCGAATCACCTGAATCACTTCGTCAATGTCGACCATCGCAAGCAGAAGACCTTCAACCAAATGCAGACGTTCCAGCGCCTTCTTCTTGCGGAATTCGCTACGACGGCGAATCACCACACGGCGATGATTTACCCACACCTGAAGCATTTCCTTCAAGCCCATGGTGTGTGGGCGACCGTTGACCAACGCCACGTTATTGATGGTGAAATTGTCTTGCAGCGGTGTGTGCTTGAACAGTTGCGCCAGTATGGCGTTCGGGTCGAAGCCGGTTTTGATTTCAATGACAAGGCGAGTGCCGTTATGGCGGTCCGTCAGGTCGATCGCGCCGGAAATACCCTCCAGCTTGCGATTTTTCACACCCTCGGAAATACGTTCCAACACACGTTCCGGGCCGACCATGAACGGCAGTTCCGTTACGACAATTGCCTTCTTACGAGCGGTTACGTTTTCGATATGCGTTACCGAACGCGTGGTCAACGCGCCACGACCGGTCTCGTAGGCCTCGCGAATGCCCTTACGTCCCACAATTACGCCACCGCTCGGCCAATCAGGGCCGGGAACATAGCGCATAAGCTCTTCCAACGTGGCATCAGGATGATGCATCAAATGTTTGGCTGCGGCAACCACTTCGCCCAGATTGTGCGTCGCCATATTCGTGGCCATGCCGACGGCGATGCCGGAACCGCCATTGACGAGCAGATTCGGAATCGCGGCAGGCAAAACGGTTGGCTCCTGCAGCTTGTTGTCGTAGTTCGGTGTGAAATCCACTGTATCTTCGGCGATATTCGCGTTCATACCAAGCGCAGCCTGGGCCATACGAGCCTCGGTGTAACGCGATGCTGCCGGACCATCATCAAGGGATCCGAAATTACCGTGGCCGTCTACCAGGGGCAGACGCATGGCAAACGGTTGCGCAAGACGGACCATCGCCTCATAAATCGCGGAATCGCCATGCGGGTGAAGCTTACCCATCACCTCGCCGACCACACGGGCCGACTTCATGTACGGACGATCCGGATTGAGGTTCATCTGACCCATCTGGTAGATGATGCGGCGCTGCACCGGCTTCAAACCGTCTCTGGCATCGGGCAACGCGCGGGCATAGATCACCGAATACGCGTATTCGAGGAAGGACTTGCTCATCTCCTCGTTCAACGGTGTTTCGACGATGTTCTCTTTGACCGTACGCGGGTCAAAGGCTGGTTTTGCCGATTTGCGGTGCGACACCATGCGGTGAATCTCCTCACGGAAAAGTAATGGTAATCAACCTAGCAATGTTACCAGCCGGTACCACCGCGGTGCTTGAATAGGAGTCATGAGTGTTGAAGTGCCAAGCGACGAAGAGCTGCTTACCATGACCGAACCGGCATGCTACGGAGATGGCATGCCATCTGAAGGGATCCGTGGGGGAGCGTTGCATCTGTCGTCGGTACTTCCTGCGGTTTCCAACGCCATTGGCTGCCCCATGCCAACGGACATTCATTCTGACCCGAAAGGTCTGCAGGAAGCGCTTGGGCTGCCGGACGCGGCGTCCGCGGTCGTAGTGCTCGTGGACGGTCTCGGCTACTGGAACCTCAACATGAGACTGGGGCATGCGCCCTACTTGCGGTTTCTCATGAACGAGTCAGCTAATCAACGTCCCATCGCCACATGCATGCCGAGCACTACCGTCGCAGCCATGTCTACATTCGGTACGGGAACATGCCCCGGTATGACGGGTATGACCGGCTATACGCAGCTCAATCCGAAAACCGGCGAAATATGTCAGCTGATTTCCTTCAGAAATGCGGTTCCTCCGCTTGAGTTACAGCAGCAGCCGACCATGTTCGAACGGCTAAGCGCACAAGGCGTTCGTGTGACCAGTTCTGGATTGCCGAAATTCGCGTTTTCCGCGTTGACGCAGGCTGCCTTGCGTGGCAGTGACTACATTTCCAACGATGATCCGCGCAAGCGTGTCGCAGTCGCAGCTCAGGCGGCGAAAAATCCCGGACTGACATACCTGTATCTGCGTGATACCGATAAGGTCGGGCATAACTACGGTTGGGATTCCGACAAATGGATTGGCACGTACGAGCGTGTTGACGGTCAGCTCGGCCTTCTTCGCCGCAGCGTGCCCAAAGGCACATTGATTGTGATTGTAGCGGATCACGGTATGATCACCGCTGATCCTGAATCCGTGATTGATATTGCGCAGGATCAGCGGCTCATGCAGGGTGTCGTCCATGTCGGCGGTGAACCGCGTTGCGTCATGCTCTATGCGGAACAGGGCGAGGCCCCGGAAAACATCGCTGCGCGGTGGCGTGATGTGCTGGGAGATCGGGCACAAGTGCGTACGCGATCGCAGGCGATTGCGGAGGGTGTGTACGGACCTGTGGTCTCGCGCGTCGAACCGATGATTGGTGATGTGATCGTATCGGCCACGAAGGCCGTCACCATCGTGGATTCCCGCACTCAGGCGGAAAAGGCGATGCACCTGCCGAGTGTGCATGGCTCGCTCACCATGCTCGAGTCCGATATCCCTTGTCTGATCGACGTGGCCTAACATGCAGGGTTTGGCTCAGTCGCCGAACAGAATCTCATCCCAACTTGGCACGGCGGAACGTCCGGCGCGCCGCTTCGATTTGGTGGTGTTTTGGCTGTGCGGATCAGGTGTTTGATTCGTGTTTGCGGTGTTCGATGCGGTATCCGATGCGGACGCGATGGTGTTCTGAGCATCGCCTGTTGCACTGACGTCGGTTTTCGTCACGGCGTCTTCCGATCGGTTTGGCAGAGAGATGTCGGCAGCCATACTCGATGTGTTCGGTGTGCCGAATTCGTTAGACACGCCGATTGGCGCGATTGGAACGGAAGGTGCCGTTGAGGGGCGCGCCACCGGCATGGACGGTTCAGGCGTGTTCCATGCCGATACGGTCTGTTCGATTCGCGCCGATCGGGCGGAATTTCCTGGAAGATTCAGCGAAGCGAGGAAATTCTCGTCGGCGTGTTTCTCGGCGTGTCCTTCCTTTGGCATGTCTTGCTCCCCGATGAGCTTGCGTGCAGCGGAATTCAAACAGCTTGCGGCGTTGTCGTGCATGTTCCACGACCATTCCGCGCAGATAGTATGGCCGGAGGAAACGAACTGAGCGCTGATTTTCCAAGGTTCCAAGCCAAGCCTGGTGGCCTTCCAAGTCACGTCTTCCAAACGTACTCGTGCCGCCGCGAATGTACGTTCAATCAGTTCGGAAAGCGTACGTACACGGCTTTCTTTCGGTGCCGGAACGGCGAGGAACTGCTCAATCGCATATTGCTTCTCTGTTTCGACCGACGCCGAGAAACGCCGAACGAGCGCTTCGCTCAACGAATATCTTTCCGCAACACGCGCGGGATCGGCGCCGGCGCGAATCAATGACTGAATCTGCGAAATCGGCAGGGTGATCGGAGCGTGCGTCTGCTGTTTTTCCTGCACTTCGGAACGAATCTGCTTGGCCTCCAAAATGGCTCTTTCAAGCGCTTCATCGACCTTTACAGAGAACTTTCCGGCACCTGAAACAAAGACGAGTTCACCGGCATCACTGACATGATCGAACCGCGCTTCCTCGAGTGAATTCTCAGGCACAACACACCACTTTCCTTCAAGAATTACTGTTTATTCTATTGTGCCCCACGTGTCGGATTTTACGAGTATTTCGAATCGTGTATCCTATGCGGGGTAAAAGTCATGTATCCTATGGCGCATAAGCACCATAGATGACGAAAGGAATCTCGATGGCACAGGATTATGATTCCCCGCGCAACAAGGACGAGGACGAGGAGTCGCTCCAGGCTTTGGGCAAGAGCTCCCAGAACACTTCCAACGACATGGACGATGACGAGAATGCCATCGCCGAGGATTACGAGCTGCCGGGCGCGGATCTCAGCAACGAGGACGCTTCGGTGACTGTCATTCCTATGCAGGGGGACGAGTTCATCTGTTCTGAATGCTTCTTGGTGAAGCATCGCAGCCAGCTCGCTTACACTACTGACGATGGTCAGCCGGTGTGTCAGGAGTGCGCTGCCTGATGGCGTTCGACGAAACATACAACGAGCCGGAAAACGTCGAGATTCTAGTAAAGTCGCTGAATCCCGACCAGCCGGCGGAACTGTACTATGCCCATGCCGGGGATGCGGGCGCCGATTTGCGCACCACCGAGGAAGTCACGTTGAAGCCGTTCCAGAGGGCGCTGGTGCCTACGGGAGTAGCGATCGCGCTTCCAGCGGGTTATGTGGCCTTGGTGCATCCACGGTCTGGTCTTGCCGTCAAACAGGGCGTTACCGTGTTGAACGCGCCTGGAACCATTGACGCGGGCTACCGTGGCGAAATCAAAGTGCCGCTGATCAATCTTGATTCGGAACACACCGTGACGTTCCACCCGGGAGACCGCATCGCGCAGCTGGTCATCCAGCGTTATGTCGAGGCGAAGTTCATCGAAGCGGAGACACTGCCCGGATCTGACCGTGCTGAGCGTGGCTTCGGATCCACCGGTGTGGCCTCCTGAACTGAGCGTGCGGAGACATAAGCGCCAAGAATCAGCAAACGTTGGCGGCACAATGTCTTTCGGGGGTATCTGGCCGTGCAACACGCGGTCGGATACCCCGAACATACCGTGATGCGCGGGTAGTATAGGGAGCATTGCGAGCGAGGAGGTGGACGATGGGAGACGTTGAGAACGGGGTTCATTCTGCCCGAATGTTGGGCTGTGAGATCAGCACGAATCCGCTTGATCCGCTTGAGCCGATTCTGAAGATGTGCGAATACCATCATCCTGATGAGGATATGAGCATTCTTGAACGTGCTTATGAGCGTGCGGTCAAGCAGCATTCTTCACAACGGCGCAAATCGGGTGAGCCGTACATCATCCATCCGCTGGCTGTGGCGCAGATTCTTGCGGACCTTGGCATGGGGCCGTTGGTCGTGGCCGCCGGCTTGCTGCACGATACAGTTGAAGACACCGACTACACGCTTGACGAGTGTCGTTCTGAATTCGGCGATACCGTGACCGGTCTGGTTGATGGTGTCACCAAGCTTTCCAAGATGGAATATGGTGATTCCGCACAAGCCGAAACCATTCGCAAGATGGTGGTCGCGATGAGTCGTGACGTGCGCGTGCTGGTCGTCAAGCTTGCCGATCGCGTGCATAATGCGCGTACGTGGCGTTACGTCAAGACACCGAGCGCACAGAAGAAAGCGCACGAAACGCTCGACGTGTATGCGCCGCTTGCCAATCGTCTTGGCATGAACGCCATCAAAACCGAATTGGAAGAGCTCAGCTTCAAAGTGCTCTATCCGAAGATCTATAACGAAATCGTGGTGCTTGTCGCACGTCGTGCGGGCCAGCGAGACGTGTATTTGAAGCAGATTCTTGCTGAGATCAACGAAGATCTTGACGAGCAGAACATTTCGGCGTATGTGACAGGGCGTCCGAAGGATTATTTCTCGATTTATCAGAAGATGATCGTACGCGGACATGATTTTGCGAATATCTACGATTTGGTGGGCGTGCGCATTATCGTCGATACGATTCAGGATTGTTATGCCGCGTTGGGTGCGGTGCATGCGCGTTGGAACCCTGTTCCAGGTCGTTTCAAAGATTACATTGCCATGCCGAAGCTCAACATGTATCAGAGCCTGCACACCACGGTGGTTGGTCCTGGCGGCAAGCCTGTCGAGATTCAGATTCGTACGTGGGACATGCACCGTCGTGCTGAGTTTGGCATCGCCGCGCATTGGAAGTACAAGGAGAATGGTCAGGCCGGTCGCGCGTTGAGCTCGCCTGATAAGTCCGATCGCAAGCGTGGCGAGAATCAGGAGTTGAGCGAGGCCGATAATCTCAAGTGGATTCAGCAGCTTGCCGACTGGACGAGTGAAACTCCGGATTCCAACGAATTCCTGGGCTCTCTGAAGGAAGACTTGGGTGCCGCCGAAGTCTACGTGTTCACGCCGAAAGGCAAGATTGTGTCGCTTCCCGCCGAAGCGACGCCGATTGATTTCGCCTATGCGGTGCATACCGAGGTCGGTCATCGCACTATGGGCGCTCGTGTGAACGGCCGTCTGGTACCGCTCGACACCAAGCTTGTAAACGGCGATACCGTTGAAGTGCTTACATCGAAGTCCGAATCTGCTGGTCCGTCTCGTGACTGGCTGAGCTTTGCGAAAAGCCCGAAAGCCCGTAACAAGATTCGCCAATGGTTCAGCAAGGAACGTCGAACCGAAGCCATTGAAGAAGGTCGCGATGAGCTGACGCGAGCCATGCGCAAGCGCAACCTTCCGATCGCAACATTGTTGACTCCCGAAGCGTTGGTCGGCATTGCTGACGAGTTGAATCTCGCCAATGCCGAGGCTGTGTTCGTGGCAATCGGTGAGGGTCAGATTTCCACACAGAACGTCATCTCGCATCTGGTTCGAGATGCGGGCAGTGACGAAGTGAACGAAGAAGTGGAACAGGAGGCGTTGCCGCTCAAGCAGGTGGAACGCACCAAGAAGACCACTAGTTCGCTGGGCATTTCCGTCAAAGGCGTGGGAGACATTTGGGTCAAGCTTGCCCGATGCTGCATGCCGGTGCCGGGAGACCAGATTATTGGCTTCATCACCCGCAATCAGGGCGTGTCCGTGCATCGTGTTGACTGCCAGAACATGCTGGACTTGCAGAAACGCCAGCCGGAACGTGTGGTCGACGTGCAGTGGACCAGTACCAAGGGTGTGTTCATGGTCAAGATTCAGGTGGAGGCGCTCGATCGCCCGCACTTGTTGAGTGATGTGACTCGCGTGCTTTCCGACCATGGTGTGAATATCATCTCCGGTTCCATTTCCACGGGAACCGATCGTGTGGCCACTAGCCAGTTCAGCTTCGAAATGGCCGACCCCCAGCATTTGAACACTTTGCTTGCCGCAGTGCGCAAGATTGAAGGCGTGTTCGATGTGTACCGTATCACCGGTGCCAAGGATTCCGCCGAACCTCGCTTACGTAAAATCTGACACGATCAGTGAGGCCGTGAGACTCATCTGAACTGCTGCAGATTCTCTCGGAGATGATGAAAAGCCCCTCGATTGAACTGCGCCCCGTTTGTTGGACGTTGTTAATTAGGATACAGCCCTAGACCGCGAGGGACATGCTCCGGAACTCCTCCGGGGTGTGTCCCTCGAGTCGTATCTGGCGCCGTCTGGTGTTCCAATGGATGATGTAGGCGTCCAGTTCGCGTTTGAACTGTTCGTACGAGTCGAACTCCCGGCCTCGGTAGAACTCGTCCTTCAAGTGGCCGAAGACCTGCTCGGTGGCGGCGTTGTCCAGGCAGTTGCCCTTGCGGCTCATGGACTGGCGGATGCCGAGGCGTTCGAGCTCGTCCCTCCACCATTGGTGCTGGTACTGCCATCCCATGTCCGAGTGCAGGATCGGCTCCGCGCCGGCGGGCAGGCGCTCCGCGAGCATGGCGAGCAGGCGCCTCTGCTGCCCGAGGTCCGGACTGCGGCTCACGTCCCAGGCCACGATCTCCTTGCTGGCCATGTCGTACACGGGCGCGAGGTACGCCTTGGAGCCGGCGACCTTGAACTCGGTGACGTCGGTTCCGAGCTTGGAGAACGGACGGGCCGCGTCGAAGTCGCGTTCGGGCAGGTTATGCACGTGATCGCCCGTCTCGCCCCTGTACGAGCTGTACCTCCTCCACGGGTTCCTGGAGCGGATGGCGCATCTCAGTCCCATGCGCCGCATGACCCCGAGCACGGTTTTGGCGGATATGCGCGTGCCGAACTCGTGGACCAGGCACATGCGCACCTGCCGGTGGCCGCACCCGTTCGGGGTGCGCTCCCATATCTCCCGTACCATCGGCTCCACGTCCGGCCTGGACACGTGCGCCGGGCGCGACAGGTGATGGTAGTACGTGGATCGCGGCAGCCCGGCTATCTCGAGGAGGTGGTCGAGCCGGTGTCCCCGCCCTGCGAGCAGTCGAACGACGGCGCTTCGCTCGCGCCGCGTGACTTGGACGCCCGCAGGGCCCGGAGTTTTTCCAGGTACGCGACCTTCGCCTTCAGATAGGCGACCTGTTCGGCGAGCTCCTGCTCGCGCGTGGGTTCGGGCTTCGGTTTGGATTTCGAGCCTTTCGGCCTGCCCTTGAGCTTCGGCCTGAGCGCCTCCGGGCCTCCCGCCCGGTACTCGCGGCACCAGCGTTCCAACGGCGCGATGCTCGCGATCGCGTACTTGGCCATGACCTCCGTCTTGGTCATGCCGTTCTCGACGTGGTCGCGCGCCGCGGCGACCTTCGTCTCCCAGTCGTAGCGTCTGCTGCCGTTGCCTCCCATGACCGCCTCCTCGCCGCCGGACCTGTACAACCTGATCCAGTTTCTCGCGGTATACACCGGTATGGCAAGCCGTCTGGCGAGCGTGTTCCCGCCGGCTCCGGCCTTGATGAGTTCCAGCGCCTCGCGCCGGAACCCGTCGTCGTAACGTCTCCTTCGATCCTCACGCATACGAAAGAACCGCACCTCCAATCATCGAATCTGTATTTCTTCAGTCCAACAATCGGGGTGCGGTTCATAGCAAAGTGCGGAACAGGTGCTATCTCTCCTAAATTCGGTTTCAGATGGAACTCGTATGTGATGTTATTCACGTTGGGCGAACATGCGTTGTGGGGTTTCTTGCCGTAATCTGAAAGTATGTCCGCATTCCATGGGCATGCAAACGAAAGGACGGCATCATGGCAGATCTCACCGATGAGATGAAGGAATTCCTCAACAGCAACCTCGCATGGGTGGCCACCATCAGCAAAGAAGGTCAGGTTAATCTCGGACCGAAAATGAGCATGTTCATCATCGACAGCAACCATATCGGCTACCACGAGCGCACCGCGGGCCAAACATACCGTAACCTGCTTGACGGCAGCGATCTGGTCGTCGCAGTCGCCAATCTTGAACAGAAGAGAGGCTACCGCTTCCGCGGCAACGTCGTACTCCATTCCGACGATGCGATCTATGATGAGCAGGTCAAGGTCGCCGAGGAACGTGGCACGAAAAAGCCGGTGACCATTCCGGTTTTGGAGATCACGGAAATTCAGGATCTCACCCCGGGCGCTACGGCAGGCAAAACCATCGTCAAGGACTGATCAGTTCCATACTGAACCAGTCGAAACGACAATAACAGCGAACCGCAGAGGGGACAGCATGTCCGGTCTGCGGTTCGCTGTTATCGGAACGAAAGATCGCGAATCTGCAGCATATCGTTCGCAGCGGTTCGATCAGGGATTCCTATACGGCAGCTGCATGCGTGGGTTGTGGATAAGTGTGGATAAGTGTTCGCTCATCCACTTATCCACAGATTTTCTTACGGAGATGGCGGGTGAATATTGGTTTCTGCCATGCTGGTCTGCACGCATAAGCGAAGACGTCTATGCGACAACCAACAACCAAAGAAGGTGAACCATGACACAACGCACCATACATCGCCGATGTGCAGCATTCCTCGCCATTGGCGCGATGTTGACCCTCGCCATGCCGAGCACGGCCCAAGCTGCTCCACAATTGGCCGATTTGGATGTCAAACAGTCCATGAGCGTGAAAGCAAGCAACGGGGAAAGCCTTGAAGGCAAGGATCTCCGCGCCATCCAACTCGCCACATACACTGCGGCAAGCGCGGACGGCAACACGATCGTCGGCTACGATCTGACCACGAACACAGCATTGACGTCAGACATCACCGCGGCGGCCAAAACAGCCGGAGCCACCGACGCGAACCTCACCGTCAACGGCAAAAACGATCCGATGGTGTGGGTGGTGAAGAATCTGACCGACTCACGCAGCGATCCGTGGAGCGGAAAGCTACGCAACTTCTGCAATAGCCTCGCCAAACAAACCAACTTCGCCAAACAGGAGGGAACGGCGGTCGCCACGCTCAGCCAAGACAAAACCACCATGTCGACCGACAACGTGCTCGTGCCGGGAATCTACGCCATCGTGGATCGTACGCCGGCAACAACCACGCCAAGCGGCGGAACCGCCGTCAAAACAACCGCGTCCATCATGATGATGAACGGCACCGCGGTCAACGGCATCAGCCAACTGCGCACGGCCAGTGGCACGACCTTGACACTCGGACAGGTGATCTACAAGGTATCCAGCGTGGAAACACCCGATAAAAAAGTCAACGTCGGCAGCACGTGGAAAGACAGCGCATCCGAAGCGATAGGCAAGAATCTGACCTACCGCGTGACGCAGAAAATTCCCAACTGGACAGGCTACGACCACTACTATCT
>SKEE01001222.1_pt1 | contig 22540 bp, 22 predicted proteins | sample 4826661 | NCBI WGS metagenome assembly SKEE01 (sample SAMN11008817, study PRJNA524170) | human gut metagenome | biome: Human fecal sample; material: Feces; isolation source: fecal sample from pouch patient p20 | host: Homo sapiens | place: Israel: Tel-Aviv | collected 2016-11-14
ATTGCAGCCAGGGCGCGGTGCGCCGAAAAGCATACGGAGGTGGAAGCCCTCGCCGGAGACGTACCCGGCAAGTGATGGTGTAGCTCAGCGGTTAGAGCGGTTGACTGTTAATCAACGGGTCGATGGTTCAAATCCATCCACCATCGCCAATGCCGGTTTAGCTCAGTTGGTAGAGCGCCTGCCTTGTAAGCAGGATGTCAGCGGTTCGAGTCCGTTAATCGGCACCAGCACAACAGGTAAGGGTATTTTGCGACGTCGGAGATCGCCGAGCTTGGCAGAGGGTTCGAATCCCTACGAAGTGCCCTTACCGTTGTGATGAAGTGCAGCTCTTTGAAGCAACCAGAAGATAAGCATCTGGCTTCACAACATAAACCGCAGGAACGACCAATAAACGGTAGTCCGTATGGAGAACACCCCGTTGAGGAAGAGGCCTGGCCGGAACCGTAACCGGCACTACAACGTTGAGAACACTGGCGTAACGGGGTCATATCCCAATCTACGAATAAATGTTGCGTTGCAGCGTGACAACCAGTGTTCTCAACATTGTGGTGAATGCACAGGCTGATGTGCCGCAACTACAGTAGTGCGCGCTTTGCGGGGCTTGCTACAACCCTGTGTCGGAGTTCAGCACCGACCATCACAGTTTGATTCTCTGGCATGAGCATAACGCTGAAATAAGTCCAGTCTGGTGCGGCCCGATCACCCGCCGTTAGCTCCACGAAACGGAGCACGTAACAGGTAAGAGCATTCTCCTGTAACGGGTTCATATCCCAATCTACAGGTCCACCAGGAATGCTCTTTCCGTTGCGGTGAATGCGGCTAAGCGCACGCGGGGAAATGGTTATATCTGTCCATTATTTCTCCTTATTTCCCCGTCCACGGTGGATAACCAGCTAAAGGACACCGGGAGGCACCCGGCACCGCAACCTTATTTCCCAACCAGTAATGAGGTTAATAAATGCTCGGCATTCTCAAAAAGAAATTCCGCAAAGCGGCTGGCGGAGTCAAGAAGATGGAAAACCGTGATGCGGTGGAAGCGACTGTCTGGGGCGCATATTCCATTGCATACTCTGACGGCACCTGCGATGCGAAAGAAATTGCAGTATTGGAAAAAACCATTGCAGCACTTCCTGCCTTTGCGCCGTTCTCCGGTGAAATTGCCCAGATGAGCGCCAATATTCGCGCTCAATATGAAGCCTCGCCGCGCCGAGCGAATGCCCAGGCTTTACGTGAACTGGCTGACGTGTCTGGAACTAATGATGCGGTAGATGTTCTGTGCCTATGCATTGATATTGCTGACCAGGATGGCATTGGGGCAGAAGAGCAGGAGCAATTGAAGAAAATTGCCCAAGCTCTTCAATTGCCACTGGAACAGTATATCTGATGGTTATAAAAGCACGTCTAATTCTGGCTTTGGTTTTTCTCGTGCTATCTGTGCTGGTGGATTTCACCAGCACAATCCTGTCGGTTTTATCCGACGGGGCGTTGGTAGCAGTAGCTGTAACATTGGTATGGCCGATATTAAAAACAGCTTCTAAGGATCAGTGATGGGCTTCTGGGATTTTGCTGACAAGCATCCAATTGTTCTCGTTGTCATTGCTGGCATAGTTGTAGGCGGTATTGCTGGCGTCATAGAAGCACTCAGGAAACAGTAATCCGGCCCTTTAGCTCAGTGGTTAGAGCTGGCGACTCATAATCGCACGGTCACCGGTTCAAGTCCGGTAGGGGCCACCATATTTGGTTGTAACACGGCGTCTGGCACATGCGTCGTTAGCGGTCTGGTGACGTTAAAAGGGGGGAACCTTGCCCCTAGCTCAGGCAACGAACCAGGTAGCCGGAATGTGCAAGCCACCGTTTGTTGTTTCTCGGGTAAAGGGATTCACCATCCTGGCGATTCGGTGTGACGGCCGGGAAGAGTCCGGCGCATTAATCCTGATTTTCTGGTGATGACTCATATCGTTAGGAGTGATTTGAGTATGCCGATTATATCTGACATTCAGCACGCCTGGGTGGAGTGCTAATGTCTGCATCCCCTCTTGAATCCATGCCAAATTCCCTTAGTGCAGAACAAGCTGTACTTGGTGGCTTAATGCTTGATAACTGCCGCTGGGATGAAGTTGCAGATCGTATAGTTGCTGATGATTTTTATACCAGTGCTCATCGTGAAATTTTCAGTGAGATGGAGAGGTTATTAAGTCATGGCAAACCGATTGATTTGATAACACTTGCTGAAGCACTTGAACAGAACGGTAAATTAGAACGCGCCGGTGGTTTTGCGTACCTTGCGGAGATGTCAAAGAACACGCCCAGCGCGGCAAATATTTGTGCTTATGCGGATATCGTTCGTGAACGCGCGGTTGTTCGTGAAATGATTTCCGTCGCAAATGAAATAGCCGAAGCTGGATATGCGCAGGATGGCAGGGGCAGCAATGAATTGCTGGATATGGCCGAGCGCCGCGTTTTTGAAATAGCTGAAAAACGACAAAAGAGCGGTAGTGGTCCAAAAGATATCGCCAGCATTCTCGATGCAACGGTATCTCGCATAGAAGAGTTGTTTCAGCGACCACATGATGGTGTAACGGGGCTTGATACGGGATTTACCGATCTCAATAAGAAGACGGCAGGGCTTCAGCCGTCCGATCTCATCATTGTCGCCGCCCGCCCATCTATGGGGAAGACCACGTTTGCGATGAATCTCGTCGAAAATGCCGCAGTTCGTAACGATAAGCCCGTATTGGTTTTTAGCCTTGAGATGCCGAGCCACCAGCTGATGATGCGCTCACTGGCTTCTCTTGCACGCGTTGATCAGACTCGTATTCGGACAGGGCAACTTAACGACGAGGATTGGGCGCGGGTTTCTGGCGCAATGGGTATTCTGTTGGACAAGCAGAATATTTTTATTGATGACTCAAGCGCCCTGACACCTACAGAGCTTCGTTCCCGCGCTCGTCGTGTTTATAAAGAAAATGGTGGTTTGAGCATGATTATGATCGACTACCTGCAACTTATGCGCGTTCCCGAGCTGCAAGATAACCGAACGCTGGAAATTGCCGAGATTTCTCGCTCACTGAAGGCGTTGGCGAAGGAATTACAAGTACCGGTGGTGGCATTGTCACAACTTAATCGATCGCTTGAACAGCGTGCGGACAAACGACCGGTAAATTCAGATTTACGTGAATCAGGAGCAATTGAGCAGGACGCAGACCTGATCATGTTTCTGTATCGCGACGAAGTTTATCACCCGGATAGCGAAATGAAGGGCATTGCCGAGGTAATTATCGGAAAGCAACGAAATGGCCCAATTGGCACGGTGAGATTGGCTTTTAACGGCCAATACTCACGGTTTGATAACTATGCTGGTGCTGACTGGCAAGAGGATTATTAATGCAATGGAATGAGGAAAAGCCGATGAACATCCTGATCATTGGGCGAAAATTTGAAGCTATCAGTGATGTGAAAACATATACGGAAATGTGGGCTTATAACCTGGCCTGCGCCTTTAGTGAGGCAGGGGTAACATTGCAATACCATCGTCCATATTCCCCTGGCGTCGAAAGCCCGGAGGATTATGTTGAAGCTGTGTTGACTGCTGCGACCGCATGTTCTGCGAAGGCCATTTTGGCACCAGGATTGAGGTATTTTACTACGGTACCCAGGGAAATAGGCATGCAACTGTGTCGCCGATTCTCTGGATGGGTAGCCCAGGTATATGACGGTTCTATGCTGGATTCGGCACCAGTCGATATTACTTTTACTGTCCGCGATGATACCTGGCGGTACCTGGATAATCCCGGCAGGTTAGAGCGTCATAATCGTTTTAACAAACATGTTGGATGGGCAGCGAATCAGGAGCTGTTCCATCTGGAAACCAAAACAGACGATGTTCTGCGTATTTTTGTAGACCACGCGGCATTTGATGTTAGTGGGTTTGATCACTCCTTAAGTATCCTTATGAACCTTCAGCGCCTGACCGTTCCGTATGAGGCCAAAACGCTGACCGATGACGGATTGGTTACCATTGAGCCGGGGAATATTTCGGTAACCCCATACAGACGGACTCCGGTACCAGCAACCGAATTTGCAGCTGAATTGCGTAAGAGTGACATTTTTATCGTTACGCATCCCGAAAGCCTTGGATTAACTGTTCTTGAGGCGGCAATGTGTGGAGCGTTGATATTAACTCCGCCCGATTGCCTTCCGCCGGATCGCCTGGAGTTGGTGAACCATATGGTTATCAAGTCGCGGATTGATTGGGATGAGGTTATTGCTCGCGTTGATCGCGTGAAAAATGCTGAAAAGGTCCAGTGTCACACCTGGTCGGCAATTGCGGAAAAGATGCTTGAGACGTTTATCACGCAGAAACCGTCGCGCGGTAACGGATAAAAAATTGAACCCGTCATAACAGAAAAGCCCGATCGCCGGGCTTTTCTTAAGCCTTGTCAACAGAGACTTGAGCGGCTTTTATGGATAGATTCCCGCTGGCCTCTATCGCCATACTTCCCCCCGCCTTCAGGGCGACATCCGCGCCTGACTTTATATCGAGATTTCCTGCGGAAGAGATGAATGCCGGACCTTGAGAAATGGCATATAACTCCCCGGCCTCGTTGAACCCGATTGTTGTTCCACTTTTCAAGTGCGTAACGGCCCAGGCTCCGCCCGCCGTCCGGATCTCCATTAGTCCGTTCCGCGACGAAATAAAGTCTTTTTTGGCGCTGGTTGATGGTTGTGCTGGTGCACCTTCAACTTCAGGCGGTACATAGCCTTCACCTTGTCCTGACGCTTCAGGCGGCACATTGGGAGCGCCACCGGATGCATCCTGTGCATAACCGATTATCAATGGCCATCGCGAATCCCCATTGTAGGGAAATTCTACCCATACTTTATCGCCGGGCAGAAATGGTGAAAACGTGTTTGCATTGGACAATATAGCTTCTGCCCACGGCAATGAGGCATCTGGTAACCCATCCATCATGCCGACAACACGTATTTGTGTACGCATCAGACCTTTAGGGTCATCGACGCTTATCACTACAGCCCGATACTTCCCTGTCAAACTACCCATTCACCACTCCTAACTGTGCACGGCTGACAAAACGAAAGCGGTCTTCGAAATGAGTCACGGACATCACTATCATTTTGTCAGGGATTGATTCATCGAGTTCTCCGTCACCTGCCGTGTTATGCACGACAATTTTCAGCGTCGTACCCGGAGTTAGCGCGGCATTTCCTTCCACCAGCATATCGAGGCGGGGGAGAATGAATTTGTTGTAGTTCGCCAGCGCGGTAGGATCGGGATTGCTCGTAAATTTAATGGGGTCTTCCTGGTTACCTGAGTAAACCACACCTTTGGTCATGTCATAACTGGCCATTCTGTAATTGTGGCGGCGCTGGTATTCATAATCGGCATTCAGGATGTTGAACTGACTAATTGTAAATCCGGATGTGTTGGGATTGGCGGACTCGTAAGTAAGCGATGGAGCGGCGTTTGCCATTTTTTCCATACTTTTAAAATTGATCGTCCCCCTGGATGCCCAGCACATAGAACCGGTATCCCGGGCTATCTCCTGCAATACCTTGGTCGGTTTTTCTCCAACATTTAGGTGGTATGTGGATGTTTTTCTGAATGAGTCAGCATTTACCTTCAGACCAGGGGCAAGAGAGGAAACTACGGCTGATGGTGGCTTATCAACAAAATACTGTGCGCTGGTGGACGGAACTTTTAATAACCGCACCGGGTTACTAAACGCGTAAATCAGTACAGTATCGTCCTTGCGCGGCGCTTTAAGAACAAAGAACTCTTCCGAGAAGAGGATGCCGCCATGACCTTCCGGATCACCAAGTGAAACGGTCAGTATTGTCCCAAATTTCACCCCCAGCTTATTGACCACGTAAGCCGTTGAATCCCTGACCATGAGCATAAGCTGGGGACCAGATAGCTCCCCGGGTTCGACATAGGTACATCCTACGATCATTTCGCGAGGGATTTCGTTCTGCCCAATTGAAACAGATTGCAGGAATAGCTGAGTGCGTTTTGAATCAGTTTCCGGGGCTGTGGTGGTCTTTATGGCCATCTCATTCCTCCAGAATTTTCGCTTTTACCGTTATGGTGCCGGTGGTTTGCTGCATATAAGCCAGGATAGGAAGCTCCGCCACTACTGTGAGGTTCAATCCAACCGCGAACAGCCTGTTATCGGCGGTGCCGGTGGTCAGATCCTGAAATGCGATTGATTTTTGCCCTTCTATGTAACAGGTAACCGGTATCTCATAACCGCCGACATTGGCTCTGTGAGTGAAAGATGCCTGCCCGAGGCTGGCATACATTCGTAGCCAGAATGCTAATGCAGTTGTAACCATCCCAAGAGATTCCTTCTCGTCACTGGCTATCCATAGCGAATATTCCAGTGAGAAAGGGATAGTCGATACCAGGGCTTCAATCTCATCATTTTCATTGGTGACATGCCCTTCATCGTAATTATCCCGGCACAGTTCACCTTCATAAATTGAAAACGCGGGAGAACGAGACAGATTCACAAGCGGCATTGCCAGCTTATTTACCGGGCAAGCAGAGGCTGTATCTTTGCGCCCGGCGCGATCGGCTTCAAATGACGACAACCACTCCTTCACATCACTAAAAGTGCCGAGCGTTATGCGATCTCTTGGTGTGCGTTTCAGGAACTCCCGGAACGACTGGTTAATGCGATCATTAAAGCTGACAACTTGTGAGTCGAACGCTTCGTTTAAAGCCTGTGCGAGCGCCGAATCAATGCCATCAATAGTGGCAAATTCCAGCTTACCAGTTGGAGTAAGACCTTTTTTCTTAAAGATGGCCAGTAGCCATTCCTGATTATTCAGAATCACCGATGAAATTCCCTTCAAAGGCGCGTGAAGGCACGCAATAAAACAAACTGCCTACCCTGGCAGTGCCGTAATTGAATATTTTATGGATGTACCAGAAGCGGCGAATGGTTATGCCGTCTGACAGCTGTTCCAGCCATTCGAGCATAGAACCCACTGGCACATTGACGGCAGCTAACCGAAGGATTAAAGCACTGTCGCTAATTCCCGTATTATCACTGCCGTCGTATAGCGCGTAGAAGGCGTCCATCTCATCCGGGCAGTCGAGGGCCGTTATCAGTTCTGGATCCTGATAGTCATATATGCGTTGGTTCGGTTCTATTATTTCAGGTGCCGTTTCAGGTGCATTTTTGTTTCTGTAAGGTATTGCGCGATACAGAACTGCATCGAATGAGTCAGGGTCTAGCTTGATTGCTTTGAGCCAGTCCATCCGCACAAGGTTATTAAAAACTGCATGACCTTGATAACGGTGGCGCACACCAGAATCACTAAGCAGGCCGTGATCCAGATTGGGAAGGTGATTGTCCTCCACAGGATCAACAATATTACCAACGTTAACACCATCGGTTTCGATTTCAGCATCAATATCTTCCTCTTCAATCAGTTCAGAACCTTCGCCTGGAATATCCGGATCCGATTCGGTGTCCGGGAGGTTATCACCAGTCACTTGTTGTGATGGTTCTGTGTCCTCAAACATGTCATCAAAGAAACCAGCCATCGATTATCCTTTCCGTTTACGGGCTTCGTTAATTTGTGTCTCAAGAATGCTTCGCGCCTGCGCGGTGGCAGCGGCCTTGTCCATTCCCTGACTCATGAAAAACTTTATGAGGTTGTTCGCCTGCGTTTGCAGGGCTTTTTTGAGAGCGTCGGCTTCAGCGCGAGCCTGGGCTTCCCTCACCCGCGAGGCTTTTAGTTCGGCATTCTTCCTGTTTGCCGTGGTGCGAGCTTTTTTTAACAACCGGCGAACGTTGTCCGTGGCGCTATCTTTGGCGCGTAGTTTTTTGCCTAATGCATCCTGAGATTTCAGATATAACTCATACTCACGCGCCGCTTTAGCCTGATCCGTCGTTGTTGTCCGGTTGCGCGCGAGCGATTTAGCCAGTTCGCCTTTGAAATAGGTTGTTGTCTTTCGCTTGTCATCGCCGAAGGCTACCTGTTCAGCTGCTTTTTCCAGGGCAATAATGATGGCCTTGTGCCATGTGGGAGACTGAAAACGCGTCATAGCGTGCAACACATGTTTGCAGGCTACACCAGTCAGATCAGGGTTGCGGATCTTGGGGAATGCATACTCTTTTGGCGGCGCGACAGCATAGTTACCAGCAGTGGCCATATAACGATACCAGTATTGATGGCGTCCACAATCACAGTCGAAAGATACCCGGCCCTTGCAGAGATCGGCAGCGATTCGGGCTTTTTTCGCACCGTCTTCAGCAATTTCCTCAACGGCTTTATCCCATTCCTCAAATCGAATTCTGACACGGTGATGCTGGTGGACCGACTCATCCGAGGCATTAACAGATATCAATGCAAGGTTGTGTTTTAGCCCGAGGAATGTCGCGGCTTTGATCCCTGTGCCATCAGAAACCTTGTTGTTAGCGCGTTTTATATCAATGCTGGTGGACTGCGCCACCAGCTGAGCATAGGTAATGCCGGGTACCGTGCTCTTGAATTTGGTTTTATGAGCCTGCCTTGAGGTGTTGAAACTGCGTATATCTTCGGGCGTAAAGTAGGTGCCATCTTTCTTTTTCCCAAGGCTGAGGAATGCCTCAAGTTCGCGGTTACGCATCCCCATAATCCTTGGGGTGAGTGTACGTCGCGCGTTTCGCCGATTCTGACGCTGCTGTTTACGGATAAGATCGAAGACCTTGTTAAAGTCTTTTGCACTTAATCCATCAGTCTGATAGCGACCAAGGTTGTCGCGAGCATATTCAGTTGGCATTCATTTCCCTTACGCAATGGATAATGTCCCTATTACCTGGCCGTCGTATTGGAAATGGCGAATCATTTCGCGGATCCAGGTGGCAGGTGGGAGTTTTAATTTTTTGCCAACAGTCATACCCTGAGACTCATCCTCAAGCCCGGCGGCGAGCGTCACAACCCAGCGTAGCTCTGCTATGCCCCACATACGGTAAGCCAGCAAATCCGGGCGATATTGCTCATCGGGAAGAACGTAATAAATCGTCAGATTCTTGTCGTTCGATTCACACATAAGCATCACCTCTTTGCGTAGCTCTGCCCTGAGTATTGGATCGGCTATGTTGCGGTCGTCATACCGCGACAGAGGATATTGCCGGGTGCTTTGGGTTGTAGTGATTGATGTAGCCATAGTCAGCCTGCCAGAAATAGATGATGGTGATTCTACCGCTAGTCATTTGTTGAATATTTAACTCAATAAAAGAAAATTATTAGTGCAATTTTGATTGTGAAATGTATCATTCTGCCCTTAAGTAGGTTCTTCACGAGGAAACAAAATTGGCAGAACGTGTTGATGATGCAGAGCTGAGCATGAATCAGTTAGAAGCTCTCAAAGACATGGCCATCGATAACATCAGAAAGCGGGCACAGGTCGTGAGCCAGGTATTTACAGGGAAGTGTCGTTACTGCAATGAATCGATTGAATCAGGCATTTATTGTGACGCTGAATGTGCGCAATGGCACAGGGAAGAGCAGGCCGCAAAACAGCGTAAATATGGCATGCGACCGGCAGGATTTGACTGATTATGTTGCGCTTTACTGAGGAAGAGTTTCAGGCTTTTAGTGAGCGTCGAAATAAGGGGAGGTCCAGGCCAAAAACAAAAAAGGATCCATTCTTATCGCTTGCGCCGGTAAAAGAAGTTTCTCCACATGCGAAGGCACTTGCAGCACTGGCAAAGAACCCAGACCTGCGCGACGGAAATTGCGAGCACTTCGAGCAGGTTTTCATTTTTGATTACTTCGAACGCAAGCACCCTGACATCTATGAGCTGTTGCATGCAACGCCTAACGGAGGGAAACGTTCAAAAGCAACCGCCGGGAAAATGAAGGCTGAAGGGCAGAAAAAAGGTTATCCGGACATGAGTCTCGATAAAGCATGCGGTATTTATCACGGCATGCGAATTGAGCTTAAAGAACCAAATGGTAAAGCCCCGACGAAAGAGCAGATCGCCTGGATGCGCAGGCTTAGAGAGGAAGGTTACTACGTCGTTCTTGCGTATGGTGCAGAACAAGCGATAACCGCCATCCTGGAATACATAAGCCTTAAAAAGGGTGAGTCTATTGAGCATGTATTGAACGGCGACAAGTGGTTGCACGCTGCTTAAAATAATAAATTAATTAGTGCAAATGTGCTCTTTGATATAGCGCACATTAACATCGGGAGAATAATCATGTCATTCAAGGCTAATTATGAATCGCTGGCATCGATCATGCCGCGTAATGAACAGGAAGCAGATGCTGTAGTGGACCCGGTAATCGCTGAAATGAATACTCGCCTGGAGGCTGAATTTGCAGCTGAGAATGAACATACCACCCAGGGCGACTAGGACTGTTTTTTGTGTCGGTAGCGGTCCGTCACTCACTCGTGAGGACTGTGCTGCTATAGAAAAAACTGGCTGTTCAATCATTGCGGTTAACAATTCCTGGCAGATGTTCGATGACATTTATGCCTTATACGCCGGTGATTTGTCATGGTGGAAGCAATACGGTTCCACCATACCGGGAGGGAGGTTCCGCAAAGTGACAGCCAACCTGGCGGCGGCGAAATCATTTTCGTTGGAGTACAGGCGATATTGTGGACCGGCGGAAGGGGTAAATAGCGGCGCGCAGGCTATCAGTCTGGCTGCTGAATCAGGGGCTGAAGTAGTGGTATTAGTCGGCTATGACTGTTCTCTGCAAAACGGCCTTCATTGGCATGGCGCGCACCCTCAAGCACTACGGAATCCAACGCAGGTGTCTATTTCAAAATGGCAACAGCAGTTCCTGGATACCCGCAAAAAACACGCAGATTTACATATTTTGAATGCAAGTAGGAGCAGTGCAATTCAATGTTTCCCAAGAATAAATTTAGAGGCAGTGATCGCGTTATTATCGTCGGCAGTGGCCCAAGCGCCGCAAACTTTGTTGCGCCGCGCGGAGTGCCGATTATAGCGGTCAATGGGGCCATCGACTGGCTTAACCGCGCTTCTTATTTTTTCACCCTTGATCCATCCCCAGACAATATGCGGCGCGTTGGTCGTGGCCGCCGTCGCCGTGGTGTTTGTTATTGCATGGCACTACCCGATGTTAAAGAACGTGAAGTCAGAGATGGCGTTCTGTGCTTCCGTCGTGTGGCTGAACGCGGCATGGAGCCAAAAAATACGAATTCTCCCGAGTGGTGGGCGTGGCGCTGGTCCGCACATTTCGGCCTTTGCGAAGATGAGAATGAAATTGCCAGCGGCAATAGTGCATATGGTGCTCTGAACCTGGCTTTCCATATCGGATTCAAACATGTAGCTCTGGTGGGCGTTGACGCTACGCAAGAACTACGCGTTCACTCCGGCGGCACGCCAAAAAATCTAAGTCACCTGCCTTTGTTATTCCAGTCTGCGCGTGAACAGATTGACGTTGTTTCATGCGGGAAAATGGGAGGTATTCCGCAGATGACTCTTAAAGAATGGCTGAAGAATACATGATGGAACCCACAATTTATCACCGTATCGACGGTACCAAATACAGGAATGTCTGGGTTGTTGGTGATCTGCATGGTTGCTACACCAGACTGATGTCCGAACTCCATCGTGTGGATTTTGACCCGGCGCAGGATTTACTGATATCGGTCGGCGACCTTATCGATCGCGGTACTGAAAATGTCGAATGTCTGGAACTATTGCAGATGCCCTGGTTCAGGGCAGTGATGGGGAACCATGAGCGGTTGATGCTCGATGCGTTAAGTCCTGATGGCAACGTGAATAACTGGCTAATGAATGGCGGACAATGGTTCTTCATGCTGGACACTGATCAGGAAATATTAGCCAGGGCGCTGGTGGAGCTGGTAAAGCGTCTGCCCTATATCATTGAGTTGAACACCGGGCAAGAAACTATCGTTATAGCCCATGCCGACTATCCGGATAATGAATACCAATTCGGTAAGGAGGTGCCGCTTTTCAACGTTGTCTGGGCGCGCGAGCGTATCAGTGATTCGATGGATGATATTGGTGGCGAAATTTCGGGCGCAGATCGTTTTATCTTTGGTCACACTCCGGTGAAAAGCCCGAAGACATTCTGGAATCAGCAGTATATCGACACTGGTGCCGTATTTTGCGGAAACCTGACATTGATGAAAGTGAAAGGTGATGGTGCAGCATGAAGATTGCTTTAGTTTTTCGCTCTGGTGGTGACTATAACGCTTCCGATGTGCAGTGGCTGGTTAATCAACTGCCAAAAGGCTATGAAATTATTTGCCTGACAGACCTGAAGCGTTTACATGTACCTGGCGTCAAAGTTGTCCCATTGATCAACCAGTGGCAAAAGTGCCGTGGCTGGTGGGCGAAAATCGAGTTGTTCCGACCGGATATAACCGATGATCTGTTCTATCTGGATTTGGACACGGTTATTGCCGGTGATATACGCCCAATCCTAGAGCATCCACCAACCAGCTTCACCATGCTTAGGGATTTTTACCATCCACAATATCGTGGCAGCGGTGCCCTGTGGATACCAAATAGTGTTAAAGCGCATATCTGGAGTTCATTCTGGCAAGATCCGGAAGGTTGGATTTCTCGTTGTGTCACTACTGAGTGCTGGGGTGACCAGGGGTTCTTACGAAAGGTTATGGGCGATGATACACCAGCATTTCAGGATCTGTATCCAGGATGGTTTGTAAGTTACAAGGCCGATGTTGTGGAACCTGGTTCAAAATATGCGAGCGCGCGTTACTCCAGGGGGAATGGGGCATTACCAAAAGACTGCCGAATAATCTTTTTCCACGGCAAACCGCGACCTCGCGAAGTGTCAGAGGATTGGCTTCCCCTTATCAGCTCATTTTTTGAGCGAGAATCAGAATAATATTGCTCTAATAATTCCATATTTTTAAAACGTGATGTACACTCATCACGTTTTTTATTAGAGCAATCTACAAGGTGCACTATGTGGCCATTCCGACGGAAATATCACTACTGGCTGATCGCCTTTGTTACGCCGACCGGCGGTATCAGGCATGTCATCACCAGGTATCGCAACAAGAGACTCACCTTAGCCAGAATTTTACAGGCTGCCATAGGTGAGGGACTGGATACAAATTGCGTAGTCCTTCCTCCTTCATACTTAGGAAAAATGACCGAAGCACAAGCTAATACGGAACTTTGAAATGAGCACTTCAGCACAAAACCAATCAATCGAAAATGTATCTATCCCTGATGTCCTGAATGCCGGTATCCCGGCCATTATCCAGAACATCCGGGCCGCGCAACGCCGCGTTAGTTGTGATGACCTCACAGCACGTTTTTTTGATAATGCGGTTCAGTCAGCGGAGATGCTTCACGCACAGCTTATTGATGTTTATAACGCAGAAGCTGATAGCCATAACTCCCTGGTAGATGCAGCTGAAAATATGCAGTTGGATCTCGGTCTGAAGGGTAAAGAAATTGAAGAGCTTCAGCTGCAAATTGAACATTTGAAACGCCAGCAACAGGACGCGATCGACGATGCGACGCATGACGCCAACCAGCGTGCTGATAATGCCGAACGTATAAGCATTGAGCTGGAAACAAAACTCAATGAAATGACCGCGATGGTTGAACTGCGGAACTCACAGATTTCAACGCTAAAATCTCAATATAAAGAGATCATGAAACTTGATCCTTTTAACCTTGAGAAACGCTATAACAAAGCTAAAAGCGAGCGACAGGAACTGCGTAAGCAGGTCGCCGACCTTAACCAACAGCTCAAAAAAACTATTAAAGATGCAAGCGAAGCGCGCGTGGCATTTGCTAATAAAAAAGCAGAGGTTACCGCGCTGGTTAATGAGAATGCCAAATTTGCGACGCTCAAGAAGGAAATGTATGGCATTACTGAGCGCCGTTTCCCTGCAACCAAACTTCATCCGACGTTAGGGCAAATCTCCTTCTTCCCGCGCCTCCTGGCTTATGGGATCTCATCGCCTAAAGAGTTCAATAACGAGCGTCCTTATATCGTTTCTAAGCTGGACTTTGCTTATCAGTTCTGCTGCGACATGGGCTATGCCATTGATATCCGAATCAACGAATGGTTGATGCCAAACTTCCAGCCGTTGGCCATTTTCCGCGAGTTCCAGCCGGAAGGTTGGGTAGAGTTCTTCCATGAATTGATCTGTAAAGAGATGGAAAGCCGCCGCCCGGAATTGGTCCGTCGAGTTGAGTGGGCGCAAGAGGTTATGTTGGCAGATGCAGAGCTGCCGTTCGAACCGGAATTCATTGATGATCTGGCAACTAAAGGGTTGCATACCCTGTTTGATGTGGTTACCCGCCGTCATGAGCAGTTGGTTGTCGAATTGGGTTTAGAGGAAACAGCGGCAAGAAGACTTCTCGATGTTTGCTATGCACGTAGCGATGCATGGGAAAAAGAGAACGGCGGCACTATTTACGTCCGCTGATAGTTACAGCGTCACTTTTAATGCTGGTGGAGTGCGCCCACCAGCATTTTTTTCGTCCAATGAGGAGGGCATTTGAGTATTTTCAATAAACACGCACACCAGGAACGTCCGTATATCGTCATAGTCGATATTGATGGAACAATATCAGAGGCAACTGAAGACAGACTGCATTTGCTTCCGCCCCCAGGTAAAGGTGCATTAACAAAGGACTGGAACGAGTTTAATCTCGCCTGTGACACCGATACTCCCATCACTCCGGTTATTGATATGGTGCGCCAGTTATTTAACGTTTACACGGTCTGGTTTGTAACCGGGCGCTGTGAGATCGCAAGGGATAAAACACGAGCCTGGCTGCGGAAGTACGTAACAAACGGGGCTGAGCCTTTGCTATCTATGCGTCCTGCCACCGATGACAGAAATGACGGTCCAGCAAAGATTGATCTCCTGAAGAAAATTGGTCTAAGTAAAATTGCGTTCGCGCTGGAAGATAAGATTGAAGTGGCGCGTGTGTTCAGGAGTCACGGCGTACTTACATTCATGGTCAGGGAGTATGAAAATACGCTTCTTCATCAACAATAATTGCTCTAATAAATCATGACCTTTAAAGCAAAGAAGGTAAAAATAAAAACATGCCGCAAGGGGCGCGGCATGTATCCAATCAATCACAGGAGCTGACGATATGAACACGGCATTCAAAATCATTATGACCGCGATCTATTTCTGGCTGTTCTCTATCACTTTTGGCAGCATTGTCGCGCATAGGTAAGGGGAGTATATTAGCCATTTGGAACCCCACGGTCTCTTGCGGGTTTAATTAAGAACCCGCAAGAAAAACACGAATTGGGCTATATTTTTCCGCCTACGCCTTTAAACTTCTCAATAAACGAGACGATTTTCTGGAAAACTGCCTGTTTTTTCGTTTTATATTGCGGATTCAACGGACTAAGTTTTGGTAATGTTTCGTTTAATTCTGTGCCATTTTCGGTGGCGTATTCGCGTTTTAAAGACGTGCGAATATAGCGTTTTGCTGCATCTTCATTGAGATTTTCTTCTTTTATCAATGCTTCTGCTTCACGTTGCTGTTCGCGTTGAGCAAACGTAAAGAATGCCTCAATGATACTGGCTTTGTCTGGTAAATCATCCAGGTTCGTTTGCTGAATAAAATCGACCACCAGGCCCTCTTTCGCCCGGTTCCCCAGGCTTGAACGAATTAAGCGTTTGACCTCTTCGATCATTTCGCCCTTGCCTTTATTTTGTCTGTTGTGTTCGAAAATCAGTCCAAGGATATAATCCAGGTTTATTTCCTGAGACTTCAGCAAATCGACCTCAAAAACCACGTCATCCCAGTCAGTGGTTGATTTCTCTTTTTTCTCAGCTTCTTTCTCACGGCGCTGCCAGTCGCGAATATCGTTATAGGCAGAACGATAATCCTGAATCTTGCGTTCAGCAGGGAGACGAATTGTTTGCAATTCAGCGAACTTTTCATCATCCACATAATGTTCTGCTTTGAATTTTTCTACCGCAACAGGATCGCTAAGATCGATTTGTTGCAGGGCTTTTAGCGTGGCAAATTCATCATAGTTTTGCAGGATGTTCTCGGCACGCAGGTATTCGCCAAACAGTTTAACGAAGTCTTTCTTCTCTTTTTCACTTTCAATACTGGCAGGGTCAGGGAACCGTTGTTCCAGTTCTGAAACTACTGTCATGAAGCCGCGTTTAGCTTCACCAGTGGCAGCATCAGTAAAGCCTTCCATATACTCTGCATAACTCTTTTCTAAAACCACATTTTTGGTGTTTTTGTCACCAAACAGCGTTATGGCATCAATGGTTGAGCGTTCCAGATCGCGGAAAGTGACGATATTACCGAAGGTTTTAGTAGCGTCATAAATGCGGTTGGTGCGGGAAAATGCCTGCATCAGGCCGTGAAAACGCAAGTTTTTATCGACGAATAGCGTGTTTAATGTTGGAGCATCGAAGCCGGTTAAAAACATCCCCACGACAATTAGCAGATCGATATCCTGATTTTTAACCCGCTGGGCTAAATCACGATAGTAGTTCTGAAAACCGTTACTGTCGGTGCTAAAGTTAGTTTTAAAATGGCTGTTATATTCACGAATTGCAGCGTCCAGAAACTCTTTAGCACTGCTGTCCATTGCGCTGGTATCAAAAGTTTCATCGGAAATTTCACCAATGGCATTTTGTTCTTCATTGGCGGCAAAGGAGAAGATTGTCGCAATACGCAGCGGTTTATAGGTAGCCGATTTATTAGCGGCTTCTTCTTGTAACCGTTTAAACGTCGCATAATAGGCTTTCGCGGCATCCACGCTGCTCACTGCCAACATAGCATTAAAACCTTTTGAGCCAGGGAAGGTACGGTGGGTTTTCTGGCGGAAATTATTCAGAATATATTGCGTGATTTCCTGAATACGCATGGGATGAAGAAACGCCTGCTGATTTTCAGCCGCACTCAGTTTTTTCTCGTCAGTTTCTGTCTCTAAAGACTTAAACTGTGGCCGCACATCGTTATAGTCCACCTTGAATTTGAGCACTTTTTCGTCACGAATCGCATCGGTAATTACATACGAATGCAATTCACGACCAAATACGCTGGCGGTTGTTTCTGAGCCTAAGGCGTTTTCCGGGAAAATAGGGGTACCGGTAAAACCAAACTGATAATAGCGTTTGAATTTCTTCTTCAGGTTTTTCTGCGCTTCTCCAAACTGGCTGCGGTGGCATTCATCAAATATAAACACCACTTGCTGATTATATACAGGCAGGTCGCTTTCTGCTTTCATCAGGTTATTGAGTTTCTGAATAGTAGTGACGATAATTTTGTTATCGTCCTTATCCAGATTTCGTTTAAGGCCTGCGGTATTTTCCGAGCCGTTGACGCTGTCTGGCGAAAAACGCTGATATTCCTTCATGGTCTGGTAATCGAGGTCTTTCCTGTCGACCACAAAGAAAACTTTATCAATAAAGTCCAGTTCTGTTGCCAGACGCGCGGCTTTAAAGCTGGTGAGGGTTTTACCAGAACCGGTAGTGTGCCAGATATACCCACCGCTTTCCGGTTTTGACCAGTTCTTCGCTGTAAAGGAACTCTTAATTTTCCACAGAATGCGCTCGGTGGCGGCAATCTGGTACGGTCGCATTACCAGTAGCGTCTGACTGCTGTCAAAAACGCTGTAGTTCACCAGAACATTAAGCAGAGTATGTTTCTGGAAAAAGGTAGCGGTAAAGTCTTTGAGGTCTTTAATCAGTGTATTGTCTGATTTAGCCCAGTTCATGGTGAAGTCAAAACTGTTTTTATCGCGCTTTGTGGTGTTGGCAAAATAACGGGTATCAGTGCCGTTGGAAATGACGAACAGCTGCAGATACTTAAACAGGGAATTTTCGCTGTTAAAACTCTCTTTACTGTAACGATGTATCTGGTTGAAAGCCTCACGAATCGCTACACCACGTTTTTTCAATTCAATTTGTACCAGCGGCAGGCCATTGACCAGAATGGTGACATCGTAGCGATTGGCGTGCGTGCCTGCTTGTTCAAACTGCTTGATGACCTGCACTTTATTGCGAAGGATGTTTTTTCTATCCAGCAGATAGATATTCTGAATACGGCCATCGTCGAAGACGAAATCATGAACATAATCATCATGAATCTTGCGGGCCTTTTCAACAACGCCATCGCTGGGCTTGTCCATCCAGGTTTCCACAAAGCGACGCCATTCAGCCTCCAGGAACTCTACATTGTTAAGGTTTTGCAACTGTTCCCTGACATTAGCGAGCATAGCCTTGGTGTTGTTCAGGGTTGGCAGGTATTCATAGCCCTGGTTAACCAAATCCTGAATCAGCTCACGCTCCAGATCACCTTCGCTCTGGTAGCTCTCGGTAATCTTCCAGTCCGGGTTGTATTTGTCCAAAATGATAAAATTATTGGACTCAGCAATTGGTTTGGTGCAATCAACCATTTTTTTGTTCCTGCTGCCAGAAGCCACAGTTGTTCTTCAAGTGATCGAGCAACAGTTTGACAGTCGCTTTCTCCGCTGGCGTTGGCTCTGCAACGGCCTCATTCGATAGCGTGCTGTGGCTTGTGAAATTGATGATTCTGCTCAGATAAAGCTGCTTGTCGTCAGGCAAGAGTTCAGACCATTTAGGGTAGCCCAGAAAGCTGGCCGTTTTCTCATAAAGATTGCGCAGTAACGTGAAATGATATCTTTCAACGTTGTTGTCAGCAATTGCCTGTTCGATTGTTTGCTTTAGGTGGAGATGGTAGGAAAAACTCTTGTTAGAGTCGCCATATTTTTCTGTGAGGGCAAATGTACCATCCTCAAAACTTTCCAACATGTAGCAAACTTTACCGTTCAACTCATTGAAAAGTACATTATAAAATATTGGACTATGTGTCGTGATAATGAACTTCAAATCGGATTCGCTGGATTTGATCAGCCCTGCAAGATCAACCGCCAGTTCAATCAAATGGTTATCATCAAGGGAGCTAACGGGATCATCAATGAATACATATTTCAGTTGATCAAATGCGTGGGTCTCGCGCGCATCCGGGTCAGCGACATTGAGAATTGTTACCACTTGATCCAGTAGGGTGTAAAACACACTCCAGATGAAGTTGCTCTCTTCACCTTTGGATAACTTGATGTAGGCGGAACGCTCATCGTTACCGCGCTCCATGGAAAAAGTGATTTCGGTAAAATCTGGATTGAAGTGTGGCGTTAGCTTGTCGTTCGCATAGCGCTGGAAATAACGGACGATATTGCTATCCTGTCCCAAATCTTTTAGCAAGGTCAGCAACCAGTTTGTATAGGAGTTAGGCTGCACCTTCAGCTTCGGTTCTGCGTCTTCTTGCAGATCGTTATCCCAATAGAACAAGTCCTCGGTGAAGGCATTATAATAGAGGATTTTTTTGCGCGACAACGCGGACTGTTCAGCTTCGTCTTCACCTTCTCCGTCATGAACTTTGGACTCAAGCAGTTGCTTGAAATCCCGGGAAAGACGCGTTTTCCCCGTGCCATTGAAAGCGTAGATTAACTGCACCTTTGGCACGGCCCTGGTCGCTTCAACTTCTTTATGGACAGTCTTCTTGACTTTCTGAGGCGTACTAAGCTGTTGAGCTATTTCCGAGAGTGTCTTGCCCATGTCATGCCTCTGCTACTTCCGGCTTCAGGAAACTAAATAGCATATCTCGATAATATTCGTACTGTTTCTGGCGTAACTCGATTTCACGCGGGAGACCTTCGGTGATGGAGTTGGTCAGAGTGTCGAATTTATCGAGTATTGCGGCAATATATATTTGTCTCTCTATTGAAGGGACAAATAATTTCAATTCCTGTAATTTCCCTACAGCAAGTCCCGGTTGTGCCGATTTTGAAGCATATTGGTTTAGATTCATTGCCGTTAACATATGAAATGCCCAGTCAATGTTAATCCCGGGCATGACTGAAACTACAACAGCATGTTCTGTAGCATAGAACTGGCCTTTCATTCTTTGAACATTACCACACAATGCTCCTTGTCGCCCTATTAATAGATGTTCTCCATCATGACTTTTTTCTTTGACGTAACCCCGTATGCCATTTCCTCCAAAACAAGGATATATATAACTCTCTTCTTTTCTTTCAATTATATTATGAGCCGAAATATGTTGTCCGGCACGCATCTTCATAATTTCCCCTAAGGTTTTCCTCTTACCCTCAACCTCATCCTCTTTAAAACTCAACAACTGGTCGCGATAGTAGTTGTATTGTTTTTTACGCATGCTAAGCTCTGCAGTAAGCTCTGCAGTAAGGGCGCTGAATTTGTCCAGAATTCGCACGATTTCAGACTGGATGGCAAGGGATTTTTCCGGATTATCCGGGCAGGGGATTGGGATTTTTTTTTGAGAATAATTACTAATCCATTGGCGTTTATGGTCTCCCTCTGCGAATTCACTTGGTAATGTATTGAGCCAATAGTAAACATATTTCAGTAAGGTTTTATTATCATCACATGATGTAACCATTTTCATGGCCGATGATTTTGCCTTAAAGTCAAAATCCACCCATTTATTAGCGGTGGTGAAATCATCAAAAATTATTACAGGTGCCTTTGATGCCTGATAAATACCATGAGTCTCATTTGTGTATCCAAGAATAAATGTTTTTCCGGCAGTAAGAACCGGTATGGTATATGTGTCGTGATAATCTTTTGCTTTTACCAAATACTTTGTTGGCTGTTCATATTTGGTTATTTCCCCCAATGGCAACCACTCAACTTTAACCCCATCCAGCAATTTTTCCAGATAACTCATCTCGCTCATTTCTGCACCTCGCAGCCTTCAATTTCAGCCACAATCGCATCAATATCTTTACGCAACTGGTCGATTTTGCTGACCGTGGTTTTCAGCTCAGCATTCAGCTCACCGATATCGATAATTTCGCGGTTATCTTTCGCTTCCACATAGCTGCTTACCGACAGGTTATAGTCATTCGCGACAACAGTCTCAAACGCAACAGATTTCGCCAGATGAGCAACATCTTCCTTGCTGGCAAATACCTGCATAATCTGTTCGATATGGGCATCGGTCAGGATATTGTTGTTAGTCTCTTTTTTGAACAGTTCGCTGGCGTCAATAAACTGAACGTTGGTATCCGTTTTATGTTTAGACAGAACCAGAATGTTTACGGCAATGGTGGTGCCAAAGAACAGGTTCGGAGCCAGTGAAATTACGGTTTCGACATAGTTATTATCGACCAGATACTGACGGATTTTCTGCTCCGCACCGCCACGGTAAAAAATGCCTGGGAAGCAGACAATCGCAGCACGACCTTTGGCCGAAAGATAGTTCAGCGCATGTAATACAAACGCAAAGTCAGCTTTGGATTTGGGGGCCAGGACGCCAGCCGGGGCAAAACGTTCATCGTTAATCAGCGTCGGGTCATCGCTGCCTATCCATTTCACCGAATACGGTGGGTTAGATACGATGGCGTCAAACGGTTTTTCATCTCTGAAGTGCGGCTCAGTCAGCGTATTGCCCAACTTGATATCAAACTTGTCGTAGTTGATGTTGTGCAAAAACATGTTCATACGCGCCAGGTTATAGGTCGTATGGTTGATTTCCTGACCAAAAAAACCTTCTTCGATGATGTGGTCATCAAACTGCTTTTTCGCCTGCAACAACAGCGAACCGGAACCCGCTGCCGGGTCGTAGATTTTGTTAACGTGGGTCTGGCCGTGCATTGCCAGTTGTGCAATCAGCTTAGAGACGTGCTGCGGTGTAAAGAACTCGCCGCCGGACTTACCGGCATTCGCCGCATAGTTAGAAATCAGGAACTCATAGGCATCGCCGAACAGGTCAATCTGATGTTCGTTGAAGTCGCCAAGTTTTAATCCTTCAACCCCTTTCAGAACCGCGGCCAGGCGGGTATTTTTATCCTTAACGGTGTTACCCAGGCGGTTACTGGTGGTATCGAAATCAGCAAACAAACCTTTGATGTCAGCTTCTGAAGGATAACCGTAAGCAGAACTTTCGATAGCAACGAAGATGCTGTTTAAATCTGCATTCAGTCTGTCATTAGTATTTGCTTTCGCAGCTACGTTGCAGAAAAGCTGACTGGGGTAGATGAAGTAGCCTTTAGTTTTGATGGCATCGTCTTTAATGTCATCAGTAATTACGCTGTCATCCAGTTTCGCATAACAGATACTGTCATCACCGGCTTCAATATAACTGGAAAAATTTTCGCTGATAAAACGGTAGAAAAGTGCGCCCAGAACGTATTGCTTAAAATCCCATCCATCGACCGAACCCCTGACATCGTTAGCAATTTGCCAGATTTGACGATGAAGCTCTGCACGTTGTTGAATACTTGTCATTTTCATCCACTTATTTCAGGCTTATGTAATTGGCGGTGATTCTACAGCAACTTGGATGCTTTAGCAGTTCGGACATTAGGCTACGAATGACCTGCCTAGAGGTTTGTTAAGCCGCAAAGTGCTGGTGCTTTATGCCTGTGAAGTTTATAATTGTGTACACATAACGAGTACACGAGGTGTTTATGCAATCCATTAACTTCCGTACCGCGCGCGGCAACCTTTCTGAAGTGCTCAACAATG
>SKEE01001239.1_pt1 | contig 22275 bp, 17 predicted proteins | sample 4826661 | NCBI WGS metagenome assembly SKEE01 (sample SAMN11008817, study PRJNA524170) | human gut metagenome | biome: Human fecal sample; material: Feces; isolation source: fecal sample from pouch patient p20 | host: Homo sapiens | place: Israel: Tel-Aviv | collected 2016-11-14
GAAATATGATGGTATGAAATTAATAGGAAATACTAAAATTAAAAGAAGAATAAATAATAATTCTGCTATAGTAAATTTCAGATTGAATATAGGAGAAGATAATGATAAATTTCCTTTTTATTGTGTTCTAGAAATGGAATCTGTCTTTCAATGGGAAAAAGATATTGATGATCATTTTGTTGAGGAACTTTTAAAAACAAATGCGTCTTCACTATTATTAGGATACATGAGACCAATAGTTGCAAATGTTACTGGAATGACAAAATATCCTTCTTTTAATATTCCATTCTTAGATATGAGCGAAAACGAGGCAGAAATTTCTTGGAGTGAATAATATCATAAAGTAATATATTAAAATTGTATAACTCTCTCATATCTGGCAAAATATATGAGGGAGTTAAATCTCAATAATAATAACTGTGGACTCCTTGATGGGGTCTTTTTTTCATTTCAAAATCTTATATATGAAAAATGAAAAAGAAAAAATCTATCATATTTAAAAGGAGATATTAAAAATGACACCGACATCAAAAATTAATGCAAATGGAGTGGAAATAGGAATAATAGGAAACATTACGGATGAATCAGCATATATAAGTTTAACAGATATTGCAAGATATAAAAATTCTGAGGATGCAGCGGGGGTAATTTCTAATTGGCTAAGAAACAGGAATACCTTAGAGTATTTGGGGTTGTAGGAACAATTGCATAATCCTAATTTTAAACTCCTCGAATTCGAGGGGTTTAGAAATTCATCAGGCGACAATGCTTTTACCATTTCGCCTAAGAAATGGATCAAATCAACAAATGCAATTGGTATCATCTCTAAATCTGGTAGATATGGTGGAACTTATGCACATTCTGATGTTGCATTTAAATTTGCATCATGGATTTCTCCTGAATTCAAATTATATATTATAAAAGACTATCAACGCCTAAAAAAAGATGAAGCTGAACGAAAAGCTATTGGCTGGGATGAAAAGCGTGCATTATCTAAGATTAATTATCATATACATACAGATGCAGTGCAGAAATATCTTATTACTGATGAATTGACATCTGCTGAAAAGAGTTATACGTTTGCTGATGAGGCAGATATGTTAAATGTAGCTCTTTTTGGTAAAATGGCACGAGAATGGAGAGATGAACATCATATTGAAGCACAGAGGGGTGAGAATATTAGGGATTATACTTCGGCTGAAGAATTGATTATTTTAGTAAATATGGAGAGTCAAAATGCTGAACTAATAAAAGAAGGCTTGCCTCAAAGTGAGCGCTTTGTTAAATTATATGAAATGGCAAAAGCACAAATGCAAATATTATTGAAAAATCGCACAAAAGAAAAATTGAAAAACGTCAATTCAAATTTGTTAAAAGGAACATCAGATTAAGCATTAAAAAAAATGGAATTTTACACAGGGACAGGATGAAAGTGTCAACTTACGAACCAACAACTTTAAAAATAACAGCAGTATTTATAAAGACTGGCATATTTAGGAAAGCAGAGCGGGAATCCTCGGCCATTCAATGACCGAGATGAAAGCGACCGATAAAAAGCATGACTGTGTGTATATGATATAAACTGCATAAACATTGCTTTTTCTCTGTTTTTACGAACAATTCTCATATGGATAACCGAGAGGCTAGAGTCCTAATTATCTAGAATCATTTTCTTATATATGATTTTTATTTTTTCTAAAATATCTCATATTTATAGTGAAAGAAAACCTACAGAAAGGAGAAAGTTCTATATGCCAAAGGCAAGACGCAGAAAAGACAGTGAATTTCAGACATCCGTTACCAAAAGTGTTTTCTTGTATGGAACACCGAATGTACAGAAACGCTCTGCTCTAAAAGAAATGCAGAGACTGTTCATCAAGCTCGTGAATCATAACATACGTCTTCTGGATCAGGAAACTTCTATATTCTTTCAGATCGTAAAGAATGACAAGAAAGATTCGCAGATACGAAGACTGGAAAAGACGAACCGTCCGAAAGGGATCAACTCTGCTTTTTGTCAGAATGCGTTCGATGTTGCAGTTACTCACTTATCCAACCGGTTAGATAACATCCGTCTGGATATGATCGCTGACGGATTCGGGATCTTTGCAAAGTCAAAGGTATTGTTCGCTATGTATATCATGGGCAGATCCCGCACTGATATGATCCAGACGATGAACAAGATCGGACAAAAATTCCATAAGGAATGTGCGAAGAAATTATCTGCGATGACAGATGCAGAGTTTTATGACATCCGTGTGCGATTTCTGGATGCTTATGCTGCCAGATCTATCGAGTATAAAGTTCCGGAACTACGTAATGTATCAATCCCTCTGGATTCCAGACTCATGAGACTGGAAAAGTCAACAGATACCGTCATGCCCTATGTGATCACGATCTCTGATCCTACTGGCGGAAAGAGGATCGCAGTCCCGATCGATACGAGCAGACATTCTCTGCATAAGATCGAAGCGAATCGGCTGGGCGGGACTGTCATGTTACAGATGCGTGGTCCTGTTCTCCGGATCGGATGGTCTTATACCGTAAAACGTGAAAAGCCTGCCGTAGATACTTATATCGGTGTTGATACCGGGATCACGGATGCTCTCTATGCTTCTGACGGACGACATGTTGGATCTATGAAGCGGGTGATCGATTTCTATCATGAGGAAGTGGAGACTGCCTTTGCAGAACTATCTGATCTGAGAAATAAAAAGCGTAAGATCTGCCATTACCTGCACAGTCATGATCTTTCCGAGGATGTGAGACGTTCTCTCATCCAGAAGGTGGATCAGCTGGAACATATGATGCAGACTATGGAAGTCCCATATCGAAAGAAACGGCATTATTATCAGATGCTCGATCAGGAGATCAAAAAAGCTGTCAGTTCTTATCTTAACGATCTGGCAAAGAATACGATGACGGTTCTGGAAAAACTGGATATCCGTGAATTCAACAAAAGTAAGAAAGCCAATGGAAAGCTTTCCATGTTTGCGAGAGGAAAACTTCAACAGAAGCTGATGATCACATTAAACTGGAAAGGCTATGACTTTATGGAAGTTGTTCCGGACTTCACCAGTCAGGTATGTCCGGTATGTGGAAATCTGGATGCAGATAATCGTAAAGATAAGGGGTTCAAATGTACCTGCTGTGGACATGAGGATGATGCAGATCATAATGCTTCCGTAAATATCAAGGAACGTGCGAATGATAAAGAGATCCTTGCGGTCAGTAAAAAATATGAGTATCAGCATAAAAAACTACAGGAAGCATTGCGTCAGATCTACGCGGACAGATGCAGTGCTTATAAAAAAGCAGCATCCATATAAAAAGCAGTCCCAAGATCAGGTGTGTAACCTGAAACATGAGCCTGCCCAGTCATATGGAACATAGGAACTACCACTGTCTTGGTACGGCATGACCGTATCCGGACTGTCTGAAAAGAGATGTTTCTAGATGGTACGATACATGCAGTCTGGTCTCATTTCTCTAAGTTCGGAAATTGTTTGTAAAGAGTATCTCCGGATGCTCGGCCATTCAATGACCGAGTAGTTCACAAAATACATTCATCCAGAAGGATTCAAAACGAATCATAGTACAATGCAAAATGAATTGTATGATTATACTGGAGGCATAGCACGTCAATAGACCTAAAAAAACAAAAGGACAGATTCTTAATTGAGTCTGTTCTTTTTTTTGTGTTTTTTTTATATGTGAGAAATATTTCAAACTAAAAAATCTCATATTTAGAATAAAAAAGAAGATAAAAACAGAAAATCCGTTGATAAACTTAAAATAATGGCATATAATAAGAATAAGCAATGGATAGAATGAAAAATCAAGGAGATAATGCTATGAAACTATTAAAAGTTGAAGTTGAGGGACTTCCATTATTTAAAGAAAAAATGAGCTTAGATTTTTATGCAGCACAAAGAATTTCTAAGACACATAAGATGAATTTACATCGTATATCAGCAAACATGTACGTAAATCCAACAACAGCAATTGCAGGAATTAATGCTTCCGGAAAAACTTCTGTTTTGAAAATATTAATGTTTGTCTTCGAAATGCTGAATAATGAACCAATAAATCATATAAAAACAAGAAATATACTAGGGAATACGAATAAATGTACAATTACATCTTATTTTTATTCTAAAAGACAGATGGTGTATAAATTACAAACAACAATTCAATGTATCGGGCAGGATATTGAAAGTGGATGGAAATATCAGATTACGGATGAAAAAATGTGGGAAAAACAATCACTAAAAAATATGACAAAAAAAGAAATGTTTCGATTTTCTGATCATCAGATTATAGAAGAAAGAAATGAAAATGAAGCGTTTTTGCCAGATGATGTAAGTATTATGATTGCATATCATAAAAAGTATGCCGAAAAAATTGAAATAAAGAATATGATGTCATTCACAAATATGAATGTATTACGTGTAACAGAAAACATTCCGGCTTCCGTTATTTCTTTTTTGGATCCTACAGTTGAAAAACTATATTTTGAAAATCTAGAAAAAAAACAGATCATTTATCTAAAATTTAAAGGAAAGAAAGAGCTTGTGTTAAACAATCAAAAAGATCTTGAAAATTATCTTTCTTCTGGAACAATTAAAGGAATTGTTATGTTTATGATGTTGATTAACGTAATGAAAAAAGGTGGATATTTAATTGTAGATGAAATAGAAAATCATTATAACAAAGAAATTGTTTCTTCAATCATAAAATTCTTCATGGATATTAGACTAAATAAGAATGGAGCAACTTTAATATTTACAACCCATTATCCAGAACTTTTGGACTTATATGAAAGAAATGATAGTATTTATATTACAAGAAATGAAAATGGAATTTACTTAGAAAAGCTTTCTGATGTATTAAAACGAAATGATATTAAGAAAAGTGATGTATATCAGAGCGGGATGCTGGAAGGAACTACTCCAACATACAGTTCTTATATTGCATTAAAAAAACATATTGCTGCGGCATTAGAAGATTAATGGGGGAGTAATATGGAAGGATTAAAATTATCAAAATACAACGCTTGTATATGCGAAGGATCCGCAGAAATGGCAATTATAGATATTTTATTGGATCATGAACTACTTATATTTCAAAGAGAAGATCTGATTGAAGAAACGCCTCTTTTATGCCGAAATGGTAAGAAATTTGAAGAACAATATCTAAGAAGACAATTTGACGATCAGATTACAGTTTTTCGAATTTTGGATTCAAGAAGAGAAAAGTTTAAATTAAGTAAAGCGTATCAATCAAAGGTTCATGTCATTAATGTTATCATGTGAACAGGCAGAAGACCAGTTGTCATTCCTAGCTCTAGGAATGGCTGGTGGATGAATGCCAGGGCGGGAGATTTCTCGCCCGTTTTCTTTTCAAGAAAAAGAATCTTATATATGAAAAAGTTTTTCTCTTGAATCTCTCATATTTATAATAGAAAGATAAGAAAGGAGTACGGAGATGAAAAAATGTCTCGCATCAAGATATATCAAAAAGGCTGATCTGCAGCCGGAAGAGAATGAACGAATCTTGCAGGATCTTTTTGCGTTTAATTCCATGAAGCGTACTTCTTTCTTATGGCAGAGACAGGGGCGAAAGTTCTTGAAAGAAGACGGGAAAGAGTTATCGCATCAGCTGAAGTTAAAGGAAGTGTTTGCGTGCAATGACTACTTTGCAAATTCCGCAAGAATGACAGCCGCAGGGATGATCAAATCCGGACAGGAGCTTGCAAAGTTGTATATCGAAGACGTCAAGGAAGATATCAAAGCGATCCGAAAGGTTCTTCGAAAGAAGAAAAAATATCGAAAAAAGCTGCTGAAGATCAAAACATCGATCATCAAGCATACAAAAGATCCGAAGAAACCGCTAAAGGGATCTGTGAACATCCGATATGAAAAAGACGGAAGCGTGACAGTGCAGTTCTTCCAAAAGGTCTGGACTTATGAAACGTTGTATCTGTTTGAACATCAATGGCTGGATCGGAAACTTCGACAATTAAAGGCACAGATCGCCAACATGGAGTACAAACTGAAACGGTTGGAGATCAAACAGCAGAGACTGAAAGATCATCCTCTCAAGGTACGGTTTGGCGGAAAGAAACTGACAAAGAACCGGACGATCCCGGAACGACACCGTGCATTGGAAAAACGGAGAAATCAAAGAATGCAGATCTCCGGAAGAAAAGACTGCAGATATGGAAACTGGGTCTTCCGGTATGATATTGAAACAAAAACATTAGAATATCTGAGCATGACAGACTGGAATGGAGATCGGATCTGTTTTCCAGATGTCACATTCCCTTACGGGCAGGAATGGATCGAATCCTGGTTACACGAACGAAAAGGGGCGATCGCATGGGAGATCATAGACTGTGGGAATGCCTGGCAGATCCGCTGCATCTTAACAAAAGAAGCGGAAGATATGAACGGCTATTATGGCGATGGAGCGATCGGGATCGATATCAACTATGACCACATCGCGATGACAGAGACGGACCAGAGTGGAAATCTCCTGTATCATAAAGTTTTCCATTATGACATGAAGGGAAAGACGAGTGGCCAGATCAAACATCAGATCTCGGAAGTCATCGAAAAGGTCTTTCAATATGCAGATCAACAGCAGAAACCGATCACAGCAGAAAACATTAAAAGTATCCAGAGAAAGAAGTTTTACGACAGGCATCGAAAGAGACACCGGCATATCAGCATGTTTGCCAGTGCCTGTATCCAGGAACTTCTGATCTCAAAAGCGGTCAAATATCACATCGGTGTCAAGTTTGTACATCCGGCGTATACCTCAAAAGCTGGGAAGATGCGATATTTAAGAAGATACGGACTCAGTGTTCATGAAGCTGCAGCTCTCTGTATTGCAAGGCGAGGACAGGGATTCAAAGAATCGATCCCATCCTATTTAAAACTTTACCTGAAGGACGAAAAGGTCCGTGCCCTGATCTCGCAGCAATGGGGATCCTTAACGAAACTCATTAACAAAGTCACCACACAGGACCTCCTGACATATCAGGATCCTGTTTTACATAGAAACTAGTAAACAGATTATAAATTCATATATGGAGCCATCCTGTACCGGGCGTGAGCCGGAGTCCCTCAGAGAAAACTTCGTCCTATCCCGGATGCATTGCAGGATGACTGGAACACAGGGACTGTCTGTGACCGGATCTTAGGATCACCTTTCTGATGGTAAATGACCTCTTTTTTCTTAAAAGAGACAGGCGTTCTCAGATCGGTTCAGGGATGCAGCGACTTGTGCTCCGATAGAAGATAAAACTCTATCAAAAAGGATCGCGCGAAGTGAGGAGAACGAAGTGTCGATCGCCATGCCACCATTGGAAGCCACTTGTCATTCTTTGAATGGCTGGTGGAGCCTCACTACGGCTCCTGAAATTGAAATGCTAATTATCCATAATGAAGGAAAATACAAGCAATTTAAGAACTCTAATAAAAAACCAAGTGACTTTTGCAAAATAGATTTGAAAATGGCAAATGTAAAAGATTACGATTTTGTAAAAGAATATTTCCGGGATCCGGCGGTTTTAATTAGAGCTATTACCAAATATAAAGAAAATGTTAAGACTCGGAATGATGAAAAAATGCTATGGAATTTATTAAGACATTGAATAATTGTGCAGAATAAAAAAACGAAAAGGGCAGATTCTTAATTGAGCCTGTTCTTTTTTTTTTGTGTGAAAGATCTTATATATGAAAAAAATAATTGGTTTAAAAATCTCATATTTATAATGAAGAAAATATTGTGTTATTTTAAGAAGTAGAATATAATAAAATAAAAGAGGCTTGCCTTCTCAAATTATATAGAGAAAGAAAAATTACCAAAATAGGATATAAAGATAAAATGACAAATGAACATATGCAAAAATGTTTCCCTGCTTATATACCGGAAGAAGAAATTAGAAAAGCAGGAGCTAAAGAAAATGAATATAATGTTTATAGAATTTGTAAATGGGGAGAATTAAATCAGCATGCATTTATATCTACATATGAAGAAGTACTAGAACGGGATGGAAATGTCAATGATTTGGATTTAAATGATATCAGCTCGTTCAGTACATCTTGTTTTGAAAAAGAAAAAGATGCAAAAAGGATGATGAAATTTTTTACAAAAAAAAATCCACAAGCTATATTGGCATATGGGAATATAAAAAAAGAAACGGGATTATCACAAAAAACAAGTGAGAGAAAGCCAAAACAAAAATCACATGTCGATTGGTGGATATATAAAGATAGTATTATATATAGTGATTTTAAAAAGGTAACACTCGAAAGGAGCGAAGAAAATGGAGAATAAAATGTTCTATCAGGACGGAAAAAAAAGATTCCTATATGATTATATTTTCTTTGAGACAACAAATCCTATCTTTTTTTCTTGTGTAGATGAAAAAAAAGATATATATATTGCCACATTGTGTGATGATAGAAAAGAATTGCGTTGGATTCTTGCAAAGACATCAGAATCACAATTAATGGATATTATGAAAAATAAAGTAACAATGTATGATGTGTATTTGAATTCAGATATATATTATGTTATTACTAGAAAATGTAATGTTACAAAGTGTCAATTATGTGATGATAAATCAATCGATAAACTTGATTTTCCTACAAAGGGAGAATATTTTGAAGCAGATGATGAAGAATTGGCAGATTATATGGCGCATATTAATAAAAAAAATAATAATAATATATATAATGAATCCTTTCATAAAAAAAAGAAATTTATCTTACAGAAGGGATCAATTAAAACATCGCACACAAATCAAGATGATAACAAAGATATGGAAATAGCAACAATTGATATAGAATATAATGCTTTCAATGCTGCATAAGGAATAAAAAAATGAATAATAAAAATATAGAAAGTGTTTTAAAACTAAATAATTTGGTATTTGATAAGATCAATTTTGAGAGACATGGTTTTAAAAGTGACAATGAATTTCGATTCGAAATTTCTTCTGAAATTTTTGAAAAAGACGGGCATTACAGAGTAACTTTAAAATTAGAAGGAGAAAAGAATGATGAGTATACAGTTAGTATTAGTTTATCCGGTTTTTTTACCTTTGATTCTCAATATCAGCTTTCAGAAGAAGATGTCGAAACATTAATTACTAAAAATGGAATTGCTATATTGATGCCATATTTAAGAAACCAATTATCAAACTTGACTGCTCAACCGAATACAGATGCTGTAGTTTTACCAATTTTTAATATCAACAATATGTTAAAGAAATAGAATATTGAATTGTATAATCATCTAAAATCTGTTAAAATACTCCATAAGGGAGTAAAACCAATCTCATATAATAACAACCACGGGCTTCCTGTTTTGGAAGTCCATTTTTTTATATGTGAAAAATAAAAAAATAAAAATCTCTCATATTTATTATGTAAAGATTAAAAAAGACTCAATAACCTGATGCAAAAAACAGGTTTGAACGTACGGAGGGAGAAAGAGTATGCGTAAATTAAGAAAAGTTGTACCATTTGGACTGACGGTTATGATGTCGTTACAGGGGATCTATCCTGCAGTTCCAGTGATGGCAGATACCGTAAAAGTAGCAGCTGCAAAGAAAAGTACATCATCAGCTACTGTATTAAGCAAAAAAGAACGTGCAAAGATCATGCAGCAGATCAATGCGATGAGTCCAGAAGAAGGATTAAAACTGGCAAAGAAAAAAGGGATCATCAAAGAGGATACGAATGCAAAAGAAAGTAATCTGAAAAAAGCAACGGTCAACAAAGACGCCAAAGAGGGAGAGGTTGGATATCAGTTTACTCAGGATCAGTATGTGGATGAAACACATCGTATCCGATATGAATATACAGTAACGGCTGAAGGAGAGGTGTCAGCTCAGTATGTAAAAGGAATTGTATATGACGACGGTAATCCTAAAAAAGAAAATAACAAAGAAGTTACGTATGATATTACAGACGAATTAACATATCCTTCACAGGTTACATTAAATAACACAACTTACAAAGTAACAGATGCTGCAACATTAAATGTAAAAGCGAAACATCTGATCATTCCAGAGGGTGTTGAAACATGTTGGGATTCTTCTACAGACCAATATGTAGAAAAAATGACAATTCCTTCTACATTAAAGAAATTTGATCGAAGTTTTTATGGGCATTCCTCATATGATGATGATAAATATGAATTGGAATTAAAAGGGAAATATGTTTTTAAAGGCTATGAATTATCAAATCCTGAAAAGGCAAAGTATATTTCGGTTAGAGATGGTATTGTCTATAATAAAGAAGAAACAGAAATGGTTTCAGCTGCACCATGCGCATTAGAAAAAGACGTTTTAACATTGCCAGATACATTAAAAGAAATTCCAGCAGGATCTTTTAAAGCATGCAAGGGTATTAAAAAGCTTGTCTTTGGTAAAAACATCACATCCATCGGGAACGGAGCTTTTGCTTATTCCAATATTGAAAACGTGCAGATGAACGATAACGTGACTTCTTTAGATGAATATGCGTTTTATTACTGTACAAAGTTAGCAAATGTAGACTTATCCAAGAGTCTGACAAAGATTGATGGATATGAGACATTTAAGTACACAGATGCTTTAAAACATATCGATCTGAAGAATGTAACAGAATTAACTGGATGGTACACGTTTCAGCAGTCTGGATTAGAGGATGTGGATTTAAGTAATGTTAGTAATATGAGCGGTATTCAGGTGTTTGGATCATGTCATAACCTAAAGACAATCTATATTGGAAAAAACACAGATTTTTCAGGTAAAGTTAGTATTGGATCTAATAATTTTGCAGGGTGTGAAAGATTAGAAAAATATGTTCAAAGAGAAAACAATATCCATAATTTATATGTCGAAGATGGTAAATTATATTCTTCTAAGATTAAAGGATATGTTGGGGCTCAAAATGGAGAAAGAGAAGAAAAAACATTGACAGGCAAAATTTTATTGGGATATCCAGTACAAATGCAGAAAGTCGATGCACAAAAAAATAATGGAGTTCTGAAAATTTCTAATGATGTAACGGCTATTGGATATGCTGGATTAACAGCTTATGCACAATACATTGATTCAGAAGGACATTCCACAGCAATTGAAGAATTATATCATAAACTTATTTTACCAGCTAGTATTGAATCCTTTAATCTTGTATATTCAATGCCAAAACAAGATTTTGAAGTTGATATTTATGGAAACAAACTTCCTGCATTTTTATATCAGTGCTTTTATTCAGTTGGTGATAGTGATGCGGGAAAGGAAGATGCAGTATTAGGAACCAAAACAATTAAATTCAAGACTGCTGCCTTAAAGGATGAGTTTGAGCAGTATTGGAAAGAGTACGTGATGTATATTTATAAAGGAGAAAAACAGGTTTATACTGTTCTCCCAGAAAAGAAAACAACATCCCTTACTCTCAATAAAACATCCGATAAGATCTTATGTGATGGAGCTTCTCATGAAATTCATCTGATCGCAAAATTATCCGAAGATGATTGTACCGATGTGGTAACTTTTAAGAGTTCAAATGAAGATCTTGCAACTGTGGATGGCAATGGTGTGGTCACTACAAAAGCAAATGCACATGGATCTGCAACTATTACTGCAACCGCAGGAGATCATACAGCAACTTATAAATTAACACAGGCAGGATCAGGAATCAATGTAACAGCAGATCAGAAAACAATCGTTTATAAAGAATGGTGGGAAACAGAGAATCTTTTAGACAACATTAAAAAAAGCATTAATGTAACCTGTGCAGATTGTCATAACAATTTAGGGAGAGATAAAGATTATGAAGTCATTGTTTCTGATTACAAAAAAACTGGAAAAGTAGATGTGACAATTAAGGGGATTGGTGCTTTTGAGGGAATGACAGCTAAGACTTCTGTAAATGTGGAATATCATAAGCATGGAGAAGAGGGATACGATATCCGTAATTTATATTCTGGTTATAACTGGACTGGAAAAGAAGTAAAACCGGATGTTCTGATCCGTTGTGCTGATTGCAACAAGGAATTAAAAGAAGGAACAGATTATAAACTGGAATATAAAAACAATGTAAATGTCGGTACTGCAACAGTCAAAGTTGTTGGTATGGGTGCTTATAAAGGTGTTGACCAGACCGCTAATTTTGAGATCGAAGAAGATTGTGGATGGAATGGTATCAAGTATTATAATGACACGTATCAGAATGGTGATCATATCGGAAGTCTTGAATGGAGTGAATGGAGATATAATAAAAAAACTCCATATATCTCTATTGCATGTAATCATTGCGGAAAAGAATTGGAAAATGGAAAAGATTATACGATCACATTCTCTAATACAGATCATCCAGGAGAAGGTACAGCAAAAGTTGTGGGATTAAATGAATATGCAGGACATGAGCTTAGTTTTACCTATACATTAAAACCAAAAGATCTAAAGGCAGAATCTTATTATAATGGAGATGATCTTGGAACTTACAAATGGACAGGAAAAGAAGTAAAACCAGATATTGGAAAGATCTATGTTCAGGATATTTATGGATCTGTAGTTGATACAGAAGCTATCGAAGGAAAAGATTATCAGTTAGAATATTCCAATAACATTGAAGAGGGTACTGCAACGGTCAAGGTTGTTGGAATCGGAGATGCAAAAGGAACTGTTTTAACTTATACATACCACATTGAAAAACAGCATGGTTGGAATGGATTCAGCGTGACAGGACACAAGGATGGAGATGATCTTGGAGCATATGAGTGGACAGGAAATGATGTAGAGCCAGAATTAAATCTGACATGTAATCACTGTGGAAATGAATTATATCAAGGAAGTGATTATGAATTAGAATACACAGGAGACCGTACAGAACCTGGAAAAGTCACTGTAAAAGTCATTGGAACGCGTGATTATGAAGGATGGACACAGAGCTTTACTTATACGATCAAGAATAAGACATTCTCATTTGAAGATCATAAAGACGGAGAAGATCTTGGAGCTGTAGAATATACAGGAAGTGAAGTAAGATATCCGATCAGCAATGTGACAGACAAGACAGGAAAAGTATTATCTGAAGGAACGGATTACAAACTGGTTTATTCAGACAATACAAAACCTGGTGTTGCAAACGTACAGATCATTGGATTAAATGATTATGATGGATGTACTTTAAGCTTTACTTACACGATCGTGGATCATGATGGAGAAAGCGGATTCCACAACAACCTTTACACAGATGGAGCTGATATGGGATCCTATGCTTACACTGGAGAAGAAGTGAAACCATCGATTGGACTGATGTACAGTAACTACAACCAGACATTCTTAATTGAGGGTGTGGATTACAAAGTAGAATACAGCAACAATATCAATCCGGGTGTTGCAACAGCAAAAGTCATCGGAATCGGACGTTATACAGGACATGAGATGAGCTTTACTTATACGATCAAGAACAAGAGCTTTGCTGCAAAAGATCACAAAGACGGAGAGAATCTTGGAACTCTGAAATGGACAGGAAAAGCACAGACCATAAAACTTGGAGATATGATCGATCCGATCGATGGACATGTCTTAAAAGAGGAAACAGATTACAAGATCGTTTATTCTGATAACGTTGATGCAGGAACTGCAAAAGCTGAAGTGATCGGATTAGGATATTATGAGGGAAGCAGTTTAACATTCTACTACACGATCGAAAAGCAGCATGGATGGAATGGATTTTACTCTAAAGGACACAAGGATGGAGAAAGTCTTGGAACATTTAAATGGACTGGAAATACGGTCCTGATCGATCCTGATATGAGATGCAGCCACTGTGACAAAGAATTACAGGAAAATGTAGATTACAAGGTAGAATACAGCAATAACATCGATCCGGGTGTTGCAAGTATGAAGATCATCGGTATGGGAGATTACAAAGGGTATGAATTAAACTTTACGTTTGTGATCGAAAAGAAAGCTCCTACGACAACCGAAGATCAGAAACCTACAACAACGACTACGGAGACAAAACCAACCACTGGCACAACAGAAAGCAGTTCTGCAACTTCTGAGACAAAGCCAACGACTGGAACAACTGCAGCTACTACAACAACAACAGAAAGCAAACCTACAACGGAAGATAAGACAACTGCTACAACAGAGTCAAAACCAACCACATCTTCCACAACACCAAGCACAGAAGATTCTTCTACAGCAGGAACAACTGCAGCAAAAAAAGAAACTGCAACAACTGCAGCTCCTGTGATCAGGATCTCTGTAAAGAAAGCTGCGATCCAGAAGATCAAAGCATTAAAGAAAGCGTTTACGATCAATATCTTAAAGAATAAGGATCAGGTCACAGGATACCAGATCAACTATTCTTACAAGAAGAACTTTAAAGGGCAGAAAGTAAAGACTCTCAAGAAGTTCAAATACAAAAAGATCAAAGTAAAACGCAAAAAATACACGATCACTTCTTACAAAGTAAAAGGACTCAAGAGAAAGAAGACGATTTATGTCAGAGTCAGAGCTTACAAACAGGTTGGAAAAACTAAGGTTTATGGCAAGTGGAGTAGTGTGAAGAAAATAAAAATTAAATAAGATGGGAAAGGAGTGGCTTTCTTTGGAAGGCTGCTTCTTTTTTTATATGTGAAAAATATTTTTTGTGAAAAAACTCATATTTGTAATAGATTGTGAGGTGGAGATGTTGAAGGAAATTAAAAAAATTGATAAAATGAGTCATAACAAGAAGATCAAAATTGATATGAAAAAAGAAGAAAGGACTAAATTAATGTCATTTTTTACAAGTAATTTATCAGGTCGAGTTAGAAATTTTGAATTACCGGCAACAAAAGCGTTGATGCCTCTATACGAATCAATTGTCAATTCTATCTATGCCATTGATGAACGACAACAAAAAGAAAATACTCTAAATGGTCGTATTATGGTTCATATTGTACGTGAACCACAACAGTACATTCAGACAGATGGGATTGATGGCAGCATTAATGATATTACGGGGTTTATTATAATTGATAATGGAATCGGTTTTAATGATGCTAATATGAAATCTTTTTTACAATTAGATTCTACATATAGAATTGAAAAAGGTGGAAAGGGCGTTGGTAGGTTTACATGGCTAAAGGCTTTCCGAAAAGCTAAAATTGAAAGCTGCTTTGAAAATGGTAATCAATGGGTAAAAAGAAGTTTTGATTTTATGTTGGGTCAAGATGAAATTAATGATTCATTAATAAAAATTGATGAATTAAAAGATAATAAAACAGTTGTAATATTAGAAGACTGTTTATCACCATATAAAGATAAACTTCCAAAAGGAGGCGATAATGTTGCCACGAAAATCATGCAGCATTGTTTTATCTATTTAATGTCACCAACATGTCCAGAAATTATAGTAGTAGATGATATCAACCAGCAGACTTATAATATAAATCAAATGTTTAGAAATTCTATACAAGAAGAATCAAACCTAATAGAATTTGAAATTAAAAATGAAAAATTTTTCTTACGACATGCAAAAATTATGGATTCATCATTTGATGCAAGTAAATTATACCTTTATGCGAATGATCGGATGGTCCAGGAAATAAATATAGAAAAATATATTGTTGATCTTGATAAAAACCTTTTTCTTGAGAATGGGTATTATTATGCTGGGGTTTTGTCAGGAGAGTTTTTAGATAAAAACGTTGGAACAAACCGAACTTCTTTCATGATTCCTAATATAGCAGAAAATGATTTGGAAATAGGAATGAATGATATTATCTTAAAAACATCCGAAGAAATCAAAGTATATTTATCAGAATATTTGAAAGAAGTAAAGAAAAAGAAAAAAGAAAGAATTGCTAAGTATATAAAAACAACAGCTCCTCAGTATAGACATTTATTAAATTACATGGAAGAAGATATTGAATCTATAAAACCGTCTCTTTCTGAGATAAAATTAGATGATGAACTACATAAGATTAAACGAAAATTTGAAAAACAATTAAAAGAAGAAAATGAAAAAATATTAAAAACATTAGAAGTCGGTGCTGTTAATTTGGATTCATATCAAGAAAAATTTGCCAATCAATTTGCTAAGATCAGTGAAGCAAACAAATCATCTTTAGCTGAATATGTAGCACACAGAAAAGTTGTTTTGGAATTGTTAAAAAAAGGAATTCGGTCCAATGATTTTGGAAAATATAGCAAAGAAGCATTTATTCATAATCTTATTTATCCAATGCGGAGAACTTCTGAAGAAATTGAATATCAGGCTCATAATTTGTGGTTAATTGATGAAAAATTAGCATATTGTGATTATATATCTTCAGACGTTCCATTTAATAATGATTCAAAGGAGGGGAGACCAGATGTACTACTTCTAGATAGTCCAGTTGCAGTATCAGACGAAGAAAATACTGGAAGAGAATATGGAACCATCATAATATTTGAATTAAAGCGACCGATGCGAGATGATTATACATCAAGTGATAATCCTATTGATCAGATGATGGATTATGCAGAAAAACTTAAAGAAAATACTGTTAAAGACAAATATGGAAGGACAATAAAAACAAGTGATAATACACAATTATATTTATATGCTGTATGTGACATAACAAATACTTTAATAAGGATAGCAAGAAAATATAATTTTTGTGAAACACCGGATAAATTAGGGATGTATTATTATAACAATGTTATAAATGCATACATTGAAATTTTGTCATATGATAAGATCATTGATGACACAACGAAAAGAAATGAAATTTTGTTCGATAAATTAGGAATATGAATTAAAAATTCAAGACGAAAAGGACAGATTCTTAATTGAGTCTGTTCTTTTTTTTTATATGTGAAAAATATTTTTTGTGAAAAAACTCATATTTAGAATGAAAGGGAAAAAATGAAAGGAGAAAATATGCTTTATATTTTGTATCATTATTATGAATACGAACCTGGAAATCCAGACACTGTACTCATATTAGAAAGTAATAAGACAAAGAAAGAAATTGTAGAAATCTATAGCTCGTTACAATTTCTTTTGGAAACACTTATGGGAAATGACTGTCCATCATTGGATATGAAATGCCTGCAATCTATTTTAATAGATTACTACGGAATGATCAATAAAAAAGATATGATCAAGCCTTCTTCCTATGAGGATGTTGAATTATTTGAAAATTGTTTGCCAGAAGAACAAGTAGTAGAACAAAAGGACGGAACTTTTCGGAATGTATGTATCATTGAACTATTTGGAGCAAGAGAACACTGTTGCGGAGATCATTATCGAGAGATTATGAATCGGTGGTTGCCATATGGAAAACAATTAGAACAATTAAAGCATCGTATTTGTGTACAGGGAACAAATACGTTGAAAGGAATATATCCTAATGTAAAAATAAATGAGGACAAGAAAGAAAAAATTAATCTCATTGAATCTAAGTTTTCAAATTATGAGATAAAATCTTATCAATCTATACCAAGAAATTACGTTGATGAAAACATTATCCGAACTGTGCAGGATCAAATAGAGCAGTTTTCAAAATATTTAGATGAGATCAAGTTGTGTATCATGAAAAATGAAGAAAATCAAGGCTTTCCATTTGGTGATTCTTCTATGGTTGATGAAATGATAAGTTTTAAAGAAGTCGATAAACAGGTAAAAGCGTTAAAGAATGGATTATTCAAACTGCAGGAAGATTATTTTCATCACGAATCTTTTAAGAAAATGAACAATATAAAAAGAGATACAGAGATAGATTTAGAAACAGAACAATTGATCTTAATGTACCCGAAATACAAGCTAAGAGAAATGCTACAACAAGAAGATCATAAAAAAAATATTTATAACGTATATACAAAAGAGCAGATACAAAAAGCTTTAGAAAATTATGACAAAGAAGAATTTAGGAAGAAACGTCAGAAATTAAAATCAAATAAAGGAAGTGAAAATTTTCTTTCCGTTGCTCTAAATACAGAAATAGAATGTTATGGTACAAAGGAAAATTATAATAATATCAGGGAACGCATCAGAAAGGGATTAGAATATTATGGAATTGATGTAAGGGGAAAAATAAAAATCGATGAAAAAGGACGAGATTAATCTCGTTCCTTTTCAATATAAATTTGAGAAGTTTTGTTAATTATGCATGAGGCAAAACATTTGGAATCATTTTTTACATTTATCCAGTTCCCTGCGATAATGATTGGCTCAATATGCTTTGCATCTTTAAACTTTTTATAATAATCGAAGAACATTTTTTTATCGGTAAAGATTAGCTTTGCCCAACTGTTTTTCCCAATATTGTTACATGGATAATTCATATACATCTCATATTTGTTTTTGTTTATGTCATATTCAATATGGAAAAAAGAAGTTTCAACTAACTTATAGCCTGTGATATTCAAAAAATAACGATCAAAATTTTCATCATCAGCTAAAATATCATCAATCAAAACATAGTTATAATGATCTGTCTTTTTTCTTGTCATACACATTTGATATAGAGTTCCTAACGAACGGACGAAAAGATGCTTGTTTCCACCAACAATAGCGAACAAGATATTATAGCGAAAAGTGAGGAACAGGTATATTGTGTATCTGTTCTTTTTTTGTCGCAAAACGAGTTTAATTTCTGTAGTGTCATATTTTTTCTCTGAAAATTCATATTTGAATTGAGAAAGAAAATAAGCAGACACACCAGATATCTTTCCCCAAATATCTCATATTTATATTGTAATACTATTTTTCAGAAAGGAGGCCGCAGAAAATGCGATTACGAAAAATTGGAGGAAAGGTGATTGCTTGTGCCTGTTTAAGTTTGAGTGTTTTGATGTGTGTCCCTATGAGTGCTGCACATGCTGCAATTCCAGTCGATACAAATTATGCACAGTGGGATTATAAACCTTTTATATATCCAGCTAAAAATTCAGATGGATCAGAACAGACAAAAAAACCGGATTTTGATGGAAAAATCAAAGAAGACAAAAAAAATGAAAACCAATACTTTGAATTTGAATATTCTGATAAGGTGTCAAACAATGCATTAAAAGAATATGTCGAAAATGATAAGGTCACAATTTCTGATCTTCTCGGATTGGTTAAAGCATGGGATCGCGAAGAAAATGAATTAACAAGCAGCATCAGAGTTGCAAAGATCGAATATCCTGCAAGCAAAAAGGATAATTATAAACCAGCAACTGTTTTAAATCCATCCAAAACATCAAAACTTGATACTTATTTTAATCATCTGAATAAAGATGAATATGTTGATATTAAGATCACATATGAAGTGTCAGATACTGGCGGAAATACAGTGCAACAAACAGGATATGTGCGTGTCAAATACAATAATCCACCTGTCTTAAAATCTGATTATCTTGCCTATACAGTGGAAGAATTAGCTGAAAGAGGAGATGAGATCTTAAATGAGATCAAAACAAATGCTTTTGCAAGTGATATTGAAGATGATGCAAATAAGATCAAATTAACACCAAAACTGGTAAATCCGAATCCTTTGACTTTAAATGATATTAAAGATCAGGGAAGTCACATTATCACATTTACAGTTACAGATAGCGGTGGAAAAACAGCGACTTCTAAACCAGAAGTTTATATCACAACAGGGGATCCTTACAACTTAGCAAATAAAAAAACAACAAGATTTATTAGTTACAAATACATGTATACTTTGAAAAAAGACAGTATTTGGAGAAAAGCTGATCGCTGGAGTTATCTTGAAAAGGTTTTAAAGAACAACGAAAGTGATCATCCTACAGTTAAATACACCTATGAATTTACTGTTGGAGATTACAAGGATTGAGATTCTTGGCAAAATGTGGTAAGATAGAGTTGCAAGTTTTGGTTTTGTCTTTCAAAGACTAAACATAAGAGGAGAACAGATACAGTGTCTGTTCTTCTTTTTTTGTACAAATTTATCAAAATTAATGCAAGACTTTTGGTGCAAACGAGGCGAAGACATGAATTATGATGTTTTAGCTGAACGAGTTAGTTTCTTTAAGGAGAAAAAGAAAGGAGTTAATCAAATGTGTGAAATCTTGGATGAAGTCAAAGAAGAAGGTAAGAACGAAGGAAAAATTGAACTTCTAGTAGATCTTGTAAAGACCGGGGTTCTATCAATTTCAGAAGCAGCAAAAAAAATTAAAATGTCAGAAGAAGAGTTCAAAAAATATCTCTAATCTGAACACAACAATTCAATACTCCAAAAATCAAAGCAGGGGAGATCTTTCTTCTCTGTTTTTTATATGTGAAAAATATTTTGGATAAAAAAAACTCATATTTAAAATAAAAGGAGATCATATGGAAAAAGTAAAAAGAGATTTTTGTATCAATTGTAGAAAGGAAACAGATATTGTATGGGGAAAAGCGGAAAGAACAACGAATATCAAAGGAAAACCATTTGATTATCTGGAAACAGTTGCAATTTGTAAAGAATGTGGACAGGAAATAAATCCTCATGGACTGATCGATCTAAATATTAAAGAATTAGAAGAACAATATCAAAAAAACTTATGGAAATAAATGGTTCAAAGCAGGGCAGAAAATTGTCCTGTTTTTTATATGTGAAAATATTTTAAAACAAAATAATATCATATTTATAATAAAAATGCTTCATTGTGCATAATAAAAATATGACATGTAATTGAAATTTTTTTTGAAATTTTGTATAATAAAGGAGTGATTAGTTCGTGAATTGCGAAATTAAAACTAGGGGGATGCTGAAAATGATAGTTATGGATGTAAGGATAGACAATTTTTATGCATTTAAAAATTTTCATATGAATATGTCATATCCTAAAAAAATTGTAAATTCGTATATAGAAGATGAATATTTATCAGAAAGACCAAATTTTAGATATAAAAAGGTCAATATTTTAATGGGTGCAAATGCAACTGGAAAAACTTCGTTTGGTCAGATGCTAATGTCTGTTTTTAATTTTATGGAAAGAAAAGAAATTTCTCTCTTATTAAAAAATATTTGTGATACAAGTAAAGAAGCATTCTTTTCAATGGATTTTGTGTTGAATGAGCTCATTTTATATTCTATACAAATTGTAATACTGCCGTCTTTTGAAACTAGATACACAGATAAAGACATCATGTTGAAAGTTGAACAAGTAAATATAAATAAAAATGATAGTTATGAAAGCTGTAAACAACGTCTGAATACAAAAATGGAAAAAGCAGAATACAAAGCAGATTATGTCAATGAATTGGAAAAACTAAGCAATTTATACTGGCTGTTTGTCTACCCGGAAAGAAAAGACAAATTTAAATTCCCTAAGGGAGACTTTAAAACAGTTTATCTTAAAGTGCTAGAAAAAACATTAAAGGCATTAGATCCATCCATAATTAGAGTTGAGGAAATGGACACTGTTGAAGACTCTTATATAATACGGATGCGATCAAAAAGTGTAATTGTACAAGAAGGGTCTATTGTAAATGAAAGTATTTTATCAAGCGGAACAAAATCCGGAATAGAAATTGCGAATATTGTTGCATCTATCTTAACAAATAGAAACCAATTTTATTATTGTGATGAGAAATTTTCTTTTGTCCATAGTGAAATAGAAAAGGCGTTTTTAGCGATTATGATAGATAGTCTTGGACCAAATGAACAGCTATTCTTTACAACGCATAATATGGATATTTTAGATTTGAACTTACCAAAACATTCTTTTACATTTATGAAAAAAGATATATATGATGATGATCATCCAATCAAGTGTATTTGTGCAAATGAAATATTAAAAAGGAATACTGACTCTTTGCGATCTGCGGTCGAAAACGATTTATTTTGCACAGCACCGAGTGTAGATTCTGTATATGATATCGTATCATAAAGAAAAGAGGATAAAAAAAATGGCGACAAAGCACTATTTATATTATGTTGAAGGAGAAGATGATAAGAAGGTTGTTGATACTTTAAAGAAAGATATGAAATTAATCATACCTGGAATAGCTCGTGTATTCAATGTTGTTGAAAATGTACTAACCAATTCTCGACTTATCACGATAAAAGAAAATACAACGGTGATTTTAGTCTTCGATACAGATACTGGGAAAGTAGATAAGGTAAAAAAGAATATCGAAATCTTAAAAAATTCTAGTAATGTTAAAGAAATAATATGTATTACGCAAGTGAAAAATTTGGAAGAAGAGTTGGTTCGAAGTTGTAATATTAAGAGTGCACAAGAATTAACGAGTAGTAAATCTTTAAAAAATTATAAAAGAGATATTA
>SKEE01001272.1_pt1 | contig 21742 bp, 28 predicted proteins | sample 4826661 | NCBI WGS metagenome assembly SKEE01 (sample SAMN11008817, study PRJNA524170) | human gut metagenome | biome: Human fecal sample; material: Feces; isolation source: fecal sample from pouch patient p20 | host: Homo sapiens | place: Israel: Tel-Aviv | collected 2016-11-14
GGCCAAAGAAGTATATGAACTACTTGGTATAAACAATAACCGTCTAAAATATTTTAAGAAGAAGGGGATTTTTGTGTCTGAGACAAAGAAGGCGGGGTATACAGCTAATGATATTGCTCGACTAAAACAATTAGTAGTACTCGCCAAGGCTGGGCTAACATGCGATGATATTAAGAATATAGATTTAGGAAAAGTATCATTTACAGATGCACTTGAGCAAAGAAGAAAAAATATGGAAGACAAATTGCAACAAATACAAGGTGCCTTAAGTTTATCAGCTGAACTGCTCGATGCTGGTATTAAGTATGATTCCATGCCTTCTGATTATTACTTGGAAGAAATAACAAGACGTGAAAGTGAAGGTGAAGAATTTATGGATTTTGAGGATTGGCAGTTTGAGTTAGAAATGATGGAGGATATCAAGTGCCCTAACTGTGATGCAGAAGACACTGTTGATTTGGAAGACTATGTTTGTTCAGAAAGTAGCGAAGAAAGAGAAAATGGTATGGGACCAGATTTTATAAGATATTTTGATAGCGAGCAAAATTACAAGTGTCCAGAATGCGGTAAGGTTATTCGTATCGCTGGTTGGAAGAGAGAATATCCAATGGGAGCTTTCGATTCTGAGGAGGTAAATATTTCTTTGGTGGATGAAGATGAATGAGTAGAACTTAAGGTTCAGAATCCTGATGATAAGCCAATATATTATTTATAAATGATGAGAGAAGATGATAAAATGAAAGATTATATGGCATTAAGGGGCGATTGGGATAATGTCGGAAAATCAATCCGAAAAGAAACAAGAAATTTCAAAAGAACCAGTTTCAGACATTGAAATTGAAAATGAAAAGCAAGCGGAGCAAGTAAAACAGGTAGTGGTTGAGGCGATAAGAAGCGAATTCAGTGGGCCAATGCCACCCCCGAGTATACTTTCGGGGTATGAAAAAATTCTGCCAGGTGCCGCTGATAGAATTTTGTCAATGGCAGAAAAGCAATCTGCACATCGACAAAAGATGGAAGAAAAAATGATTAAAACAGAATCAAGAGATAGCCTTTTGGGGGGTATTGTTTGCATTTTTTCTAGGATTTGGTTGCATAGTTGCGGCTGTGGTTATGGTAATTGCAGTTCCCGAAAATGCAGGTGCTATTTCAGGCGCTGCTTTAGGCGTTACTGGAATTGGTGCAATTATAACAACATTTATAAAAAGTACTAGAAGAGGCTATAAAGGCCAGCAAGATTCAGGAAAAGAAAGAAAAGAATAAAGTAAAAGAAGAGGCGTCCATTAGGGCGTCTTTTCTAATACCCAAATATGGATACATAGCTCAGTGGTAGAGCACTTCACTCGTAGTGAATATGTCACAGGTTCGATTCCTGTTGTATCCAGAGATAGAAAAGAAAATTGATAGATTGGAAGGTGGTGAAGTGGCCAATGAAAAGAACTTAAAACCAGTGCGAACCAAGAGCGAAGCAAGAGAACGTGGAAGAAATGGCGGTAAAGCAAGTGGAGAAGCAAGGCGTAGGAAAGCAGACTTCCGGAAGACGCTAAACATGCTGCTTACCGCTGAAATAGATAGTCCTGAATGGAAGCCGGTACTGGAGGCACTTGGAGTTGAGTGTACTTTGGAGTCGACTTTAAATATGGCAATGATTAAAGAGGGACTTGCCGGAAATGTGAAGGCATATGAAGCAATCGCGAAGTATGCAGGGCAGAGCACTCGGACCGATACGGATTTGGAAGAGCAGATGGCTAAAATCAATTTGATGCAGGCTCAAAAAGAGAAAGTACAGAAGCAAGAAGAACTTGTGGAAGAAACTGAATCCGGCATGAAAGATCCACATGAAGTTGTGATTCCGGAGTTTTGGGACATACTAGATGATACAGAACATGAGCATCAGATCATTACATCTGGTCGTGCCGGAACGAAGTCAAGTTTTTCCGGGATTTTGGGAATCAGTACGATTGTTGGAGATGAGCCGGCAGCAGTTGTCGTTCTCCGTAAGCGACATAATAAGTTGCGTAAGACGGTGTACAAAGAAATGATTCGTGCTATCGGACGTCTTGGTATGAGTAAAGATGATTTTGATATTGGAGTCTCTCCGATGGAAATTCGATACAAAAAGAATGGGAATGTAATCTATTTCTCCGGATCTGATAGCATCGATGATACGAAAGGTATTATTGACGAGGACAAGCCGATACGTCTTGTAATTTTAGATGAGCTAACGGAATTCTTTGATGTCGGAGAAGGTGAGGATGAATTAACCAATATCGAGGCTACTTTTGTTCGTGGAAATGATGAAGGATTCCGTATGGTTTACTTGTACAATCCTCCGAAGAATCCAAATGCACCGATTAATGTTTGGTGTCTAAAAATGGAAATGAGATCTGATGCGGTCCATAAGCATGTAGACTATCGAGATGTTCCAATAAGCTGGATTGGAAAGAAATTACTGGAATCAGCAGAACTTCTAAAAGAAACAGATTACAGGTTATATCGCTGGGTATGGCTTGGAGAATGTGTTGGTGTTGATGATTTGATTTATTACATGTTCAACGACAACCATCGTAAAGAACCGGAAGCTAGGTATTACAAAATCATCGGAATTGGAGTGGACTATGGACAGCAGAACGCTACAACATATCAAGCTGCAGGAGTGAATATCAGCAAGCGGCGAATAGAAGGGCTTGGGGAATTCTTTCATTCAGGAAGAGATTCCGGAAAGCAGAAAAGCCCGTCTGACTATGCGAAAGAGATGATTTCTTTTACAGATGCATTGCATGAAGAGTATTCGTGCGGTGCTTTTTATATTTACATAGACCCATCGGCGAAAGGATTAGCAGAGGAAATTAAGCGTATAGCGATGCAAAGTAGAAAATACAACATCATAATCAAAGATGCAGAAAATGATGTGAGCATCGGAATACAGAGAGTGCAGAAGTGCCTTACTTATCAGATCATGACGATATCGGAGCGACAAGAAAACTTGATTCGAGAGATGGGAACATATGAGTATGATCCAAAATCTGTAGAATCAGGAAAAGAAAAACCGATGAAAATAGATGATCATTGTTGCGATGCCTGGAGATACTTGGTGATGGGACTGTGGACAAAAATTAAATACTTCCTTCCTGAAGGAGAAAGAGGTGAGAACGATTAATATATTTACATACTTTAAAAAACTAGGAATTGATACGGTAGATTCTTCGTTTTATTCGCAGATTAAGAAATGGGAAAACTGGTATAATGGAGACGTGCAGAAAATCCATCGCTATTATGTATACAATGGGAAAAATCAGATTCGCTGCAGAAGATTGAGTTTATGTATGGCGAAAAAGCTGTGCGAAGATATGGCAGACTTGTTGCTGAATGAACGTGTGAAGATTACGGTTGGAAATTCAGATGCAACGAATGACTTTGTACAGAAAGTACTTGAAAAAAATAAGTTCCTCGTGAAGGGAAACGATTATCAGGAACGAAAAGCATGTACAGGCACAGTTGCATATATTGCGCAGATCAAAGACGCACAAACCGATGAAGAGGGAAATGTATCCGGCGGAAACATATGTATTAATTACCTGCAAGCAAAAAATATCTTCCCGATTTCTTGGGAGAATGGAGAAATTGCAGAGGTGGCATTTCTTTTTCCGAAAACGGTAGAAAGAAAAAAATATGCATTGATACAAATACATAGACTTGGAGAAAAAGGCGGTGCGCAGCAGTACTTTATAGAAAATCATGTAGTGCAGTGTACAAGTGGAGCCGGTACAGAGATACCGCACGAAAAATGGGGAGAGTTAAAGCCATTTGCAGGTATATCGCCGATTATAGAGACCGGTTCTGATAAGCCACAGTTTGTTATCGACCGGTTAAATATTGTAAATAATTCGGATGAGGATGATACAAATCCAATGGGAGTTAGTATCTTTGCAAATTCGATTGATACATTGGCCAAGATAGATATGGAATATGACTCTTATGCGAATGAGTTTAACCTTGGAAGAAAGAGGATATTTGTTGCGCCGGAAATGCTTTCTGATATTGATGGAAATCCGGCGTTTGATGAAAATGACACAGTGTTCTATCAACTTCCGGAGGACACAGAGATGGGAAATAATCCTATTTACGAAGTGAATATGGAGTTAAGAGCAGAAGAACACAGTAAGGCAATCAATGACGACTTGAATTTCCTATCCTTTAAATGCGGATTTGGTACGGAAAGATACAGATTTGACCGCGGAAGCGTTACAACCGCCACACAGGTTATTAGTGATAATTCTGATATGTACAGAAGCCTTAAAAAACATGAGATAATCTTAGAAAGCGTCATAAAAGATTTGATAAGAATCATAATCCGGCTTGGAGTAGTACTAAGAATTCCAGGACTTTCAGAAGATGTTGAAATAACGATTGATTTTGATGATTCGATTATCGAAGACAAAGCATCGGAACGCAAACAGGACATGCAAGATGTGAGCATGGGAGTGATGCGTCATGAAGAATACCGTGCAAAATGGTATGGAGAAACAAAAGATGAGGCACTTAAGAACCTGCCTGAACAAAATAAGGTTATGGAGTAGGTGATTTGATTGAGGGAAGATTACAAGAAACAATTATCAAGCAAGATTGAGAAACGCTTCTCTAATTTGGAAATGCGGATCATGGAAGATATTGCTCGACGAATCAGACGAAGCGGGGAAATTACAAGCACAGCAGACTGGCAGATAAACCGGTTACGGATTCTTGGATATTCGTCCGAGGACATCGAACAGATGCTGAAAGAAACGTTAGGTAAATCTTACCCGGAAATGTTCGAACTGTATGATAAAGTCATTGACTGGGAATACGTTCGAAACAAAGATATCTATGAACAGATTAATGCAGAGTTTATTCCTTACGAAGACAACGAGGAGTTGCAGCAGATCGCCGAGGCACTTATTAGACAGAGTAGTGAGGAATTAAAAAACATCACGAAGTCTCTTGGTTTCTATCTTGATTATGGAAACGGAAAGCCAGTGTTGACACCATTGGCAGAGGTGTATCAGAAGTATTTGGATGCTGCCTGTATGGATATTGTGTCCGGGGCGTTTGATTACAACAGTGTCCTACGAAGAGTTGTGACGCAGTTAACAAACAGTGGACTTCGAAAGATTGATTACGCATCCGGAAGAGCAAACAGAGTGGATGTGGCTGCTCGTAGAGCGGTTATGACTGGAGTATCACAATTATCCGGAAAAATATCCGAAATGAACGCTAAAAAACTTGGAACAGAGCATTTTGAGGTGGAATGGCACGCTGGAGCCCGTCCAACTCATGCGACGTGGCAAGGAAGAGTTTGGAGCAAAGAAGAGCTTATAACTGTATGTGGACTGGGAAGTGTTACCGGATTACTTGGAGCAAACTGTTATCACACTTATTATCCTTTTATTCTTGGGATATCTGCAAGGAACTGGACTGACGAGTGGTTGGAAGAGCAGAATCGCAAGGAGAATACTCCAAAGACATTTAACGACAAAGAGTACACCTTGTATGAAGCAAAACAGCGTCAGAGACAGATGGAAACAGCTATGAGAGCACAACGTGAAAAAGTACAGCTTTTACAGGCGGGCGGTGCTGAATCAGATGATGTGATGCTTGCAAGGGCAAAATATCAAGGACAGCTCAATGAATATTCGAGGTTCTGTCAAAAAATGGGGCTGACAGAAGAACGTGAGCGTATTTATTATGATATGCGTGGAAGAATAGCAACGAATACGAAGATGCAAAATGCACGGTACACTTCTGATATGATTCGGAATGCTGACAGAGATTCAAAACAGTATTATAGTTACAAAAATATTGTTGGAGATGAGTTTGCAAGTCTTGCTGATTTCCGGCAGATGAAGTATAATAAACCTAAAGAGTTCAGTTTGTTGACAGATTATAAAAAATCTGTTGAAAACGGAATGATATCTCCATTATCTGGATTTAAAAATTATAAAAAATTGCATGGCAAAATAGAAAAGAATATTGTTGGTATGAGGACATCCAATGGGATAAGAATTTCAGGACAGAGCAAACATTTTATAGAACGTGTCATAGGGACAAAAGAAGACCCGAAGACTGAAAGACCAAGAAGTGGAGTTGAAATTGAGGATATACGGTATGCACTTTTGTACGGGCAAGTCAGGACGAGAAAAAGAGATCCTGATAGTGTTAAATTTGTTACAGATAAATGTATTGTATCGGTAAATCCAAAGACAGGCATTCTAATTCAGTGTAATCTGCAATAGGGAGGCGATGATATGATCATAAAATTAAATAATGAGATGTCAAAACTTCTCTTGGAAGAAGTTGAAGACGCGCAATCTTTGATTTCGAATCAACGGAAACTAGACTCTGACGTTAAAGAGTTGGAAGTATCAGATATAGAAGAGCTGCAACTTTTAGTAAACGATGAAATCGTATATCGAGGTTTAGACCAGCAAGAAACCGTTAATAATTTAGGTAAGAAGTTGTATAGACTGTACGATGAAATTCTTCATCAGAGACATTATAGTAATTAATACCATTCATTCTTCAGAGTGAGTGGTATTTTTGTACACATTTTTAGGATGTGGATAACATGACAAAGAAAAATTTAATTGGAAAAGGAGTGAAGCTATTTGATTAATGTGTATATTAGAAAGAGCGGGAATCATTACAACGAATATGAAATAACAGGGCATGCAAATTACGCAACGAATGGGAAAGATATCGTGTGCGCGGCTGTATCAGCATTAGAGGATTCTATGCTTGTATCACTCGAAAATATGAAAGTTTTAATTTCGAAGACACAGTATATAAATGAACATGCATCTATTACGCTAATCAATCCGAACGAATATACGGACGTCGTATTGTCTGTTTTTGAAAATGGGATTAGCAGATTAGAAGAGGCCTATCCAGATTATGTTAAATTACACCTTGAAACATAGGTGTTTTTATTTTGTCCAAACCATGATGACTGTAAAAGCTATGGAAAACACTCACAGGAGGAATAGAAAAATGAAAAACAGGATGTTTATGAATTTACAGTTTTTCGCTGACGGCGGCGAAGGCGGCACTGGTGGTGACCAGGGCGGAAATGTCGGTACACAAACAGGTGGAAACAGCAACCATGCCACATACAGTTATGAGCAGGCAGAAGAAATTGCAAACGCACGTGCACAAAGAGCAGAGCAGGCGGCGTTAAAGTCTTATTTTCAACAACAAGGAATGTCGCAAGAGGAAGTGACACAGGCACTGGCTGATTATAGACAGAAAAAGCAGTCGCAACAGCCAAATGTGTCAGCGATCCAAAAAGAACGTGATGATGCGCTTGCAAAAGTGACGCAGTATGAAAATGAAAAGATTCTTGTTGGAAAAGGTGTAAAACAGGAAGATATTGACTATGTGGTATTTAAGGTCAATAAACTTGTTACAGATAAGAAAGATTTTAAGACCGCAGCAGAAGAATACCTGAAAGAGAATCCACGTTTTACAGGGCAGACTTACAAGATGTCTACCGGCGCAACAACAGGGAATGCATCAAGCGGGACAGAGGCGAAAAATGAAGCAATGAACAATATGATCAGAAACGCATTTCGGCGTTAGAAAGAGAGGTAAAAAATGAATCGAAACGGAAAAATTAGAAAACCATTAAATCTACAGAAGTATGCAACATCCGATATGATTGATAGAACCGGTGCAGAAGCACTTATTTCAGAACAGGTGGCAAATGAAATCATTCAAGGTGTAGCAGAGCAGTCAACGGTCCTTAGAATGGGACGTAAACTTCCGAACATGTCAAAGAAAAAATATCGTATGCCAGTGTTAGATATGCTGCCAATGGCATATTGGGTAAATGGTGACAATGGATTTAAACAGACATCAAAACTGGCATGGAAAAACAAGTTTATTACAGCAGAGGAGCTTGCAGTTATCATTCCAATCCCGGAAGCAGTGCTCGATGATGCAGACTATGATATTTGGGGAGAAGTAAAACCAAGAGCGATTGAAGCGATTGGAAGAAAAATTGACGGTGCTGTCCTCTTTAATCTTGAGAAACCAGATACATGGCGTGATGGACTTGTAAAAGGGGCTACGGACGCAAATAATGTAGTAACGCTTGGTACATCCGACGACTTATACGACAAGATCATGGGTGAGGATGGTGTAATTGCAAAAGTAGAAGAAGCAGGTTTCTTCCCGTCGGGACACATGGGAGATGTCACGATGAGAGCAAAATTAAGAGGATTGAAAGATTCAACAGGACAGCCAATCTTTAAAACAGATATGCAGGGTGCGACATCTTATGCATTAGACGGTTCTCAAATGGATTTCCCTCGTAACGGTGCATTTGATAAAGCACAGGCTCTTATGATTACCGGAGACTTTTCACAGCTTGTTTACTCTATTCGACAGGACGTGACATATAAATTATTAGATCAGGCTACCATCGTTGATCCATCAACGAAAGAGGTTGTATATGCGCTTGCACAGCAGGATATGGTAGCACTGCGAATTGTAATGCGACTTGGATGGGAAGTGCCTAACCCGATCAATGGGCTAAAAGAAAAAGAATCAGAAAGATTCCCATTTGCTATCTTGAAGTCGGGGGTGTAAAAAGAAGGAGGAATGACAGATGCAGATTGTAGATGCGATTAAGAATCTTACCGTTGCCATGAAAGGCAGCGGTACAGTAGATGATATCGATGAGAATCAAATTGCAGATTGTATACAGTACATAGCAGACAACTGGTCCACTATCAAAAAAACAATTCAAGGAAGTGGATACACACTTCCAGCGGCAAGCAAGACAACTCTTGGAGGAGTCAAACAGGCAGCACGTGTAAATGAAGCAGCCGATGCAAATGTAACAAAAGCAGAATTTAAGGCTTTGCTGGACGCGCTGAAAGCCGCTGGAATTATGGCAAGTGCATAAAGGAGTTGATGGCATGGCAATTGTAGATTACATCTATTATGTAGGAGAATATGGTGGAAATACTGTTCCAGAAGAAGAATTTTCAAAAAGTGAGAAGAAAGCAGAAGCATATTTAAAAAACATAACTCATGGGAAATTGACAGTAGAAAACGTTTCTGAGTATGAGAATGTAAAAGATTGCATCTGCGAAATGGCGGAAACAGTGTTTCAATATTCTCCCGAAAAGAAGGAAAAGAAATCTGAATCAATCGATGGATATTCTGTTAGCTATGTGACAGAGACTACAGACGGGGACAACTCTGTTACAGCAATGAAAAGAAAGCTGTATTCGATTGCGAAATATTGGCTCTTGAATACAGGACTTTTATATCAGGGGGTGGAATAATGCTGACGAATACAGATATTACAATTTTTCACCGGGTATATGACCAAAAGGCCAGATTAGATTCCTGGAAGATGACTTACATCCCTGAGGCATGGTGGTTTAAAAAGGAGCAGTCTACGATTACCACAGATGGAAGAAAAAATGCGGATGTATGTACTATTCGTATTCCAAACACCAATATTGCACTTGAAAAAGACGATTATGTTGTGAAAGGGATATGTAGATTAAAGATGCAGACTGTGAAAGACCTGGAAGGACTAGAAAAAGTAAGAATCACATCTGTAAACTACAATACCTTTGGAGGAAATCCACATATAAAGGCGGTGGGCGTGTAGTGGCAAAAGGAAAGAAGAAATTTGTAATTAAAACACCGCGTGGTGCGATATATACGCAAGCATCTAATGGCGGAAAGGTAAGTGCAAGACTTACGTGGAATCCCAATTTTGCTCCGAATATGGAAAAAGGATTTGGGAAAGCACAGGAATTTGTAGATTCCGAGTGTATCCGGCGCATGAATCCGGAGACTCCAAGACGGACCGGTGTACTGATTAAGTCAGCTACGCTCGGCACCGTAATCGGTTCTGGAGAAATCAACCAGATTGCCCCTTATGCAAGGCGTCAATATTATGAGCACAAGGAAAAGTCTTACTGGTTTGAGAGAATGAAGAACCGGCACAAAGATTCTATCTTGAAAGGAGCTGCACAGTATGTCAAATCTCATTAATAGCATCCGAGAGTATATCCTTACTTGTCCTTTTCTATCAGATTGGCGGGTGAATGTGGATTATTTGGGGACTGGCATGGAGTATTCCATTGCCCCTTTGCCTTGTGACCCGGTGATTCAAAGATATACGGATGGCGGGGCAAAGAAACAGTTTCAATTTGCTTTCACCAGTCGGGAAGAATATGACCAGGATGCAAGGATTAACATTGAAAACAGTGGATTTTACCAGTCTTTTGAAGAGTGGTTGGAAACACAAGATATGGCAGGAGTACTGCCGGAACTGGGAGAAAACAAAATCCCGATTAAAGTAGAAACATTAAACAGCGGTTACTTGTACGATGTGGATGAAGAAAAAGCCAGATATCGTATTGAGTGCCGCTTAATTTATAGACAGGAGGTTTAAATTTATGGCAGCAGCAAAAGAAGTATTGGTAAAGCGGTCACAGCGAGTTGCGTTTATGGATACTGCATCTGCAGAAGGACCGGCAAGTTTTGAGCGAATGACCGGGTTTACAGCATTGACAAATGCAAAAAATTCAAAAGAGTATTCCAGACAATATGTGGACATGGACACAGAAACATCAGATGTGGTTGGGTATGCTCCGGCAATCGATTATTCATTTGACCGGTATTCAAACAATCCCGTACATGAAAAAATCGCGAAAATCCATGACGGAGAATTACTTGGAAATGATACGCACGTAGATATTGTGACGGTTGATTTATTTAAAAAGTCTTCCTCAGGTGAGAAGTATTACGCAACAAAACGTACTTATGCAGTAATTCCAGATTCAGATGGAGATGGAACCGATGCACTGGTCTACAGTGGATCCTTGAAAGCAGTAACAGGGCTTACAGTTGGAAACGTTACATTTGTTGGTGGAGATTTTAAGAAAGCGACCTTTGCAGAAAGCGCTTACGACGGGGAATAGAAAAGGAGATGAGCCTATGAGCCTATGGAAATATAACGATGTGGAACTTGATGTTGATATGGCGGATGCAGAGTTTCAAGAGAAGTATGAAAATGCGTTTGAGAAAATGGAAAAATCGGAAAAGACCATGAAAAAGGATGGAAAGATTTCTGAGATTACTCGAGCCTACTGCAGTCTTTACACTAATTTGTTTGATGATATCTTCGGAAAAGGAACATCGGAGAAATTGTTTAATGGAAGAGTTAATTCTGAACAGTGTGAGACTTGTTATGATTCTTTTATTAGTTTTTGCAGCAGTGAAGTTACAAAGATTAATAAGAAAAGGACACAGATGTTATCCAAGTACAGTGTAAAGAGGAAGTGATTGTTGTGAACTTTTTCTTTGAGGACTATCCAAAAACGGTGAATGTGTGCGGCGTAGAAGTGCCGATTGTAACTGATTTTAGAGAATACATCAAGCTTTTTGCAATGCTGAAAGATGAAGCTTTGAATGAATACGAAAAAATATGTTATATATCTCAATATTTTTTGTCGGAGATTCCGGATTTAGAGGGTGCGATATATGCACTGAATGAATTTGTGAAGATGAGTGACGCACGTCCAAGACAGAGAGAAAGCTCTGATCATGAAGTTTCAAAATCGCTTTTTTCGTTCGAATACGATTTTCCATTCATCTTCTCCGCATTTCTGCATGATTATGGAATTAATTTACGAACAGTGAAATATATGCACTGGTGGGAGTTTAGGATGTTATTCGATGGGCTGGCGGAGGAAAACGAAATCAAAAAGCGCATGATGTACCGCGGAATCGATTTGAAAACGATTAATGACAAAGATGAACGAAAACGTATAAGCAAGATCCAGAACTGCATCCGTCTGCCGGATGATGTGCTGACTGATTATGAAATAGGGGATGTGTTTGCGTAAGATGTTAAGAAAAGAACCATTGCTCCGGAGAGAATGGGTGAGTTGTCCCCATTGCGGTTGCAAGCTTGCCCTTGCGGATAATACGGCAAGATGCAAGGGGGTATATGTCAAATGTCGTGTTTGTAAAAAAGAAGTTGAGATAAGAAAATAAGCACTTTAAATTGAGCCTGTGAGCCTGTGCTATCCAAGAAAGGAAGGGATAGTATGGGCTACGATGGTTCGTTAAAATTTAATACAGAGATCGACGAAAAAGGTTTTAGCACAAGTATAAAGAAAATTGGAAACATTGCGAAAGGCGGATTAGCCGTCATCGGCGGAGCTGTTGCTGGTGTGGCTACAGCATTTGGAGTTATGACCAAAAACGCATTGGATTCCTATGCAAGCCTTGAGCAGAATATTGGCGGAATTGAAACGCTGTTTAAAGACAGTTCGCAAAAAGTAATCGATAGTGCGAAGAATGCATATAAGACAGCTGGACTATCTGCTAATGCTTACATGGAAACGGTAACAAGTTTTTCGGCTTCGCTATTGCAGTCGTTGGGAAAAGATACCGAAAAAGCGGCGGATTATGCAGACAGAGCAATCATAGATATGTCCGATAATGCCAACAAGATGGGCACAAGCATGGAGATGATCCAGAACGCCTATCAAGGATTTGCAAAGCAGAATTACACCATGTTGGATAATCTAAAACTTGGCTATGGTGGAACTGCATCTGAAATGTATAGACTTTTACAAGATGCAGCAAACTTGAACGAAGAATTTGCAAGCACTGCAAAATTTTCAATGGATTCAAAGGGACATTTAGAAGCTAATTTTGCAGATATTACAGAAGCGATTCACATCGTCCAAACAGAAATGGGGATTACCGGGACAACAGCAAAAGAAGCCTCAGAGACAATATCCGGTTCTATCGCATCTGCGAAAGGAGCTTTTGATAATTTTCTAAATGGAACTGGATCGCCAGAGGCTCTTGCAGAATCTATGGTGACAGCTGGGAAAAATGTGCTGAAGGGGTTGGGCGAAATTGTTCCGCGGCTCTTGCAGACGTTGCCGGAAGTGGGAAAGTTAATCCAAGAAAACCTGGTTAATTCATTGTCCGGAGATAGTATGCAGAAGATAGTGGAAGCAGGAAAAAACGCTGTCATGTCTTTAATAGACGGGATGCTTGCTTCTGTTCCGACTATCATTCCAGTTGCTTTGAATTTTGTAAAGCTTATTGCGGATACTGTTATAACAAACGTTCCCACATTAATTCAAAAAGGTTATGAATTACTTAGTAATTTGGTTGATGGATTTGTGAAAGCAATTCCTGAAGCATTGCCAAAGATTCTTGATTTTGTCCAGGGAATAGGAGATAAGTTAGCAGAAGCTGCGCCGATATTAATTCAAAAAGGATTTGAACTACTACAAAAACTGGTTGAAGGGATCATAACAGCGGTACCAATTTTAATTTCGCGCGTTCCGGAGATTATTTCTACATTCGCAAATATCATCAACGATAATTTCCCGACTATATTGATGAAAGGCGCTCAACTTTTAGGTCAATTGGTACTTGGATTAATTCAATCGATTCCGACGCTGATTGCGAATATCCCGAAGATTATAAGCGCCATTGTGGACACGTTGATGGCATTTCAGTGGCTTAATCTTGGACGTGGCATTATTAAATTTTTAGGCGATGGAATTGGTGCAATGAAAGATTTTGTCGTCAAAAAAGGATTTGAAATTTTAACCGGTCTAAAAAATACACTGATGAATTTGCCGTCTACACTTGCAAATATCGGAAGAACTGCTGTTTCAGGTCTTGGAAATGCAATCTCGGCAGGAATTAGCTGGGTGAAGAATGCAGCAGGAAATATTGTTTCAGCGATTGTTAATACAATCAAATCAATACCAGGGGGAATGCTTTCTATAGGTAAAGATATTGTAAAAGGCTTGTGGAATGGTATTTCTGATATGACAGGATGGGTAATTGATAAAATCCAAGGTTTCGGAGAATCTGTGCTTGGTGGAATTAAAGACTTCTTTGGAATTCATTCTCCGTCAAGAGTTATGCGAGATGAAGTTGGAAAATATATGGCTCAAGGTGTTGGTGTTGGGTTTGAAAAAAATATACCTATAAAGCAAATGACTGCAGGCATGAAAAAAGCAATTGGCAAGATACAGACTGCAGCTATAGGAGTAACGTCTACGATGCCAATGACCGCGAAAGTTGCAACGAAAGCAGTGACAAACAACTACACGGATACGCAGATAGACTACAAAAAGATAAAGAAAGCTCAGCTAGAGGCTAATAATGAGTCAAACGAACGACCTGTTATTTTAAATGGTAGACAAGTTAACAGAGCATTAAAGGATGGAGGTTATGTACTGGCATGATAGTTAGATATGTAAATCATAATGGCACAGAAGTGAATCTTAATAAAGAACCATATAAGATGCTGGTATCTGACCTTTTAGATTATGAATGGGAAGTGTCTACAACATCTAATAGAATTGTCGGATTTGGATACACGGTAAGGGAAAAAGCATTAAATATTGATGTGCATCGCAGTAAATCAGCTGGAGCGCGAGAAAATATGAATACCTTGACGGAGGTATTTGAAAAAGATATTTTATCCGGTGCTCCTGGAAAGCTGTATATTAATGAACAGTATATGACCTGCTATATAAAATCTTCCGAAAAAGATAACTGGGAGACTGATCAGATTATACAGTGCGAGTATGGTCTTATCACAGATAATCCATTTTGGATAAAAGAAACAGAATTTAATTTTAAGATAACTGATATCACATCGACTGACAATAAGCGATACCCTTATAAGTATCCATATCGTTACGCGAACGGAATGAATAATACATATATTATCAATCCGCATTTTACAGAAGCAAACTTTAAACTGAGAATATATGGACCGGTTGTTAATCCACAGGTCGGCATCGGCGGATATCCGTATCTCGTAAATATCATGCTGGAAAAAGGAGAATATCTTGAAATTAACAGCATGAAAGAAACAGTGGAGAAAGTAGCTGTAAATGGAGAGCGTGAAAGTGTTTTTCATAACCGTGCAAAAAAGAAGAGTATTTTTAAGAAAGTCCCTCCAGGAAAACAGGAAATCGTATGGCCAGGAACGTTTGATTTTGACTTGCTGATCTACGAAGAGAGGAGCGAACCAAAGTGTCAGAATTAAAATTTATTGCAGCTACTCCCTTTGGAGAGGAAATTGACTACATGAGCGAGGTGCGTGAGATTGATGTTGATTTAGGTGATACGAATGACTTCCAATTCCAGTTGCCAGTTTCCGAATGGACAAAGAGAAAGTATTGGTATGAAAATCGTATTTTTATACCCGACACGGAGTATGGCGGAATCATCGATGATATACAGTCCGATGGATACGAGCTGACTTTTAGTGGATTGACATGGCGAGGATTGTTGATGCGAAAAGTCGTAGAGCCACCGACTGGACAGGATCATCTTGTGCTGAATGGAGAATTAAATAGTATATTGAGAGAATTGATAAAGGACCGGTTCAATGGTCTTTTTTTCGTTCCGGAAATCTCTACTGATGTAGGGGTTAAGGATTGGCAAGTGGATAGGTATGTGACGTTATATGATGCAATTACAAAGCTACTGACAGCTTATAAGCATCGTTTACAGATATCTTATATAGAGCCTGATGGACTTGATTACGGATATGTAAGCCTTCAAGCTGTTCCGATTACGGACTTTTCAGAAGAACTAGAGTATTCGCAGGAATCCGAACAGATATCTCTTACAATAGAAGATTACAGGGGTGGAATAAATCATTTGGTTTGTGCCGGCGAAGGACAAAACGAAGAACGTGTGGTATTACATCTTTACGTGCAAGAAGATGGTAGCATTGGCAAGACGCAGTTTTATAAAGGCTTGGCGGAGCGTGCAGCGGTTTATGATTTTTCGAGTGCAGATATGAAACAGTTGGAGACAGACGGAACAAAGCGGCTGAAAGAACTGCAGAATTATAAAAAATGCAATCTGACGGTAGATGATGGAGATTACGAAATTGGGGACATTGTCGCTGGTTACGACACTGTGACAGAAACATACGTACAAAAGCCGATTATCGGAAAGATACTGAATATACAAGGAAACACTGTGAAAATCGAATATAGAGTAAAAGGAGATGATTAGAATGAATGGCTTTAAAGGAATTACGTTGAACACGCCACCGGAAGAGACAGCGCATATTTATGCAGAAGATGATGCAGCTATCTTCCAATCTATTGCCGGAGAGGATGGTATATTTACAATTGGACAGCAGTGCAAGGCAACAACGCTAAGCAATAACAAAATTAGAATTGCGGACGGTGTTGTAATAATAGGGGGACACTTTGCGAGAATACCGTATGGGGAATATGAGGACTGCGAAATCGAAAATGGAGAGTCAGGAAAGAAAAGAAATGACATTATTGTGGCAGTATTTGAAACAACCGGAACAGGCGGAATTGATAAGATGCATTGCACTGTTAAAAAAGGAGTCGCGGGGTCTACAGCGGCGGATCCGGAACTTAAGCAAGATGATATTTACAACAATGGAAAAATCAGAGAGTTACCTCTTTACAGGGTAAAAATCGAAGGATTAAGTATCGTTGCTGTAGAGCAAATGTTTAAACTAAAATCTGATATGTCTACGCTAAATAAAAGATTGTCCGAGTTAAAAGATTATGTGATCGAAAGCGGCAAAGTCCAAATCGCATCAACGAGCAGGTACAATTACTATGAAAAGTATGCAAGCGGAAAGCTGGTACAATGGGGAGTTGCAAATTACTCTTATACGGATGGTTTTGGTAAAATAACTTACCCAATACCTTTCGTCGGTAGTACAGATGATTACATGCTGTTTGTGCAAGGACAATATATGTCCGGAAAAGTGGTGGAAATCATGGTTGCATCCAAAAACACAGTTAGTCAAGGGTATGCGTACTCACGATATACAGATAACAGCAAACCAGATACACATAATTTTGACTGGTACGCAGTCGGAAGATGGAAGTAGGTGATAATATGGAATTAATATTTGCAGATGCAACAAAAATACAAATCCAGTCAGCACAGGAGACAGGCGGAAAATTAGAAATCAAAGTAATAAATATTGTGCCGGCGCAACTGAGAGAACTCTTTACAGACCCGGTAAAGACAAAGATAATGCACATCACAGAACGCGAACAAAATATTGCCGAATACGAGGGCTATACGGAGTTTTACCGCACAGAAGAGTACACAGGTGGAATTTATGGTGTAGTTATTAATCAAGTTGGAAAGAGTTCGGAAGAACGGATAAAACAGCTTGAAACGGAAAACGCAGCATTAAAAGAAGCCTTAGAAAATGCAAATACGCAGATTACAGACCTGCAGGGCGCCATCTGCGAACTATACGAAATGGGGGTGCAAGCATGAGCTACATTGCAAGAGTATACGCAGATCTGATACAAAAAGAAAAGAAGAGCATCGAAAACGTGCCGGAAAGCATCCGAGAACAGGTAAGAGAAATCCTCGCAGATCAGGAGGGATAAGGATGTTAATTGTAGATTTTAAAGATGAAAACTATAAAAGAGTGACCGGCCTATGGCAGTGGGACTACGGGCAAGTATTGCGTATACAAGGTTTAAATCTTCCAAAAGCCGTAGAAATACATTTCTCTCTGCAAGAATCCGGCGGAGAAGCTAAAAAGAGGGTTGGATTTACAAAAGACGGCGTTACAGATGTGGTGATCCCGGAATCTATGTTGGAAAATGAGGAATCCTTAGGAAATTATAATATTTATGCTTTTATCTATTTGGCGGACGACACAAACGGACAGACGGAATACAAAATCTGTATGCCAGTTAAGGCGCGACCAAAGCCGGAGGCGTTTGATAAGCCGGAAGACGAAGAAATATTTCGGGAAGCAATTACAGCAGTAAGAGAATCCGCCGAACGTGCAGAATCAGCAGAACAGAAAGCAGCACAACACGCAGAGCAAACGAAAGCCGATGCACAGAAAACAACAGCGGACCGGCAGGAAGTAGAGAAACTGGTCGAATCTGTATCGGGCATCTCCGAACAGGTCGAGACCGTAAAAGGCTATGCAGAGCAAACACAGACTGCGGCAACAAACGCATCGCTATCCGAACGGGCATCTGAACAGGCGAAAGAGTCTGCATTACAAGCACAAGCTAACGCAGAGACAGCAGAGGGAATGGCAGAGCAACACGCTCTTGAAGTTGCAGGAGATAAGTCAGAAGTGGAACGTCTAGCAACACAGGTTAGACGGGATAAATCCTCTGTGGAACAGACTGTACAGGGGTTTGGAAACACAGCACAGCAGGCGATACAAAGTGTAAACACTGCAAAAACACAGGCTGTAAATGCAATAAATACCGCAGAGGCAGAGGCTATAAAGGCAGTTGCAGACAAGGGAGCAGAGCAAACTGGTAACGTAACCGCAGAGGGAGAGAACCAAGTACAGGCGGTACAGGCAAAAGGACAAGAGGTTATAAACTCTATTCCGGAAGATTTCCAAACGCAGATGCAGTCTAAACTGGACAAGCAACAGGGGACGGAGAACGCTGGAAAATTACTTGGAGTGGGAACAGATGGCAATGTCGCACTTATGGGTGGTGCGAGTGTTGGAGAGATACTAATTGCGGATTATACTCACAGAGGAAATCCAGAATTCCACTTCTCGGAATTTGATTTTGCAACTGGAATCGGAACAACGACAGAACCGCACGGATTAACGAAAAAAACAGAAGTGTTGATATGTCCGAATGATTGGACGGTTTTAGATCCATTTAAAGGCATTCTTACTATGCCAATTGAATGGACGATGGTTGATGCATTAAATGATGCTTTAGCACTAGTTCCTGTCGATGATACACATTTAAAAGTGGTTGCATCTAAAACGGAAAAAATTATCAATGTGAATCTCGAAGATGTATCAAACAAAAATGTAGATATTACAAAATTTCATTTTGAGAAACCGATTAGCTACGTTATAAAAAATTTAGATCACAAAATAAACGCTAAATATGTAAAAGTGTTAAGTAGCGGGTATTGCTTTTACACTGGCAGATATAGATATAGAAATGTTTCTGTTATTTTTGAAAGTGGAAATATAAATACTGTGAATTATATAAATACACTAGGGTTTTCGAGGGGTGGAAATGCTCCGGCAAGAAATGGGATTTTCGTAAATGAAGAAACGCTGATCGATTTAAGAAATAATACTAAATATTATAACAAAATACTATCGTATGCTAGAAGAAAAGGATATAGTCATTTAGTAAATGACCCAGTTAGAACGGTAGATGATGCGTGGATATTATCGCAAGGAGCAAATGTAAAAGCAATAAAAAGTTATAGCACATACTCGGACGTTTACGCCTACATGTCAAATGGAACACGTATACAAATCTATGCGTTAGAGGGAGAATACAAAAATGAAAGTTAAAAAAATGGAGTATGACGCTGCAACAGGAGAATATAAAGAAATTTACGAAGAAGATTTGCCATCTCCTGAAGAACCGGAAATCATACAGGAACAAACATTAGAAGAAAAGGTGCAGGAGTTGCAAGAAGAGAATGCAATGTTGACTGCATGCATATTAGAAATGTCGGAGCTGGTATACAAATGATAACTTTATTAACAAATTTAATTTTATTTATAAGAAAGGATGATTTTATGATGGGAATGCTGTGGGCGCAACAAATTATGTTAGGCAAAAAGGAGTTTAAGGACGTACCGAGACTGTTAAAAGAACAGGTAAAAGAAATCTTGGTTGATTCAGGAATGGGTGAATTGACTGAATAGAGGTGGAGTAAATGGGATATGTATTTGCATTTGTAGCAGGGGCAGTGTTTGGAGTGTTTGTAATGTGCCTAGTGCAAATCAATAAAGACGAGTAGAGGTGGTAATAGTGGAAATCAGAGCGAGACCGTAACGGGTCTTTTTATTTTGCAATAATTTTTTTGGAGGGAAATATGAATGAGACAGAAGTAGAGGTAACACTTGAGAGCCACAGAAATGAAATAGGCTCGCTAAAACACCGTATGAGTGATGTGGAAAAGATTGTGGAATCCGTACACCAGCTCGCAAATGAGATGGTTGGTCTTACGAAAGAGATGCATCACACAAACAAAGCAATCGAAAGATTGAATGAAGACGTAGCAGAATTAAAAAGAAAGCCAGCACAGCGTTGGGAATTGGTAATTACGACAATTATCTCGGCGTTAGCTGGCTATTTAATTTCAATGATTTTTTAGGAGGATTAGATATGTTTAAAAACAGCGTATTAAAAACAAGTGTAGACACAAAGAGATGGTTAAAGGCAGCGGGAATTCGTGCAGTTAAAACGATGGCACAGGCTGGTATTGCTGGTATTGGTGCAGCAGCTGCAATGGGACAAGTAGACTGGAAATATGTATGCTCGGCAGCTGTGCTTGCAGGAGTAGTTAGTGTACTTACATCGGTAGCAGGTATCCCGGAGGTAGAAGGCGAGTAATCGCTCTCGCACATATATTGAATGAAAGAGAGGAAAAGAACATGGGAATGAAATTTGAACCGTACTTGCAAATCAATACAGTGGATGGATCGCACGCAATGTGGGTTCCGAGTATTAGAGATTGTTTGGCGAATGACTGGGTGATTGTAGAATAGGAAGGAGATTTTATTATGGCAGTAAATGTAAGACAATTATTAGTATCAGGAAGTAAATACAATATCAAATGCCCGTACCAAATGGCAGCGGATACCATTACGGTACACAACACAGCGAATGACGCAACGGCAGAGAATGAAGTGAAGTACATGATTGGGAACAGCAATCAGGTAAGTTTCCACGTTGCTGTGGATGACAAAGAAGCGGTACAGGGAATTCCGTTCGACCGGAATGCATGGCACGCCGGAGACGGGAACGGAAGAGGAAACAGAAACTCAATTGCAGTAGAAATCTGTTATAGTAAATCCGGCGGAGACAGCTTTACAAAAGCAGAGAGAAACGCAGCTGAATTAATTGCCGGAATGCTCAAAGCACGTGGATGGGGAATTGATAAGGTAAAGAAACACCAAGACTGGAGTGGAAAATATTGTCCACACAGAACACTTGATATGGGATGGCAGAGATTCCTTGATATGGTGGCATCTTTTATGAATGGAGAAGAACCTCCAGTATCCACACCGGAGCCATCAAAACCAGCTCCGCAACCATCTGCGCCAGATAAGACAATTTTATTTACTTATGCTGTTAAACTGGAGGACGGAACAATCTTACCAGCCGTAACAAATTTAAACGATTTTGCCGGAATCCGAGGCAAGCGTATTGTAGGCATTGCAATCAAGGCAAATATCGGTCGTGTTAAATACAGAGTGCATGTACTTGGCAAAGGTTGGTTGCCGTGGGTGACTGGATACGATTGGTCAGATCATGTAAATGGATACGCCGGAAACGGACAGGTTATCGATTCAGTACAGGTATACTACGAAACACCGGAAGATTATGTTGCGCACTATGGATATCAGAAAGCACAGTATCGCGTAAGCCCATTGAATAGAGATTATTATTCATGGCAGTACGACACAGAGACTGGAAACGGGCAAGACGGCTTTGCCGGATGCTTCGGAAAAGCAATTGATCGATTCCAATTGTTCTAAATAACACAGCCCCATCTCAGAAGAGGTGGGGCGAAAATATTGTATCATCTTACAAAACTTAATAGAATATAATAAAACCGTTTACAACACGTTTACAACAAAATTGTAGCAAAACGTAGCAAATACGTAACATTTTTTTAAGGGGTTCTTAAG
>SKEE01001277.1_pt1 | contig 21648 bp, 22 predicted proteins | sample 4826661 | NCBI WGS metagenome assembly SKEE01 (sample SAMN11008817, study PRJNA524170) | human gut metagenome | biome: Human fecal sample; material: Feces; isolation source: fecal sample from pouch patient p20 | host: Homo sapiens | place: Israel: Tel-Aviv | collected 2016-11-14
CCTGCATCAAGGACTTCCCCGATCCCATCGATGCTCCCGTGGATGTCACTGTGGTGCCTGTCACCGCCATTCCTGCTGACATGGAGGGCTGCGACATCGGCCCCGAGACCATGAAGCTGTTTGCCGATGCTGTCAAGGCATCCAAGACCGTGGTGTGGAACGGCCCCATGGGCGTCTTCGAGTTCCCGGCCTTCGCCGAGGGCACCAAGGCCGTGGCCAAGGCGATCTCCGAGTCCGACGCCTTCTCCGTCATCGGCGGTGGTGACTCCGCCGCGGCCGTGCGCACGCTCGGCTTCGACGAGTCCACGTTCTCGCACATCTCCACCGGTGGCGGCGCTTCCCTCGAGTTCCTCGAGGGCAAGGAACTGCCAGGCCTGAAGGTGCTCGACTGATTATTTGACGCATAATCTGGAGGTGCTCCCTTATCGACAAAGGTGGGGAGCACCTCTTGTTGTCAACAGCGCGAAACGCGACACATACACACTGAACGGAAACAAGAACGGAGGCAAGCAAACATATGGTATCACAACGAATCCCACTAGTCGCCGGCAATTGGAAGATGAACTTCGACCATCTTGAAGCCACCTATTTCGTTCAGCAGCTTGCATGGAAGCTCCGTGACATTCATTTCGACTACCGTCATTGCGAAATCGCGTTGATGCCCTCCTTCACCTCATTACGTAGCGTTCAGGTGTTGGTCGAATCCGACAATTTGAAGATTCGCTATGGCGCACAGGCTGTTTCCGTAACGTCGCAGGGTGCGTTCACTGGCGATGTATCCGCAGATATGATCGCCCATCTCGGCTGCTCATATGTGATTGTCGGCCATTCTGAACGCCGCAAATACCATCCGGAAGACGATGCGAACATCGTGGACCAGGTGCGTGCGGTTTTGGCTGCAGGCATGCAGCCGATTCTTTGTGTCGGTGAAAGCTATGAGGAACGACGCAAGGGCATCGAACTCGATTTCGCCGTGGGACAGGTGCACGACGTCACGCGCGATCTTTCCGACGAGGAAGCGTCACGTCTGATTGTGGCATATGAGCCGGTCTGGGCCATCGGCACCGGAATGGTAGCGACTCCGCAATCCGCGCAGGATGCTGCCAAAGCAATTCGAGACGATTTGTTTGCAACTTTTGGCTCGCATGTAGGCGAGACCGTGCGTATTCTGTATGGAGGCTCCGTTTCTTCGAAAAATGCCGTGGAACTGATCGGCGAGCCTGATGTAGACGGATTCCTTATCGGCGGTGCCGCGCTGAATGTAGATGAGCTCACCAGAATCTGCCAGCTCACCATAAAAGCGACTTTGTGACGTCATGTTTTTAAAGCAGATATTTCAAGGTGTGGTCAATACTCAATTTTCTCAATACCTTGCGCTATCGTTAACAACAGTGTTTACGAACTGGAGGTTCACTCGTGTCCGCTATGGCCATCGTTAAGCTTGTGCTGCAGATTGTTCTCGTTATTTTCAGCCTCTTGCTCACCCTGCTGATTCTGATGCACAAGGGCAAGGGCGGCGGCCTGTCCGATATGTTCGGAGGCGGCCTCACCCAGAATGCGGGTTCCTCTGGCGTCGCCGAAAAGAATCTGAACCGTTGGACCGTCATCATCGCACTGCTATGGGTGGCCATCATCATCGCCCTCGGTTTGATGACGAAGTTCAGCCTCATCTAATTGACTTTGTCACTTCGGCCCATGACTGGATACGGTCATGGGCCGAAGTGTTTTTATCGTAGTATTGGCTGCAACATATGAGCGAAGGATTGATTTGACATCTTTAAAAATCGAGAAAACCCAAGAAACCACGATGGTCGTCGCAGATTTGGATGGCACGCTGCTGCACGACGGCGAAACGTTCGAGGAACGTTTCCTGACGCGATATTCCATCGATGTGATCAATCGCATGCACGACAATGGCATCGTTTTCGCTGTGGAAACGGCGCGTCCGGTCAGCACAGGCTTTTCGTTCGTGGAAAAACTGCCTGTCGACGCCGTCGCTTATCTCAACGGTGCGTTGATAGATTTCAATCCGGCATCATCGAATTATGAAATGCTTACTTCGCCGACGTTGCCGGAAGACGGCCATCTCAAGAAAATCGGTTTTTCATCGAAACGTGCCTGCGAGGTCTGCAAAAATCTATTAGCTGAGCTACCCGGCATGGAAGTCGGCATCGTCATGGATGACGTGCGGTACACCAATTTCGATGTCTCCAAATACTGGAAGACGCAGACTTGGCGATACACTGACTTCGACGATGTTCCTGAAGGTATCGCCGATAAGCTCATTATCTTCCCTAACGATGAGCAGTGGAATCAGGTCGGTTCTCTTGTGCCCAGCGACTTTGACGTTCACATCTCTGAAGGATCGCTGTGGATGTTGATGAATCCTCAAGCCAACAAAGAACATGCATTGGATCTGCTGGCAGAACATTTTGGAACACCAATGAGCAAAACCGTCTCATTCGGTGATGATTTGGTCGACATTGCCATGCTATGTAAATCCGGAAGGGGAGTGGCGGTGGCGAACGCTAACCCGGATGTGTTGAACATCGCAGATGAAATCTGCCCATCCAACAATGATGACGGTGTGGCACAGTGGATTGAAGATAATCTGCTGTGATGTCTCATGATGTTCAAGAATGACATGAGTTGAACTTCATGAATTGAACTTTTGTTGCAAACGGACGCGAAATGGTTACATTTGATATTGAACTTCCGCGATTTCAATAGGTAGTTTGTGCTAGGATTTGAACTAGTGTTTGATGAAAATTGAACTGAAAGGACTGGTATGACGGAATCATTTTCCAGCCGGTTGAACGTTGCGATGGCGTTCCGCAATGTCAAACAAATTGACTTTGTGCATGCGGCTGAGAAGTTCAATATCAAACTTGGCAAAAGTCATATGAGTCAGTACGTGAGCGGTAAAACCGTGCCACGTGCCGATATCGCCCATTTCCTTGCGGCTTTTCTGCAGGTCAATGAGGACTGGCTGATGGGAAAGGACGTTCCCATGGAGCAGAACGCCGTCATCTTGCCTGCAATCGAGTCTGATGAAACCCAACCTGATAGCAATTCTGCATCAGCGCAATCAACAGAAGGAAAGACCATGCGCACCTTTACGAAATCCCATAAGCTCGACAATGTGCTCTACGACGTTCGTGGTCCGGTGGCGGACGAGGCGGCACGCATGGAAGCAGCGGGAACGCATATTCTGAAACTTAATATCGGCAATCCTGCGCCATTCGGATTCCGGACTCCGGATGAAGTTGTGTATGATATGGCGCAGCAGCTTCCTGAGACCGAAGGATATTCACCGTCCAAGGGTCTGTTCTCGGCGCGCAAGGCCATCATGCAGTATGCACAGCTCAAGAATATTCCGAACGTCTCCATCGACGATATCTTTACTGGCAATGGCGTCAGCGAGCTCATCAATCTGTCGCTGTCCGCATTGCTGGACAACGGCGACGAGGTGCTGGTGCCTTCGCCGGACTATCCTCTGTGGACAGCCTGTGTGAATTTGGCTGGCGGCACCGCCGTACATTATATCTGTGATGAGGAATCCGAATGGTATCCCGATATCGACGATATTCGCTCTAAAATCACGGATAAGACCAAAGCAATTGTCATCATCAATCCAAATAATCCGACCGGAGCGCTTTATCCGAAAGAACTGTTGCAGCAGATTGTCGATATTGCCCGAGAACATCAGCTCATTATTTTCTCCGATGAGATTTATGATCGCCTAGTCATGGATGGGTTGGAGCATATTTCCATCGCATCGCTGGCCCCGGACCTGTTCTGCGTGACGTTCTCCGGTCTGTCGAAGTCGCATATGATTGCCGGATACCGCATTGGATGGATGATACTTTCCGGCAACAAGCGTATTGCAAAGGATTACATCGAGGGCCTGAACATGCTGGCGAACATGCGTATGTGTTCGAATGTTCCTGCTCAGTCGGTGGTGCAGACCGCTTTGGGTGGGCATCAGAGTGTCAAAGACTACATCAAGCCAGGTGGCCGCGTGTACGAGCAGCGCGAACTGGTCTATCAGATGCTCAATGAAATTCCCGGCGTTACCGCAGTTAAGCCGAAAGCGGCGTTCTATATCTTCCCGAAGCTAGACGTCAAAAAGTTCAATATTCACTCTGACGAGCAGTTCGCGTTGGATCTGCTGCATGACAAGCATATTCTAATCAGTCATGGCGGTGCGTTCAACTGGCAGAATCCAGATCATTTCAGGGTGGTATATCTGCCGCGTATCACGATGCTGAAGGAAACCATAAGTGAGATCGCTGATTTCTTGAGCACATATCATCAGGCATGATGACCTTGGTTGTTTGAGGACATTCATGGGGTGAAGCGCGCGCAGTATCGCGACGCTCCACCCCAAAATATTTATAGTCACATTGACCATAAATGGGGTTACGATGGCTCTGGCCTTAGGGTCGAGCAATCGTTCCGTCGTGAATTCGCAACGATCATACCCTCTCTGGGGGTACCGATTTGCTCCTGTCGCCATCATTGTGATTCGGCAGGAGCCTTTTGTTTTCAACGGGTTGCACCTGCCGGCGATGTGGCGTGCCAGGAGCATCGAGGTCAGCGCTGCCACCAACGATGCACCTTTGCCTTCGTTTGTGTTCGTGTCGTCGTTGTTGACGATGTCGTACAGCGTGTCGTCGAGCAGTTCGGCCGGCGGCATGCTCAGGGTGACGGCCGCGGCCGCGATGGCGTTGAGATCCCATGCGGCGTCGAGGTTCATTCTGGCCGATATGGTGGCCTTGGTCACGCCGGCCGCCTCGCACAGGGCCTGCTGTTCGAGTCCTTCCTTGGCCAGGTGCAGGCGCACGTTCCACGCGGCGACTTCCCGCAGGCGTTCTCCCAATTCGATTGCCTGTGTCCTTGCCGTAGTGTTGCCGGTCATGTCCGTTCCTTTCGTCTGCGTGCCCTTGGAGCTTGTGCGCACCATGCTATGGGCGGCGCGCTTGGTTGTGCAATACGACCGCCTCCCCGGTTCGGTCTGGTCGAACTGGGCCAGGAAAAACATGGAAAACGAAAGCGCTCCGCACCGTGTTGGCGCTTGGTGCGGGGCTGATCGACAACCTTGGGCGGGATTCCGAGCGATTCAAGTGACAAGAGTCCCGGGATTCGCCCTCCATTGAAAGAGAGTTATCGCAATGACCAATCCTACCATCGCTTCCGCCCCGCGTGCGGCGGGAGCCATGAAAACCATCCCGTCGCTGCGTGTGCGGATCGCCCGCGCGCACCTGCTGGCGGTGCTGCTGCATCCCGCGCGCTCGTCGCACCGTCGTCGCCGGAGCGCCTGAGATGGGCCGGGCTGTGGCGGCGGTGGCCGTCGTCGCAATCGTCGTGTGTCTGCTGGCGGTGTGGGCGTTGTGCCGCGCGGCCGCGTTGGGCGACCGCATCGGCGAACGGCTCCATGATGCCAGGGGTCGCGAGGAGGATGCGCGAGGAGCGGGCCGGCGGAGCAGTGGGCGTGGCAGTTGCAGGACGAGCGGCTGAGCCTGTCGGAGAAGTTCGTGTTGGTGTATCTGGCGCGAAGGGCGTATTACGACGACGGGTGCGGCGCGTGGCCGTCGGTCAACACCATCGCGGCACATTGCCATTGCACGCGCCGTTCCGTGCTGCGCGCGTTGAAACGTTTGCAGGAGCTGGGCTACTTGCGCGAGGGTGACCAGGAGCTGGCCGCGCGCAATCCCCGCAGCCACGAGCCCATCCCCAGGGGGCATCGTTCCAAGGTGTGGGACGTGGTGATGAAGGGCGCGCAGACCGAGCCGGAGGATATCACCGATCCCGGCGAGACCGACGCAGGCAAGGACGTTCCAGCGAAACCCAGTACAGCCGAACCATCGCGGAGCAAGGAGTGCGCGCGGGGTGACATGGCGTCACCTGACGCAGTGTCACCTGACACAATGTCACCCCAGGGCGATCCCGCCGGTGAGGTGACATCTTGTCCGAAGAGAGGTGACGTCATGTCACCCAATAGACAAGTGATAACCAATGCTCCCCTTGTCCCCTACGGGGACATTCCCCTCGCCGGGGAACAACCCGAAGAGGAGCGAAGCGAGCGTGATGCACCGGATTGGCGTCTGGCGCTGCCTCCCAAGGGCGTACGCGATCCGCTGTGGACGCCAGGGGCGGAGGATGCGGACGAGCGGGTGCGTTCCCGGGCCCTGCAGGAGGTTCGCGTGCTGACGCTGATCCATGACCGTGTGGCGGCCATCGACCCGAAGGCAGCCAGGCCGGCGTCGATGCGAGACCGACGCAAGGTCCACGAGCTGCTGATGGAACGCTCTCTGACGGAGGTCGAGACGATCCTTGATTGGGCGTATGGCAATCCGCGCTGGATCTCATGGCTGGTGGACGGCACGATGGTCGAACGCTACTTCGCGCAGGTCAGCCTCGACATGCGCACCAAGCGGGCACGAGGTCCGCAGCATTCCGGCAGCCATGCCGCTGCTGCCGAGCTCACGCCGGTCCATGATCCAGACCGGCCGGTGGCGGTTAGTTCGGGCTTGGCCTGGCGGGTGCCGGTCTACGGCGGCGGCATCCTGTCGATCGCATTGTGCCAGGCGCACCTCGACGGCGAAGCCGGACAGGCCGAGTGCCCGGTGTGCGCCTATGACCGGCGCAACCAAGCCACCCACGCCATCGGTCTGGACCAGGCCGAGCACGCCGAGGAATCCCACGAGGAGGCCAAGTCATGACCGGCATGACGGAAGCCATGCCCCGTTCGCCGGAGGCGTGGAAGAACATGGGATGCTGCGCGGATTTCCCGCAGCCGTGGGCCGACCTGATGTGGGGCCTGGAGTTCGAGGACAAGCATCCCCTGGCCCGCGTGTTCCGACAGGCGGGCGCGTCGGTATGCGAGCACGACTGCCCGGTGAGGGCCGAATGCATGGCCTACGCCGGTGCCGCCGGCCTGGAATGGGGCTTGTACGGCGGCCGCTCGTGCACCGACCGGCGCCAGATCGCCCGTCTAGCGGAAGCCGACGGCGTGCCCTGCCGCGACCGCACGGTGCCCTGGGCCCGGCGCTGGGGCCTGTTCGTCGACTGGCTCCAAGCCCATCCCGAAGTCTTCGACACGGCCCGGGGCAAGGCCAGCATGGAACGCGGGCAACGCCGATGGCGCGCCGCAGGCCGCGCCCAACCCAAGAATGAGCCGCATGACCGTCAAACCATCATGCAAGCAGACAATCAAGCAATCCGACAATCAAGCAATCAAACAACCGACCATGCCGGCGATCCGGCGAATGGTCCCGAATCCAAGGAGGAAGCATCATGCGAGTAGCGTTGGCGAACGCGAAGGGCGGGGTGGCCAAGACCACCAGCTGCATCTATCTGGCCGCCGTGCTGGCCCGGCGCGGAATCGAGGTGGCGGTCTACGACGCGGACCCGCAGTCCAGCGCCAGCCTATGGGCGGCCGCCGCCGAACAAGCGGGAGACCCGCTGCCCTTCGACGTGCTGCCGGCCAACATGGCCACCCTCACCCATCTGGGCGGCGACCCGGCCGCAAGGGAATGGTCGATCATCGACGCCCCTCCGCAAGGCCCGCTGCTCGACAAGACGTTGGCCGTGGCCGATTTCGTCATCGTGCCCACCTCGGACTCGCCGATGGACCTCCAGCAGGCATGGGACACGCTCGACCGCGCCCGACGCGCCACCAGGGCGGCCCTACTGCCGGTGCGCGTCGAAGCGAACACCAACGCCTGGGCCCAGACCCTGGCCGCGTTGGAACAAACCGACACCGCACGCTTCGACACTTTCATCGCCAAACGACAACCGATCAAGACCTCGCTCGGCATGAACCCCAAACAACTGTACGAATACCGGGAACTGGCCGACGAACTGACGCGCATCGCCAAGGAGGAACTGGCATGAAAGGCAACTACCAGCCACTGCCCCGACCCGTGCCCTTCGACAAAGTCCTCGACCAACAGGCCGAAGACAAACAACCCACCGGGAAGAACAACGCCGGCGAACCGCTGGTCATGCTCTCCCTGCGCCTGCCCGTCCGGCTGAAGAACCGCCTCAAAATCGCCGCCGCCGAACACGGCACGCCATGCAACAGATCCTGCGCCACGCCATCGAACACGAACTCGACCGACTCGCCAGCAACGACTGAATAAGGGACACCGTACATGCCGAGATGCGAGGATTGAGGAATTGATAGTTGCTATGGTAAAATCCAACTAAATTTGATGGAACACCTGACATGCCAAGGTGGTTCCGAAGCAGGAAGGCCTTAGAGCATTGGTGATTTGAGCAGTGGCGGATTGCATGAGGAGAGATTCCGCGTGTTCTGCGCATTATCGCGCGTATCTGCCATTGTACCAATCGCAATGCCTGATTCGATGAAGTTCTCGTTAGCATAGCGACTTTCGGTGCCGTCACGAGGACTGCTTTCTGAATGCAGCTTGGCAATAAATGGCACAGTCCGCCACTTTTCGATAGTCACAGTTTGATTAATGCGCCTTATCGAAAGAGGCTTCCATGAGTCAGATATTGACACTAACCGATATTTCCTACTGCTATCCGGGCGCGCCGGAACCATTGTTCGAACATCTGTCCGCGACATTCGCGGCCGGCTGGGCCGCAGTGCTGGGAGACAATGGCATTGGCAAGACCACACTGGCCAAACTCGCCTGCGGCATGCTTTCCCCCGATTCGGGGACAGTCTCGCCGAACCCGTGCAAGATGGCAGTCGCCTACTGTCCGCAACGTACTGATGAAACGCCTACGAATCTGGATGATTTCGCGGCGGATTGGACGGGCGAGACCATCGCCATCCGCGACGCGCTGAACATCGGCGACGATTGGGCATACCGATACGAGACTCTCTCTGGAGGCGAAGCCAAGCGGCTGCAAATCGCTTGTGCGCTGGCCGGCGATCCCGACGTGCTGGTGTTGGACGAGCCAACCAATCATGTGGACGGCAGGACGCGCCAAGCCATCACGCAGGCGATGCGTCGGTTCGATGGCATAGGCATCGTGATCTCCCATGATGTCGAACTGATCGACGCGACGTGTTCGCGCTGCGTGATGCTGGAGCGCCGACATGCGCGTGGGCGTAACATCACGGCGGCGAACACCTATCAGGGTGGATATACCCAGGCCGCGCAGCAGATGCGCGACAATCAACGTGCCGATACGGCCGCCATACAGTCCACTCGAAAGGAGCTGCAACGCATGCAGCGCATCAAGCGGGAGCGGGCGCAGCGTGCGCGCGAACTGGATATGCGGAAGAATCAGGGAATGCGCATCGATATCAAGGACATCGACGCTCGCAAAGCCCTGAAAAATCTGAAACCGGCTATCGGCACCACTGTCGCACAGACAAGCGCGCAATTCGACGGGCGTATCGCCGCCGCCACCGACAGACTTGCTCACCTCAGCGAAGCGGCCAAACGCTACGACGGCACCATCTGGATGAACGTCATGCCGAGCTCACGCAGGGAATTGACGCGCATCCCCAACGACCACGCCATCGCGGACCAACCCGATATGCTGAGCATCGGCCCGCGCGACCGCATCGGCATCAGCGGTCCAAATGGCAGCGGTAAAACCGCATTGATACGACGATTGATCGAAGCGCTGGAGCGTGATGAAGCGCAGCGGCATTCGGAGAGAATGCCATATCTCTATATTCCCCAAAATTCCAGCGACATGGATACCGCCAACGCAATGAACCGCTTGCATGCTTTGACGGACGAGCAACGCGCCATTGTGCTCAGCGCCTACGCCCAACTTAACGCCGACCCCGACAGACTGCTCGCCGGCGGCAATCCCTCGCCAGGCGAACTACGCAAACTTCTGTTGTGCCTCGGCATGATTGAACAGCCACAGCTCATCATCATGGATGAGCCGACCAACCACCTCGACCTGCACTCCAAACAGGCACTTGCTAATACGCTATCCTCCTATGCGGGCGCATTGGTCGCAGTCAGCCATGACGAATGGTTTCTGAATGCCGTCACATCGATTCGATGGCGATGCGCGTCATGACGCTATCTATGAGTTTACGTTCCTTCGTAAGACTTGGATATCGGCAAGACGCATTCCTTTTCGTATGAAGCTGTATCGATGGCAATGACCGAGCAAGAGGACACCAGTATGACACGACCGATTATGCCGCGAGCACATGGCAAAAAACTTCACATGGAGGCGAACATGGCTCATGTTCCTTCGGCCATCGCAATCACGGCGATGCGACCGGAGGAATATCCGTTGCTCGTCGAGTTCCTGTATCAGGCGATTCATGTATCGCCGGGAACCCCGGCACCGGACAGGAGCGTTGTCGAGCTGCCGGAATTGCGGCGATATATCGAGGGATTCGGACGGCCCGACGATGCCTGCATGGTTGCTCGCGCCGGACTACCGAACGGTCCGCAAATCGTGGGTGCCGCATGGGCCAGAATCTTCCCGAACAACTCCGCAGGCTACGGTACCATCGACACGGCAACGCCGGAAGTCTCCATATCCTTGCTTCCCGACTGGCGGAACCGAGGCATAGGGCACCGCCTGATGACGGCGTTACTGGACCGACTGCGAACCGATGGTCACGCCGCAGCCAGCCTCTCGGTCCAACGCACCAACGCCAACGCCCTCCATCTCTACGAGTCGCTTGGCTTCACCATCATTAGCGAACACGACGGTGAACTGGTCATGCGCGTGGCTCTCGCGGATTGAGGCAGTGTTCCACACATCATCCGCATGGAGCCAGTGCGTAAGCCACCCACTGTGATATGTGCGGCTGCAAGTCCCGCATTCATACAAGCAAACAATCTGACATACAGATGCAGTCTATTCCTTATTATGTTTTCGGCTTTGCTCTTGATAAGAGCCAGCACCACCATCCATCCTCGATGAATGTGGGCAGGCTTTCGCAATGTGCCACATGACGCAACGTGTAGTCGGCGTGAACCGCACCACCGCGCAGGTGTTCACGCATGAAGCTCACGAATGATACGACCTCGAAAAGCTTTTTGGGAGGCTCGTTCCCAATCTTGTCCTCAGTGTGCAGCCTGTCAGTCTGAAGTCAGCTTTCAACTGGCAAATGTTCAAAGAGACGGGCTAGCGCAGTGGATAGATCCGCTCCTTCGAAAGCAAAAGTCGCAGCAGCACGTGTCTGCTTGTCCGCGTTGAAGGCAAGCGAGACACCGACGGCTTTGAACAGCGGTAGGTCAGAACGACTGTCACCAATAGCGATGCAATTCGAAGCTTCAACTCCCAAGCATTCACATTGCTGCCTCATGAATGTTACTTTGGTTTGTTCATCGGCATATGCCGCTGTTTTACCAATAAACACGCCATCCTTGACAGCAAGTTCTGGACCGCACCATGCTTCAAATCCAAATCTCTGCGCAAGGCTCTCGGAAACGACTGTCCAAGCGCAGGATGCGAGGACTGGCTTGATTCCCCTCGACTTGCATTCCGCAACGGACTGTGCGATTCCTTGCACAAGCGGGAGATCGTTCAACCATCCGTAAATTTCACTTACCCGATGGCCAGTGTATCCACGAGCATCAATATCGCATACCGTGTCATTTCCGATCTCACCGCGTGCGTATCGATCCTCTGCATCTCGCATCCTGTCGCCGGTACCCAACCGGTCCGCAATAAATGCGCCAGAGCTAATGCCGTATGTGAGCGTTCCGTCGATATCAAAAAATGCAATTCCCGCCATTCATCCCTCTTCATTTACTGGTTCAGCCCGAACCTCCAGCCGGTAACTAAGCCAATAGCGTATCAAAAGGCACACATATCAGAAAAGAAAGGCAGATAGTCCCATTAAACCGTTTCATGCGATTGCAGTTGTCCGCCGCTGGCTACGGCTGGCAGGGGAAGCTGGGAAAGGCGTCCCGGCGGAAGGCCCGCCGGTGCGTTCTTCTTCCAGGGACAAGGAAGGATGCGGGCGGCCGTGAATGGTCGCCCGCATTTTCCGTATCCGTGTGAAACGGGAGGGAGCGCATCATGGGGCGCTTCCGACTGAAAGGACGGATACGTATGTCAGGTGGGAAGAAGAGCAGGCGCACGATGCTGATGGCTGCCCTGACCGCAGGGGCGTTGGCCTTGGGATATCTGGCGCCAGCCGCGTTCGCCGAGGGCGGTGGTGGCGGTTCCGGCGGGCAGGTTCCATCGCAGACCGCCGACGCGCATTGGATCTACAAGGATTCCTGGCCCGCCACTCTGGAGGGCATGAAGCAGGCGATACGTGATTCGGGCACCACCCTGTCTTCCGATTTGGAGGATGGGTCGAATCAGTTCGTGGATATGAATGCCATCCTTGCCGACGCGATCTCGGAGTGCAAGGCCTCATACACCGGGGAGGGTGACGCGGAATGCCGGATGGTCGCTGTCGGCTACGCGCGCCTCGGCAACGGCGTGTTCAGCGGTTCCTATGTCAGTTCGAACGCGCGTCAGCGTTGGGAGTCCCAATGGGCCGCCGAAGGGCGCGGCACCTACCAGTACCAAGGCCAGTCGTACACGACCGGCACCACGTGGACCGATCGGCTTGGCGTGCGTTCGGTGGATAGCCTGGTGCAGGATTCCATCAACGCCAATCCCGATGCCTCGTTCCGTGTGGTCGTGCTGGCCAAGAACCAGCCGCCCGTCGATTATCCGTTGACCGTCACCACCTCGCACCGCCAGCAGACCGACATGCAGGTCGGCTCGACCACGCCGGTCGGCGACACCATCCACGCGAACAACGGCGGCTCGTCGATCAAGGAGACCCTGCACGGCACCGCGATCGTGCACTACGATGGCGGCCCCTACACGCCGACGGGCAGCGTGAGCAAGCCGATCAGCTTCGCCAACAGCGGCGACACCGTGATTGACAACCTGGCTTCGCCAGGTGATTTCGGCATGGATTCCTGGGCCGAGGGCACGTATTGGATCGATGTCCAGGTGCCCAAACAGGGAAGCATGCAGGCGGCCGTGGACACCACGGACCGGGATCCGGCGGAGACCTGGAAGGTCAGCGCCGTGCCGCCGGCCGATCCGGTCAAGAGCATCGAGGAAGGCGTCAGCGCCGACCGGATGACCAACCGCACCACCATCACGTATGGGACCGGCCGGGGCGGGTATGAAATGAGTTTCAGGGACGTGATCGAGCCCAACGGCGTCGATTACACGGTGGATGGCTTCACGCTCGTGGACGCCACCGACAACGATCGCGATGTCTCCGACGAGTTCGAGATCGGTTGGGACCGCGCGTCGAACACGGTCAGCGCGGTCCGTTCGGCCGACAAGGGCATGATGCCGTTCGACCACGAGTATGTGTTCGGCTTCGATGTGACCGTCAGCCTGCCATCCGATTACCAGAACATCAGCGACCATGCGTGGGGCAAGTGGAACCAGCTGCCCGAGGCCGATGCGGGAGAACGCGAGTTTGATACCTGGCGGCCCAATCCCGACAAAAGCTGGATCATGCTTGATGCCGATGGCAAGTGGCAGGCCGTGATCGACCCTGACCGCACCAACCAGACCGGCGGCGACGGCAAGGTGTTCCTCGATGGAGACCGTGTGGCCTCCGTGGTCACCGCCACGACCAAGTCCTCCTACCTGACCGGGTTGAAGGACTTGGAGAAGGCCAGGCAGATCACGATGCTCGTGCCCGGCCGCGCGAACTACGCCAACGGGGCCGGGGCGGGCCAGGTGCGCGATGACTTCGGCATCGAAGCGGACGACGAGATCACGTTCTGCACCGCCGGCAAGAACGGCGCGGAGTTGACCAACGCCGGCTCGCAGACCATCAACACCCACACGGTCGAAACCAACGAGCCGAAGGTCTGCGGTTACGTGCCGTCCGTGGCCAAGGATGTGGTCGGGGAATCCTCCCAAGGCGGCGCCCAGGACAGCGTGGACGGCAAGATCGTCTTCCCCGGCCAGCGTCTCGAATACCGTCTGGAAACCCAGCCGCATTTGCCCGACAGTCTTACCTACACCATTGTCGAGGTGGCGGTCACCGACACGTATGACGAGCACTTCCAGCCGGACAAGCAGACCCTGGAGGTCACCGACCTGACCACCGGCAAGTTCATCCCCAAGAGCCAGTACCGCAGCGAGTGGAACGACGCGAACCATGCCGTGCGTCTCGTGTTCGCCGACGACTATGTGCGGGCGAACTGGCTGGCGGGCGCGAATCCCAGGATCATCATCAGGTTCGAGGGCGTCGTGGCCGAGGATGCCCCGGCTGACACCGTGGTTGACAACCGGTGGGCGTTGACCTTGAACAACTCGGTCACGCCAAGCAACAAGGTATGGAACGATCCGCCCGACTTCCAGCCGGGCAAGGAGGACACCCAGGCCGACCCGTCCATTTCGATCGACGGCAAGACCGCGTTGCTCGGAGACCGCATCTACTATCGGATCAATCTCGACGCCAAGCAGACGAACCATGCCTACAAGGTGTGGCGGCTGGGCATGGTCGATGACTGGGACGACGAATACCTCGAACTCGACGAGAACCATATCACCGTGACCGACAAGGCCAACGGCAGGGATGTGACCGACCGGTTCAACATCCAGGCCATCGACGGCGTGGCATACGTGTTCGCCAAAACCGTTGACACCGAGGTTCCGGCGACGGGAGAGACCATCAAGGGCGACCCCCAGCCAGCCGATCTCAAGATCTACGCCGCGCTTGGCGACAAGGACCACGACCCGTTGAAGGACCCGGCCATCGACCAGTCGCTTCTGGGCACCTCGTATGAGGTCACGCTGCCGATGACCGTCATCAAGGTCACCGACGATTACGTGGTCACGAACACGGCCACCCAGCTGGTCAACGACGTGCGCAAGGACACCAACCAGGTTTCCAACCCCTTGAAGCCGATCAACCCGGCCAAGGATGTCGTGGTCAAGGTGGACGGGCAGAGCGTGGATGGCAAGAGCATCTATCTCAACAGCCTGTTCCTCTACCGGCTCGACAGCTCCACGCTGCCGCCCGACCGCGCCTACCCGCAGGTCTCCGACTGGTCCATCAGCGACCCGCTCGACACCCGGTACGACAAGTTCACCGGCCAATGGGCCGTCTACGCCGCCTGCGACCTCATCAAGGACGGCGAGACCCTGGCCGAGCGGGGCGAACGCATCGCCGGCTCCGACTTCGACGCCAGCCGTTTCGGCGGAGAACTCTTCGAGCTCGCCACCGACGAGCGCGGCGTGGTCACCGTGCGTGCCACGAAGCTGATGCTTGGACTCGTGTCGGCCGACACCGAGCATGAGCAGGCGTGGACCGCGTTCATCCAATGCCAGCGCATCGCCGTGGGCGGTCCCGTGGCCAACCAGTTCACCGAGACCATCAACGGGGTCGAACGGCCCTCGAACACCGTCACTACGCACACGCCCGACATGACGCCACGACTCACCATCGAGAAATGGGACGATCAATCCGGCTGGCCCGATGGCGACCGCGACACCGTTGACGAGGCGCTGAACATGAACGGGAGCGACACTCGCATCGTGTTCACCATCACCAACGCATCGCCCACCGACCCTGACACCGGAGACGGCCCTTGGTTCAAGGCGAGCGAGCTGAGCCTCACCGACCAGCTCGTCGCCGGCGACGGCCAGATCGGCGAGTTCGAGTATCCCGACGATTGGCAGACGCTGATCCTCAAGCCCGGAGACAGCGTGGAGGTCAAGGCCACCCTCAGTGGCGTGAGCGAGCATCACACCGACCGCGCCATCGTCACCGGTGTGCCGCTCGTCCAATGCGTCGTCTCCGACCCCGACCCCTTCGACGGCAAGGACGAGGAGAAGCTGCCCGAGGACGCGGTGGAGATCGACGGGCGAACCCTGTGCGCGGACACCACCGTGACCAGCAACACCGACGACTGGAACGGCTACCAGCCCAAGGACAATCTGGCGACCACCGGCACCAACATCGCCGGCCTCATCGCCGTCATCCTCGTCCTCGCGCTCCTCGGCACCGGTGCAACCGCCGCGATCCGCCTCACCCGCGCCAACGGCCGCCACACCGGGCACGAGAACGACGCGAATGATGATGGCGCTGGCCGTGATGGCAGTCCCAATGGAGATGGCCCCGAGCCGGACTTCGCCCAACTCGTCACCACTATCAATCCCAAGGAGCCGCCCATGAACTAATAACAACCACCCATCTGCTGCTTAGAGCCAACTTTCGTATTCCAGTTGGCAGTTAGACGGTGATACCATGCAACTGTCCCGGCAAAACGGGGCAGTGCATACTAGGCCCGCAGGCGTAGTCCTGCGGGCCTATTTCGTCTGTTCCCCATCGGCTTTAGCCAACGTTCTCCCATGACAGCGGACTATGATTCGCTGCTTTAAGCACTGGCAAGTGAAACTCGATGCCAGGTTTCTCTCCCCACGGCACTCTAGCTAAATCGGTTATGTTGCCTGGCCATTCAGGCACCTTATTACTAGAACTGAGATCAAACAAAGTGAAAGCGAATGGCGGTATCCTGATACATGCCATTTTGCAGCACGTGTAATCCGCAAATATGGGAACCATCCATCCGGTGAACAGCTTTTGTTCACGCAGGTTATCGACTATAAACATATGGAGTCTGTATCGCTGGGGGAAAACAGTGCTCTCCCTATCCAAGAGATAGTCCTTACAGTCATGCATATCACCAGCTGATACACAGAAGTTCGACATCACCTGCTTCACAAATGCAAGAGGCATGAGCCTATCTGTCTTGAAATGAATGGATCTATCCCCTTCCTGAAAGTCAGAGACAAGGATTTGCTGTCCAGTTGCACGATAGAACTCACTGAATGGCTTGACGTAGTTTTGACCAAGATAACTATTGCATGAGCTGCAAATCGTCTTGAATCCTTGACCTCTTTGCAATTGCCGATACTTCAGGCCTTCCATGTCATCCTGCCCGGTCAAGCTGCTCTTCACGGCGTCAACGCCTGAATAGAGCTTCACCGTGTGATCATTACCCACAGATTGAGGAGGGATGTGTTCAAAGCTCAGCGGCCCTTCTTTACCGCAGATTCGGCAAATGTCATCTGCCATTTCACGTCATCTCCAAACGTTATTGCCACAGGCCGAGGAATGCTGCGGCAATGAAATCGAGAAGCGCAGCACCGACCAGAATCAATGCATATAGGTTGAAATAACTGCGCATCAATTTAAGTTTTGCAACATGAAGTTTCTCGTTTGTTGATTCAAAGTATTCCATCGATCCCGACACGACTTTTTCTATCGCAGGAAAGACCGCGCCAATGATGGCGAGCGACGAAGTCACGAGTGTAGCCTTTGCGCCGTCTTGCAGAATGGTGAATGAGAGAATCCCCACACCAATAGCTAATCCGATGGCGATGATTGCGTACCATGCTGCTGCTTTCCGAAGGGAGACTCGATCGGCTTCGTCTAGTTCTTCCCAGTTTGAAGCAGCGCCGAGAGATTGCTTAATCCAAAGATCATTCTGCTGCTGGTCGTTATTTTGCATTCTTTTCCCTTTCCCGGGCATCTTTTGGCGAATACTATAGCGTCTTGATTTACCTATTTCTGTAAGTATGCTGAACGAATGCTGTGTGAATTTGTCCGCCGCTGATTCCACGGGACTGCACGAGGATGGCCGTATGCGTAGGCATGGCGGTGGGCCGTGCCGTTCCTGTGCGGAGGAGTGCGGCTGTGGATTTGATGAACCAGGTGCTGGAGTTGTTCGTGAAGTTCGCGACGATTGGCGGTGGCTTGTGGCTGGTGTGGGGCGCGGTGACATTCGGTGGTGGTTTGAAGGATCATAACGGGCCGCAGACGCAGTCGGGCCTGTGGCAGATCGTGGGCGGCGGCATGATTATCGCGGCGGCGCAGATCTTCAGCGCCGCGGCGTTGGGCTGAGCCGGTTTGAGGCATCGGGGATCCCGGCATGGAGGATTTCATCGTTGCGATGCTCAACATGATCGGGGGCGGTGGCACCGGTTCGATAGCCACTGGCATGCTGTCGCAGGGGCCGGAGACGTGGAATCCGGCGCTTTACCAGTTGGCCGTGAACGTGCATGACGTGGCGGTCAAGCCGTTGACCTCGGTGGTTCTGGCGGTGGTGTTTACCTTGGAGTTGGCGCGTAATTCCACGCGCATCGAGTCCGACCGCGAGTTGGACGTGAAGATCGTGTCGGGCTTCTGGCCGGCGTGGAACCAACCCTCCAACACGCGCTCCAGCAGCGCCGTCGATTTCAGCGAATATCGTTCCTCGACCATGACGCGCAGTTGCTTCATGGAAACCTCCGGGCTGATTGCGGTCACGATAAGCGTGTCGCGAGAACGAAGGTCGGCGTCCAGCGTCACGGACAACGCCAATTGCTCGCGGGCCGTGAAGCCCTCGCCTTTGCCAGCCAGCAGCCTGCGCCACTTCCTCAGCAGGGGCGTGAACCATTCGGCCGCCGCCTCACGCGGCCCCATATCGATGCGCGCCTGCCGGTATTCCTCGGCCAGTCGCTCCGCCAGCCGCTCGTCGGCCGGACGCACTTGGGCAATGGTGCCAGTCATATCCATCGGTCCTTTCCGTGGTGTCCGAACCCCCAAGTCCGCTTCCACGCGGCCCATGCCCGCGAGCCATGCGAGCGGCCAAGAGCAATGTCATGCGCTGCAAGCGCATGGCCCAGGGCCGCGATCCGCCCGACGATGGAGGAGAGTATGTCGCGCAGCCCCGTCTGAAGCATTCTCTCCGCAATCGGCGGGCGTCACCCGACGACCACAGCCAAACGTCAATGTCGCTATGGTTGTTGCATGGCACGCAGATATGGAAAAGTCCCGGCGATTGTCGCCGGGGCCAAGTGTTTAGGAACTTTTCGACAGACCGCAGCCGCGTTGCTGTATCAGTCCCGCATCAATCAGCCGAAAACCGAATGACAGATGAATTGGTTCATCCAATCATAGGGATCGCATAACGGCTGAGCACCATTGCTGCAATGCCGAGTAATCCTCTTCTCGGGCTTCGCTAGGGTCGATGCTGTGCGCGAGCAGCATGCGCTCCGATGGGTCGTCCAGAGCGGCAAGCAGTTCACACTTGGTCGGGACGAACACGCCGGCACGGACTGCGTGGACGATCTGCAAGGAGAAGAAGAACCCCTTGAGCATGGCGCGTAAAGCGTCCAGACGGGCATCCACAGACAGCTCCCGCGTCGTCAGATACGTGTGATTGGTCATGTGATAAAGGTTCGCCACGCTCACCCTCGCGCCCAGCCGGACATCGGCCGGACCATAGGCGGGAAGCAAAGCGCACAGGTTGCCATGCCAGACCTGGGTGCCATGCTCGAACTGCGCGAGCTCATAGGCGGGCCATGCGGCCAGTTCGTCGCGCCCGCAGGTGAAGCCGACGGCCTTGTCTCCCTCCGGCACCGTGCGCATCGCCTCGTGGAAGTGGTCAAGATCGGTCAGATCCACATGGTCGAGCACCACCAGCAAGTCGATGTCGCTGTCCGGCCGGACCTCGCCACGCAGATAACTACCCTGCAATCCCATGCACAGCAAGCGTTCGCCAAACGCCTCTCGCAATGCCGCCATCGCCAGCGGCTTCCATTCACCTAGATCAATCATCGTCAAACTCTCGCAATCATCAGCCAATGTTAAAAGGGCAAAGAAAGTTCAGTCTAGCAAAGAAAGTTCAGTCTAGCAAAGAACAGTTCCCCGATTAGGCGTGCCGTCATCGCGGGATGCCTTGTCGGGGTACTGTCCGTCTTTCAGCTAGCCAGGTTGAGCTCGTCGATGACTTGCTTGAAGTCCGCGATCATCCGGGTCAGTTCGCGCACCCTTTGCTCGGTGACGTTGACGATGTCTTCCAAACTGTCCGTCTGCGTTCCCTCCGTATAGGCTTCCTGAAGGAACTCGTCGGCCAGTAGATTGACGATTTGGCGTTGGTGCTCCGCGACGACGCGCTGATAATGCTTGATGGCGACCTTTTCGCTGGCATGGCCAAGCTGGTTCATCACCTCGCGCAATGTGCCGCCCTTGAGCATCAGGAGGGTGGCGTGGCTGGCGCGCAGGTCATGCAACATCAGATCGGAGCGGCCCGCCTTCTTACGCGCCCTGGCAAACTGCGCCTCCAGCGTGGTCTGGCTCATGACCTTGACCCTTCTGGGCACGAACACCGGTGAAGTGGGGTCATCCAAATCGCAGAACGTATGCAGGTGCTCGCGAATCATATCGACCAAGGCGTCCGGGATGGGAAGGTCCCGGACGCTGCGCTTGGTCTTGGTCTTGGCAAACCTTGCCTCTCCTCGATCCAGATGTCCCCGGTTGACCGACCTGCGCACACGCAGAATCTTGTTATCCAAGTCAATGTCACCGACTTGCAGGCCGCAGAGTTCCCCGCATCGCAGCCCGCCGGCAAGCGTGGAGAGAAACACCGTCAGCCGCGTGTAATCCGGCATGTTCTCGGCCAGCACGCGCAGTTGCTTGGGAGTGACCGGCGGTATGTCCTCCCCTTACGGAATCCGGTTCCGGCGGTATCGGAAAGATGAACGGATTGTCCTTAAGCAATGGCGGGGACCCATCCATGCTCATGGTTGTGGCCGAGCGGAACACGGCCTTGAGCCGCATGCAGGCCCGTCGAAACGACCACTGCCCCTCGGGATGCGGGCCGTCATACCAGCTTTTGATATGTCTGGGCTTGATTTCCGTCAGGCGCAGCCCTTCGAACGCGGGCATGAAATGGGCGATGTCCAGGTACAGGTTGCGTCTGGTTCCGCCGGCTATCCGTTCGCCGTTGGGCAGCGTGTATTCGACGGCCCATTGCTCGACATACTCCTTGAACATCATCTGGTTGGCTCGTTCCCGCCTCATGCGGTCACGGGGATGAACCCACGTTTGGATGCCTTTGGTATGTAGATCGACCAGATGATGCTCGTTCTCCAACCACACATGAGCCTCGTGCTCCTGATGTGGCTTGAATTGCTTCTGCACCTTCTTGCCATGATCCACGGGGTTCGGATAACGAACCTGCCATGCGCTGAGGCTACCGGAATCGTCGTATCGGGGAATGACGGTACCCCATTGGCTACGCGGCTTGGACATGACTTTCCCCACTGGAATATTGGTTTTTGGCATGATTGCTCTCCCTTGAACAAAAAGTGCACCCAAATATGCACTTAAGGGAGATTGAAGAAAACCTGCATATGCAGCTCAGCGCAGGGCAGCAAGTCTGCGCGATTTCGGTACGCGGCTAGAGCGTCCTTGGTTGCTTTGGCTGCGATAAAGCCAGGCCCAGGAACCTTGAAATACCGTCCAAGCTAGGGCGTTTGCGACGGTGCAACCCTATGCTATAGTGGCATCCAGAAATAAATCAGGTGTCGTTCTCGTTCCCGGAGAGGAGGTAAGGCACATGAGTGGCTGTGGCATTACCTCCTCTCTGGGGGTACTTCACTAAAGACCCCGGTCATAGCGACCGAGGTCTTTTCGTATTCGCGGGACCAGGCCTGAAAGCATTCGGCCCGCTTGATATGTGCTCATGCTTTCATCTCAGCACGTGTTCACGCCCGCCACAAGGACTGTCCCACCGTAGACGATGTGACGTCATCCACACTGTGACTTCGCGCACAGAGTCCCGACACCGTCCTCACCTCGTTTATCGGCACCATGCGTGTATAACCACATATGGCATTATCGGCGAATATCGGCCGGCAGACCAGTTG
>SKEE01001285.1_pt1 | contig 21502 bp, 23 predicted proteins | sample 4826661 | NCBI WGS metagenome assembly SKEE01 (sample SAMN11008817, study PRJNA524170) | human gut metagenome | biome: Human fecal sample; material: Feces; isolation source: fecal sample from pouch patient p20 | host: Homo sapiens | place: Israel: Tel-Aviv | collected 2016-11-14
CATAAGAGCTGGTCGCCGGAATATAACCACCGCTGCCATACGTGGCGGCTTGAGTTCTGGCGGCGGTCTGGTCAAGTGTGTCTGACTCTTTGTTGATAACACCGAGTTTTTCCAGTACCCAGTCAATTCCGCTGCGCAGTTTGTTGAACGCATTAAGCGGCAGCATCAGCGCGTCAGCCAGTGCCTGCCCGAACATGACGCCAGTATCACGGCAACGGTTCAGGGTGTCCTGGGTGGCTTTGACCGGGGCAATCAGTTTTTTAAACCACTGCCACGCGGCCTGTAACTTTTCGCCCAGCCAGTCAAACACCGGCTTAAGTGGCGTGAACAGTTCCCCCACCGGCGCAAATGCCGCTTTCAGCCCTTCCATCACACCGCCAAAGAATGCGCTGACAGGCTCCCAGTATTTACGGATAAGCAACGCCCCGGCGACAATGGCGGCCACCACGGCCACAACCGGCCAGCTAATCGCCCCGATGGCGGTCATAACAGCACTGCCAACCGTCGTGAAGATTGCCCCCATTGCGCCTGCTGCCGCGATAATGGCATTGATGCCGGTGATAACCGGCCAGGCTACAAGGCCAATGGCACCGATGACACCAGTCAGCGCCAGTGCGCCACCGGCAATGAGGCCAATGGTTGACGCCAGTGATTTGTTTTTCTGTATCCAGCCGTCGAGTTTTAACACATACTTTGTGGCCGTCTGCGTGAGCTTACGCAGTGTGCCTTCCTGCTGGTCAAACAGGTCAGTCCCCACCGCCTCATAAGCGGACTGAAACTCCTTAAAGTCACCACCGAGGTTATCCTGCATGATTTTAACCAGCTCTTCCGTTTTACCGTCCGAGGCTTTCAGCGTGGCGGTCAGCTTATCCAGTTTTCCGCTTGCTGCCGCTGCCAGTAAAACGTTCGCTGATTTCAGTGCTTCCTCACCAAAAATGGTTTTAAGGTATTCCCCCTTCTGAGACGTTCCCAGCTTGTGTTTATCAAAGCTGGCCTGAATCTCTTTCAGAATGGTGAACAACGGACGCATATTTCCCTTTTTGTCCGAGGTTTTAACGCCAAGCTCTTTTAGTGCTTCCCATGCTTTCCCTGTCGGAGCCTGTAATCGGGTGACAACGGCACTACTACCCGTACCCGCCATTGACCCCCTGATGTTATTGTCATGCAGCACACCTGTCATGGCCGCTGCCTGCTCAAGACTTACACCTGCCGTCCTCGCAACCGGACCGAGGTAAGTCAGTGCATCACTGAGTCCCTGAAAATCAGCCGCCGACTTATTCATCGTTGCCGACAACACGTCGCCCACATGGCTGACATCATCATTTGACAGTTGAAAGGATGCCTTAGTCCCCAGCAACAGTTGCGCGTTTTCTTCCATCGACCGCTGATTCGCCAGTGCCATATTCAGCGTGACCGGCGTTGCCGCCTGAATAGCCGCAGCATCACCACCCGCTTTCGCAATGATAATCTGCGCACCGGCTGCATCATCCGCCGAGGCGGCGGTATTGTCGCCGAGCTGGCGCGCCTGTTTGCGGAGCGCGGCCATTTCGGCGGAGTCTTTTGCCACACCTAGCACGGCCTGCAATTCTGAGTTTTTCTGCGCAAACTCATAACCGGGCATCAGCAACTTAACTCCGGCCATCGTTCCCGCCGCCGCAATCCCCACACCGGCAGCGCCCACTGAGGCCATATTTCCGGCCAGTTCCTTTCCGGCCTGATAACGCTGTTTTACTGCGTTAAGTTTTGCCTGTTGTGCACTGACACGCGCCAGTGCGTCACGCTGACGGTTAAGCTGTGCGGTGGTTTCACTGATACGGTTTTTCAGTCCCTGCTCATCATGTGCAAGATTGCGGGTATTAATTCCCACAGCGGCCAGTTCCCGCTGCTGGCGTTTAACGGAGTCCGTCAGGCGGTTATATTTCGCCTGTAAGTCCTCCGCCGCACGCTTTGCGGATTCCAGCACTTTCGCCTGAGCACGGGTCGGACGTTCGGTATTTTTAAACTGTGTGGCAAGGGCTTCGGCTTCCTGCCGTGCCTTTTCAAGTGCATGACCAGTCACGGCGAGCTGTGCGCTGGTCTTGCGGAATCCCTCAATACGGGATGCGTGACCGTTCAGCTCGCGCAGTGATTTTTGTGTTTCCCGGATATCCCCCGACAGCGACTTGCTCGCTGTGCGGATGGATTTAAACGGGCGGGATGCCTGGTCAACAGCCCTGAGCAATACCTGTAATTTTACATTGTTACTCATTCGTGTTTCCACTTCGCCGGAGCGCCTTTTCGCGCCATGTGATGAGTTCGGTCAGGCTCATGGGATACAGTTCTGATGGCGGCCAGTGAAATATCACTGCCACATCCGCCATCAGGTCATCGACCGAGAGATTTTTTGGAAACGTCACTGCACCGAGTTCGGCGACAAAAAACCGACCACCTTACCGGCCAGCGCCACAAGGTCAGGCAGTTCCAGCGCGGCGACCTCCTGCTCGGTCAGCATCGGTGCCGTCATGCGCGGCAGCACTTTAATCAGTGCATCGACTTCGGAGTTCGCGACCGCAGCCAGACTGACACCGCGCAGCGTCCCGGCGTTAGGTTTCATCAGCGTGACCTGTTCGATGACCTGCTCACCACGCTTGACCGGATTTTCCAGGGTAATGACATTTTCTTTGTTCATGGTTTTCTCACTTCTGAATCAGGGTTAACCGGTCAGCCTGGCTGACCGGATGAAAATCACAGGCCGATATTGCGGCGGTGTTGCTCCAGCCGGTCGATGCCGTTCACCTTCTCAATCATGTTGATGGTGTCGATTTCGACCAGCTCCTTACCGTCCATCGTCAGCCGGAAATAGGTGCAGACCACGGAGATTTTCGACTCGGTGTCTTCTCCCTGTTTACCCTCACCGGTGTCGATTTCTTTCTGACGGCCACGCATGACCACTTCGACGGCCACCGTTTCGCCGGTATCGTCGCGCTGGTAAGAGCCTGCAAAACGAATCGGCACGGCATCCACGCCGGTTGCGGCGTAAAGCTCCCAGATAACCGAATCCGGGAAGCCCCCGAGCGACCACTCCATTGACAGCGCATCGTCATCAAGGCCGAGGTCTACCGGTGCGCTGCCGTTCATCCCCGCACCGCGATAGTTTTCGAGCTTACGGGTCAGTTTTGGCAGCGTGACGGACTTTGCAACGCCCTGATAGCTGTAGCCGTTCAGAAAGACGTTCATTAACTTGAGTTTGCGCGGCATTGCCATCGGTCAGGCTCCTTAATTGCTGTTAACCGAGGTGACCAGATTCGCCAGGTATTTATCGGTAATACGCTGGCGCAGGGTCAGGTTTTCGAGAGGAGGCACCGGTGTATAGTCATAGTCGATATACAGTTTTCCGGCCTTAAGGGTTTCCGCATCGTTGGATTCTTCGCTGAACCAGCAGGTCGCATCCACGATATAGCCGTTTGTTTTCAGCTCACGGAATTTGGCATTGATGCCGTCAACGATGTCGCGAATCAGCGTTGCGGTGATGGGCTTGTCCACCGCCCACATGTGCGCCTCAGCCATCGTGTCGGCCAGCACCTGCGCGGTGCGGGTGTAGTTTTCAAAGAGGAACAGCGGGTCATCAGAGCAGGTACGGTTACCCCAGAAGCGGAAACCGTCACGGCGAATCAGTGTTGTGACGCCTGACTCGTTAAGCAGGTCAGCATCGGTGCCGGACTCCTGCAAATCCCAGAATACAGATGCGCTGATGCCGGTAACACCGTTTACCCCGACGTTGGACAGCGTTTTATGCCAGCCCTGCTCCTGGTCGATTTTAGCGCGCAGACCCAGCGCACGGGCGGTAGCATACGCGGTGGCGGTGGTACTGGTGACCGTATCCCATGCGAGGAAATCCGGCCAGATGACCATCAGCTCACGCTGGCTGAAATTCTGGCGGTAGGCTTTCACCTCGGAAATGGTTTTACAACCCCATGCGCTGATATACCCGAAAGCGCGCAGCTTCTGACAGACTGATGCCAGTGCAACCGCCACCTCTTTGGTGTCCAGTCCCGGCACGCCGAGAATACGCGGTTTAACACCAGTTACCGACTCCGCCGCCAGCAGGGCTTTCAGTCCGGTGTACTGACCGTTTTCGTCGGTGGTGCCGATGATATTGGAAACGGTCTGCGCGAGTTTCGTTTCCTCGTCATCACCGGTGCCGTCTTCCACGCGCACGACAACGGTGACCGGTTTTGACTGGTCAGCGATGGCCTGCAACGATGCCGCCAGCGTGCCTTTTTTACCGGCCTTTGCAATTGCGTTCTGCACATTGGTAATCAGCACAGGTTTATTGAGGGGGAAGGTTTCCGCATCCGCATCGCTGGCCGTGCAGACCATGCCGACAATGGCAGTGGATACGGTGGAAATGACGCGGGTGCCGTCGTTAATCTCCAGCACCTGCACGCCGTGATGATAGTCACTCATCCGTTTAACTCCGTGGTTAATGGGTGAGTGGTATTTTCAGTTGTGCCGGAGATGTCAGGCTATTTGTCCCGGTTGGCTAAGGGATGACACAATTTATTCTTTGTCGCTGATGAGGGGAATTTTTTATAGAGCGTGGACAGGCCAATATCAAAAATCAGCGCCACACGTTGACGAGATTCCCCCGCAGCCAGCAACCGTCCGACCTGCTCCCACTCACTCGTGGTGAGTTTCGGTCGTCTGCCACCAATACGACCTTTGGCTCTGGCCGCTTCCAGTCCGGCGCGTGTCCGCTCGACAATGAGTTCTCGCTCCATTTCAGCCAGGGCACCCATCACATGAAAGAAAAAGCGCCCCATCGGCGTGCTGGTATCAATAGCATCCGTCAGGCTGCGAAAATTAACGCCGCGTTCGCGCAGCTCCTCAACCAGAATGACCAGATGCCGCATACTACGCCCCAGCCTGTCCAGCTTCCAGACCACCAGAGTGTCACCTGCTGATAATGTTCTGAGCAGTTTTTTCAGTCCCGGTCGGTCGGACTTCGTGCCGCTGATTTTATCCTCAAAAATCAGCTCACATCCTGCACACTCCAGCGCGTTACGCTGCAATTCCGTGTTCTGGTCATTTGTTGACACGCGTACATAGCCAATAAGCATGAGCATCCCCCTGAATAAAAACCGGAGATGATGCCAGTTGCCCGTTATCTCTGCATTTTCATAAACGTTGGTTTGGGAGAAGCGGCAAAACGGAATGTAGGAACAGGTTCAGGTCAGATACCGGATATGAGTTCTTTTTCTGGCAGCATTGCCAGCAAGGGATATCAGAAGTTACCGGGAGGATTGATTATCCAATGGGGGGCAGGAGACGCAGGTACGGGTTATGTAGGCTCGACAGGCAATGAGATGAATTTCCCAATCGCTTTTCCGTCGCAATGTTTTCAGGTGGTGACGTCCTACGATAATGGTGGCGGAAAAATTGTTGCCGGGGCAGCAGGGAATATGACCAGGACAGGATTTCTTCTACGCTGTGATGCTTCTGGTGGCAATTATAATTTTCGCTGGTTTGCAATAGGGTGCTGATATGAGTAATTATTATTTTTCACGGACGACGTTAGCTTTTTATCCGGTAGATATGCTGGAGCTATATCGCTCATATGACAGCTTACCGGATGATATTACACCAGTATCTGATGAAATATTTTTGACTTATTCAGGAACACCACCTGAAGGGAAAGCGCGCGGTGCAAATGATGATGGACAACCTGAGTGGGTTGATATTCCACCAATGGCTCCTGAAGAAGCAATACTCCTTGCCACAGCTCAAAAGCAAAATCTTATTGATAATGCCAACGAATATATGAACAGTAAGCAATGGCCTGGCAAAGCAGCTATTGGTCGTCTGAAAGGTGACGAACTGGCGCAATATAATTTGTGGCTGGATTACCTGGACGCACTGGAACTGGTCGATACTTCCGGTGCTCCAGATAATGAATGGCCTACGCCTCCGGCAGTTCAGGCCAGATGACATCCGGCGCGGTGCCGGTATCTGTTGCCGTCACCGCGTCAATGTAATCCAGCACAGCGTTAAGCCGGGTTGTTTCTGCCTGCGTCAGTTTACGTCCGGCCTGCAATTTCAGTTGAATCAGACTGATGGAAGCCATTGCAGTATCAATCAGTGACTGACGTTGTGCTTCTGCCGCGTCTACTGCGGCGCTATGCTGTGCCTCGGTATCCGTCACCCATTTCTCACCATCCCATTTATCGTATGGCGTTAACGTGGCGATAGTGGTTGTCTTTTCAGGGTAATCACCCGGAGCTGTGATTTCTTTTGATTCTCCTGTTTCGGTGCTATAGACGATTTCACCGCGATGGTCTGGCACATATTCCCATGAGTTAAAATCTGCAGAACGGCAAATTGCATAACCAGCTTTATGTGAGCCAGGAGCATCTAAACAAGAACATGCAGGGATACCGACGCCGACAGCAAGATATTCAGTTGATGTGGAAATATATTCCCGTGTTTCACTATCATAGTTATAGACGGTAATATTCCCCGCCTTCGTGGCAATAAACTCGCTATTTAATACAGCATTATCCATTATGCAGCCCTCACGATATAGTTAAATGCAACATTTCGTGGGCGGGTTTCGTTACCGCCAGGGAGCTGAAAAGCGTTGATAATCCCACCACTTGCCTGACTTATTCCATCCGTGTACAACCCGCCACCGGCACTGTCGCTGAGTGCAAATGTTTTTGATGGTGAACTGTTTGAAGCTGGTCCCCAGTATTTTAATGCGAGCTTTCTGACTTCATCACTCTGAATACTCAATAAAGCACGCCCTGTATCAATACCGCGCCCGTCATCCCAGCCACGAATAAACTCACCGCGGAGATCAGGTAGTTTCCCTGATGGATATGCTGTAGCAAGACGGGGATATTTAACCTTATCAAAGGCAGCGCCATTGCATTTCAGCCAGCCTGTTGGCGGCGTAGCTGAAGGCCACGGAACAGGCACCCCAACCGGTAATGCAGAGCCTTCTCCCAAACCAAGGTATGCGAGAAGACCAGCAACATCCTTTCCACTCAAATTAGTAAGCGTATTGTCCAGCGGTTGTTTGCCTGCCAGTGCATTAAGCACTGTTGTTGAAAAGTTAGGGTCATTCCCCAGCGCCGCCGCCAGTTCATTCAGTGTATCCAGTGCCGCAGGGGCAGAACCCACCATTGCCGCAATTGCTGATTTCACAAAAGCCGTGGTGGCAATCTGTGTATTGTTGACCGACTGTGCCGCAGTAGGTGCTGTTGGCGTTCCGGTAAGTGCGGGACTCGACAGCGGCGCTTTCAGTGCCAGCTCATTGTTAATGGTGGTGCTGAATTTCGGGTCATTGTTAATGGCTGCGGCAATTTCTTTCAGTGTGTCCAGCGTGGCTGGCGCACCGTTAATCAGAGCGGTAATAGCGGCCTGAACAAACGCAGTAGTCGCAATCCGCGTGGTGTTATTTCCTGCGGCAGGCGTCGGCGCTTTTGGTTCTCCGGTAAATGTCGGATTATGTTTCTGTGCATACTGGGTATGAGGATCCTGTGCGGCAATATGGTTTCTCATCTGGTCATCCACATACAGCCTTAATTCCAGGACTTCATCATCCACGTATTTACGGGTCGCCAGTACCACCGACGGGTCGATTTTCAGCGTGATGGCTTCGGTATTCGAGACAACCAGAATCATGCGGATAGTCTGGGTACGACCGCTTCCTTCCTGCAACTGCGGTTTGTACGTTTCCGGGCAGTTTGCCACCGCAATGAGTACGCCTTCATCATCATAAAGCCCAATCTCACGGATCCAGAATCCGCCCTCGTTCTCAGGGATGATTTGCTCCGCAATAATCTGGCTCTGGTTGTTCGGGTCAACACTCAGAAGATTCAGCGGCGCGATGCGTTTCTGGTTAATCAGTTTTGTCTGTGCCGGGTCTGGTGTCGGCAAGACACCATTCGCATCACCAACGGCCATTTGCGTCAGATTCAGCTTACTGCCGAGCATCGTCGCGTTAGCCAGCCGTGCTGCGCCCTGATTAGTCAGAATGGCGTAGTATTTCACTGTCATGCGTTTACTCTCAGGTTATCAATTAAATGAATGGCCGAGGCCGGGAAATAATCCCCTCCGACAATAATGGCCTCCGGGGTGTAGGGATAAACCGTCAGGGCGTCGCCGTGATAGCATCCCGCACCGGCAAAAATGTTGCCGGTTGTACTTAAACTGATAGCCAGTCCCGTCAGATGGCGGCTCGCCGGTTTTGCATCAGCAACGAGGCGCTCCAGCTCCTGATACATTTCCTCGGTAATACCCTGCTCAAGCACGCCAACAACGATGCGGAACGTCCCCGGCTCCTCATTGAGTTGCCACCACTCCCTCACCTCAATCAGATAGCCGAGCGGCTCCACCACACGCCGGATTGCGCCTATAGTGCCCTTATGGCAGTGAATGAAATACGCATCGCGGATAACAGCGCGTTTTGTCGCTTCCGGCCACTTATCATCCCAGCGGTCAACCGAAAATGACCACGCCAGCCACGGCAGCAGATTTGCCGGGCAGGTATCCGGGTTCCACAGCTCACGAATACTGACCGGCGTTTTTTCAATTTCCGCACAGGCTTTTGCGGCGGCGACTTCAAGCGGTGATGAGCCGGTCGGCAGCAGTCGCGAATCACTCATCCGAGCCTCCGGTCACGACGCGGTATTCGGTACAGAAAGACGCCTGCGTACTGTTGAGCACGATGTCGGCCAGTGGTGCAGCCAGTTCGACACGCTGCACACCTTCCACATGCAAAGCGGCATAAATGGCAGACAGACGGATGTCACGCCCCAGCCGGTGCTGTGCTGTGATATACGCTTCCAGTTTTTTCACGGCGGCAGCGCGAATGGGTTCGCTTTCGGGGCCAGGGTAAAGGTAAAGCGTGGCGTTTATCTGGTATTCAACAATGGCGGCAGACTGCACGGTCACACGGTCAGCCACCGGCCTGACGTCCTCACCATTAAGGGCGTTACGCACCACAGCCAGCAGGTCTTCGGATGCGACACCGTTATTTTCACGTGACAGCACGGAGATGGTGACGCAGGCAGGAGACGGACTGGTGACAGAAATATCGGCGACACGCCCGTCGGCACTGCGTCCATGATACTGATAGGCTCCCACTGACCCGGCGACGCTTAAGCCCTCAAAAGCCTGCTGAATACGCAGACGATAATCAGTGTCAGATTCCATCACTGCCGGTGTCGGCGGGATAGTCGAATCATCTGCCGGGGTGATAATCAGGCGCGTGGTGTTGTAATTGGCACCAATCACATCAAGGTCATTACCGGCGGCACAAGCCAGCATCACCGCCCGTGCGGCCTCATTCACACGCTGACGCCAGATAAGCTCACGATAAGCATTTTCCTCCAGCAGTTTGACGAGAGGCTCAGATTCCAGCGTCAGGGTACGGGCGACCGCCTCCTGCTGGTCTTCCGGGTAAAGGGAAATCAGTGTCGCCTTGCGTTCGGCAAGAATGGTTTCAAAGTCCAGCTCCTCGACCACATCCGGTGCGGGTAGCTGATTCAGGTCGATAATCGGCATGGTTTCAACTCACAGGAATGGTTAACGAAAGTGGCTGGCCGGTGTCGTTGTGCTGACCGGTTAACGTGACCGTCATTCGCCCGTCAAAACTGCGCTCAGTGGTGACGGATGACAGGGTGACGCGGGGTTCCCATTTCAGTACCGCCATGTAACAGGCGACCTTAATCTGCAACTCAAGCGCCGGGGTCTGCGGCTGGTCAATCATTGACGCCAGCAACGAGCCGTAATCACGACGCATCACCCGTGAGCCGACCGGTGTGCGCAGGATATCGCCGATACTCTGGCTGATATGCTCAAGGTCAGTGACAGTCAGGCCATCACTGCAATTCATTCCGAGATAACGCGCTGTCATAGAGGACTCCCGGTTGTGCCGCCGCTGTCGCCGGGGTGTTTATGGGTATGCAGTACCTTACCGTTTGATGAGAGTTCACCACCGGTATGTTCAATGTTGCCGTGCATCGTTCCGCCCTTCTGCACTTCCAGCGTGCCGGTAATCAGCCTGTTGGTGCAGACCACCTCCGGTGTGTCCAGGGTAACGCGGGTTGATGCTTTCACCGTGACCACCGGCACCGTGGCAGTAACAGAATCAGAAGCCGTCACGCTGGCCGTTTTAATTCCGCTTACCGTGAGTGCACTGGTTTCGGGTTCATACTCAATCACCGCCCCGTCAGGGAAACGGATATGCAGGGCATCCGCCGACGCAGACGGCGCGGGGTTATCGCCGGAATAAATCCCCGGCAGAACGAACGCCGTGTCGAGTTCACCGCCCACGGCCAGAATCAGCACCTGTTCCCCCACGGAAGGTGCCCACCATGTGCGCGAACGTCCGGCGCGATGGGTCAGCCACTGAAGCCAGTCGGTGCACATGCCTCCGGTCTGCACACGGCAGCGACCGGCATTAAGGTCGGTTTCGACGATAATGCCGGTGCGGATCATGTTGCGCAGTGCGCGCGCGAGTTCCTGAATATTTGCGAGAGTGTTCATAACGGGAAGGATGCCGCCGGGTCATACCGGCGGCAATGTGACGATGAGGTGTCAGGAATGGCACAACTAACGGTCGAGGTGAGCCAGGATAATCTCTTCAATCATCTGCACATCCTCACCGGTAAAGCCGAGCAGGGGACGCGCCGGATAATCAATTTTCTTACCGTCTTTCCGGGTTTCTTCCGACAGACCGAACTGATGCACGCTGGCGATTTTCGGTGACTTCCCGCCGTAAAACTCCATTGATGCCTGTTCCGGGCTGGCGCGGATATGCAAAAAACGACTGGTGATAAGTTTCGCAAACATTTTTCGCTTAACACGACCAGTCTTTTTTCTGGCGCTCTGCTGCTGGCGTGGTGCGTAGGGTGTGCCGTCCGGGGCTTTCTGAGCCATCACCCGACGCTGCTGACTCTGCCGCAGACGTTTCGCCAGTTCGGCGCTCAGTCGCCGACGCCCTGACGGTGACAGCGATTCAATCAGTCCGGTCACCCAGCATGGAGCCGATACCGCACACCGCAGGCAGTGACAGGTCAGGAAACTGCACCAGAACAACACCGGCAACCATCGAGACAAAACCACCGAGCAACATGCGCCCGATAAACAGACGCGGGGTGATTGGTTCACCACCGGCAAGCACCTTGCCGACAACAATCAGCACCCCAATCATGAAAAGCGACAGGACGCTTTTTTCTTCTGCTGTCATGCGTTACTCCCACAGATTGACAGTTTCAGCCACGGGCGCGGTCTGAACGTCGGGCAGTTCGACGGCGGTGCCGTGTGGCAGCACCGCACCCAGTTCAGCCAGTCCCGGATTTGCGGCGAGCACGGTCTCAACCACGCCCTCAGTGCGCCCGTAATACCGGACACAGATGGCGTCGAGCGTGTCGCCCTGTAGCGCAAAGGTCTTCATCAGATTTGACTCACGATGCAGCGCGGCTTGTCCTGGATGCGCGCCACTGCCCAGCGCATATCCCGCCACAGCTCATCAATGGTGCTGTCAATGCTGTCGGCCTTCTTGTCGCCTTTCGCACTGGCATCCACGCCGCGATAACGCTCATAAAGCGATGCGGTTGCCATCGCACACACGGCGCGCTCGTAGTAAAAAACTTTGATGCTTTCACCGTCGATGTCGTCCGCCGGGACGTCCGCCAGACGCGTAAAACCGGCAGCAATTTTCTGTTCGCGGTACTCGTACAGCTCCGCATTCGTCTCCGCCATGCCTGACTTGATGGCCTCACGCAGACGGGCGGGGGCGACGGTCTGCTCAAGGCGCATACGTTCCCGGACGCGCTTCGGGTCGATATCGGGAAAAAAGAACGTGTTTTTAATCACCGGCTCGTCGCCTGCCGGTTGCGGGATGACCACCGTACCCTCACCGGACACGGGAGCCTCCTTTCGCGGAATAATCAGCGTCATCATGACTACCTCTGAAAAGTCGGGCGGTGGACGCCGGTGCAGTGTCAGGTGATTCACCCTCACTGACCGGCGTGCCGCCCTGGCGCGGGGCGCATTCGGTTGTTAACTGGCTTTCTTTTTCGGGCGTCCACATTTTGCCGGTGTCACGCTCCGGGTCTTACGCGGGGCGCGGGTGGCCGCTTTGGGTTGCGGCTCCGGCTTCGGTTTCAGCTCCCGCTCCAGTCGTTCAATCTCTTTTTTGACACCTGCCTGACAGTCGAGCTGTGTCGCACGTTGCAGGTGCGCCAGCGCACCGGCGGCATCACCACCGTCACGCAGAAACAGACCGGTGATTTTGTGCAGCTTTGCGCGCACTTCATCAGGCATGTCAGCAGCAGCGGTCAGTTCAAGGGTGTCCGTCAGCAGTCGGATATCCACGGATTCACCGGCAGCGTGAGCGCGCATGGCCGCAAGCGCCACCTCCTCGGTGAACATGTACGGCGGGGTGCGGCGGTGTTTACCCGGCATGGTCAGCCCGTACTTCAGGGCATAACGGGCAATCTCCAGCGCACCGGCAATATCGCCGGTATCCAGACGCCACAGCATGACCGTCATCAGAATGTCATCCTGTGCACCTTTGCCCTGCTCCAGCACGCCGTTCACCCACGGCAACCAGAACGGCAGCAGTTCGCGTTTTTTTGCGGCCTTCAGCTCTTTTGAATAAATCGCTTTCAGTGTGCGCTGGTCTGCGGCCAGCTTGACCAGCATCTGCTCATAGACAGTTGCATGTCGCAGCGGGGCGGCTTCCCGCTGCGCGGTCATCGCTGCCGAGACCCGCATCATGTGGCGCTGTGCGGGACTCGTCATCGGTTACGCTCCCGGCTCTGCGGTCGCTTTAGCCGGTGTTGAGAAATCACCGACCTTAATTTTTTCCACCAGACAACCGGCGGCGTAGTCTTCCACCACGTAATCAATGTTCATTGACTCGTAGTTCTCCACGCGGTCGAGTTTCGGGTTTTCCACAATCACGCGGCGATGGCTGTCATCCATGTAGTAGATGGACAGGTTTTCCAGCTTCGTGATGAGCATCGCATCCGCCGGGAAGTACGGGACGCGTACCGCCGGCAGGTTACCGATGCGTTTCTGACTGATGATGACGTCAGCGGCCAGCATTTCGCTGTTGTCCTGCTCTTTGTTGACGATGGGGAAATACTTGTCCGCCAGTAGCTGACGCCCCACAATCACCACAAGGTCAGGGTCTTCCTGATACCAAGGTTCAATCAGGTTGTTGGTCGCATCCATCACCAGTGCATCGAGGCTTACATAATCACCGCCCTTACCCACGCGGATGACCTCAGAGGTGGTGCGGCCTTCCTCGTCAGTGACCTTGCTCATCACGCGCGCCGGGGCTTCATTGCGGTATTTCTGCAGCCAGCCGACCGCCACATCCTGCAGCATCGGGTTACTGCTGCGGTCAGAGGTTTCGGCACGCCTCACGCCGTTAAAACCGGCCATGATTAAATCAAGGGACTGGCGTTTGATAATGGCGTTACGGATACGGAGCTGGAAATCCTGATAACGCGCCCACAGGTCAAGCGTTTTGTAGCGGATATAAAAATCGAAGTTAATCTGGTCGCATTCGTACTTGTTTGACGCCAGCTTCGAGAAGTCCTTCGGCTGACGCTCGGTGCCACCGGCGGTGTCGGTGGTGCTGGCGATGGAGCCGGTGACACCAATACCAATTTTTTCCCCTTTCATTTCGCTGACCGGCACAATGTTGATGCGGGTCAGAAAGTCAGAGGACTCCTGCATGGTGTTCATCATGGTCTGGGTGACCGACGGTTCAACGGTGAATTTTTTCGACACATCACCGGCGTCGATGCCGTTCAGTTCGGCAACACGGGACAGGTAGGCATTAAATTTAAAGCGGGTTTCCTGGCGCATAGTTTTTCCTGAAATTAAGGGTTAATCGTGAAGGTTTTCCCGGACTGGCTGACGCCGGTCAGCAGTTCGTCATCAGGGCGTCACCGCCACCGCCGGTGGCCTTGCTGCGGCGCTGCTGGGTCAGACTTTCGGTGTTGTCGAGACTGTTTTTCAGGCGGCTGAATGCCTGACTGGTTTCATCCGCCCTGTCAGTCACCTCCTGCTTAAGAGCGGAAAAGGCAGTTTCCATCTCAGCGAGGCGCTGCTCAGTGGCGCTCAGTTTTTCCTGCACATGTTCAGCGACAGCGGTCACCGCTTCATGCACGTCATTCAGACGGGCGTCATCGCTGGCCTGTTTGCGGCCAAAAATGGATTTCACCTTTTCGGTCAGAGCGGTGAACACGGTTTCAGGCAGGTCTTCAAATTCCAGCTCAACGGGCGTTGCCACTGAAATCAGGTTTTCAGGGCTTAATTTGAAGCGGTTCAGAGGGTTGTGTTTTGCCGTGCGGCAGAATTCCAGGTATTCCGTGCCGAGGCTTGCCGGGTCATCGGTGACGGCCAGCCCCACCAGATAACATTTGCCGGTATTGGCAAAGTTCGGCTGAATTTCCATTGAGGTATAGACCTTCTGCGCGGCCTTGTTCATCGCGATAAGGTCATCGGTCGGAGTGATTTTCGCAAACAGCGCCCATTTGCCTTTCAGCGCCGAATCATCGTCAATCTTTTCGGCCTTCAGTTCGGCCACATCGCCATAACGCTTAAAAATACCGTCAGGCAGGATGCCGCGCAGATGTTCCAGGTTAATGCGGCAACCATAGACTCGCGGGTCAAAGGTTTCGGCCATTTCCTGAATATCCTGCGCACTGATGACACGCCCGTCACAGGTGTCACCCTCAACGCCGATACGAAAGAATTTTGAGACTTTTTTTGCCATTGTCAGGAGTCCTGAATAGTGATTAGAGGAGTCACATGTCGGCATCAGTTTCCCGACGATGCGCATCCTCCGCCATCAGTCCCGGATGGCTTATCACTGACACAACAGCACCTTAGCGAATCGCGGGGCGCGACTCAGTAGCCTTGCCGTGTATTCATCACGGCGAGGTATTCATGACCATCACCACAGACACCACTCTTTTACACGACCCGCGTCGTCAGGCGGCGCTGCTGTACTGGCAGGGGTTTTCCGTGCCGCAGATTGCCGCCATGTTGCAGATGAAACGCCCGACAGTGCAGAGCTGGAAACAGCGCGACGGCTGGGACAGCGTTGCCCCCATCAGCCGTGTCGAAATGAGTCTGGAAGCGCGGCTGACCCAGCTCATCATCAAACCGCAGAAAACCGGCGGTGACTTCAAGGAAATTGACCTGCTGGGACGCCAGATTGAACGACTGGCACGGGTAAACCGTTACAGCCAGACCGGCAACGAGGCAGACCTTAATCCGAACGTCGCTAACCGCAACAAAGGCGGGCGTCGCAAACCGAAAAAGAATTTTTTCAGTGACGAGGCCATCGAAAAGCTGGAGCAGATTTTCTTTGAGCAGTCTTTCGAATATCAGTTGCACTGGTATCGCGCCGGGCTTGAGCACCGCATCCGCGATATCCTGAAATCCCGCCAGATTGGCGCAACGTTTTATTTTTCCCGCGAGGCGCTTCTGCGTGCCCTGAAAACCGGTCATAACCAGATTTTTCTGTCGGCCAGTAAAACGCAGGCGTATGTGTTCCGCGAATACATCATCGCCTTTGCCCGGCTGGTTGACGTTGACCTGACCGGTGACCCGATTGTCCTGGGCAATAACGGCGCAAAACTGATTTTTCTCGGCACCAACTCCAACACCGCGCAGAGCCATAACGGCGACCTGTACGTCGACGAGATTTTCTGGATCCCGAATTTTCAGGTACTGCGTAAGGTGGCATCAGGTATGGCCTCACAGAGTCACCTGCGCTCGACCTATTTCTCCACCCCGTCCACACTGGCGCACGACGCCTACCCGTTCTGGTCGGGTGAACTGTTTAACCGGGGACGCGCCAGCGCCGCCGAACGCGTGGAAATCGACGTCAGTCATAACGCCCTTGCCGGTGGGCTTCTCTGTGCAGACGGCCAGTGGCGGCAGATTGTCACCATTGAGGACGCCCTGAAAGGTGGCTGCACGCTGTTCGACATTGAGCAGCTTAAACGCGAAAACAGCGCCGACGATTTTAAAAACCTGTTCATGTGTGAATTTGTTGACGACAAGGCGTCGGTGTTCCCGTTCGAGGAGCTGCAACGCTGCATGGTCGACACGCTGGAAGAATGGGAAGACTATGCGCCGTTTGCCGCGAATCCGTTCGGCTCCCGCCCGGTATGGATTGGTTACGACCCGTCACACCGTGGCGACAGCGCCGGATGCGTGGTGCTGGCACCACCGGTGGTGGCCGGTGGCAAATTCAGAATACTTGAGCGTCACCAGTGGAAAGGCATGGACTTTGCCACCCAGGCTGAATCCATCCGCAAACTCACCGAAAAATACAACGTCGAATACATCGGAATTGATGCCACCGGCCTCGGTGTCGGCGTGTTCCAGCTCGTGCGCTCGTTCTATCCCGCCGCGCGCGACATCCGCTACACGCCGGAAATGAAAACCGCAATGGTGCTCAAGGCAAAAGACGTTATCCGCCGTGGCTGTCTGGAATACGACGTCAGCGCCACCGACATCACCAGTTCGTTTATGGCTATCCGCAAGACCATGACCAGCAGCGGACGCAGTGCCACCTATGAGGCCAGCCGCAGTGAGGAAGCCAGCCACGCCGACCTCGCCTGGGCGACCATGCACGCCCTGTTAAATGAGCCACTCACCGCCGGTATCAGCACCCCGCTGACATCCACCATTCTGGAGTTTTACTGATGAGCAAGAAAAAAGGGAAAACACCGCAACCTGCGGCAAAAACAATGACCGCCAGCGCCCCGAAAATGGAGGCATTCACCTTTGGCGAGCCGGTGCCGGTACTCGACCGCCGTGACATTCTGGATTACGTCGAATGCATCAGTAACGGCAGATGGTATGAGCCGCCGGTCAGCTTTACCGGTCTGGCGAAAAGCCTGCGTGCTGCCGTGCATCACAGCTCGCCGATTTACGTCAAACGCAATATTCTGGCCTCGACATTTATCCCGCACCCGTGGCTTTCCCAGCAGGATTTCAGCCGCTTTGTGCTGGATTTTCTGGTGTTCGGTAATGCGTTTCTGGAAAAGCGTTACAGCACCACCGGTAAGGTCATCAGACTGGAAACCTCACCGGCAAAATATACCCGCCGTGGCGTGGAGGAGGATGTTTACTGGTGGGTGCCGTCCTTCAACGAGCCGACAGCCTTCGCTCCCGGCTCCGTGTTTCACCTGCTGGAGCCGGATATTAATCAGGAGCTGTACGGCCTGCCGGAATATCTCAGCGCCCTTAACTCTGCCTGGCTGAATGAGTCGGCCACGCTGTTCCGCCGCAAGTATTACGAAAACGGCGCTCATGCCGGATACATCATGTACGTCACCGATGCCGTGCAGGATCGCAACGATATCGAAATGCTTCGCGAAAACATGGTTAAGTCGAAAGGCCGCAACAACTTTAAAAATCTGTTCCTCTATGCCCCACATGGGAAAGCCGACGGCATTAAAATTATCCCGCTCAGTGAGGTCGCAACGAAGGACGATTTTTTTAATATCAAAAAAGCCAGCGCCGCTGACCTGCTGGACGCGCACCGCATCCCCTTTCAGTTGATGGGAGGCAAGCCGGAGAACGTCGGGTCGCTGGGTGATATTGAGAAAGTGGCAAAGGTCTTTGTCCGCAATGAGCTTATCCCGTTACAGGACAGGATTCGGGAAATAAACGGCTGGCTCGGTCAGGAGGTCATCCGCTTTAAAAACTACTCACTGGACACTGACAACGACTGAACATCGCCGCCTGCGGGCGGCTTTTTTACAACCCGCCATCACGCCCTCACACGCTCACCACCGCACAAAACAGCCCGCAGACACACCAACGCCCCGGCTAACAATCTAAACGCCATCACGACGCGCTCAGACGCTGAAAAAATAAAATCAGCACCACCGCCAGCGCGCAGTGCTTTCCCCGCCTCGCCCGCCCGCTTCATGGGGCGTTTTTAATGCAGTTGCATGAACACTCCAAGAGCACACCATCGCTAGTGATAACTAACAATAAAAGCGACTTCTGACGCATGCAAATCCATGCACATGATGGCATTTTTCATGATCTATGCGGTATGCTATCCGCTTCAATTTTTAACACTTGTTAAGGGAGCTAGACATGGACATTATTGATTTAAAATCTCAACTAGAAAATGAAGATAATGCCAAGAAAAGAGCAGAGTTGCTTGCTCAGCTAGAGGTGATAAAGCAAAACGCTGAAGAGCAAATTCGTGCTGAGCAAAAGGATGTGGATTTTGAGACCAAAGAATTTACCGTTGAGTTATTAGTTAATAAGTATCATAGCGGATTAGAGGATGATACTAACGAACTCTTTGTTCCTGATTATCAAAGGGATTTTGTTTGGAGTGAAAAAAGACAATCAAGATTGATAGAGTCTTTGATTTTGGGTTTTCCTATACCATATATATTTACAGCAGATGTTCTCTCCGAAGATCCCGATTTAGATGGGCGAATTGAGATTGTTGATGGCTCACAGCGAGTTAGGACTATACACGCTTTTATCCAAAATGAATTAGTTTTACAAGATCTGAAATCTTTAGACGCCCTTAATGGTTTCAAATTCCAAGATTTACCATTATCACGTCAACGTCGTTTCATGAGAATTCCTGTCCGCGTTATAGAATTGAGTTCTAAATGCAATGAAGAAACCCGTAGAGATCTTTTTGAACGTATTAACTCTGGCAGCGATATATTGAAAGATATGGAAGTCCGTAAAGGATCAGAACTTGGTTCAACAAATTTATATACACAGGTTATTAAGCCATGCTCAACAATACCTAAATTTAAAGAATTAGCACCTTTATCTCAGACTAAAGAAAAACGAGATGAACGGTTAGAATTTACATTAAGATTTTTTGCCTACTTAGATAAGTACAAGAACTTTGATCATTCCGTACGGGATTTTCTAAATGACTATATGTTAGAAAATCGAGATATAGACGAAACTAAACAAAACTCAATGAAACAAGAGTTTGCTAATGTTCTATCTTTTGTTGATAACTATTTCCCAGCAGGATTCAAGAAAACTATTACTGCAAAATCTACACCTCGAGTTAGATTCGAATCTCTCGCTGTTGGCGCAGCACTTGCATTACGTGAAATCCCTGACCTTGTTCCCAAGAACTTGGATTGGCTAAGCTCAGAAGAATTCAAACGATTGACCACTTCAGACGGAGCTAATAGTCGCGTGAAGGTAATTGAACGAATTGAATATGTTCGGGATAAATTATTAGAGGATTAACATGGATCGTTTTCGTGAGGATTTTGACGAAAGGTCAGGAGAGATCTTGGCCTATTTAGATCTTTTGAAATTTATTGAGTATGCCGGTGCAGAACTGATATCATCTGATGATAAAGAACATAAGTTCTCCATTACTGCTCAATCACGAAAAACTCTAAAGGGGGCAGTATATATTCTATTATATAACCTCATTGAATCAACAATGAGAGAAGCTATCTGCCTTATTCATGAGACTATTTATGATAGAAACGTAGAATTTGACAAACTCAGGAAAAATATCAGGTCAGAAATATTAAAAAGATTAAAAAATGAATCTGTAAATATTGAAAGTTTAGTTAACCGTCTTACTAAAGGTATATCTTGCGGTATATCTTATGGCACTTTCAACAAAAAGAAAATATTCTCAGGAAATATTGATAGAGAGGAAATCAAAGAAAAATCGAAAATATATGGTTTTTCAACATATTCTGATTACACTCACACTAAACATGGTGAAAAATTAGCCACTGTCAAACAACATCGTAATGATTTATCTCATGGCAATGTATCATTTGCTGAGATTGGAAAAAATGTTTCATATCAGGACTTAGAGAATATTTCATTAGAAGTAATCGCCTATCTTGATGCAATCGCGAATAATATAGAGCACTATATAAATAATAATGAATATTTAGAACAATAGTAATAAGGCCTGCAAAGCAGGCCATTTTATCATTCTAAATGGTTCTTGATTGATTGCCCAATTGCTTTTCCTAGTTCCACAGGAACAGCATTACCTATCATTTTCCCAATACTTCTTATAACAAACTTGTCTTTGTCTTCTACAAAGATATAATCCATCGGAAAAGTTTGCAATAAAGCAGCCTCTCTAAGAGAAATCGCTCTATGCTGTTCTGGATGTCCAAAACGTCCATTTCCGAAACCATAACAAAGAGTTGTAATTGTTGGACTCGGCTTATCCCAAGACATGCGCCCATATACACTAGCATATCCTTTACCGCTAGATTTCATATGACAAGCAGCAATCAGCTCCTTCGGCCAGTCCTTCCATGTACCACCAGGAACAGAGTGTATAATTCTTTTTTTATTAATCGGATTTAATTTACTGGCTCTATGTAATATATCATTTGGATCTGTTTGGCCATCTTCTAACGGAGGAAGATTTCCTATTGCATCTCTAACTGTTTTCAAAATAACATCGTCACGTTTTACTAACTCAATCGCCCCCAATTTTGAAGCCAACAATACATGACGGGAACGGTTTTGTGGGATTCCATATTCGACACAATCAACCTTCGACGCCCAAACATAATAGCCCAACTTTAACAATGAATTATAAAAATCATTATAAACTTTATGTTTAGTTACATCAGGAACGTTCTCCATTGTTACGATTTCTGGAGATACTTCGCGAATTAAACGTTCGAACTCATAAAGAAGAGGCCATTTTTTATCATCAGCCTTATCTTTTCCTTGAGTATATTTTGAAAAAGGTTGGCAAGGTGCGCATCCTGCCAATACTTTTACAGACGCATCACCATAAAGCCTCAGCAGTTCCTCTTTTGTTACTTTAGCGATATCTTGCTCAATAAACTTAGATTTATTGTTTCTTTCATAGGGAAACCGACATTCCCCCTCAAGGTCTATGCCTGCAACGACATCAAGCCCCGCAAGCTGTAAACCATGAGTTAATCCGCCAGCACCACAAAAAAGGTCTATCACCTTTACAGTCATCATTCACTCCAAATCTATACGATGCTCAGTATACATCCCTTTCTACAAAATCTCGAGGCCTAACTTATAAACTCCTATTGATTGAGTTAACGCTTCACTGAGTTTGACTCTAATACTGTTGAGAATCCCGGCCACTCATCAGCGACCTGATAAGTAAAATGTTTCCCGTCATAATTTACGGTCGCCCCACGCGCCAGCGCCTCAAGCTCCCATCGCTGCGGCCTGATACCGTTCTGAGCGAGGTCAACGCGGATACGGGTAATTTGCATTCGTTCCGACCGGGTCAGTCTGGCCGATGGTGCCATTTCATACTGTTTTAACGGGCTTCCGTTTCTCTGCTGACGATTTGGTGTTCTCAGCCCGTGTTTTAATGCGCCCCTGAGCGCCCTCACGACCTCCGGGTCATTCCATTCGATAACACCGTCATCAACCAGATTAAGCACTGCTGCGGCGTGCTCAGAAGGCGTGGGAGCCGGTAACGAAGTAT
>SKEE01001295.1_pt1 | contig 21296 bp, 14 predicted proteins | sample 4826661 | NCBI WGS metagenome assembly SKEE01 (sample SAMN11008817, study PRJNA524170) | human gut metagenome | biome: Human fecal sample; material: Feces; isolation source: fecal sample from pouch patient p20 | host: Homo sapiens | place: Israel: Tel-Aviv | collected 2016-11-14
GGGCAGTGGTACGTTATACCTACGATGCCAATGGAAACCGGATTGGGGAGGAAGATGAAAACGGGGCAAAGACCACGTTTGTTTATGATGCCCTTGGAAGAGTGGTGGAAGTCAACGGGGAAGAAGGCCACCACTATGCCTATCGGTATGATGGGGAAGGAAATCTCATCGAGGCGGAGGATGCCCTTGGAAATACGGTATCCATGGAATACGACGGAAACGGAAATCTGATAAAGGAAACCAACCAGCTGGGGGAAAGCCGCAGTTATGCGTATACGCCACTGGGAGATGTGGAAAGCATTACCGATGAGGCAGGGCGGATTACCTGTTACCGGTATCAAAAAGGCGGATTATTGGAAAAAATCCGATACGCAGATGGGACAGAGGAAGCCTTTACCTATGATGCCAACGGAAATCTGGAAACCCATACCCTTGCCACCGGGTTTGTGCTGCGTTATGGATATGACAGCATGGACCGTATCGTAGAGATCACGGGAAGTGAAGGGGAGAGGAAATCCTATACCTACGATGCCCTTGGAAACGTGACTTCCATGACCGACGGGGAAGGGAATACGACCCGGTATGCCTATACCTTAAGCGGGCAGCTTGCGAAGGTGACGGATGCCCTTGGAAATGAAACGGAATATCAATACGATGTCTGTGACCGTCTCATTGAGATCCGCCAGTATGGCGTAGAGGGAAGCCTAAAGGATGATACAGAAGTATCCGGTATGGATGCAGAACTTTTGGAAGCAGAGAGACAGAATGGAAGAAACCGGCAGTGTCAGATCACCCGTTATACCAGAGACCTGCGGGGACAGGTCACAGAAACTGTCGATGCACTGGGACAGAAGGAAACCTACACCTATGATAAAAAAGGACAGCTCCTTGGAAAACTGGATAAGGAAGGGTATCTGACCAAGTATGCTTATACAAAACAGGGAGACTTATCCGGTATCCAGTATGCAGACGGAAAGGAAGTGAAACTGTCCTATAATCCGCTCCGGCAGCTGATTGAGATACAGGACTGGCTGGGAAGCACAAGGATCACCCCGGATGCACTGGGCAGGGCAGAAAAGGTGCAGTACCCGGATGGAAGGGAAGTATCCTATACCTATGGAAAAGCAGGAGAGAGAAGAAGCATTACCTATCCGGATGGAACGACAGTATTCTATGGCTATGATGAGCAGTTCCGTCTTTCGGAACTGAAGGAAGGGGACAGCATCATTACCTATGGGTATGATACGGTGGGAAGACTGTGTGAAAAGCAGTTCCCGAATGGAACAAAGACTACCTACCGTTATGACAGAAAGGACCAGCTGACAGAACTGTTGCATCAAGACCAGGAGGGCATCCTTGACCGCTACACCTATCTGTATGACCTTTTGGGAAATAAGACCGGAATCACCAAGGAAAGAAGAGGGCTGGAGCGTGAGAGCGGACAGTACCGTTATGGGTATGATGCCCTGGGCAGGCTGTCAGAAATCCAAAAGGACGGAGAGATACAGTACCGTTATGGTTATGATGCCTTTGGAAACCGTACATGGAAAGAAGAAAGCGGGGAACAAACATCTTATCAGTATAATGCCCTGAACCAGCTGGTAAGCGAAAGACAGGGGGAAATCCGCAAAGAGTACGGTTATGATAAGAGAGGAAACTTAACCGCTATTCTTGAAAACGGGGCATGGAAGAAGCAGTATGTCTATGGAGCAATGAACCGTCTGGAAGAAGCGGTGGATGCGGCAGGCAAACAGGCAAGATACCAGTATAACGGACTGGGACACCGGGTAGGAAAGCAGGAGGGTGTCCTTCCAAAAGAAAAACTGGAGAAGCTGGACCCGCAGAGAAGAGTCGGCATGGAGATCGGGAACAGCCGTCAGATTACTTATACCCTGGATTTAACCAGACAGTACCATAACCTTCTGGAGCGGACAGAAGAAAGCCAAAGCCAGAGATACTTCTGGGATGGGAACGTGGCAGCATATGAAGAGAATGGGGAAAGGAACTATTACCTTCAGGACGAATTGGGAAGCCCGCTGAGGCTTGAGGACAGTGCCGGAACAATCAAAGAGAGCTATGGATATGGAGCCTTTGGGGAAGACCTGTACCAAAACCAGGGGGAGATGCAGCCGTTTGGTTATACGGGATACCAAAGAGATGAGATAGCAGGGACGTATTATGCCCAGGCGAGAGAATATCTGGCAGAGAGTGGCAGGTTTGCAGGACAGGATTTGATTGCGGGTTTTCTGGATATGCCATTTAGTATGAACCGTTACAGTTATTGCTTTAATACACCGATGCTACTGGTGGATTTGGGTGGTGCATGGCCGAGTTGGAACGACATTAGAAAAGGTATCAATAAGGGAATCAATAAATTAGTAGACGTAACAGAAAAATTTGTGCAGTCAGATATAGGAAAAATAATAACGACGGTGGGAATAGTTGCGATAACTACTTCCTGTATAGTTGCAACTGGTGGCGCAGCAGCAACAGTTTTGGTACCTTCTGCTATAGGCGCAATTGCAGGTGGTACATCTTCATATTTAATGGGTGGGGATGTTTTGGATGGTATCTGCTTAGGTGCCATTAATGGTAGTATTTCTGCTGGTATTAGCGGAGTTACTAATATGTATATTGGAAATTTTTTGGGTGGAATGATTGGAAATGTTAATGCAAAAATATTTGAAAATGATATACCGTCTATTAGTTTAGATGAAATGCTAAAAGAGGGATTAATACAATCTGCAGGTGGTTTTTTAATAGCTGGAAAATATCGAGCAATAACAGAGTACTATAATATAAAAGATAAAATTTTAGATGTCATTATAGATAACTTAGAGTATTTAGGTGGTGTTGCGACCAATATATTTTCAGAAGGAATTAGTCAGAGGTGTGAAGAATAATGAATATTAGTGATAAAATGATTTTTGATGGGATAACCATTATTTCATCTATTATAGCAATTGGATATACAGTTTATGCAATGAAAACAAAAAAATTTATTAGAGATTATGATTCTGATAAATTTCATAAATTTTCAAGACGACAAAAAAAAATATGTATGAGTTTTAATTTTATTATAACTTGCATTATAGGAATAAGTGGAATATATATTTTAATAAAAACTTTATTGTAAAAATTATTGTGGGAGTTGTTATAGTATGCAGAGCTTTTGGAAGCGGAGAGACAGAATGGAAGAAACCGAAAGCTCCAGATCACCCGTTATACCAGAGACCAGCAGGGACAGGTCACAGAAACGATAGATGCACTGGGCAGGGCAGAAAAGGTGCAGTATCCGGACGGAAGGGAAGTATCCTATACCTATGGAAAAGCAGGGGAGAGAAGAAGCATTACCTATCCGGATGGAAAGACAGTATTCTATGGCTATGATGAGCAGCTCCGTCTTTCGGAACTGAAGGAAGGGGACAGCATCATCACTTATGGATATGATCCGGTGGGAAGACTGTGTGAAAAGCAGTTCCCGAATGGAACAAAGACTACCTACCGTTATGACAGAAAGGACCAGCTGACAGAACTGGTGCATCAAGACCAGGAGGGTATTCTTGACCGCTACACCTATCTGTATGACCTTTTGGGAAATAAGACCGGAATCACCAAGGAAAGAAGAGGGCTGGAGCATGAGAGAGGACAGTACCGCTATGGGTATGATGCCCTGGGCAGGCTGTCAGAAATCCAAAAGGACGGAGAGATACAGACCCGGTATGGGTATGATGCCTTTGGAAACCGGACATGGAAAGAAGAAAGCGGGGAACAAACCTCTTATCAGTATAATGCCTTGAACCAGATGGTAAGCGAAAGACAGGGGGAAATCCGCAAAGAGTACGGTTATGATAAGAGAGGAAACTTAACCGCTATTCTTGAAAACGGGGCATGGAAGAAGCAGTATGTCTATGGAGCAATGAACCGTCTGGAAGAAGCGGTGGATGCGGCAGGCAAACAGGCAAGATACCAGTATAACGGACTGGGACACCGGGTAGGAAAGCAGGAGGGTGTCCTTCCAAAAGAAAAACTGGAGAAGCTGGACCCGCAGAGAAGAGTCGGCATGGAGATCGGGAACAGCCGTCAGATTACTTATACCCTGGATTTAACCAGACAGTACCATAACCTTCTGGAGCGGACAGAAGAAAGCCAAAGCCAGAGATACTTCTGGGATGGGAACGTGGCAGCATATGAAGAGAATGGGGAAAGGAACTATTACCTTCAGGACGAATTGGGAAGCCCGCTGAGGCTTGAGGACAGTGCCGGAACAATCAAAGAGAGCTATGGATACGGAGCCTTTGGGGAAGACCTGTATCAGAACCAGGGGAAGATGCAGCCGTTTGGTTATACGGGATACCAAAGAGATGAGATAGCAGGAACCTACTATGCTCAGGCGAGAGAATATCTGGCAGAGAGTGGCAGGTTTGCAGGGCAGGATTTGATTGTCGGCTTTATTGAGTATCCAGAAACACTTAATAGATATGGATATTGTTGGGATAATCCTTTTAAATATGTGGATTATGATGGGGAATTTCCAACAATAATTGCAGGAGTAGGGATTGGTTTTTTAGTATCTGGAATTTCATCAATAGTAACACAAGTGGTTTTGGATAGAAAGGTAAACTTGAAAGAAGTGGCGGTAGATGCAGTAAGTGGTGCTGTAAAAGGTGGAATTGCAGGAAGTGGAATTGGAATAGTTGGTGGCATACTTGCTACGGGTGCTACAGGAGCAGCTACTAGTGTTGCATCTCAAATTTATGCAGACGATAAAAAATTGAATGAGGTTGATTGGAACTCAGTGGTAATAGCTGGAGGTATTGATGCCGTAACTTATGGTGTTGGAAAATATAAAATTAAAGGGAAAGGACCTACTGTTCAAGAACAATTGAGAAAAACAAATGATGATGTATATAAGGCGAGATTACATAAGGCGGGATATGACAAAAAACGGCAACATGGAAAAAGTTATCAACGTGCAATAAAAAAGGTATCTGAACTTGAAGAACTACAGGATTCATTAGCAGAAAAATGGTTAAAGGAAAAAAAGACAGACGGTATCAAAGAAATAGGGGAAAATTTTGGGAAAAAATTGCAGGAAAAAGTAATGATATTACAACTCGAAATCGCACCAGGAATAAATAATGTTGAACAATGTGAAGCATAGGAAGTAACATGCAGATGGAGGAATATATATGTTTTTTGAAATATTTATACAAATGCTGCCGTATTTGGCTGTGTTCGCTGTTTTGGGATATATTGGACGAACTCAACAAAAAAGAGCAAAAGAAAGAGAAGAAGAAAAAAAGGGTATTATAAGAACTAGTTATATAGTTAAAACAGAAAAAATACTTACCATATTTTTTATCATGGCAGTAGTTCTTTTTGGTGGAGCAACTGTATTAAGTGCTCTTCAACAAGAAGATATATTTCCACCAATAGTATTTAGTATTTTTTTTATTATTGCTTTAATAGGAACAGTAAATATGATAATGTGGAAACTTGAAGTGAATGGAGATGAAATTACATGGCGTTCCACATTTGGTAAAAAGAGGACATTTCATTTTGAGGACATTACATATTGTGAAAGAAAAAAAGGTTCTATTCGAGTGTATGTAAATGGAGAAAAGTTATTTACGATTGATAGTAATATAGACAAAACAGAATTTATGGAAGACATAAAAAGGAGAAGAATACCAGTAAAATCTTATTGGGCAAATCAAAAAAGAAAAAAATAAATAATTATCTAGCAAAGAAATTGTTAGGTATAGTAGATTGAACTATCGCATTTCAAAAACTAAATTCCCATTTTATACTAAATATGGGGAGGTTCATTTCAAGAGAAAAATTGGGATGCTTAGGTTAATTGGAAGAAACCATACGAGGAGAAAGAAATACATGGAAAGAAAGAATATATCCATCAAAACATACAAAAGAGAACCGCAGATCTGGTTTGGGACAAATCCAAAAGGACGGAGAAATCCAGACACAGTATGGTTATGATGCCTTTGGAAACCGTACATGGAAAGAAGAACGCGGGGAACAAACCTCTTATCAGTATAATGCCCTGAACCAGCTGGTAAGCGAAAGACAGGGGGAAATCCGCAAAGAGTACGGTTATGATAAGAGAGGAAACTTAACCGCTATTCTTGAAAATGGGGCATGGAAGAAGCGGTATGTCTATGGAGCAATGAACCGTCTGGAAGAAGCGGTGGATGCGGCAGGCAAACAGGCAAGATACCAGTATAACGGGCTGGGACACCGGGTAGGAAAGCAGGAGGGTGTCCTTCCAAAAGAAAAACTGGAGAAGCTGGACCCGCAGAGAAGAGTCGGCATGGAGATTGGAAACAGCCGTCAGATTACTTATACCCTGGATCTGACCAGACAGTACTATAACCTTCTGGAGCGGACAGAAGAAAGCCAAAGCCAGAGATACTTTTGGGATGGGAACGTGGCAGCGTATGAGGAGAATGGGGAAAGGAACTATTACCTTCAGGATGAGCTGGGAAGTCCGCTTCGGATTGAGGACAGTGCCGGAACAATCAAAGAGAGCTATGGATATGGAGCCTTTGGGGAAGACCTGTACCAAAACCAGGGGGAGATGCAGCCGTTTGGCTATACGGGATACCAAAGAGATGAGATAGCAGGGACGTATTATGCCCAGGCGAGGGAATATCTGGCAGAGAGTGGCAGGTTTGCGGGGCGGGATTTGATTGCAGGTTTTCTGGATATGCCATTTAGTATGAACCATTATAGTTATTGTTTTAATGCACCAATGATACTAGTAGATTTGGATGGTGCATTTCCAAGTTGGAGTGATATAATAAATGGTTTGGAGAGTGTTGAGAATACAATTAAGGATGTGGTTTCAGATGTAGCACATTCTTTAAATGAAAATGTAATTAAAAAATATATTATCGGTATTGATAAAGTAATCTATAAAGAAAATTTAGGTGGTGCAACTTATGAAGTGACAGAGCATGAAGGTGCAGATTTATTTGTGCTTAAAAAAAATATGTCTGGAGAGTTTTTAGGATGGTCTCTTAATATTAACATAGGAAATTCTAAGAAAAATTTATCTTCTAAATTAGTTCTTTCAGGAGAAGGATTGAATCCTTCGAATTGAAAGATAAAATCTAACGTTAAACTAAAGAGCAATTATACAGGATTAAGTGCAACGGGAAGTTTGATAGTAGATAAAAATGGTTTAGGATATAGCGGCGGAGTTGGGGGAACATCAGGAACAATGCCATTTAAATTACCAGATAATACGGTGATAGAGGATTTTGGTAGTATTAATTGGAGTCTAGTATATGAGGGAGAATTTGCAGACTGGAAACAAGTAGGAGAAGGGGTAATTTCTTTAGCTGCAATAGTAGCTTTGGTGGTGTTAGTGGTAGATGATGGAACCGGTATTGGAGCATTAGATAATACATTTATTCCAGGAATACTTACTTATCTAAGTAGCCATTTACCTGCTTTGGCAGAAGGGTTAATGAAAGGTTTTAGAATTTTAATACCAGCTACTTGTACGAATTGAAAAAAGAATTAATTTAATAGTTTTGCGATAATATAGAAAGGTGCAAACATTATTTATGTATAGTTGCAATAAACAGGAGGATTATATGAAAAAAAAAATTATAGTAATATTTTCGGCTGTGATTGTGATAATTTTCGGCTGTATTGTGGGGCTTGGTTATTTAGGGCAGACAACAAATGGGGGAAGTTTAGTTAAAAGTAATAAAGAAACGGAGCGATATATTCCTCAAAAAATAAGAAAATATAAGCCAATAAAAAATTATAATGCAGATGAAACAAAACTTTTAGATGATAATTATGCTGATTCAATAGAAGAGGCCTTAGTGAGATCTTCGAATAATTACGAAAAGGGAGAAGAATACAGGGGGCATATTGATAAAATTATAAAACAGTTTGAAAATGAACATTATACGAGTGTGTTTTTTATTTCTGAAAAAGATGATACAGAGGCAAGTTTGACATTTGCAAAATTTAAAATTAAAGAAATAAATCAAAAAAAGAAGTATGCATATGTGACGAGTACTTATGAAGTAATAAAAAAGGGGCGACCATATGACAAAGATACAATGAGTCTAATGAAATCCCAATTGGCATTGAGTGATGCTTTACAAGACTTAAATATTGGATCAGAAAACAAACGTTTTATATATGGAAATGTACATAAAAAAGATATTTATAATACAAAGGTAGAAGGGAAAGAACCAGACGAAATCATATATTTTGAAATTTGTGATAAGCCATTTTACTTTTGGTATTATGAAAATTTTCAAAGTGACAAAGCCGGTAACTCATTAACTATTGAAATTCAAAAATAGAGTTAGCATATAGTTTTTTTCAAGATTCATCTATACCCTAAATTAATTAGTGTGAAAATATTGAGAAGACACCATACGAAAGACTATATTAAAGATATGTTAAAAGATTTTTTGCCAATAGAAAACAGTGATGATTGGATAATGTCGATATTAAGCAACAATATTAAGGTCGATAAAGATGGTGAAGAAACGTTAGAAATTTGTGGAGTAATGGGATAGGAGATCAGCTATGAATATTAAAGAACTTGTACCAGTAATCAGCATTCTTTTATCCATAAGAATAGCTGAATACGCTATGAAAAAATATAAGGAACAGAAAGACGTTGAGGTAACAAAAAAGCAGAAATCCAGAAAGCAGACAAAAAAATATATAATTACAGCACCCAGCATCTTGAAAGTAGGATTACCATGCGGAATATTTTTTGGTTGTACAACTATTGCTTTTATTTTAAGTCAGATCTTCAAATGGGAATTTGTTCAACAGATAGAAAATTGTTATTTTATGTTGATTTGTTTGTTGGTATCTATAGGATTTACAGTATTAGGAATTGTTCTGACATTATATGGATACATATGGAAGATAGAATATGACACACAAGAGATTATCTACCGTTCTGCATTAGGAATTACAAGGAAATATAGAATTGAAGATATTACAAGATGCGTAGGAAAGAGAAGAAATCAATATCGCTTTTATCAGGGGGAGAAAAAGATATTCCAGTATGAAATGGATGCAGAAGGAGATGTTTATGATTTACTAATTATTTTGAAAAAAAGGGGGATAGATGAAGAAGAATTGATTCCATCTACGAAAGAGCACTGCATCGTAGAGCCAATGATTATCCGGAAAATATTGCCTATCATAGGTTTCTGCATTTATACTTTTTTTACAACTGTATTATTTTTGACTCGAGATGGGAAAATTTGGATGTATCTGTTGCTGGGAGTGATAGATTTACTGTTGCTTTATTACAGCGGTGTCTATTGGTATGATCAACTGGAAGTACAAGACAAACTTTATAAGAAAGATTTTCTAAAGAAAATGCGGACAGTTGAATTTAAAGAGATTACAAAGGTTGAGCAACACAAAAGTATAATAGAAAAGGAGTACATAATTATTTATGTAAAAGGAGAAAAACCAATAAAAATAGACAGATATAATGAAAATGTAGAAGTTTTGCTAATGAGATTAAAGGATGAAAAAATATCTGTAATGTGATTGATAAATAATGTGGAAGATTAGGATAAAGAAGAAGCAGTACTTATTCGGATAAAAAAGCGGAAAAGTAACAAAGGTAACGGACTTTGACGGGGAAAGCATCCGAAGGGAATATAATGTCTTAAACCGCCCAAGCAAGGTTATTGATAAAGAGGGAAGGGAAACCCTCCTGACCTATGACAGCATGTGGAACCTGGCACGGATCACGGAACCGAATGGAGCAAAGACGACTTATATCTATAATCAGGAGAACCTGCTTGGAAGAATCAAATATGCAGACGGCGCTGTGGTACGCTATACCTACGATGCCAATGGAAACCGGATATCGGAAGAAGATGAAAACGGAGGGCAGACAAGCTTCGGATATGACGCTCTTGGAAGGGTGACAGAGGTCAAAGGAGAAGAGGGACTGCATTACCGGTATGCGTATGACGGGGAAGGAAACCTGATCAGTGCCGAAGATGCCCTTGGAAATGTGGTGCAGATGGAATACGACTCAGCGGGGAATCTCCTGAAAGAGACGAATCCGTTAGGAGAGAGCAGAAGTTATACCTATACCGCTCTTGGAGATCTGGAGAGCGTGACAGATGAAGCAGGAAGAACCACCAGATACAGGTATTATCTGGGAGGACTGCTTGAGAAGATCCAGAACCCGGACGGGACAGAGGAATCCTATTCCTACGATGCTGCAGGGAATGTCAGGACACATACTTATGCAACGGGATTTGTTATAAGCTATTTCTATGACTGCATGGGCAGAATTACGGAGATACAGGGAAACAATGGGGAAAAGAAGAACTATACCTATGATGCCCTTGGCAATGTCACGTCCATGACAGATGGAAAAGGAAACGTGACGAAGTACGAATACACTTATAGCGGACAGTTAAAGAAAGTCACAGATGCATTCGGAAATGAAACCGAATACAGCTATGACCTCTGCGACAGGCTGATCGAGATCCGCCAGTATGGTGCAGACGGAAGCCTGTTAACACAGCAGGAAGAAACAGGACAGGAAAACCTCTCAACATGGTGTTTGGATCCAGAACTTTTAGAAGCTGAAAAACAAAATGGCAGAAACCGGCTCTGTCAGGTGACCCGGTATACCAGAGATTTAAGGGGAAGAGTGACAGGTATTACCGATGCTCTGGGACAGAAGGAAGCCTATACTTACGATCCAAAAGGACAGTTATTAAGCAAGCTGGATAAGGAAGGATATCTGACAAAGTATGTATATACAAAGCAGGGGGATGTCTCCGGGATCCAGTATGCAGATGGAAGAGAAGTCAAGATGTCCTATAACCCGCTCAGACAGCTGATGGAAGTACAGGACTGGATTGGACTTACAAAGATTCAGAATGATGCACTGGGAAGGGCAGTAAAGGTCACCTATCCGGACAAAAAAGAAGTCGCTTACACCTACGGAAAAGCAGGAGAGAGACGAAGCATGACATACCCGGATGGTAGGACGGTCTATTACGGTTATGATGAACAGGTCAGACTCTCAGAACTGAAAGAGGGAGAGCGCATCATCACCTATGGATATGATTCATTTGGAAGATTAAAGGAAAAGAACTTCCCGAATGGAACGAGGACGACCTATGCGTATGATGAAAAGAGCCAGTTAAGAGAACTGTTGCATACTGACAAGGAAGGTATACTGGATCGTTATACCTATGAGTATGACCTGCTTGGAAATAAAACTGGTATCACAAAAGAAAGACGGAATCTGGAAGAAGAAAGCGGAGCTTACACCTATGGTTACGATGCGCTAGAGCGTCTGTCCAGTATCCACAAAGACGGTATCCGGCAGACCCGTTACACCTACGATGCCTTTGGAAACCGTACCGGAAAAGAGGAACAGGGAACACAGATAAGATACCGTTATAACAGCCTGAACCAGCTGGTAAGTCTGACAGACCAGAATGCAGGTGGAAGCGTCAGCAGAGAAATCTACCGTTATGACAGACGTGGAAACTTAAGCCAGATCTTAAAAGATGGACAGGTAAAGAACCAGTATGTCTATGGAGCCATCAACCGTCTGGAACAGGCTGTGAATGGAAGTGGAGCAAAAGCCAACTATCTCTATAACGGGCTGGGACACCGGGTAGGAAAGCAGGAAGCTGAAAATCAAGAACCAATGAAACGAATCAGCTATCTGATCGACCTGACGAAGGAATACCATAACCTGCTGGAAAAGACAGAGGATACCAATGTCCAGACTTACTTCTGGGATGGGAACGTGGCACTGTACGAAGAGAATGGCAGGAGGAACTATTACCTTCAGGATGACCTTGGAAGCCCAATCCGGATAGAAGGAGAAGATGGAATCCTGCAGGAGACTTATGGCTATGGTGCATTTGGAGAAGAGCTTTATGACATACAGGGAGGAATCCAGCCATTTGGGTATACGGGATACCAAAGAGACAGTGTTGCCGGAACTTACTATGCGCAGGCAAGGGAATACAATGCAAGAGCAGGCAGATTTGTAGGGCAGGATGTAATTGCCGGAGTCATAGAGAAACCGTTTAGCATGAACCGATATACCTATTGCTTTAATATGCCGATGGTGCTGGTGGATCTGAACGGGGCATGGCCGAAGTGGATAGAAAAAACAGCTAATGCTATAAAAAAGTTTTGGAATTCTAATATTTATGGAGAAACGACGATATTGTATAAGCAGGATTTATATGGAAATACATATGAAGTTAAAGAACATACAGGAGGAAATATTTGGGTTAATAAATATGTTGTTAATAATACAAATGGAAAAGAAATCAGAAATTTTGCAGGATGGTCTATAAATGCGAGAGTAGAGATTCCGGGAACAGGCTATTTGTTTAATCAAAGTATATCGGGAGAATCATGGAATATTTCATCATGGAAATATAAAGAATCCATAATAATTAAAGACAAAAAAAGTAATCTATATAGTGAATATGGATATGGATTCGATAAAAATGGAATGAATATTTTAGTTGCTGCAGGTGGAGATACAGGTAATTTACCAATTCCTCTACCAAATAGTAAGGTTTTTGATTCTAAAAGTAAGATATCATGGTCGTTGGCAAATGAAAAGAATTTCATGAAATGGAATAAAATTGGAGAAGTAGCGTTGGTTGCTGCTGCTGTAACAGGAATGGTAATTTTAATTTTGGATGATGGAACAATTATTGGTGTATTAGATGATTTTATACTGGCACCGTTAGCCGCATATATTGCAACGGTAGCTCCGTCCCTTTATCAATGGATTATTAATAGTATACCTCAGATGACGACTTGTGGAGGATAAAATTTGAAAATGAAAAAAATAGTAAAAATAGTATTTATAGGATTATCTGTTTTAATAATTGTGTTAACTATCTGCATTATCATATGGCTGTTTCATCAGAAATCTGACATCAGTGATGTGCCAAATCAAATAAGTGTTTCATCAGGAAATCAAATCTCTTCTACAATAAATATGGAAGAAGATTTAGAATGGTACGATACTTTAGACGAGGCTAAGCAGGATGTTAGTATTATTAAAAAAATGAAAATTATGTGGCATATCGATCCCAGACAACGGAAATTATACAAAAAAAATATGAAGATCGGTTGATATATTTTTATTTGTTAACTGAGGAAGGTTTGGATGATTCATCTGTAAAAGCAGATGCATTTGCCTACATGATTTTTAAAATCAAAGATAATCAAATATCACAACCATATTGGATTGAAAGCTATAATTTAGAAGTTGGATTTGAAAATAGCCACTATACATATGATTTTGATGATTCAGTTGTTGCTTTCATTATTAAGGAAACAGTAGTTGATATATTGGAAGATGAGAAAGATGGATTCCCGATATATTTTGGAACATGGGCTGGACAAGAAGTAGAAGGTTTAACAATTGATGGAATAAGACCTGAAGTAGTTCCTGTTAAATTAGAAAATAAAACATATTATTTTTGGTTTTATTTAGAAGCTGAATGGAAGGATAAAGTAAAAAAGATAAATTGGAGTGATTTTACCTATCAACAGATAATAGATCAGTTGAAAATTAGATATTAGAGAAAACATAAAAGCTCCGGAAATCTATCAATGCCTGATGGATATATTTCCTAAATTACAAACAGTTTCAACTGCAAGAGAGAGACGAAGCATGACATACCCGGATGGTAGGACGGTCTATTACGGTTATGATGAACAGGTCAGACTCTCAGAACTGAAAGAGGGAGACAGCATCATCACCTATGGATATGATTCATTTGGAAGATTAAAGGAAAAGAACTTCCCGAATGGAATGAGGACGACCTACCATTATGACAGAAAAGACCAGCTGACAGAACTGTTGCATCAAGACCAGGAGGGTATTCTTGACCGCTACACCTATCTGTATGATCTTTTGGGAAATAAGACCGGAATCACCAAGGAAAGAAGAGGGCTGGAGCGTGAGAGCGGACACTACCGTTATGGGTATGATGCACTGGGCAGGCTGTCAGAGATCCAAAAGGACGGAGAGATACAGTACCGTTATGGTTATGATGCCTTTGGAAACCGTACATGGAAAGAAGAAAGCGGGGAACAAACCTCTTATCAGTATAATGCCTTGAACCAGATGGTAAGCGAAAGACAGGGGGAAATCCGCAAAGAGTACGGTTATGATAAGAGAGGAAACTTAACCGCCATTCTTGAAAATGGGGCATGGAAGAAGCGGTATGTCTATGGAGCAATGAACCGTCTGGAAGAAGCGGTGGATGCGGCAGGCAAACAGGCAAGATACCAGTATAACGGGCTGGGACACCGGGTAGGAAAGCAGGAGGGTGTCCTTCCAAAAGAAAAACTGGAGAAGCTGGACCCGCAGAGAAGAGTCGGCATGGAGATTGGAAACAGCCGTCAGATTACTTATACCCTGGATCTGACCAGACAGTACTATAACCTTCTGGAGCGGACAGAAGAAAGCCAAAGCCAGAGATACTTTTGGGATGGGAACGTGGCAGCGTATGAGGAGAATGGGGAAAGGAACTATTACCTTCAGGATGAGCTGGGAAGTCCGCTTCGGATTGAGGACAGTGCCGGAACAATCAAAGAGAGCTATGGATATGGAGCCTTTGGGGAAGACCTGTACCAGAACCAGGGGGAGATGCAGCCGTTTGGCTATACGGGATACCAAAGAGATGAGATAGCAGGGACGTATTATGCCCAGGCGAGGGAATATCTGGCAGAGAGTGGAAGGTTTGCAGGGCAGGATTTGATTGCCGGTTTTATGGATCTGCCATTCAGTATGAACCGATATAGTTACTGCTTTAATACACCGGTGGTCTTGGTAGACTTAGATGGTGCATGGCCAAAATGGATTACGGATATTGGTGGAGCAATAGATGAAGGAGTGCAATGGGTAGAAAATAAAGTTAGTAGTGCGATTAGGTGGGGATATGAGGAAATTTGGTCTAAACACATTTATGGAGAAGATTTAGTCTTATACGAGACTACAACGGGAGGTGGCTCTTATGAAGTTACTAGTCATCGAGGAGGTAGTATAATTGTTGCTCAAAAAGATATTTTGGGAAACTTTACGGGATGGACATTAGATTTATCCATAAATTTGCCTCATGGATTAAAAGTCGGAAGTAAATTAACAGGCAAAGATTGGAATCCAGAAACATGGAAATATAATCATGGAATTGAGTATACAAATCAAGATACGGGAATTTCTTATAAAGGTGGGACATACATGGATAAAAATGGAATAGGTTATAATCATGTATATGGTGGAACATCTGGAAACTTGCCATTAGAATTACCAGATAGTACAAAAATTGACGAATATGCAGATGTTTCATGGAGTTTCTCTCAAGATTTTCAAATATCTAATTGGAAGCTAATATTAGAGACAGTTGGAGTTGTCACAGCAGCAATTTTGTTCGTAGTGGTAGTATTAGATGATGCAACAATAGTGGGGGTATTAGATGATGCGGCACTGGCACCATTAGCTGCGTACATTGCATCGGTAGCTCCTTCCTTTTATCAATGGTTTATCAATAGTGCACCTAAAATGGCAACTTGTGGAGGATAAAAAATGAAAAGTATAAAAAAAATAATAAAAATAGTAATTTTAGTAATAGGCATAGTATTTGCATTATTAATAGCAATCGGAATGTTGGTAGATGGAGATATATTAAAGATAGAAGAAAATGATGTATCAATAGAATATACCCCTAAAGATATTGGTAATTATGTCAATGAAGAGGAAATAGAAGACTCACATTATTTTTCCTCTTTGGAAGAAGCTATAAAAGCAGACAATCCTAAAGAAGTCGATTTAGAGTATCAAAATAATATTGAAGAATTAATTAAAAGATTTGATAGTGATAAATATGTAACGATATATTTTAAATCAAAAAAAGATAATGATACAGAATGCATTACGATGGCAAAATTTATTAAAAAATTAATTAATGGATCTGAAAAATATGCTTTCTTATCTAGTATACCAACAGAAATAAGATCAAATGCAAAATCAGTAGGAAGCATTAAAAATTTGATACGTGATCAATTAACTCTTAGTGACTATACTCAAAATATGAATGTTAATCCAGAAAATACAAGATTTGTTTTTGGGGATTGCAAATCAAAAGAAGTGTATAAAATGAAAATAGAAGGTCAAGAACCCACCGAGGTTATTCAATATGAGTCATGTCAAGGGAAAAGATATTTTTGGTACTATGAAAATTTAGAAAGTAACATTGCAGGGAAAAATTTAAAGTTTACATTAGAGTAACATAAATTTAAAATTACCATATGTGAAATGCTAGGAAGATACCATAAGAAAGGAGAAAAGAAAACATGGGGAGAAATAATATATCCATCAAAACATACAAAAGAAAACCGCAGATCTGGTTCGGGACAGAAGCAGATTCGTTTTCTTATGACTTTGTATGGCATCTTCCAATGCAGATGTGTCTGGATGGAGATATCTTGAGTTTCAAAAGAGAGGGAAATATTCCGATTTTTTTGAATCATCAGATTGTGAATGAGGAGAAGATTTCCATTAAAAATGGTGATCAGATACAGATTGAAGAGCTTTCGATTACATTTTTTAAAGAAAAACTGGAAGTTCAGGCAGATACAGAATGTTTTGAAACAACGTTACTTCCGGAACGCCAGGAAGAAGAATATTTTGAAGGCTTTCCTTTCTATAAACGTTCTCCAAGAGTTGTATATCAGAGAAAAGAGGAAAAAGTGGAAATTAAAGTTCCTCCCAGGAAAAAAGAAATGTCCAGAGGTAGTCTGGCACAACTGATTATTCCTCCTCTTTGCATGATGGCACTTACCATTGCCATGGGTGTGTTTATGAAACGAGGACCTTATATGTATATGACAGCAGGAATGACTGCCATTACCTTAATCTTTTCCATTCAAAGATATGTAAGCGAAAAGCGGAACATTAAGCAGGAAAATAAGGATCGGGAAATCATGTATGATGATTATCTTCTTCGCAAACGAAAAGAAATCAAGAAGTTAAGGAAAGAAGAACGGGAAGCAATTGATTATCAGACACCAACACTTCCTATGCTGCAGGACATGGTACTGGAATACAGCAGCCGTATTTATGAACGTTCTATTTTAGATGATGACTTTTTAAAAGTAAATTTAGGATACCGAAAAGGTGAGTCCCAGATAGAAGTTTCTTATGAAGATAAAGAACTGGATATGACAAAGGATGAATTGATTGACCGGGCGAAAAAAATACCGAAGGAATTTCAAAAAGTAGAGCAGATCCCCGTAGAGATTGATCTGAAAAAGGCACATTTAGGTCTGGTAGGAAACAAGAGAAATATCCATGAGCAGTTGAAATATCTGCTTGCTCAATTAACCTTTTTCCAAAGTTACAGAGAACTGCAGATTGTGTTTATCCATAGCGGAGCATATACGGAGGACTTTCAATATATGCGCTGGTATCCGCATCTGCGATTGGAATTTATCAATGTGATCGGGGAGATTTATTCGGAGCAGATTCGAGATCAGATATTAGGAAGTATCCAGCAGATTTTAAAAGAGAGAAAACTAAAACAGGAAGAAGAAAAGAAAGCACACATTTTCCTTCCCTATTTGTTATTTATCATTGATGAACCCAAATTGATTTTAAATCATGCGATTATGGAATACCTGCAAAGCAGGGAAATGGAATTAGGCTTTAGTATGATGTATACGACTGATCAACAATCCAATCTGCCGGAAAATATTAGAACAATCTGTATTTTAGATAATTCAGAAGAGGCTCATCTTTTATTGGAAGAAGGAGAGAGAAAGAACCTTCGTTTTGAAGTGCAGCATACGGAAGGGATTCCGTTAGAGAAAATGGCAAGAGCGCTAAGTCCACTTATACATGAACAGGGCATTACTTCGCAGGTACCAGACAAACTGACCTTTTTTGAAATGTATGGAGTAGATAACACAGAACAGTTGGAAGTGGAAAAACGATGGGAGTCCCATAGTGCTTATAAAAGTCTTGCCGTTCCGATTGGTGCAAAGGCAGAAAATGATTTTACAGAACTAAACCTTCATGAAAAAGCACACGGACCGCATGGTCTTGTGGCAGGCACAACCGGTTCGGGTAAATCAGAAACCATTCAGACGTATATTTTGTCTCTTGCCGTGAATTTCCATCCCCATGAAGTTGGCTTTCTTTTGATTGATTATAAAGGTGGGGGAATGGCAAACTTGTTTGCAGATCTTCCGCATCTTTTGGGAACGATTACAAACTTAGACAAAGCAGAGAGTATGCGGGCAATGGCATCTATTAAGAGTGAACTGGCACGCAGACAGCGTATTTTTGCGGAGTATGGGGTAAATCATATTAATGATTATCAGAAATTATTCCGTATGGGGAAAGCAGAAGAACCGCTTCCGCATCTGTTTATCATCAGTGATGAATTTGCGGAGTTGAAGAAAGAACAGCCGGAATTTATGGCAGAATTAGACTCTACTTCCCGTATTGGACGAAGTCTTGGGGTGCATTTGATTCTGGCAACACAGAAACCATCAGGAGTAGTGGATGACCAGATTTGGAGTAACTCAACATTCCGTTTATGTTTGAAAGTACAAAATGCAGCGGATAGTAAAGAAATGCTCCATACGGCAGATGCAGCAAACATCACACAGGCAGGACGTGGATATTTACAGGTTGGAAATAATGAAATTTATGAATTGTTCCAGTCTGCATGGAGTGGTGCAGCCTATGGTACAAAAGAAGAACAAAAAGAGGAAGATGACAGAGTCTATCTGTTGAATGCACTTGGACAAGGAGAAGCGTTAAATAAGGATTTTAGTGGAACAAAGGAAAGCAAGCAGTTAAAGAAAAGCCAGTTAGACGTGGTGGTAGAACATCTTCAGAAGGTTTATGAAGAAGAACACTGCGTGAAAGTGAAAAAGACATGGCTTCCATCTCTGGCATTTCAGATACAGTCTCCTTATGTGTTGGACATTCAAGACAGTGTAAATTTCCAAAAGGTTGATTTGAAATTAGGGATTGGTATGATGGATATTCCGGAGGAACAGGCTCAGACAGAATATATCCTAGACTTTGAAAAGAATGGACATTTCTTGTATCTGTCTTCCAGCGGATATGGAAAAACCATGCTGCTTACACAGATTATTTTAGGGTTGTCTGCCAAAAATGCTGTGAAAAATCTGAATTTCTATCTTTTGGATTTGGGAAACAGCGGAATGATCCCATTAAAGCAGCTTCCTCATGTGGCAGATTACATGAACATCGATCATGAAGAAAAAATAGGAAAATTCCAGAAATTAATTCTGGAAGAAATCAAAGAGAGAAAGAAAAAACTGGCACGTGCCATGGTACAGAATTTTTCTGTATATAATGAAACACAGCAAGAGCCATTAAAAGCCATTGTAATTGTGATTGATCAGTATGAAGTCATAAAGGAATTGGGCGAAAGTGTAGAAAACTTTATACAGAAGGTGTCAAGAGATGGTGCAGGACTTGGCATTTACCTGGCAGTTAGTACATCGAGAGACGGAGCAATGAGAAGTGCAGCCAGAAACAATTTCAAAGTAAGAATCGGCGGTTTTAATTTTGATGAAAGTGAACTTTCTTCCTTTGTGGGAAGAAGTCCATATAAGTTGCCGGAAGAGCATAAAGGAAGGGCTTTGGTAAAAACAGACAGTATCCATGTGATGCAGCTGTATACTCCGGTTCCTTTTGAAACGGAGAAAGAATATAATCAAAATCTAAAGGAACTTATTTTTGAAATAAGTCAGAAATCTTCGGAAGAAAAAGCAAAAGAAATCCCGGTTATGCCGGAAGAACTTACCATGCCAATGCTTCCTTCCTATCCGGGATATGAAAAGACAATCTGCAAAGTGCCGATTGGATTGGATACCGATACATTACAGGTTTACTATCTTTCAATGGAACAGGCTCCGGCATTTATTCTTGGCAATGCAAAGACAGGCAAGACAAATGTGATTAAAAATATGCTTACTCTGCTGTCAGATGACAAGGTATATGTATTTGACAATAAGAGTCATGAACTTGCTGCTTACCAGTCAAAAGAAAATGTGGTTTATGCAGGAGATAAGAGTGCTGTGGCTGCAACCTTAGATCAGATTAAAGAAGATGTTTTTGCAAGAAAAGAAGAATATGAAGAAGCAAAACTGGATGATGTTTCCTTAAGCATGGAAACATTTGTGAAAACACTTCCACCAATCTATGTGATGGTAGATATGCTTCAGGAACTGTATGAGAATGTAGAAGAAGATAACAGCAGGATCGATATTTTGGAAGAAGCAGTCCGATACGGTATTTATGTATTAGTCACTTCAGAATTTAAAGTGAAGAAGATGACACGGAGTAAATTTATCGAAATGCTTTTGGCAAGCCGGGAAGTTTTAATTCTTGGAAACATCAAAGATCAGCTATTGTTCAGTTACACCGGAGTTCGGGAAGAAAATCGAAAAGTGGAATTTGGTTATTACCACAATGCAGGTGTGAACCGGAAAGTAAAATTGATTTTTCACAGGGAAATGAAATAAGAGAGAAAAGGGATATTATAGACGGATAAGACGCTGTAATATCCCTTTTCTATTTATATAAAAAAGTTAGAAGAGGATATGGTAGAATGCACAAAAAAGCACATGAAAAGATTGAAAAACAGGGCGAAATCATGTAAAATAAAGAAAAAATTGTGAAAAAAGAAACGTGATTTTATGAGTGCGAAACGAATGATTTTTGACGAGATGGGACAGAAAATATCAGCAGAGAAGAGTCATCTGTCATCGGTTATAAAAGAAAGGTGGAAGATAGATGAAGAGAGTATTCCAGGTAAGCGAGATCACACAGCTGTGTAAGGATATCAAAAGCATCTTAGAGCAGTGCAAGGAGCATGTGTCTGCTATGAGGACTTATGCAGACCAGGCAGGGGAAGCACTGGACGCAGTGCCTTCTGAAGCCCGTTACGGGATAGCCGTCCATGACGTTTCCCAGTTACGCAGTGCCTTAAAGACGGAACAGATGGAGACCGCATTGACAAAATTGGAGAAATGCCGCCAAAGAGCCTGCGACTTGATCCCGGCAGCCGATACGGACTATGCTTCCCAGACAAGAGAACTTGCAGGGGTAACGAAAAGCCTTCAGACACTTTTGGAGGAAATGGAGCAGTTTTTAATAGATACGCCGCTTACTACGGACTACTCAGCATTCAAAAAAGCCTTTGAAGAGG
>SKEE01001301.1_pt1 | contig 21218 bp, 19 predicted proteins | sample 4826661 | NCBI WGS metagenome assembly SKEE01 (sample SAMN11008817, study PRJNA524170) | human gut metagenome | biome: Human fecal sample; material: Feces; isolation source: fecal sample from pouch patient p20 | host: Homo sapiens | place: Israel: Tel-Aviv | collected 2016-11-14
CAAATATAGGGGTTAGACTCTCTTCGGGGGCTGTGCTTTGGCTGGGGAGGGAATTGCTATTTATTGTTGGAGGGATTTGATTCTCAGACTTCGTCTGTCTACTCACCCCGGCAAATTACTATTTAATTTATCTGGGGAATATATTATAATGAAAACAGTAATTTGCAAAGGAAAATGTAATTATTATGGAGAATGAGAAAAATACAAGTAATTTTAAAATTATTCCATCTGTAAAAGAGGTAAAATACTTAAAAAAAGCGATACAATCCGATAATCTCTGTATACAGCTTACAGGTGTTCATATTGGAAATTTGCAGCAGCTTAGTCACATATGTCATCAGGCTGGAAAGACGGTTATTGTAAATCATGAATTGGTAGATGGACTGGGAAAAGACAGGATTGCTTTTCAAATGCTCAAAAAGCTTTATCATGTGGATGGAATTATTGGATCGAGTATTACGAAATTACATATGATGAAGGGATTAAATGTCAAGGTGATTTATCGAATTACGCTGATGGATTCCATTTCTGTAGATAATGCCCTGAAGACGATCAATGAGGTGAAATTCGATGCTATTGAGTTACGTCCGTATTATCATGCTATAGAATTTCTTCCTACATTTAAAAAAGTATGGGACGGAGAATATTATGTAGCTGGGTTTGTTAATACAGAAGAAAAATTAAAGAAATGTAAAGAGGCCGGTTTTAGTGGGGCGATGACTAGTACAGTGGAATTATGGAATAAGAAGTTTGAAAAATAAGAATTAGAGCATTTTTCAGACACGCTCCAGATAAAAAATAAAGGGTTTGGAGATGTTCCAAACCCTTTACTATTTTTGTAATGCGGATAACAAGACTTGAACTTGCATGAGCGTAATGCTCACTAGAACCTGAATCTAGCGCGTCTGCCAATTCCGCCATATCCGCTTACGAATATTAATTTTACCATAAATAGAATATGAATGCAAGGCTTTTTATATATCTTTTTAAATCAATATGGTAGAAAAAGATATATAGAAAAAGCTATATAAGAGAATAAACAGAACATCTTCCGGCTTAAACTCCATCTTACATAGTGATTTATCAAAAACAGAATTTCGAAAGAATAACGGCCCACAAATGTGATGTCGGAGCAAATAAAAATTCAGCGAGCATTTTCTACGCAGTGATTATCTTCCCATTTGTGGGCTGTTATTCTTTCGAAATTCGTCTGTTTTGACAAATCACCCCTTATTCTTTGCGTTAAAGCAGTAGAAGGTGACGGTATCACCAGATTCCAATGTTGCGGTATATCCGGCTACAGCATCTTCAAACAAGTCTTCTTCATCAACTTTATCGTAGGAAATGACAGATGGAATCGTGACAACTCCCTCCTGTCCTGCAAGATTAAACTGAATCTCATCGTCATCTGCATAATAATTAAAGAAGCAGGAATCAAAAGAAATCCAGAAGTTATTGATACGTATATTGCCCATAATTCCGCGGTAATTGCGGAGTAAAGTATGGAATTCAGCGGTTTTAGCCATGAAATGTTCCTCCTGTTTATCGTGCCTGTGGCATAATATTTATATTCTATCATGTTTCGACAATAATTGCTATTTTTAATATATGATGATAAGATAGATAGTAGAGCACAAAACAAATGTACTGGTTATCTATTTGAGAGGAGGTATACATGTGGATGAACAGAGAGGGTTGAGTAAATGTCTGCAAAGAGCAGGCCATATTTTGATTTTATTATGCGTTATTTTAGCAGGGAGCGTTTTTTTTACAAAGGATGTGAATGCGGCGTCATTTTCGAATACACAAAGAGAATATATTAACGTACTGTCAAAGCTGATGATGGAAGGAACGGTGACACAGAATATGGATGTTTACGGTTCGGTCAGTCAGGGTTCTTCAGGAAGGGCATGCCTCCGGGCGGCAGCGATTAATAACAGGGCGGCGATTATGGCGGAACGAATCGATTTCCTTGATTCAAACTGGTCCCAGTATTATGCGGTAGAAAAAGAAGGGAATGCAACGGTATTTAACAGCACGAAGCTTATCAGCAGGACAAAGTTTCAAAGACGTTATAAAAAGATCATCAAAGGTCTGGATGAAGCGTTAGAAACTGTAGAATCTTCTATGACACAGGCAGATAAGGCGATGGCGGTATATACGTATTTTGCAAAGAATACCATATACAGAGAATCTGCAGATGCACATACGGGATATGATGTTCTGGTGAAGCACGTCGGGGTTTGTGATGGTCTTGCGAATGCGTATGCTCTTGCAATGAACACGCTTGGAATTCCATGTGCGGTCGTAAGTAACTATTCGAAGAACCATTCCTGGAACGTTATAAAGTTGAATGGAAAGTGGTACTATGTAGATTTGACGAATGGAGTTGGAACGGGAAAGCATGAAGGTGCTGTGGTTAGTTATGAAAGTTTTCTTGTTGGAAAGAAAGGGTTTTTAAAGACACATCCGGGATACAAGGTGAAAGATTTATATGGTCAGGGTAATTCGAATGATTTGAATATGCGGGGAATTCCGATTTCTAATTCGGATTATATAAAAGATAATAAAGAAATAAAGAATGCACTGAAGGCAAGAACATGTACATTTTACAGAAAAGGTTTCTGGTACTGGATTTCTCAGGATAATTCTTTGAAGTGTTCTACTCTTCAGGGAAAGAAAACAAAAACGGTATACAGTCCTTCCGGAGGCAGATATATTGGATGGATCGAACCGTATAATCATTACATTATATTCTCAATGAATTCAGGTATCTACAAGATGGGATTTGTTAAGAGAAATCCTGTTTTGCTGAGAAAAGTAGATGAGAGGGAAGAAAGTTCGGAAGTTTCAGATCCGTTATGGAAGCTTATATATATTGGACGTTTTACGGTAAATAAACGGGGATATCTTTCTTATTATATCTCGGATTTTCATGGAGTGCGAAAGGGATATTCGAAAGTTTATCTTGGAAAGCGGATAAGAACAGGAGAGCTTACAAAACGAGGAAAGAAGCGCCTTTCTATGCAGGCTGGACAGGTGAGACAGATGACACCAAGCCATATGCATGACCGGGCAGCAAGAACTTCCGGCTGGACAAGCGGGAACTCTTCGGTTGTAAGTATCAATAATACCGGATATATGATAGCGAGAAAGGCTGGAGAAACGTACATTTCTGTAAGAATTAACGGAAAGCGCCAGAGGTTTAAAGTAAAGGTTTCGGGATATACTATTACGTATCGGAATGCGGGAGTGAATTCTCCGAAAAATAAGGTGCGGGCTTCTGGTAAAAGTGATATTTTATTAAAAGAACCGACAAGGAGAGGATATTATTTCCGAGGATGGTATGATAAAGAAGGAAATCAGATTAAAGTAATTCCAAAGGGGAATGAAAAGAATATTACAGTATATGCCCGATGGGATAAAATAATTTCAGCGAAATAAGCGGCAAAAATCTTCTCACGAAATCAAGCACAAAAAGATTCCGAGAGTACATAAAAGAGACAGGAGGCACAGATAAGATGGCAGAAAGAGAAACAGAAAGAACGGTTAAAAAAAGAGCGGAAAGTGATCCGGCATACCAGTGGCATATTCAGGATTTATATGCATCAGATGAGATATGGGAAAAGGATTATGAAGCGCTTTCAGAGCAGGCAAAGGAACTTGCGGCATATGAAGGAAGACTGAAAGAAAGTTCTGAAGTTTTTGTAGAGTATATGCGTAAAAAAGAAGAAGTCATGAAGAAGTTTGAAGCCATATATGTTTATGCCAATCAGCGATATCATGAAGATACGGGGAATAGTTTTTACCAGGGGCTTGCAGGGAAGGCGCAGGCATTATCTTTACAGCTTGACAGTGCAGTTGTATTTGAAGAGCCGGAACTTTTAGCAATAGGAGAAGGTACGATAGAACTGTGGTTTTCACAGAATCCGGATATGGAATTATACAGAAGATATTTTTATGAATTATTCCGCCAGCAGGAGCATGTTCTTTCCAAAGAAGAAGAGGCGATTCTTGCGGATGTATCCGATATGTCTGCGGATGTGTCGAATATTTTTTCTATGTTTAATAATGCAGATATTCGATTCCCGTCAATTGAGGGAAAAGAAGGCGAGAAGATTCCGGTAAGTCATGGAAGATATACTCTTCTTTTAGAGAATAGAGATGTGAATATTCGAAAAAATGCATTTGAATCTGTTTACTCACAGTATGGACAATACAGGAATACGTTAGCGGCACTGTATGCGGCTAATCTCAAGAATACAGCGTTTTTTGCAAAGAGAAGACATTATAATTCCTCCTTAGAGATGGCATTAGATGGAGGAGAGATTCCAGTATCTGTGTATACAAACCTGATCGATACAGTACATGAGCATATGGAGCTCATGCATCGTTATGTTGCACTTCGCAAAAAGGCATTAAAAGTGTCGGAGCTTCACATGTACGATTTATATGCGCCGATGGTTGAAGAGTTTGAGATGAAAGTCCCGTTTGCACAGGCAAAAGAAATCGTAAAAAAGGGGCTTGCACCATTAGGGGAAGCATACGGGAAGGTTCTCTCCGATGGAATGGAGAATGGCTGGATTGATGTATATGAGAATGAAGGAAAGCGTAGCGGTGCGTATTCCTGGGGAGCATATGGATGCCATCCGTTTGTGCTGATGAATTATCAGGATAATTTAAATAATGTATTTACGTTAGCGCACGAGATGGGACATTCGATGCACTCTTATTATTCAGATAAGAATCAGCCATATATTTATGCAGGATATCGTATTTTTGTTGCAGAAGTAGCTTCGACATGTAATGAGGCTCTGCTAATGGAATATTTATTAAAGAATACGGAAGATACAAAAGAAAAAATGTATCTGATCAACTATTTCTTAGAACAGTTTAAAGGAACACTGTACCGTCAGACTATGTTTGCGGAGTTTGAGAAGATTACACATGAGATGGCGGTGAAAAAGGAACCTCTTACGGCAGAAGTATTATGTGATATTTATTATAAGCTGAATCAGCAGTATTTTGGAGAAGGTATTGTTATTGATAAAGAAATCGCATTAGAATGGGCGAGAATCCCACACTTCTATACACCATTTTATGTATATCAGTATGCGACAGGTTATTCTGCAGCGATTGCTATTAGTAGAAAGATTTTAAGTGGGGATGAAAAGGCGAAAGAAGGATATTTTAAGTTCCTGAGTGGTGGAAGTTCCATGAATCCGATCGACCTGCTGCGTCTTTGTGATGTTGATATGGCAACGAAAGAGCCAGTAGAATCTGCATTAAAGCTGTTTGGTGAACTGCTTGATGAGATGGAAGAGATTTTAAAAACACAATAAAGTATTGGGAGAATGAATTTATGTATGAATTTACGTTATTAAAAAGTATGTTTTTTGAGTTAGATAAATATAAAATCGAGGGTGTTACACAGACACAGGAAGGACAGAGAACATTTCACCGGCTGGAAGTCTCTTATGACAGTGTGCCGGAAGTGACCTCTATTACTGCAGAAGAACGTATTTTGCCGTATGTAGACAGATATTATCTCTTTATTAATGATGAGAGAGTAGAGACAGATATTCGCGACCCGAAAATAAAGCAGGTTATTTATGAATTTTATAAGCAGTACCATCCGGAGTATTTAAAAGAAGATTTGCCGGATGATATGACAGATGTGGATATTTTAGAATGTTTTGATGTATTTAAGATGCCAGATTACCGGCCGGAACATGCATTTCCTGGTCTGGTAACCTTAGAAGACCTTAAGAATGGTAATGTTCACGATGAAGATAAACCAAAGTTTGCATTTCCTGGTCTGGAGTTGTATTCTAAGGGGGATGCATCGGATGAAGATAAACCAATGGTAGCATCTTTTAAAGGATACACGTCATTTGATGGGGATCGTGAACAGGCGAAAGATAAGATAGAACAGTTAAAGAGTCAGTTCGCTTCTCAGATCGATGCATTAAATGTAGATGAGATCTTGAAAAACTGTTCTGAGAATCAGGAGGAATAGAAAATGTACAGAGAAGTATCAAAGTTGATTTTATATCGTGATTTAGGAGAAGACAGTATTCTTTTAAATCTCGCAGATATTTTTAAGAGATTTGACAGCTGCCATTACAGAGCATATGAGCTGATTACTGATATTTATAAAGAGATGAAGGCATTGCTTGATCTGGCAACGACATACGGTTTTGATAAAAACTTATGGCATAATTATCTTACATTTGTACTTGTGACGAATGAGAATTCTTTTAGTATGACGAGTGAAAAAGTAGGGGCGAATAACGGGACAGTAAATCATTTTGCAAAGAATGATTTTCAGGTATTTATGAACCTGTTTCACTATGATTTCAGAGCAATCGAGGAGACACTGGGAATCGATTGTTTCCGTACGATCTTAGACTATAAGGCAATCGGCAAGACAGAGCGTATGTATAATAAGAACGTAAGTGAAAAGGTGCGTGCATTGTCAGATGAACTTGCGGCAGCAGAAGATGTGGATACTTTTTTTGATGCAGTTGTGAAGTTTTATAAAGATTATGGAGTAGGAATGTTTGGTCTTAACAAAGCGTTCCGTATTGTAGAGAATAACGGAAAGCCAGACTTTGTTCCAATTAACAATTTAGATAAGGTTGTATTAGATGATCTGACAGGATATGAGATTCAGAAGAAGAAGCTGGTAGATAATACAGAAGCTTTTGTTCAGGGAAAAGTAGCAAATAACTGTTTGCTTTACGGTGATGCCGGAACCGGTAAGTCTACAAGTATCAAGGCAATCTTAAACCAGTATTATGGTGATGGCCTTCGTATGATTGAAATTTATAAACATCAGTTTAAATATCTTTCTGCGATCATCAGCCATATCAAGAATCGAAATTATCGATTTATTATTTACATGGATGATCTTTCCTTCGAGGAATTTGAGATTGAATACAAATATCTGAAGGCTGTTATTGAAGGTGGAATGGAAACGAAACCGGATAATGTTTTAATCTATGCAACATCGAACCGCCGCCATCTGATTCGTGAGACATGGTCAGATCGTTCGGATAAGGACGAAGAACTGCATCGCTCCGATACAGTACAGGAAAAGCTGTCTTTAGCAGCGCGTTTTGGTGTGAGTATCAATTACTCCAAGCCAACACAGCAGGAGTATTTCCAGATTGTAACCAATTTGGCAAAGAAATATCCGGAAATTACAATGAGCGACAAGGAATTATGTGCGGAAGCAAACAAGTGGGAACTTTCTCATGGAGGAATTTCCGGACGTACTGCACAGCAGTTCATTAACTACATAGCCGGAAAGTCTGATAAATAAATACAAATGGACAAAAAAAGAACCCTCGGGGAAAGGGTTCTTTTTGTGCCTCTTAGAGGCATTCATTAAAAGGAGGAAGCCCATATAATTCTTCTATACGGGCTTCAAAATATGAAAAAAATCTTTAGCCACAAGAAATAGAGGGATTTCTTTGTTGCTGTCTATACTATAAAGAAAAAATATGTCCGTTTTTTGACGAAAATTTGAACAAAAGGTGAAACACATCGAAAAATATAGATACTAAAGAATGAGAATAATGAGAAAATAGGAAAAAATTATTTTGTAAAGTGTTCAAAATAGCTCGAAAACTCGAAAACAGGAGGAGATATCATGGGTGTTGTAATTGGAAAAATGGATGGGCAGGTAGAAAAAATTTTTTTGGGGAATAATTTAACAAGAAGTACAAAAAACTATGCTAAAATCCTGAAAGACAAGGACTTGTCAGAAGAAGAAAAAAAGCGTATTCTGGCAGCAGAGAAGAAAAAGCAGGAAGACGATATTATTTTGTAGGAGATTTTTATGAAGATTTCAGTGGCAATGGCATATTATAATGGTGGGATGTATATAGAAGAACAGATGGATACGATTTTGACACAGCTTGGTGCACAGGATGAAGTTATCGTATCTATTGATGGAGCAAGTGATGGTTCAAAGCCTTTGCTCCTTAAGATGGTAGAAGAGGACAAGCGGATTCATGTTATAAAGGGACCGGGCAAGGGCGTTGTAAAGAACTTTGAGAATGCGATTCGTCATTGCAGTGGAGAGATTATTTATTTATCTGATCAGGACGATATATGGAAGCCAGATAAGGTAAAGAAGGTAAATGAAGCTTTTTTGAATCCAAAGGTGAAGGCAGTTCTTCACGATGCGCAGATTGTGGATGAGTGCGGAAATCCAACCGGTGCAGAAGGCCTTTTTGCGAACAGAGGAAGCAGGAAGGGAATACTTAAAAATCTTATAAAGAACAGTTATGTCGGATGCTGCATGGCATTTCGCAGGGAGCTGATCCCTGTAATCTGTCCGATACCAAAAGAAATGTACATGCATGATTATTGGATCGGAACTGCTGCGGAGTATATGGGTGAGGTCTGTTTTATAAAGGAACCGTTGATCGATTATCGAAGACATTCTTCGAATGTAACACAGATGACCCATGGAAGTATGAGTTTTATGATAAAGAAAAGAATAGATATCGTGCGATGTCTGGGGCTTTTGAAAAGGCGTGTGAAAGAGGCTGGTGAAGAGATAGAGAAGGTGAATGGATAGAAGATGGTGAAGAAGAAAGAAGAACAAACGACAGGTAAGAATATAGGTAAAAATATGTGCAAGATGGAACAGAAGCTACAGAGAAAGCATCTGATAGCTCTTTCTTTTTTCCTTCCACTTCTTGTTATGACAGGCTGTTGTATTGCATTTGGTGTACAGCCATTTGGAGATAATTCGCTGTTGATCATTGACGGGCTTCACCAGTATATGCCGTTTTATTCTGTGTTGTATGATAAATTAAAAGGTGGGGAACCCCTTTTTTACAGTTTCCGTTCCGGACTGGGAATTAATTTTTTATCGTTATTTTCCTACTATTTGTCCAGTCCATTTAACTTACTGATTTTATTTTTTAAGAAAAGTCAATTAAATATGGCAGTGAGTATGATCATTGTTTTGAAGATCGCATGCAGTGGAATGACTGCTGGTATTTATTTTTCTTCAAAGAGTAAAAAGCAGGGATTTTCCACAGTGATGATTTCGATGGCATATGCTCTTTCAAGTTATATGGTTGGCTATTGCTGGAATGTAATGTGGCTGGATGCCATAATGATATTCCCGATCATCATGATGGGATTGGAGCGGCTCATAGAAAAAAAGGATGGAAGACTGTATTGCATCGCACTGTTTTATGCGCTGTACTGTAATTATTATATCGCCTTTATGATCTGTATTTTTGCAGTGATATGGTATCTTCTCTATTCTTTTAAAAGTATAAAACAGTTTTTCTTCCGAGGGATAGCTTTTGCATTTTATTCTTTTCTGGCGGCAGGCATGGCAGCTATTTTACTCATACCTGCTTATATGGGAATCAAACAGACCGCATCAGGGGAGACAATGCAGCTTCCGGAACATAGCTTCCTGACTAGTGCAGCGGACTTGCTTAATCGGCAGTTTGCTTTGTGGAGTCCGATCAGCCATGACAACTTTGATGGGAATGCCAATCTGTATATTGGAATTTTTTCCGTTCTTGCGGTTGGGCTGTATGTATTAAACGGAGAGATTAAAGTCAGTGAAAAGATTAAAAAAGTATTATTAATCGGTCTTTTTTATCTGAGCTTCAGTGAAATGATTCTCAATTTTATTTGGCATGGTTTTCATGATCAGTATGGAATACCGAATCGTTTTTCTTTCTTATTCGGTTTTGTTCTTCTGTATATGCTATGGGAAGTATTTGAGCATTTAGAAGGAGTAAAAGGCTGGCATGCCGCATTTGCCTGCATGGCGGGAGTTGCACTGATGGCTTATGCAAAGCTAAAAGGAACGCAGGTATTAGAAGATAATGTCTATGGTGTGGCAGGAATGCTCTTACTCCTTTATGGAATGTTGTTATTCTTCTATACGCTGTCACGTAAAAGAAAGTATATATACAAGTTTATTTTCTGTGTAGTGGCAGTGATTGAAATTACAGTAACTGCTTTTATGGGATTTAATGAGAACGGACAGATTTCTGTTTCAAAGTTTTTCTATGGAACAGAAGATATGGAAAAAGCAACGGAATCATTAAAGGATGGAACCTTTTACAGAAGTGAGCTTGCCAGTGCGCTTATGGTAGATGAGAATGCATGGTATCCGATAAACAGTGTGGGGCTGTTCGGTTCTACAGCGACAGACCGCATGGTAACTATAATGGATAATCTGGGATTTTACACCGGATGTAATGAGTATCTTTATAAAGGAGCGACACCGGTAACGAACTTCCTTTTGAATGTAAAATACCTGTATTACCATCAGGAAGACAGCCTGCAGACAGATTTTCAATATGTAAAGTCAGAAGGTTCTTTTGATATTTATGAGAATCCGGCAAAGGGAATGTCCATTGGATATCTCATGAATCGTTCTGTAAAAGACTGGTATTATGACAGTGCCTATCCTTTCCGGGTACAAAATGATCTCGGTGAGCAGGCATTTGGAGTATCAGAGTTGTTCCATAATATCAGGATTTCAGACCCGGAAACGAATGGCTGTACAGCATCAAGGACAAATGATGGAGAGTACTACTTTGAATATAAGGATTCCCGTCCGGATAACATGACATTTACGATTCCAATAACGAAAGATATAGAGAATCTATATCTTTTCTATGATGGTACGCAGGTAGAGAATGCACAGATCAACGTAGACGGGGTGAATGTAAAGTCCGGAGATATTGATGGCTATATGCTTCCGATTGGTAAAGCAGCCGCAGGTTCCGAGGTGAAAGTAACCTTTGAATTAAAAGGGGAGACAGAAGATGGATATGTAAGACTTTCAGCGGCTGATTTTGATCAACAGGCATACAGTAATCTGAAAAAGATTGCTGCAACAAGAGCATTTTCTGTAGATCGTTATTCAGACCGATTGATAGAGGGAAGTGTCAATGCTGCGCAGGATCAGACTTTATTTTTCTCTATTCCATATGACAAAGGATGGAAGGTTACCATAGATGGAAAGGAAGCAAAAACACATAAGATTGGAGATGCTTTTCTTGGAGTAAATATTTATTCCGGAAAACATAAAGTATCTTTAAAATATACTCCGCCGGGATTTACCGTCGGATGGAAGATAACTGTTTTATCAGCAGCTATTTTCCTGATTCTTTGTAAGATAATACATTCTCGGAAGCTTCGTCAGCTTCATGCAAGTGATTTTGTGAGAAGATTTTGAATGTACAGGATATGCACTCTCGGAACTTTTGATACTTCATCTTGTGAGAAGACTCTGAGAGTACATTGATATAAAAAGGAGGCTTAATTATGTTTAAAAAGAAACTAGTTGCTTTATCAGCGATTATGATAGCAGGACTTATGACATTTCAGGCAAATGTATCCGCAGATGCGGTAGAAGAGAAACCATATTTGTCATTGGGCGCAGATCTTAGTGCCAGTCAGAAGAGTAAAGTACTCGAACTTCTTGGAGTAAAAGAAAATGAGCTGGACCAGTATAAAGTAGTGAAGGTTACAAATAAAGATGAGCATAAGTATCTGGATGATTATCTGGATTCTTCTGTAATCGGTACGCATGCCTTATCTTCTGTTCTTATAGAGAAAAGAGATAAGGGCGAGGGAATTGATGTTACAACAAAGAACATTACGTACTGTACCGCAGGAATGTATGAGAATGCATTAACAACAGCCGGAGTGACCGATGCGAATGTAACCGTAGCCGGACCATTTAATATTACAGGTACGGCAGCATTGGTTGGTGCGATGAATGCATATGAAGATATGACAGGAGAGAATATTTCAAGTGAGAGTAAAGATGCAGCAACGAATGAGCTAGTCGTTACAAGTAAGCTGGCAGACCAGTTGAATGATTCTGAGAAAGCAGAGCAGTTTTTAGCATTAATTAAAGAAAAGGTTCTTTCTGATGATGCAAAAACAAAAGAGGATATTAATACAATTATTGATGAATGTAGTAAAGATCTTGATGTAAACATTACAGATGATCAGCGTGAACAGATTGCTGAATTGATGCAGAAGATTAATAAGCTTGATTTAAATGTAAATGACTTAAAAGAACAGGCAAGCAAGATTTACGATAAACTCAGTGAAATGGATATTGATGCCCAGGGTATCTTTGCCAAAATAAAGACGGTATTATCGTCTATTTTTGCAGCATTGAGTGGCTTACTGCAATAGGTTTACAGGAAGCTATAGAGCCGTACAGCATATAGAAGAATTGCGCCGGGGATTCCAAACAAGGTACAGACGGTACCGGTTATGGGATTAATTCCTACGCCGGTAACGATGTCTCTTGCGGCACAAAAAAAGTTAAAAAAGTAAATGAATCCAAGGCCAGCAGTGCTTCTACCGATAACGAAGAGAAGCGCTGACGGTCTTTTTTTTATGTATGCGATAAAATAACCGGCAAAGCAGGCGACACAAAAGATGAGAAGAATTTGATTCTGGGACATAGTATACCTCCAAAAAGGTTGTTTTTAGATTGTATGAAGAAAAAGCGGAAAATATGAGAGAGGATAAATGAAGTTGGTGGAAAATAAAATAAAAAAAGTAAAAATAGTAAAAAACAGGTAGACAAAATACTTGCAATGTGATATATTGATTTTGGAATAACTGTTATATATTTACATAATATAAATGGAGAGCAGAGAGCCTCCGGAAGATTACATAGGAATGTGGGAGGTGTTATAGTATGCGTTTTTCAGATATTCATATGATTATGATCGGAGAGGAAGGGGAATATGGGAGAAGATTGGTAAGATATCTGGAGACACATCTTTCTACTGCGATACGGGTATATCATTTTACAACAACAGAAAGTTTTTTAGCTTTTAAGGAGAGGGCAGACATTTATCTTTTAGATGAAGCTTTTTTTCAGAGGCTTTCCGAGGAGAAGCAGAATGTTTTGCTAAGAGAGAAGCGGCTGATCTTGCTGACTGCACAAGAAGAGGAAGGCACCTTTTGCAAGTATCATAATCCGAGGGAACTGTTAGACAGACTGAGCCGGTTTTCAGATGAGATGGAAGATCTAGCTAGGAGCGAAGGCAGAAGAGAAGAAGAAAGAGTGGAAGGGAGAGAGGAGGGAAGAGAGGCCGCAAGAACAAGATTAACCATGATATATTCTCCGGTTTATGAAGAGAAACTTAAGGAGATCGCGCGGTCTTTTATGAAGGAAGGAGATGTATATATCGGTGCGGAAGACCTGGGATATAAGGAGAATATTTCAGCATATGGGCAGGGAAGTGATATGGGAGATCTGTGTTACTATATTCATCTGCGTGAAGAGCATGTCATGGATAGGATGCGGGACATGCTGGTAAGAGAAGAGGATATCGAAGTGTTACATCCTCCGGATATGTATTTTTATTTACGGGAACTGACGAAGGAAGATTATATATGGTTTTTTGACAAGGTAAGGAAGGAGGGGACATACAGGGAAGTATTTTGGGGAGCCGGAATGGGCTTTGTATCAGACCTGGATATACTGCGCTGTTTTGACAGGATTATTTTGCTGGATTCGAGAGAGAATATACGTCTGAATCTCTTCTGTGACCGCTTAGAAAAAGTGCTGAATCTCAGAAGTTTTCATCAGGGGGCAGCAGAGCAGAAGGAGCAGTGTCAGGAGTCTTTTCATCAGAATACTTTGTGTCAGGAACCTGTGAATTCTCGTAGGGAAGCTTCTGGTCAGGAATCATGGAAACGTGTATACAGGGAGGATATTTTGAATGGAACTGCCTGGTAGGAGAGAACTTCGGGAACAGATTTTACATCAGATGGATGGAAGAACATCTTATGTCAGTGATGCAGATGTGTATAGAGAGATTGATAAGGCTATTTTGCGTTCAGGACATAGTGGATATGGAACACTTTCGGAGAAGGAAGAGCTAAGAAGGCAGATGTTTTCCTCCATCCGGGGTTTTGATGTTCTTGAGAAGTATTTAGAAGACAGCAGTATCAGTGAGATTATGGTTATAGGAGCTGCTCACATTTTTGTGGAGCAGAATGGCAGGGTAAGAAGAACAAGAGACCATTTTTTTGAAGAAGCCGATGTATATCGACTGATCGAACAGATTGTAGCGCCGACAAACAGGATGGTGAATGAAGCTTCTCCTATTGTGGACAGCCGCCTTCCGGACGGTTCAAGAGTGCATATCGTATTACCGCCCATATCTTTGGAGGGTCCGGTTATCACTATTCGAAAGTTTTTAAAAGGAGGAATGACCATTGCAAGATTACTCGCTTTTGGAGAATTTCCCGAAGCGCTTACAGGGATACTTTCTGCTTTGGTGAAGGGAAAGTACAATATTTTGATCAGTGGGGCGACAAACTCAGGGAAGTCTTCGCTCTTGAATGCACTTGCAGAATATATAGGACAGGAGGAACGAGTGATCACAATAGAAGATTCAGCGGAACTCCAATTGTTTCATGTTGATAATCTTGTGCGGTTAGAGACAAGGAATGCAAATGTGGAGGGAGCGAATGAGATTACGATGCAGGATCTGATCAAGGCTTCTTTGCGAATGCGTCCGGACCGAATTATTGTCGGTGAAGTTCGTGGTGCGGAAGCGATGTCGATGCTTCAGGCGTTATCTACAGGGCACAGTGGATCGTTTTCTTCGATTCATGCGAATTCCTGCCGGGATGCGCTCCGGCGTCTTGAAACGATGGTCCTTATGGGAATGGATATGCCGCTTGGAGCAATTCAGGGTTTGATTGCTTCTTCTGTAGATATTCTTATACATTTGGGAAGATGCCTGAACGGAGAGAGAAAGATATTAGAGATAAGTGAGATTAAAGATTACAGCCGGACAGAGTATGAAACGCATACATTGTTTCAGTATGATAAAGATCATGGATTAGAGATTCGGGAAGATCTGTTCCATGTAGAGAAGCTTAAAGATTATGGACAGTATGAGAAGTATTGTGAGGCGGTGAAGTTGTTTCGTGAAGGAAGGGCAGAACAGAAGAAGGAGAAAGCGTAATCTCAGCAGCATAACTTCAGACAGAATCAATCTGGATAAGTGCAAGGAGAATGTAATCTTTTCTCTGGCAGGAGAGCTGGGATTATTGCTGCTGAATATATTGTGCTATGGAGATATGTACTGGATGATTCCGGAACAGGTATTAATGGTTCCCTGTTTTAAGATCTTGAAAGAAAGGAAGAACAAGAAGGAACAGCAGCTATATCAGAAAGGGTTTCAGGATCTGCTGCAGTCACTGCTGACTTCTCTTCAGGCAGGATATTCTCTTAATAATTCCTGCAGGATCGCACTAAGAGAGCTGGAAAGTCTATATGAAGGGGAGCAGAATCCGATGCTTGGGCAGATGAGAAGGATCGTGCAGGGAATTGATCTGCATATTGCGTTAGAACAGCTTTTTATGGATTTTGCGGAGCGTACGAATCTGGAGGAAGCAAGACAGTTTGCGGTTGTGATAGAGATTGTGCAAAGTACAGGTGGGAACGTAGTGGAGATTTTGAAAAGGACAATGCAGCACTTGAAGTATAAGATGGATACGGAAGAAGAGATTCGGGTTCTTCTTAGCGGAAAGCTTTTTGAGAAGAATATTATGTTGTCTATGCCGTTTTTCATTTTGGTATATCTTCGCTTGGCAAACCCGGAATATGTTGCCTGTTTTTATAAATCCGTTGCGGGACATCTGATTATGTCAGCGATGATTGGTATTACAGTAGCATGCTTTTTCTGGTCAGATAAAATTATGGATATTCAATTTTAAGGATAGTATGCAGGAAAGTTTCAGAATTCTTTGTTTGGGTATTCACAGATAAGGAAGAATCACCAAAATATGATCGGCATCAGTGGAGGCGGAAAGCTTTATGTCAGAACGATTTTTATATACTATTTGGAATAGGCTTCCTTTTCGTTTTAGACAGCGCCTGAAGCAGAATGTAAAAAGAAATATGCAGGAACAATATGCAGAGTCAGAACAGGAATTATATAGAAGGACAGAGCAGTTTCTTTTAAAACAGGGAAAGATTATATTTATAGAAGTTATAATCGGAGGGCTGTTGTTAGCGGTTGTTCTTGCCTGGCATATTTTCAAGCCGGATTATATTTTGCTAAAGCGCAATCCCTTTGGACAGGGGACAAAGGAAGTCCGGATTTCTTTACAAAAAGGTCATAAGAAAAAACAGATACAATATAAGTTAGAGGAACAGAAGATTTCATTAAAAGAACGACAAAAAGTATATCAAGCTTTTTTTAAACAACTAAAAAAGGAGATGCGGGGAAGGAATCCTTCTTTGTATAAAGTAAGTGAAGCTTTGAATCTCCCGGAGAGTATTGCGGGATATCCGTTTGAAATTACGTATGAATTGCCGGAAGACGGCTCCGTTCATTTAGACGGAACGTTAAGTGAGGAAGTACAGACACAGTTACATAAAGGAGAACGTCATAGCAGATATATTATAGTGACAGCGCATTACCGAGAGTATAAGGAGAGGAGAAAGTATAAGATTTCTATTGTTCCAAAAGAAGCTTCTTCGAGAAAGAGTGCGTTTTACCAGGTGCAGAAGTATTTGAAAAGAACAGAGAGAGCAAGCCGTCATGAGTCAGATGTTAAAATATTATCGTCTTATGGAGAAGCCAAGATCAGGGCGGGACAGCAGGAAGCAGGAGGAAGAGGAGCTGCAGTTTTATTTCTTGTGACGTGTCTATGTATACCTGTACATAATTATTTGAAACTAAAGGAAGAGGGCGAGAGACACCGTAAAGAAGCAGAGAAAGATTTTCCTGTGATTGTTCACCTTCTTACATTGTATATGGGAGCGGGGTTATCCTTTCTTTCCGCAGTGCGAAGAATTGGTTTTCATTATCAAGAACAGAAGGAAGCCGATGCGAAACAGAAAAAGTATGCGTTTGAGAGGGTGCTGCTTATGGAACAACAGATGAATAACGGAATGAGCCAAAAAGAAGCCTGTCAGAATTGGGGAATGCAGTTTCATTCAGAAGCTTACCAAAAGCTGGCTCTGATTCTGGTACAAAGTTTTACAAAGGGTTCTAAAGAAGCATCAGCGATGATGGAGGCAGAAGAACGGGAAGCATTTCAAAGACGGGTGGAGAGAGCAAAGCAGGAAGGAGAGGAGGCCGCAACTCGATTACTTTTTCCGATGATCGTATTACTGTGTCAGGTAATGTTACTTGTAATGTATCCGGCGTTGATTCGGTTTCAGGGATTTTAGATTTTCAAAAAGATAGGAGGAGTAGCTATGTGTTTTTCAGTAGTAAAAAGAAGATTTACAAAGCGATGCGAGAAAAAGGATGTGCCGGCAGGTAGAAATCGACTGAGGATGATTCTGGCTTCCCAGGATGGAATGGGAGTGGTGGAAGTTATATTAATTATCGTTGTCCTTATCGGTCTCGTCATTATTTTTCAGACGAATATTAAAGGAGTGGTAGCATCTATTTTCTCCACAATACAGAAAAATGCAGGCTCTGTTCGGTAGACATTTGTCTGGGCAATTAAGATATAGCAGCAAGAAGATTACAGTGATATTTGAGGAAAAGGGACAGATAACAGTTTTTTTATCTCTCCTGCTGATTGTTCTTATAGGATTTAGTTTTGTTGTTGTAGAAGGGGTATCCAGTTATAGTGCAAGTGCACTGGGGGAAGACGCGGTAAAGAATGCCGGAGAGAATATTCTTGCGAATTATGACAGAGAACTCTTTAATAAATATCATATATTTTTTCTTGATCCACGAGAGAAAAATTATATTCTATCTGATGGGAAGGCAGATATGGACCAGTATTTTTCAGGGAATTCATTTTTTAATGTCTTTTGTAATTCTCTTAAGATGACAGAAGAAGTGACAGCAGTAGAAGAAGATGGACTTTATCTTAAACATGAAATTCGGGAATGGATGAAGTACCGTCAGGAAGAGAAGGTGAAGGATACATTAAAGCAACTCATAAATAATGTAAAAAAGAACAATGCGGATAGAAAAGAATATCAAAATGAAGCAGAGGAAGAAACAGGTAACATTGAGCAAAGTGAGGAAAATAAAGTAGAAGATACAGCAGAGGAAGAAACAGTGAGCCAGGAAGTACAGAAAGAACGTACAACGTGGAAGGAGATTAAGGAAGCGTTACAGCTTCTGACAAAGACAGGAATTTTATTTTATGTTTCCGATCATCCAGAACAGCTTTCCCGAAAAAGTATTCCAGAGGAGAATCTGCCATCAAGAGCGAAAAAAAGAGAACAAGAAGAACACAAAGTTGAGGAATTTTTGTTTTCCGGATTGGGATTAAAGGGAATAAAAAGTATGCTTTCTGTGGATTTCTCCATCAATACGAACAGTACATTGTGGACAAAAGAGAACTATATTGTCCCATATATAGAAGAATGTTTTTTAGATTACAGTGAGGAAGGAAGAGAAGAAAAGAACGATGTGCAGGAACAGGTTCTGGCATATGAAAAAGAATATCTGATCAAAGGACAGCCCTCTGATCTGGATAATCTTAAAAGAGTGGCGAATGATATTCTTTTGTTACGATTTATAAATAATTACATTTTTACAGGCAGGGATGCGGAAATACAGTCCCAGGTGAATCTAATGGCTTCGGCACTGACCGGTGTTGTGGGAATACCACAGACCGCAAAGGCAGTCCAGATGATGTTGAGAGCCGCTTTAAGCTACGGGGAATCTCTTCTGGAGCTGCACACATTATTTGAAGGAGGGGAGATTTCATTAACAAAGGACAGGGGAAACTGGAATCTGGAACTGAAAACAATGGTAAAGCAGTTAAAGGAAAAGAAGGCCGTAAAAAAAGGAAAACACAATATATCATATAAGGATTATCTGAAAGTCTTACTTTTTATGAAAGGGAATTCTACGATACTATGTTATCGCATGATGGATATTATGCAGGAAAACATAGCGTGTAAAGAAGCAGGTTTTTTAATGGAAAACTGTCTGTTCTCCTACAAATGGAAGGGAAGCCTTTCTTTTGGATCAGTAAAAATGAATTTTGAGAAGCAGGTTAGTTATTAGTGAAAATCGGGCAGATATTTTTTTAAGAGTATCTGCTCGAAGAGGGGGTGAAGCAGGGTGCTCTTTTTAAGACACATAATAAAAAACTCCTTTTTGGGTATGTGTAATGTTCTATGTTCGAAAAATAAATTAATAGGAAAAGAAAAGCCTCTCCAGGCACGAGTCGAAAGATGGATTTTACTTAAGAGAAATAGAGCATCCTGCTTTGGCTCCTCCAGAGCATCGATAACCGTAGAAACTTCATTAGTTTTTCCTGTTTTTATATGCGTATTATGTTGTTTTATGGCATTAGCGCAGATGGTTTTAATAGAAACAGAAGTACATTATGCAGCATCTCAGACGGCAAAGGTATGCGCCCAGAAAGCAGTCGTACAGCAGCCGCAGAATGCAAGAGGAGTGTTTTTTTCGATATATGAAGGCGGTTCCTTATGTGAGAATCTTATTGATGGCGGGAAGAGAGGAATTTCAATACATTCTACTTTATTAGAGGGAGAACAACTGCAGATAAAAGCGGCATATACATTAAAGGTTCCGGTACCCTTTTTTTCAGGATTGCGATTTCGAAAAAAAACAACGGTAAAAAGAAGGATATTTTCAGGATATGTAAAGCACTGGGGAGAATATGAGGAAGCCGGGGATAATCAGATTGTTTATGTTGCAGAAAATGGAGTAGTATACCATAAAGATTCTTCCTGCTCACATATCTGTTTAAAAATTACCGGCAGTGCAGCAATACAGGAAGTTCTTCACTCATCAAAATATGCTGCCTGTGAGAAGTGTATAAAGAAAGGGAAAAATCCATCGGCATTATTTGTAACAGCCTATGGGGACTGCTATCATTCTACACTGGGATGTAGTGGATTAAAAAGAACGATAAAAGCGGTAAAGTTAAAGGATGTCGGAAACTTGCGGCCATGTTCACGCTGTGCTTCTGGGAGGTAATTATGATAGGAATAAGAAAAATGGATAATCGGGGGATGATGACAGTAGAAGCAGCCTGCATTGTACCGATTATTTTGATGATAATCGTTATAGAAATATTCTTTGGTATTTTTCTAATTGATATGTCGTCAGTAAAGAGCGAGACGATTCGACTAGCCGATGAGACGGCAGATGTATGGAAGACAGATGGAAATTTGATAGATGGAACGTATAAGCCACAGCAATTATTAAGTCGTAATAAAAATTTTCTTCGGCATAATAATAGAGGTCAGCTTATCGGAAAGGCAAAAGCAAGGCTGGCAAAAAGAATTTCAACACGTTTAAGTGGTACAACCCTGTGCAAAAACGGAGTGAGTTTTTCAGGAGATAAAGTATCAGCAAGTGCATCGATCCGGTTTTTGATTCCTGTGTGGGGGAGCAGGGAGTATACGGGAACAGTTGGATGGATATTTACATGCAAAGAAAAAGCAGTTATAAGCAATGAAGAGGAACTTCTTAGAAAACAGACAGCGAAGAAGTAAGAAAAAATAAAGAATCAAAGAAAGATTGTAATAAAGAAAAATTGCAATAAAAAAAGATTACAATACAGAAATAAAAATCAAAAACAATGCACAAACAGATAAAAAGACAAACAAAAATAGAAGAGGAGAGAGTGTGAGGGATTGTGGATATTGTAAAAGAAGGGACACATACCTATCTGTTAAGTGTAATTGAACATAAAGAAATATTAAATAAAGAAATACTAGATAACGAAATATCAGATAATGAAATAGATAAAGAAGATGTCGGTTTTGAAATAAAACAGAGTATGACTGATTGTGGGTTAGATTATTATTTATCTGTAGAATATGAGGTATTGAAGCGTAATTCTCTAAGAATGCTGGTCCCGGTACAGCTTCGGGAAAAAGATGGAGAAAAAAGTCTGCTATTTGACATAACAGGAAGAAGATCATTAAAAATGCAGGAAAAAAATGAACCGTTATCACAGGATAAATGCAAAAGGATCCTGCAGAGTATAAGTGATTTAATACAGGAAATAGATGATTATATGTTGAATCTGAATTATGTGGAATTATCACCGGAATATATTTATGAAAGTGCAGACGGAACGATGCAGTGGATTTACAGTCCTAAAACATATAGGGAAAACCTCCAGGCCAGAATAGAAACTTTCTTTGAATGGATGCTCATCCAGATAAATTATGAGGATGATAAAGCAGTGCGGTATATATA